>Ga0207650_10001295_pt1 | contig 18151 bp, 13 predicted proteins | sample KBSS63metaG_FD_184325 | JGI IMG/M metagenome (GOLD analysis project Ga0207650, IMG submission 184325) | Switchgrass rhizosphere microbial communities from Kellogg Biological Station, Michigan, USA - KBS S6-3 metaG (SPAdes) (version 2) | ecosystem: Host-associated > Plants > Roots > Rhizosphere...
AAAAGGGTATGACTGGGCTCGCCCTGCATATGGGCTATCAGGCCGAAACCGCAGTTATCCTTGAATTCATCGGGTTGGTACAGACCTGCTTTCATAGACACTTTCTCACCAGGCTGCCTCTTATAACGAGGCAAATTTCTTTTCAATTCAACCGGTTACCTTCCACGTCGAACGTACGCCGACTTAGCGGGGGCAAAAGGGAGGTCATTGTACACACCGACACAGACGCCCACAAATTTAGCGACGAAATGTCGCAAATCTATGTCGCATTTATGAAAGGTTTAAAGCGATATGCTGTGCTAGTCAAAACTTTTTTAATTCTGACCGCTACGACTCAAAAGCCACTGTGACGCAGACACCACAAAGCGCGCGGCCTGGAGGGGCTGCACGCCTTGCGATCTTTTTTGAGGTGCCGGGAGGGCGGCCTGGGTAAGGCCGCCGGATCTTCAGCGAGTTGCTGCCAGTTCTTGTTGAACGCTGGCGACAGTGCGAGGCCAAGGTTTACCAGCCTGAACCTTCGCTGGCAAGGCTTTGATGGCAGAATCAGCTGCAGCACGGCTGGAGAAGTTGCCGTAGGTGATCACGTAGAGAGGCTTGCCGTTGAGCACTTTCTTGAAATAACGGTACTCGCCGCCCTGCTCTTTCACGAACGCCTGGGCGTTGGCTTCGGAGCTGGTGCCGAGGATCTGCACCACGAAGTTGCCGGTAGGTTGGCTGGCGTACCAGCTGCTGCCAGCGGCGCCGGCTTTGGCGACAGTGGCGGCGGGTTTTTCAGCAGGCTTGGCCGCTGGCGCTGGCTTGGCGGCCGGTGCAGGGGCGACAGGCTTGGTAACCGGTGCCGGCTTCGCGGTGGCGACCGTTGGCGCAGGCGTTGGCTTGGCGGCTGGCTGACCCGCTGGCACGCCCGCAGGCGGTGCAGTCGTGGTCACGGTCGGCGGCGTGGCGCTGGAGCCTTCCACCGGCACACCGTCGTCACCTTCGGAGATACCACCGGCTTCTTCGGCGAGTGGGCCGCGCATCACAGGTTGGCCCACCATCGGCAGGCTGGTCGGTTGACCGGAGTTGGCAAATTCGACATTTGGCGTGGGCTTGCCCAGTGGCAACTGCGCCTGTTCGGTTGGCGCGCCGGCGGTCGTCGGTGCCTTGCTGCGGCCTGGGATCAACCAGGCGGCGGCGACAGCGACCACAACAACGGCGGAAATAGCCAATACGTGTTTCTTAGGCATCGTGAACCCCATCTTTGGACGCTTGACCGCAGTGCGGCTGGCAATCATGGCTTCGATCATGGCATCGCGGGCGACCTGGTTGATGGTGCCAGGCCAGCCGTCGGAGCTTTCGTGAATATCAGAGATCTGTTGAGCAGAGAAAAGTTCGATGCCCGCCCCTGCGCCTTCCAGGCGTTGAGCCAGGTATTCGCGGGTTTCTTCCTCTTCGTACGGCTGCAACTCGATAACGTGGAACAGCTCCTGTTCACCGCTGATCTGCTCCAGGTCGGCGATCAACGACGACTCACCAAACAGGAACACGTGCGGGCGACCTTCCGGCGTACCCGCCGCCAGCGCCAGCAGCGCTTCAAGGGCGGATTCGTCGAGCTGCTCGGCATCATCCACCAGCAGGTAGACTTCCTGGCCGGTCAGGCCCAGTTGCACGACCTGCTTGAGGATCGCGTTCGGCTCAGCGGTGGCCACCTCCAGCGCTTGGGCGACTTGGCGCAACACGCCCGCCGCATCACCGGCACCACGGGCCGACACCACCGCGCTCTGTACCGACTGCTTGTTGGTGCTGGCCACCAGGGCCTGGCGCAGCAGGGTCTTGCCGCTGCCCAACGGGCCGGTCACAACCAGCAGCAGTTGGCTGTAGCGCGCCAGATGGTGCAACTGACCCAGCACCGGTTTGCGCTGGGCCGGGAAGAATTTGAAACCAGGCACCCGCGGAGCAAAAGGGTCGTGGCTTAACTGGTAGTGGCCGAGGAACGCCTCGTCGGCATGCAAACTAGTCATCGGGTCTTATTAACCTTTCAGCTGAGCCAGGGCGCGGTAATCCGCTCCCAGCGTGGCCTGTAAAATCTCTTTCGGATAATCGTCGGTCACGACTGCTTCGCCCATGTGGCGTAGCAGCACCAGTCGCAGTCGACCGTCGATCACTTTCTTGTCTATCGCCATATGTTCGAGGAAGTCCGCCTCGGTCATCTCCTCAGGCGGAATGACCGGCAAACCGGCGCGCTGGAACAGACGGATGCCACGATCACGCTCCTGGGCGCTGATCCAGCCCAGGCGCTGCGACATGTCCAATGCCATCACCGTGCCAGCCGCGACGGCCTCCCCATGCAACCACACACCATAGCCCATGTGCGTTTCGATCGCATGGCCGAAGGTGTGGCCCAGGTTCAAGGTGGCCCGTACACCGGACTCCCGTTCGTCGGCATTCACCACCAGCGCCTTGGCGGCACAGGAGCGCGAAATCGCCTCGGTGAGCGCCACTTGGTCGAGGTTGCGCAGCGCATCCACGTGTTCTTCCAGCCAGGTCAGGAACGGCTCGTCGCAGATCAACCCGTACTTGATGACTTCCGCCAGGCCCGCCGACAACTCACGCGGTGGCAGGGTATTGAGGGTCGCGGTGTCGATCAGCACGGCTTGCGGCTGATAGAACGCACCGACCATGTTTTTGCCCAGGGGGTGGTTGATACCGGTCTTGCCGCCCACCGACGAATCGACCTGGGACAGCAGGGTGGTCGGCACCTGGATAAAATCCACGCCACGCTGGTAGCAGGCCGCTGCAAAGCCGGCCATGTCGCCGATCACACCGCCGCCCAGGGCGATCACGGTGGTGCGGCGGTCATGGCGAGCGGTGAGCAGGCCATCAAAAATCAGTTGCAGGGTTTCCCAGTTCTTGTGGGCTTCGCCGTCGGGCAAGATCACGGAAATCACTGAGTACGCCGCCAGGCTGCGGTTCAGACGCTCAAGATACAACGGCGCGACCGTTTCGTTGGAGATGATCGCCACTTGCCGCCCGGCAATATGCGGTGCGAGCAGCTCGGGTTGGTCCAACAGACCTTCGCCGATATGGATCGGGTAGCTGCGCTCGCCTAAATCGACCTTAAGTGTCTGCATGTGTCCCCGCGTTGAAGATGTATTGACGACCGGCAACGCCAAGCGCTGGCGTCACCTGATGGCTCTACGCCACACCCCACAGGGTGATAGCGCGCCGCCGAGAATAGCGCATTTCGGGCCTGGCTTTAACGGGGTGGCAGCCGTTGCAGGCGCTCAAGAATGTCGAGGACCACCATTCGAGGTGGCCGCTCATCGGTTTCTACCACCAGATCGGCGATTTCCCGATAGAGCGGATCACGCAAGGTGAGCAGGTCTCGCAAGGTTTTCTCCGGGTTGGCCGTACGCAGCAACGGACGATTGCGATCTCGGGCAGTGCGGCCCACCTGCTGCTCAACCGACGCATGCAGGTACACCACCCGACCACCGGCATGCAGCGCGCGGCGGTTTTCATCGCGCATCACTGCACCACCGCCCGTGGCCAATACCACGCCATCGCAGCCGCACAGCTCGGCGATCATCGCCTGCTCGCGGTCACGAAAGCCCAGCTCGCCTTCCTTATCGAAGATCCATGGGATATTGGCACCCGTGCGCAATTCAATTTCCTTGTCGGAATCTTTGAATGGCAGGCGCAGCTCTTTGGCCAGCAAACGGCCGATGGTGCTTTTTCCAGCCCCCATCGGTCCTACAAGAATCAAATTTCGCACAGAATCAACGACTCACAGCAATCGCCTGGTTATTCATAATACGCGGAGTCAGGAATACCAGCAGCTCGGATTTTTTCTCCGCCACCACATCGCGCCGGAAAAGGCGGCCAAGATACGGCACATCGCCCAAAAATGGCACTTTATCTACCACTTTGCTTTGGGTATTGGAGAAAACCCCGCCGATGACAATGGTCTCGCCGTCCTTGACCAACACCTTGGCGTTGACCTCGTTTTTCTTGATCGGCGGCACGTCGTTGAGTTTGTTCAGGTAGTCAGGCTCATCCTTGGTGACCTTGACCTCCATGATCACCCGGTCGTCAGGGGTGATCTGCGGGGTGACTTCCAGCGACAACGAAGCCTCCTTGAAGGACACCGACGTGGCGCCACTGGAGCTGGATTCCTGATAGGGGATCTCGGTGCCCTTGAGGATGCGCGCGGTTTCCTTGTCAGACGTGACCACCTTGGGTTGCGAGACGATTTCACCATTGCCGGTTTTCTCCATGGCGGTCAGCTCCAGGTCCAGCAGCAGGTTATCGGTGATAAAGGCGATGCCCAGGCCCGAGGTGCCCGTCAGCGAACCCAAGTCGACAAAGGGCGAACTGGGCGGGTTTTCCGGCGGTTCCGCGCCTTCAGGTTGAGGTTTGGGAATGCCGCCCGCGCCCCAGTTACCGCGATTGAGTCGCCCACCCCAGCGTGCGCCCAGACTTTTGTCGTAATCGACATTGGCCTCGACAATCCGCGCCTCGATCATGACCTGGCGCACCGGAATATCCAGCTGTGCCACGATCCGCCGCAGCTCTTCCAAACGCTCCCCGGTCTGGTAGGCGATGATGTTGTTGGTGCGGTCATCGACGGCTACCGAGCCACGCTCGTCGGTGACGCCCTCAAGGCCGGTGACCGACTGGAACAGTTTGGCCAAGTCGGCCGCCTTGGCGTAATTGACTTGCAGCAGCTCCCGCCGCAAGGGCGCCAGTTCAGCCATTTGCTTGCGCGACTCGAGGGTCAGCAGCTCACGCGCAGCCAACTCTTCGGCGGGCGCCACCAGCAATACGCCGGCCTTGACCCGCTTATCCAAGCCTTTGGCTTGCAGCACCAGGTCCAGCGCCTGGTCCCAGGGCACATCCTTTAGGCGCAGGGTGATCGAGCCCTGCACATCATCGCTGGCGATCAGGTTGAGGCCCGCCACATCGGCAATTTGCTGCAGCGCGGTGCGCAGCTCGATGCTCTGGAAGTTGAGGTTAAGCCTGTCCCCTTTGTAGGCGCCCACTGTGGCGCTAGCGGGGGGCGGCAACTGGATCAGGTCTACGCGATTGGGCACAGCAACAGCCATCGGTGTCGTGAACGCTATCCATAGCGCCACACCGAAGGACGAGAAAGTCCTTTTCATTGTTTGATTCCGTTATGAGTTGACGTTTAACACGAGGGTTCGAGGGCGTTCCAGCCAGGCTCCCTGGCCATCAGGAAACAGTTCGACCAGTTCTATATAACGCTCATGAATGGCCGTGACCCGGCCATGGTCCGGCCCCAAATAGTCACCGACCGCTAGGCGATGCACCTTGGATGCGGCACGCAGCAGGGCAAAAGCCTGCAGCCCACGGGACAGCGTGCCGACCATCTGGAACTGTTCCACCGCAAGGCTTTCCAGGGCTCCGCGCGGCCGGCCGAGGTCCGGCGCACGGGCTGGCCGACCAGGGACATGATCGACTTGAACGGCAAGCCGCCGGAACGGGTCGCGTAAGCCGCTGATATCGTAGGCAAAGGGCTGCCTCCGCTGGACCTGCCCAGCCACCCCGCCGCCTTGCCGCCAGTAGGCCTTGGCCAGCAGATCGAGGCGCACCAGCGTGCCCTCACGCCGTAGGGTAACGTCGTGCACCGTGGCGATTCGCGGCAGGCTACCCAGGCTGCTCAGGAACATTGCCTGGTCGTGATAAGCCCCGGTCAAACCGATCTGCACCGGCTGCTCGTGATAGAACGACCGAGGCTGCTCATCCAGCGGAGTGACACTCTCGACCAGCAAACCATTGGCCAACGCCAAGCCAGCGATGTCTTCCAGCAAGCCGGGCATTTCGGACGCTCCAGGCAGCGCCTGAAAAAGCTCATCGGCTGTCGACTGCATCAGCTGGAGCTGTTGCGTGCGTGCCTCAAGGCTGGCGGCCAGGACTGTCTTCTGTGTGACGTGCTGCTGCAGGGCCACTTCCCGCGCCTCGACCTGGCGCAACCGCTCCCGCGAAGGGCTCAGGTACACAAGGTCGCCCACCACAAACACCACGCCCGCCAGTGCACAGCCCAACAGGGCCTTGCCAGGTAGGGGCCATTTCGCAGCGTTGTGAGTGAGTGCAGAAAGAGTGAGCCTTGGCAGGCTCAAGGTTGAGCCCCGGAGGACTGGCCCTGGCGCACCATCAGCTGGAATTCGTTGTTGCCGCGTGCGCCATCCGTTCGCACCTGTTGCAACCGAGTGGAATGGGCACCTTGCGCCGCCTCCAGGCGGCGCATCAACTGGGCGATGTCCTGGCTGGATTCGGCGCTGCCGCTGATACTCACCGTATCGCCCTTCGCCACCACTTCGTGCAGGTGCACCCCGTCGGGTACCGCGCGCGCCAACTGATCCAACAGTTGAGCACCGGATGAGCGGGCATCGTGCAGGTCTTGCACGACCTTCATGCGCTGCGCCAATTGCTGGCTTTGCTCCTGCAGATCGTCGATGGTCTTGATACGCGAATCCAGGCCAGCGATGTCCTTGCCCAGATGGTCATTGCGGGTCACCTGCCGGTCAATCGCCTGGTCGATCACCTGGTCCGCCAGCCATACGGCGGCGAGCGCGGCGCAGGCGAACGCCAGCAAAAACGCCAGCCAATACTTGCGTCGCCGCTCTGCCAGCGCCTGGCGCCATGGCAATAGGTTGATTCGTGTCTTCAAGCGAAACTCCTCAGGGCCAGCCCGCAAGCAATTCCCATCCCTTGGGCATCCACGGCCCATTGTGCACCATCGACTCGATGGCCCGGCGTGAAGCTGGCGAAATCCTGACTGCAAGCGCGCGCCAATGCAAACGCTTCGACGTCGACCACCCTCGGCACCAACCCGGCCAGGGCCAGAACGGCTTGCCGCGCTTCCACCTGTTCTTTCAGGCACGCGGCCAGCAGTACCTCGACACGGCCTGGATTTAGGGCTGTTGGCCCGCGCACTTGAAAGTCGATAGCCACGTCATCCAGTGGATAAGGAATGTACTGGTCCGCCTCCATCTGGATCATCCAGGTCATCTCATCGTCAGTGAGCCCGGCCTCCATCTCGATCATCCGCGTGATCACCGAAGGCCCGGCCACGGCAGCCGCAGCGCCACGGGCCGACGTCGACAACCGCGACAACGCGCTGCGCAGGGCGCGTGCCACACCGTCGAGATCGAGGAATGTGCCGTCGACCACCGCGTGCGCAGGCAGTGCCTGCGTGACGTAGCCCTGAACGCTGTAGCCTGAAGTGCAGCGGCCCAACTCGACCAGCCGTATGGCCGTGTCATTGATGTCGACACCCAGAAGCGTGTCGACTTTGCGCGTGAAAAATCCCTTTCCCATAAAACTCCCCAACACTTTGTCTGTCATACCGCCTGATTGCCGCCGGGCGCCATGCATTCGGTCGACTTGTTGAACAGGCGCGAATGACGCCCGAAGTCGAAAAATGCTTTAATGCCCAGCGTTTTTTCCCGCTTTTATCTGCAGCTCGGGTCGATCCATCGTTTGCCATGCATGCCCCGACGCCTAACTCATTCTTTTCTCTGGAAATCCAAAAGCCTTGATTCGTCTGCTGAAGTTTTTCGGGTACTCCATTGTCGCCATCGTTTGCGGGCTGCTGCTCGTGCTCAGCGGGGCCTACCTCTACCTTAGTCCGGGTTTGCCCTCCGTAGAGGCCCTCAGAAGTATCCAGTTGCAGATTCCTTTGCGGGTCTACAGCAGCGATGAAAAACTGATCGCGGAGTTCGGCGAAATGCGCCGCACACCGATCCGTTTTGCCGATATTCCGCCCAATTTCATCAGCGCCCTGCTCTCGGCCGAAGACGATAATTTTGCCAACCACTATGGCGTCGACCCCAGCAGCCTGGTGCGTGCGGCGACACAATTGGTAAAAAGCGGACACATTCAATCCGGCGGCAGCACCATCACCATGCAGGTGGCGAAGAACTTCTTCCTCACCAGCGAGCGCAGCTTTTCGCGCAAGGCCACCGAGATCCTCCTGGCACTGCAGATCGAACGTCAGCTGACCAAGGACGAGATCCTCGAGCTGTACGTGAACAAGATCTACCTGGGCAACCGCGCCTACGGAATCGAGGCGGCCTCCCAGGTCTACTATGGCAAGTCCATCCGTGACGCCAGCCTGGCGCAGATGGCCATGATTGCCGGCCTGCCCAAAGCGCCATCGCGCTTTAACCCACTGGCCAACCCGGCCCGCAGCAAAGAACGTCGCGACTGGATCCTGGGCCGCATGTACAAGCTGGGCAAAATCGACCAGGCCGCTTACGAAAGCGCCGTGGCCGAGCCTTTGAACGCCAGCTACCACGTGCCGACACCGGAAGTGAACGCCCCTTATATCGCCGAGATGGCGCGTGCCGAGATGGTCGGCCGTTACGGCAGCGAGGCCTACACAGAAGGCTTCCGCGTGACCACCACCGTACCGAGCAACTTGCAGGACATCGCCAATGAGGCGGTGCATTCAGGCCTCATCACCTACGACCAGCGCCACGGTTACCGTGGCCCTGAATCGCGCCTGCCGGGCAAAACGCTGAGCGCCTGGACCACAGAGCTTGGCAAACAACGCCCGATCAGCGGCCTGGAGCCGGCCATCGTCACCCAGGTGAAGAAAGATGGCGTGCAGGTGCTGACCCGTACCGGCGAAGCCCATGTGGCGTGGGACAGCATGAAATGGGCGCGCCCTTTCCTGAATACCAACAGCATGGGCGCGATGCCTAAGCAGCCGTCGGACGTGGCGCAAGTGGGCGATCTGATCCGCGTGCAACGCCAGAAGGACGACAGCCTCAAATTCAGCCAGGTGCCACTGGCCCAAGGCGCGCTGGTTTCGCTGGACCCACAGAATGGTGCAATCCGCGCCCTGGTCGGCGGCTTCGCGTTTGAGCAGAGCAACTACAACCGCGCGACCCAGGCCAAGCGCCAGCCAGGCTCGAGCTTCAAGCCGTTCATCTACAGCGCCGCACTGGACAACGGCTACACCGCCGCCAGCCTGGTCAACGATGCGCCTATCGTGTTTGTCGACGAGTACTTGGACAAGGTCTGGCGCCCGAAGAACGACACCAACACCTTCCTCGGCCCGATCCGCATCCGTGAGGCGCTGTACAAGTCGCGTAACCTGGTGTCGATCCGCTTGCTGCAGGCCATGGGCGTGGGCAAGACCATCGATTACATGACGCGCTTTGGCTTCGCCAAGTCGGACCTGCCGCCGAACCTGTCCCTGGCCTTGGGTACGGCGACCCTTACACCGATGGAAATCGCCACCGGCTGGAGCACGTTTGCCAACGGCGGCTACAAGATCGCGCCGTATCTGATCGACAAGATCGAAAGCCGCAACGGCGACACCCTGTTCACGGCCAACCCGCCGCGCGTGCCGGGGGATGTGGTCAATGGCGTGGCGGCGACTGATGGCCTGGCAGCCCCGAGCAACGGAGGCATCACCATCGAGCCGACCCCAGGCACAACGCCTGCGGCCAACGGCACGCCGGCTGAGCCCCAGACGCCTGCGGTCGCCGAGCGCATCGTCGACGGCCGTACCACTTATATCCTCAACAGCATCTTGGAAGACGTCATCAAGAAAGGTACCGGCCGCCGCGCACTGGCGCTGAACCGTCCGGACATCGCCGGCAAGACCGGTACCACCAACGAGTCCAAGGACGCCTGGTTCTCCGGCTACAACGCCGACTACGTGACTACCGTATGGACCGGTTATGACCAGCCGGAAAGCCTGGGCCGCCGCGAGTTCGGGGGCACCGTCGCACTGCCGATCTGGATGAGCTACATGGGCGCGGCCTTGAAGGACAAGCCGCCGCATACGCAGCCTGAGCCGGAAGGCATCCTCAGCCTGCGCATCGACCCGGTCAGCGGCCGCGCGGCCTCGCCAAGCACGCCGAATGCGTACTTCGAACTGTTCAAGAGCGAAGACACGCCGCCATCGGTCAATGAGCTGGGCAATGGCGTTGCGCCAGGCAGCCCACTGCCGGCGGACGAGGCGGCGCCGATCGATTTGTTCTGACCTTGTAGTGAGCGGGCTTGCCCCGCGCTGGGTGGCGAAGCCGCCCCAATCCAGGCACCGAGTTTCTCCAATTAGAACGAGGTGTCAGGTGTTGGGGCGGCTTCGCCACCCGGCGCGGGGCAAGCCCGCTCACTACAAGGCCATCGGCGAACTCCAGACAGCAAAAAGCCCCGACTCGTGAGAGCCGGGGCTTTTTGTTGGTGCGCTACAACGGCTTAGCCGTTGAACACATCATCCACGCTTTGCAGCGGGTAGTTTTTCGGATACGGCAGGGTGGCCACACCGGTCTCGATGGCGGCTTTGGCCACGGCATCGGAGATCAGGGTGATCAGGCGCTTATCCATTGGTTTCGGAATGATGTACTCACGACCGAATTCCAGCTTGGCGCCACCGTAGGCATCGCACACATCCTGAGGCACCGGCAGCTTGGCCAGTTCGCGCAGGGCGTTGGCGGCCGCCACTTTCATCTCTTCGTTGATGCGCTTGGCGCGAACGTCCAGGGCGCCACGGAAGATGAACGGGAAGCCCAGTACGTTGTTGACCTGGTTCGGGTAGTCCGAACGGCCGGTGGCCATGATCACGTCGTTACGGGTGGCGTGCGCCAGTTCCGGGGAGATTTCCGGGTCTGGGTTCGAGCAGGCGAACACGATCGGGTTGGCCGCCATGGACTTCAGGCCTTCGGCGCTCAGCAGGTTCGGACCGGACAGGCCGACGAACACGTCGGCACCGTTCAGGGCGTCAGCCAGGGTGCGCTTGGAGGAAGGGTGGGCAAACATCGCCTTGTACTGGTTCAGGTCGGTACGCTCGGACTGGATCACGCCCTTGCTGTCGACCATGTAGATGTTTTCCAGCTTGGCGCCCATGCTGACGATCAGCTTCATGCAAGAGATGGCTGCAGCGCCGGCGCCCAGGCAGACGATCTTGGCATCAGCCAGGGTCTTGCCGGCGATTTCCAGGGCGTTGATCATGCCGGCCGCGGTAACGATCGCGGTGCCGTGCTGGTCATCGTGGAATACCGGAATGTCGCACTGTTCGATCAGGGCCTTTTCGATCTCGAAGCACTCAGGTGCCTTGATGTCTTCCAGGTTGATGCCACCGAAGGTGATGGAAATGCGCTTGACCGTGTCGATGAAAGCCTGCGGGCTTTCGGAGTCGACTTCGATGTCGAAAACGTCGATGCCGGCAAAGCGCTTGAACAGCACGCCCTTACCTTCCATCACCGGCTTGGAAGCCAATGGGCCGAGGTTACCCAGGCCGAGAATCGCGGTGCCATCGGAAATCACTGCAACCAGGTTGCCTTTGCCGGTGTACTTGTACGCCAGTTCAGGGTCGCGGGCGATTTCACGTACGGGCTCGGCAACACCAGGGCTGTAGGCCAGCGACAGGTCGCGGGCGGTAGCAGTGGCCTTGGTGAGCTCTACACTCAGCTTTCCTGGACGAGGATGGGCATGATATTCGAGAGCGGCAGTTTTCAAATCAGACATATCGTCATTCCGCTTTTACTGTTGGTCGACGGACCGCCGAGGATACGCGTGTCGTAAAGTCCCTACAAGACTGGGCAGTCACAGGTGTCAAGGCCCCAAAGCGCCGTACTTTGGTCTAAGGCCACGGGATACAAGGGCTCAACTGTTCACAATCGACGAAAAAAATGTCTACAACTTTTTCTTATTCAGTCGATTTAAGCATGCTGGGATCGGTCAGCGGCAACAGCCAGCGGGCCTGGTCGTTTTTCAGGCCGCCACGCTCAGCACGGTCCTGCACCCAGCCACGCGCCTCAATTGTCTTACCTTGCAGGCCACTGAGCCATGCGGCGTCGAATTGGCGGACGAGGTCGGGTGCAATGCGTAATACCAGTGCCCCCTGCAATTCGATCCAGATTCCGCCGCGATTGCGCTCGATCTTGCTTACCCGCCCGCTGACCAAGGCAAAGCCGGATTGCTTGAGTTGCGCCACATTTTGCACGGGTGATTGCCGCCAAAGACCCAGCCGCGCCTTGCGGGCAGCGTTTTCGGCAGCCTGCTGGCAAGCGACGAGATCGACATTGGGCGCAACACCTACTTGAAACCCCAGCCCCTGGGCCAGCAGTTGTGCTTCCAGGTTCTCACCATCAGCGCCGTAGAGGTGAGCCAACGTTCGGCCGTAACGGTCCTTGCTCTCGCGGCCCGGCACCAGCCCGACACGGTGGTTGCTGGCATCCACCAAGGCCTGCAAATGCTGGCGGGCAGCGACGGCATAGGGCTCATCGGAGCGGCCACGCTTGCCGGTTTCCGGTGCATTGAGACCAATCATCCGCACGCTGCGACCGTCCTTGAGGCGCACCGTGTCGCCATCCACCACGCGCTGCACCTCCACCTGGGCCAGGGCGGCCGGAGCGGGGCAAAACACCTCGGCCTGGGCGACTGAAAGCCAAATCCCAGGCATAAAAAAGGCGCCCGCGAGGGACGCCTTTTTCAACAGCTTGCAAAAGCCCATAAGGCTTTTGAGCCTTACTCTGCTGGAGTAGCAGCAGGCTTCTTGCCGAAAGCACCAAAGCGATCTGCGAAGCGCTGTACACGGCCGCCGGTGTCCAGAGTTTTCTGCTTACCGGTGTAGAACGGGTGGCACTCGTTGCATACGTCAGTACCCAGTGGCTTGCACAGGTTCGAACGGGTTTCGAACTTGTTGCCGCAGCTGCAGGTGACTTCGATGGTTTCGTACGCTGGATGGATATCGGCTTTCATGGCACTTCCTCGGGCTAGCGTGCCGCCACTCGACACTATTGTCGAATACCGCACGTAATTAGGCCGCGGATTCTACCAGACCTTTTCAATCGCGCAAGCGGCGACACTATTTGCTTGTAAAGATAAAAGCACCTTTCATCAGAAAAGCGCGGCATACCCAAGCCACCCCTCGTCTGCTAGGCTCGCGCCCCTGCGCCACCGCCTGCCTTTATATGAGACCCCTCGCGTGCCCGACGCCATATTGCGCCTAGCCCTGCCCTCGCCCCTGCGCCGCCTGTTCGATTACCGGGCCCCGGCCGGCGTGCTGCGGGCGCAGTTGCAGCCGGGCATGCGCGTGCGCGTACCGTTCGGGCGCCGAGAGATGATCGGCATCCTGGTAGAAATCGCCGATCACAGCGAAGTGCCGGCCGAGAAACTCAAGCCGGCCTTGGCGATCCTCGACGCCACCCCACCGCTGCCACCCGCGCTGTTCAAGCTGTGCCTGTGGACCGCCCAGTATTACCAGCACAGCCTGGGCGACACCTTGAGCTGGGCGCTGCCGGTGCTGCTGCGCCAGGGCGAACTGGCCGAAGCGCGCCAGGAACGCTTCTGGTCGATGGTCCCCGGGGCGCGACTCGACGACCCGCGCATCGCCCGCGCGCCGCGCCAGCGTGAAGCCTTGGCCACATTGGCGCAGCACCCCCATGGCGTGGCTCACCAGCTATTAAGCAAGCTGATGCTGAGCAAAGACAGCCTCGACCTGCTGTTGGCCAAAGGCATGGTGCAGGTGGAAATCCGCAAGCACGCCCCCGATGCCCGTCACGAACACTGGCTGGCGCAACCGGAACTGCCGCTGAACCCCGAGCAACGCGCCGCCTATGAGGCGATTCGCGCCGGCTTCGACAGTTTCCACGCCTTCCTGCTGGCCGGCGTCACCGGCAGCGGCAAGACCGAAGTCTATCTGCAGTTGATCCGCGAAACCCTGCAGGCCGGCAAACAGGCGCTGGTGCTGATCCCCGAGATCAACCTGGGCCCTCAGACCCTGGCGCGCTTCGAACAGCGCTTCAACGCACGCATCGCGCTGGTGCACTCGGCGGTCAACGACCGTGAACGCCTGGAGTCCTGGCTGGCCGCGCGAGATGGCGACGCCGACATTATTATCGGCACCCGCTCGGCCCTGTTTACGCCGATGAAAAACCCCGGGCTGATCATCATCGACGAGGAGCATGACGGCTCCTACAAGCAGCAGGAAGGCCTGCGCTATCACGCCCGCGACCTCGCACTGGTGCGCGCACGCCAGGAAGACATCCCGATTGTGCTGGGTTCGGCCACGCCGTCCCTGGAAAGCCTGCACAACGCCTACACCGGCCGTTACGGCCTCCTGCGCCTGAACGAGCGGGCGGGCGGCGCCAAGCAGCCACGTTTCCTGCGCCTGGACGTCAAAAGCCGCCCGCTGGACAGCGGTATTTCCGGTCCGATGCAACAAGCCATCGGCCAGACCCTCGCCGCCGGCCAGCAGGTGTTGGTGTTTCTCAATCGCCGAGGCTTTGCGCCGACCCTGCTGTGTCATGACTGTGGCTGGATGTCCGAATGCGAGCGCTGCGATGCGCGCATGACCGTGCACCAGCGCCATGGCGAGTTGCGCTGCCACCATTGCGGCCATGTGGAACGGGTGCCGCGTCACTGCCCGCAGTGCGGCAAGGTCGACCTGCGACCGGTAGGCGCAGGGACCGAACGGGCCGAAGAACGCCTGGGCATCCTGTTCCCAGACTACCCGGTACTGCGCGTCGACCGCGACAGCACGTCGCGCAAGGACGCGATGAACCAACTGTTCGCGACCATCCAGAAAGGCCAGCCGTGCATCCTGATCGGCACGCAAATGCTTGCCAAAGGGCACCACTTTCCACGAGTGACGCTGGTATCGATCCTGGATGCCGATGGCGGGCTGTTCTCCGGGGATTTTCGCGCCAGCGAACGCATGGCACAGTTGATCGTCCAGGTCGCCGGCCGCGCGGGCCGCGCTGAAGAGCCAGGCCGGGTGATTATCCAGACGCACCTGGCCGACCACCCACTGCTGATCCAACTGACGGAACAAGGCTACTTTGCCTTCGCCGAACAGGCGCTCAGCGAACGCCGCGCCGCCGGCCTGCCGCCGTTTTCCCACCTGGCCTTGCTGCGCGCCGAGGCCCACAAACCGGGGCAAGCAGAGAGCTTTCTGGATGAAGCGTGCAGCGCCGCCGAACGTTTGCTCGGCGAACTGGGTCTGAGCGGCATCGAACTGCTCGGCCCGGTGCCCGCGCCCATGGAGCGCCGCGCCGGGCGCTATCGGGCTCAGCTACTCTTGCAGGCAACCTCGCGCGCGCCCCTGCATCGGCTATTAAGTAGCTGGTTGCTTGCCCTGGAGCAAATGCCCAGTGGCCGACAGGTGAGATGGTCGCTGGACGTTGACCCGGTAGACCTTTATTGAATTGCCCTTGTGGCGAGGGAGCTTGCTCCCGCTGGGGTGCGAAGCGGCCCCAACGATTTTGGGAGTGCTCCGCACTCCAGCGGGAGCAAGCTCCCTCGCCGCAGGTTAATCGTCTGTGAAGGTCCGACGAAGGTTGGCAAGCCCGCCCTCGCCACGGATAATGCCCAGTTTTTCCACCTGCGCATCGCGCGCCGCCGCTTGCGGTCGAAAGAGAACACCATGAAAGACACCATTCGCCAGCTGATCCAACAAGCCCTCACCCAACTCGTCAACGAAGGTGTGTTGCCTGAAGGCCTGACGCCGGCGATCCAGGTGGAAAACACCCGCGACAAGACCCACGGCGACTTCGCCAGCAACATCGCGATGATGCTGTCCAAGCCTGCCGGCATGAAACCGCGCGACCTGGCGGAAAAAATCATCGCTGCGCTGCCTGTCGACGATAGTGTGACCAAGGCCGAAATCGCCGGCCCAGGTTTCATCAACTTCTTCCAGAACACCCAGGCGCTGGCCGGCCGTCTCGACGCGGCCCTGGCCGATGCCCGCGTGGGCGTGCGCAAGGCCGGTCCGGCCCAGCGCACCGTGGTCGACTTGTCGGCGCCTAACCTGGCCAAAGAGATGCACGTTGGCCACTTGCGTTCGACCATCATCGGCGACGGCGTGGCCCGGGTATTGGAGTTCCTCGGTGATGAGGTCGTCCGCCAGAACCACGTGGGCGACTGGGGCACGCAGTTCGGCATGCTGATGGCCTACCTGCAGGAAAACCCGATCACCAGCGACGAACTGTCGGACCTGGAAAACTTCTACCGCGCCGCCAAGAAACGTTTTGACGAGTCGGAAGCGTTCGCCGACCGCGCCCGCGGCCTGGTCGTCAAGCTGCAAGCCGGTGATGCCGAATGCCTGGCACTGTGGACCAAGTTCAAAGACATTTCGCTGTCCCACTGCCAGAAGATCTACGAACTGCTCAACGTCAAGCTGACCATGGCCGATGTGATGGGCGAGAGCGCCTACAACGACGACCTGATCAACGTGGTCAATGACTTGAAGGCAGCGGGCATGTTGGTCGAGAGCAACGGCGCCCAGTGCGTGTTCCTCGACGAATTCAAGAACGCCGACGGCGAGCCGCTGCCGGTGATCATCGTCAAGGCCGATGGCGGCTACCTCTACGCCACCACCGACCTGGCCGCCGTGCGCTACCGCAGTGGCACGCTCAAGGCTGACCGCGCCCTTTACTTCGTCGACCAGCGCCAGGCCCTGCATTTCCAGCAAGTGTTCGCCGTGGCGCGCAAGGCCGGTTTCGTGACCCACCCGATGGACATGGAACACATGGGCTTCGGCACCATGAACGGCGCCGATGGCCGCCCGTTCAAGACCCGTGACGGCGGCACCGTGAAGCTGATCGACCTGCTGACCGAAGCCCAGGAACGGGCCTACACCCTGGTGAAGGAGAAGAACCCTGAGCTGGCCGAGGCTGACCTGCGCAACATCGCCCGCGTGGTGGGCATTGGTGCGGTGAAATACGCCGACCTGTCCAAGCACCGCACCAGCGACTACAGCTTCAACTTCGACCTGATGCTCAACTTCGAAGGCAACACCGCGCCGTACCTGCTGTACGCCTACACCCGCGTGGCCGGCGTGTTCCGCAAGCTGGGCAAGGACTTCAGTGAAGTCGAAGGCCAGATCGACCTGCAAGCGCCGCACGAACAGGAACTGGCCGCCAAGCTCGCGCAATTTGGCGAAGTGCTGAACAGCGTGGGTGAAAAAGGCACGCCGCATATCCTCTGCACCTACCTGTACGAAGTCGCCGGCCTGTTCTCCAGCTTCTACGAGAACTGCCCGATCCTCACCGCCGACGACGAAGCCCAGAAGCAAAGTCGCCTGCGCCTCGCCGCACTGGCTGGACGGACCCTCAAGCAAGGCCTGGAATTGTTAGGCCTGGAAACCCTGGAGCGTATGTAAGTTGGCTGCCAAGAAAAAACCTGCACCCAAGCGCGGCGCCAGCCGCTACCAGGCCCCAGCGAAAAAGCCGATCCCGGGCTGGTTGTGGATGGCGATCGGCCTTACGGTCGGCGCGTTTGTCGTGTTTCTGATGAAGCTGGACCCCGGCCAGGGTGACGACGTCAAACGCGTCAAACAGGAGCAGCAGAAAGCCACCAAAATGGCCGAAGCCAACAAGACCGCACCAAGCCCGACGGCACCGGTGAAGCCGAAGTACGACTTCTACACGCTGCTGCCGGAATCGGAAGTGATCGTGCCGCCTGACGCCGTACCGGAGAAAACCCTACCGACGCCGCAAGTGCCGACCACACCGGTGACCCCGGCGGAAGCGGCAAAAATCGACACCGCGCGTGCCCAGGCCGCACTGGCCGGGATTACGCCGCCGCCAGCCCCGCCGGTTGCCGAGACCAAGGCAGCACCGGTGACCAAGTTCTTCCTGCAGGCGGGCTCGTTCCCGAAACAGGCGGACGCGGATCGCGTGCGGGCGCAGATCATTCTGCTGGGCCAGACGGTGACAGTAGAGTCCGGCACAGTGAAGGATGCGACGTGGTATCGCGTGCTGGTGGGGCCGTTCAGCAACCGTGAACAGCTGACCGTGGCGCAGAAACAATTGGCCGGCGCCGGGTTTAGCAACCTGTTGTTACAACAACGCCAGAGCCGCTGACCTTCAGCTAACCTGGATCAAATGTGGGAGGGGGCTTGCCCCCGATAGCAGTAGATCAATCAACATTTTCGGTGACTGACACACTGCCATCGGGGGCAAGCCCCCTCCCACATTTGGTTTTGCACCGCTCTGGAATGGGTGTCAGACCGATAAACACCACTCGTCCGCCATAAACCCCTACAGTTGAAATCCCCCCCACCACCCCCATATCAGTTTCCATCAGGGCATTTTCGCCCCGCTGCGTGGAGACTCTCCCCTTGACCACCATCGTTTCAGTACGTCGCCACGGCAAAGTCGTCATGGGCGGCGACGGCCAGGTTTCCCTG
>Ga0207650_10001297_pt1 | contig 18139 bp, 19 predicted proteins | sample KBSS63metaG_FD_184325 | JGI IMG/M metagenome (GOLD analysis project Ga0207650, IMG submission 184325) | Switchgrass rhizosphere microbial communities from Kellogg Biological Station, Michigan, USA - KBS S6-3 metaG (SPAdes) (version 2) | ecosystem: Host-associated > Plants > Roots > Rhizosphere...
TATTTAAAGGTTTTTCCAAAGCCGCAATTGTTTCGTCGTGAACTTCTACTTGATCTCCGAAGCCGAGTTTACTATAAGACTGATAGCAAATTGTTCGTGCCCGAAGCCGGATGTTTCCACTATGTTAAAGTCAAAAGTTCGTATAGGCGAAAGAAAAAAGTTTGTCAAGACTACTGAGGCGCCTACGGTCAGTCATGCCTTAGAGGACTACCTGAAGTCGATCTACCAGCTGGCGGAGGAATCTGAGCCGGTCATAGCGGCGCGAATCGCTGCGGAAACGGGCGTGTCGCCGTCGACAATATTTACGACCTTGCAACGGCTGGCGCGCGAAGGCTACGTTACCATCAACCGCCACAAAGAAATTCATCTTACCGCGGATGGTAAGACCGTCGCGGAAAAGATCGTGCGTCGGCATTTTTTAACCGAGCGATTCCTTACCGATTTGCTGGGTCTCGATTGGGTGAGGGCACACCAAGAAGCGCACCGGTTGGAGCATGCGATTTCTCAGGACGTGGAGGAGCGGTTGGCCAAGTTGCTGAGCAATCCGACGACTTGCCCCCACGGCAATCCCATCCCGGGGGCTTTAACAACACCCGCGCCAAAAACAATTCCGCTCAATGAAGCGTCCGACGGACAAAGCGTCGAGCTCGATTTCATTACCGAAGGTGGCGAGCGCGACGTACGATTGCTACGTTTTCTACAGGAGCACGGGATGCGACCGGGCGCCAAGGTTCAGATCTTAGATGTTGCGCCTTCGCTGGGTATGATGACTTTAAAGGTAGGCGAGGACGCTTTTTCGTTAGGAATTGAAGCAGCGAAGAAAATTCGCGTTCATTAGACGGAACTTTCAAATCCTAAAAGCGTTGCTTTAGTCCGAGGGTTGGCTGTTGCCCTGGCGTGCAGCCAATTCGCCAGCCAGGAATTCAATCTGCTCACTGACCCGGGTGTCGCGATCGAGCAGGATCACTTGTTGTCCCTTGACTCGGCAGCTGCCGCTTTTGGTGCGGTAACCGGCTTCGCGCAAGAGCTTTTCGCTGCGCACTTCGATGTCGAGTCGCTTCGCCTCAAGAATCAGTTCCTGCAAGCGTGCTTCGTATTTGTTCTTAGCGGGAGGCATGGTTCGCGGTACCAAGTTGCGAGCGATTATGGACAAAATTGCCGGGTTTGTAAACCGAAGCCGGTTTTCCCGCTTGCAAAAAAGAGCTTCCTTGCTATCGTACCGCGCGTGACGCGTCGGGCGGCTTAGCGTTTCCATCGCCACGGCGGAGCTCAGGAGGTCGGGATGATCAAAAATATTCTCGTTCCACTCGATGGTTCCGACCACTCCAAAGCCGCCGTCGACTACGCCGTTTGGATCACGGAAAAATTCAACGGGATGCTGTTCGGGCAACATATTATTGATACGATCTCGATCGAAGGAACTTTTTTTCACGATATATCAGGCTCCCTTGGTTTTGAGCCCTACTTGGATTTTTCCAGCAAGATGCGCGAGATCCTCGAAGAACGCGGCAAAGCCATTCTCGATGATTTCGCAAGCCGCTGTGAAAAACGACATGTCCGCTACACGACATTTCTCGATATGGGTCTGATCGCCAACGAGATTTGCGAGCGTTCCAAAGTGGCGGACTTGGTCGTGATTGGGCACCGCGGCGTCAACGAAGAGTTTTCCACGGGACTTTTGGGCACGACGGCCGAAACGATCACGCGCAAGTGTCCCCGGCCCGTGTTTGTCTCGACCAAACAATTCAACGCGATCGCCAAACCGCTGCTGGCGTATGACGGCAGTCAACGGGCGAGCTCGGCGATGGAATCCGCGGCGGAATTTTGCACGGTGCTGCACTTACCGCTAACCGTCTTGACGATCGGTCGCGAAGAGGCGGTCACGCGAAACAATTTGCAACAGGCGAAAAGTTATTTGAGCTCCTATCCGATTGACGTGACGTATCAAACCGCGCAGGGTTACCCCGAGCAGAAGATCGTCGAACAGCTGGTGAGTTTCAATTACGATCTACTCTTTATTGGCGCCTATGGACACCGACGCATTATCGAAATGGTGCTCGGCAGCACTACCGAGTATGTGCTCCGCAATGCGCCTTGTCCAGTGTTCTTGAATCGCTAATACCGATGAAGTTCGTTGCTGCCGCCGTTCAGATGCTTGCTGGCAACGATAAGCAGGCAAATCTTCAAGAGGCCACGCGCTGGATTCGCGACGCCGCGGTCAAAGGAGCACGGCTGGTCGCGCTGCCCGAGGTCTTTATCTGGCGCGGCAGCAAGAAGCTCGAGCGGCAGTTTGCCGAAGCTATACCGGGGCCGTCTTCGAACGCACTATCCAACTTGGCACGCGAACTGGGCATTTACCTTTTAGCCGGTTCAATCCTCGAAGAAATTTTAGACAGCGAACGAGCCTACAATACGAGTTTGCTTTTCGATCCAGCGGGAAAGCAAATCGCTTGTTATCGAAAAATTCATCTTTTCGATGTCGATCTTCCGAACGGCGTATCATTACGCGAGTCGCAAACCCGCGCACATGGACAGTTGCCCATCGTGGTCAGAACCGAGCTCGGCACGATGGGTTTGACGGTCTGCTACGATGTTCGCTTTCCCGAGCTCTACAGAAGACTAGCCGAACAAGATGCCCAGCTAATGTTCGTGCCGTCAGCATTTACCGCCTATACAGGCGAAGCACATTGGGAGACATTGCTGCGCGCGCGGGCAATCGAAAATCAGGCTTATATCATCGCACCGGATCAATTCGGCAGGACCGAAAATAGCTTTGAAACCCACGGCCACTCGATGATCATTGATCCATGGGGCCGAATCATTGCCGAGCTACCGGAGGGTCCGGGTGTTATCACCGCAACCATCGATTTAGATTACCTCGCGAAAATCCGCGCCGAGTTGCCAGCGCTTAGCCACCGAAGGCTTATCTGATCCGCCACAAGGCGCTAGCTCACAATTCTTTTTCGGCCATAAACGTTGCCAAATCGCCGACCCGGCAGCTATAGCCCCATTCGTTATCATACCATGAGAGAACCTTGGCCATTTTCCCTTCGAGTACCACCGTGGATAGCGCATCGACAATTGAAGATGCCGGGTTGCCACGGAAATCACTCGAGACAAGGGGTTCCTCGCAGTAGCTGAGAATATGTTTGAGAGGCCCATCGGCTGCCGATTTTAGCGAGTCATTGATGGCTTCAGTCGTTGCGGATTTTTTGAGATCAATGACCAGGTCGACAACTGAAACCGTGGCGGTCGGCACTCGCAGGGATAGGCCGTGAAGTTTGCCCTTTAGCTCAGGCATCACAAGCCCAATCGCTTTCGCCGCGCCCGTGCTCGTCGGAATGATGTTCTGCGCCGCTGTGCGCGCGCGCCTCAGGTCTTTGTGCATCAAATCGAGGGTGCGCTGATCATTGGTGTACGAGTGAACAGTCGTCATCAGACCACGCTCGATGCCGAACCTCTCGTGCAGAACTTTGGTCACCGGCGCGAGACAATTGGTCGTACACGAGGCGTTTGAGACGATATGATGCTTGCGCGGATTATATGCGGATTCGTTGACACCTAAAACGAGGGTAATGTCTTCGTCGGTCGCCGGCGCTGTGATAATCACTTTTTTTGCTCCGGCTTCGAGATGTGCCCGGACTTGCGCCGCGGCGGTGAAAACTCCCGTGGACTCGATAAGAATGTCTACGCCAAGAGCTTTCCAGGGGAGCCGTGCCGGCTCTTTTTGATTCAAAACAGCGATCTGCCAGTCATCGATCTTCAAAACACCCTCGCCGACTTCGACTTTTCCGGGAAAAATTCCATAGGTGGAATCGTAGCGAAACAGATGCGCGTTGGTGCGCAGGTCTGCCATATCATTAATCGCCACTACTGTAAGATCATTTTTGTGGCGTTCTATCATTGCGCGAAGCGCTAGTCGTCCGATCCGCCCGAATCCATTGATCGCAACTTTGGCATGCATAAGAAGTCCTCAGCTGAATTTTTGTAAACGGATGATTAAGCAATTTCAATGGGATGACGCTTTGTACGAGTGTCATTTCCAACCGTTAGCGAATTGACATGACGGTGCTCCGCAATGTCGAGCCGCATATAACAAGGTTGAAACCCCGACCGCAGATTTATTTGCGGTTCGCTCACGCGTAGCATGAACCTTCCGGCGAGAAAACAGCTCAAGGTCTGCTCGGTAATCAATCCTGCTCAGCAACCGATCATATGATCGCCGCTGTGGTGGCGCCGTATCTGAGTCGTCGAGCAATCAACCCGAACGTTTCGCGCTCAATGCATAGAATTTAGGCGGGCTGCCTAGTTGCTACGCAGCGACAAAGTTTTTGTTCCGGTCTTTTGCTCGACTCCTTGAAACAATTTCGAAGCATTCCAAGAACTAAGAGCCGACCGGTGGCTATGCGTCATGATGGCACTGCGGTTGCTCAACGCACTCAGAACAGTGCTTAGAGATTCGTGCTGGCCAGGAGTTCAGACGAAGGAGCGACTCATGAAAATGGTCGAAGCCATAGTTAAGCCGTTCAAGTTGGATGAAGTCAAAGAGGCGCTGACGAAAGCCGGAGTGCAGGGGATGACCGTGGAGGAGGTCAAAGGATTCGGTCGGCAGAAGGGCCACACGGAACTTTATCGGGGCGCGGAATATTCAGTGGATTTTCTGCCGAAGGTAAAAATCGAAATTCTTGTGCCTGACGAAAAAGCGGCAACAGTCGTTAGGGTGATCACGGATAGCGCGAAGACCGGCAAAATTGGCGACGGAAAGATCTTCGTTACCACCGTCGATGAAGTCATTCGTATCCGTACGGGCGAAAAAGGTTCGGACGCAATATAAGAATGGGAGGAGCAATGACTAGGAATAACAGATTGAACAAATGGAGTGATCGGCTGCGCGATCCGGAATGGCGTCGCTATGGTTATTTATTGCTGGGGGGCAAGGCTCTCGGCCTTGGGTTAGTTTTGACCGCCATCTATTATGTTTCCTCTCTGATCGGCGCTCACGTAACCGCTGCGGACGCTCCGCCGCCACCCGTGCTCAAAGGCAATGATATCGTCAATCCGCTGAACACCGTATGGACGTTACTCGCAGCGTTCTTAGTTTTCGGCATGCAAGCGGGTTTTACCATGCTGGAGGCCGGGTTTTGCCGCTCACGTGAAACTGTCAATGTCCTGATGGAGTGCGTCGTCGATACTTGTCTCTGTGGTCTGCTGTTCTACGCCTGGGGGTTCGCGTTTATGTTCGGTTCAGGGACGCCGTTTTTCGGAACGGAATTCTTCTTTCTGCAAGGTACGCCTGCGACGTACGGCTCGACGGGCGTAGCATTTCTTGCATTTTGGCTCTTCCAATATGCTTTCGCTGATACCTGTTCAACGATAACTTCGGGTGCAATGATCGGCCGCACGGGATTTTTCGGCGACCTCCTCTATAGTATCGGTGTTTCCGGCTTCATTTATCCGATCTTCGGTCACTGGGCATGGGGTCCCGATGGCTTTCTTGCAACAATGGGCAGTAAAGGAATGTTTCTCGAAGGCTTGGGCATCGGCTTTCACGATTTCGCGGGTTCCACCGTAGTTCATAGCATCGGGGGCTGGGTGGCACTTGCCGGTGCAATAGTGCTCGGACCTCGCATTGGAAGAAAATTCAAAAGCGAAGGTGGCGGACCTATGTTACCGCATGATCTTACTGTCGCCACTGTGGGCGGGATTATTCTTTGGTTTGGATGGTATGGCTTTAATCCTGGGAGCACACTTTCGGCAATGGACTTCGAGGGAATCGGTCGAGTCGCCGCGAATACGACACTGGCTGCTTGCGCCGCCGGCCTGATGGCAATGTTTTACGCCTATCCAAAGACAAAAACATGGGACGTAAGCTTTACAGTTAACGGTTTTCTTGCTGGCTTGGTAGCGATCACTTGTCCCTGTTATTGGGTTTCGCCACTAGGTTCAATTTTAATTGGCTTTATAGCTGGAATTATCGTCGTTGTCGCTGTGGATGTTTTGGAATGGCTGCATATCGACGATCCCATCGGCGCAGTCCCAGTTCACGGAATATGCGGTATATGGGGAACTCTTTCGCTTGGATTGTTCGCGTCCGGCCAATTTAACGCATCAGGACCGCTCGGACCCGACACCACGTCTCCACTAACGGGTCTTTTTTATGGCGGTGGTCTTCAAGTTCTACAGGCTCAAGCGATTGGCAGTTTAATCGTTACTAGCGCGACTTTCATCGTGTCGCTGGCATTGATGTACGTGCTCAACGCCGCTGGTGTACTGCGCGTCTCCAAGGAAGGAGAACTTGTCGGTCTCGATCTGCATGAGCATGGCATTCCGGCATATCCGGAATACTCCCTTGTTCCAGGCGCCACGCCGCACGGGGCAGCCTCATTTACCGAGGGCGCTTTCTCCTCGCACCCGATTCACGGAGTAGTCAAACAGAGCGCCTAATTCTTCCCGAGCGGAGTTGTCCGGGGGGAAAGGTAAATACGGGCAACTCCGCTTCTTTCATCCGGTCCCAACCTGTTGCCAATGTGGTGAAACAATTTTTCTCGAACGGAATGGCAGTTGAGATGCTAAAAGAAGGCATTTGTCATTTTGAGAAGGAGTGAGAGATGAAACAAAGATTGCTGGGTTGGGTTTTGGTGGTGGCGATTTTCGCGGTCGCAGCACCCAACGGTTGGGCGGCCGAGGAGCAGAAGCAACCGGCAGAGCCAGCTGAAAAGCCACTTGGGCCGGGGTGGCTCAGCCTCGACTGCTGCGTCGGCCCGCTCGATAATGCGATCGCGAACGGAAAAGGCGCTCTCGAGAAGGCGATCGGAATCAGTATTGCCGGGTTTCTCGATACCGGCTACACGTGGAGCTCTAACCACCCGCACAGCCCTGCCAATATAAGCGGGCGCTATTTCGACAAAGACTATAACAAGGTGGAGTTCAACGATTTTCATCTGGTTCTCGACAAGCCAGACAAGGATTGGGGCGTAGGCTTTCACATCTCGGGTGACTTCGGCCGAGCCGGTGAACTACTTCGCGAAGCAACCCTATGGGGTAAGGCTTTTCACAGAGAGCCTTCCGCGGAATTGCGCGAAGCTTATTTGACGACCACTATCCCAGTGGGGGAGGGGATCGGGGTAAAGGGCGGATTGTTCGTTACCACCCTCGGTACGGAAATACTGCCGAATCCCGGTGCTTACAACGACAATATCTCCAGATCATTTCTGTTCAACTGGGCAATCCCGCTGCGTCATTTAGGAGTGCTATTCAATTATCCGTTCAGTAAGCTGATCAATGCGAACTTTGGCGTGGTGACCGGCTGGGACGACCCTCACGATAACAATCATCAGCCATCCTTCATGGGCGGAGTAACGTTAACCCCGAGTGAAATCGTGAGTTTTGCGAGTAATCTCATTTACGGCGCAGAACAACGCAACGGAGCGCCAAAGCGCTTTACGATTTCGAACGTCCTGACGATCAAGCCAGTCGATCCATTGGCGCTCTATATTGAATATACTTACGGACATGAGAGCAATGTTACGCCGAGCGGGCGTGACGGAATTTGGCAGGGTCTGGCCGGGATCGCCTCATATAGCTGGACGGATCGTTTTAACACAGCGCTAAGAGCTGAAGTCTTCAATGATCGCGATGGCACACGGTTGGGTGGCGAACCTTTTGGCACCCACAAAAATGCCACACTCGCTGAATTAACGCTGACGAGTTCCTATAAGTTTACTAAAATGTTGCTGGGTCGAGCTGAGGTCCGCCAAGACTGGTCCGATCGTAATATGTTCAAGCGTGGCTCCAGCAGTGCCGACAGCAACCAAACAACATTGGCGATGCAAGTCATTTATACGTTTTAACTCGCCTTCCCGCTAAAACCCGCTGAAGGGGGAACGAAAGACCTTCCGTTCCTCCTTGTTATTTCGCTGCATAATCGGGCTGCTGAAAAGTCTTTTGAGTTTCAGGATCGTGTAAACACCGGTTGATCAGTTTTGCCGCTAGCATTTCACTGAACGATTTGCCCACACATTACCGCATTTCCGCTCGCTTGCATCGAGTCGAAAGCGATGCCAGTTGCCGCTTGATGGCATTGTCAACTTGAGCGATCGATTGTAAATCATTCAGTAAACGTTTCGTTCGCAATGCTTGCCAAGCTCTACTCTCACTCTGACAGAAGTTTGAATCATTTGCTTTTTCTTTGTGTCTTCTGCGCGTTGCTTTATTTTTTTGGACTTGGCTCACGAGATTTCTGGGCCCCCGTTGAACCGCGTTACGCCGAAATTGTCCGAGTCATGTTTCTCAAAAACCAATGGCTTGTCCCGACGATTAACGGCAATCTCTATACCGATAAACCGATCCTATATTTTTGGTTGGCACTGATCAGCGCAAAGATTTTCCGCGCCGTCAATGAATGGACGGTGCGTCTGCCCGCTGCGTTTGGCGGCGTTGGGTTCGTGATGGCAACTTACCTAATCGGCCGAGATCTCATCAGTTCCCGCGTCGGTTTCATCAGTGCAGCGATACTCGCGACCACCATGCGCGTGCTCTGGGAAGCCCGCTGGGCACACGTCGATACTGTTTTTTGTGCGTTATTCGCCTTGGCATTGTACTTCGGGGTGCGGACGGTTTTTGGCAAGGGCCGTCCGAGTGAAATCCTTTTGGTCTATCTATTCGTTGCTCTAGCGACTTTGACCAAGGGATTGATCGGAGTGGTTTTGCCCGGGCTGATACTGGGTGGCTTTATAGTGATCCGGCGGGATTGGTCACTGATCGCCCGTTTAAAATTACATTGGGGGGCGCTTATTGTCTTTATCGTGGCAGGGCCCTGGTTCTATCTAGTAAATCGTTTAACGCACGGAACGTGGCTTACAGACTTTATCTATATCCATCACATCCAGCGTTATACCGCGGGCGCTGGCCATCGGCAGCCGTTCTATTACTATCTCACGACACTGCCCCTAGATTTTTTGCCGTGGACAATCTTTATGGTTCCTGGTCTTTTCGCCTACCGTCCGCTCCGCTTCAAGTTGGCCGATCCCGTGGTACAGTTTTTTTCCGTTTGGTTTTCAGCTGTATTCTTATTTTTTAGCTTGTCCAATACGAAGCGCGATCTTTACTTATTGCCATTGTTCCCGAGCATAGCGATTTTTCTCGGGGTCTACTTTGACGACCTCATCCAAAGCAAAATTGCGCAAGCTCCTCTATATCGATGGTGCACCGGCTATTTTTTTGGTCTCGTCGCGATCGCTGGCCTTTGCGCGCCGGCAGCAGCTTGGTTGTATTATAGAGATGCATCGATCGCTGTCGTTTCCGTCAGCGTTCCGCTCTTGATCGCCGGAGTTGCTGCCATCGTTTATGTCTGGCGGTTGCAGCCGCTCAACGTTGCGGCCGTAACGGCAGGACTGATGGCGGTCACCGTGATGTGCGCTTCGATTTGGCTGATGCCCTATTTGGAAAGCTTCAAATCGCCTCGTCCGTTTTCCAATCAGGTCAGGCAAATTGTCCCGTCCTCAGCGCGGCTATTTATCTATGCGGACACAATGAACGATTTCAACTATTACATCGGACGAGAAATTATACCCTTGGTGCCGAATCCAAGCGCAGTCGATCGCTTGCTGCTGAGCAAGGAAGACGGCTACCTCATTATCAAGGCACGCGACCTTGAACGTTTGCCGCAGCTGCGGCGGCAGTGGGTGGTGCTTTCGGACGCGAAAACCAACGCGAACTGGTACCTCGTTCAACTTCGAGTGCGCGCTTCACAGGAGCGAAGTTAGGAAAATTCGGGGCGACAATTCTTTTGGGTCTTCAATATTGGCTTTACTTCAGAATCTCTTTTGCGCGTGGAATGAGCTGAGGATCGAGATTGAAAACTTCTCTTACATTTCTTTCCAGTTCAGCGCCATCGAGCGGATTAATATCGAGTTTGGCTTTAACGGCATCGCTTAGAAATTCAGGGTCCTTCATGGCGTCAATAAATGCCTTGCGCAAAATTTGTACGCGGTCTTTCGGAGTACCCGGAGGGAGAACATAAGGGCGCGCCGTTGGGCCGACACTGTGAACTAGCGCCCTGACCAATTTTTGTCCCTCGTCGGTTTTTGCATAACTGATCGCCAACGGCAGCTTCGGTTGCTCAGGATGGGGCTTGGCGACGTTTTGCAGAACAAGATTAACGTCGCCCGAGCTGAGCTCCTTACTCCACGTGGATTTGAACGATTCCCACGAATTGCATACGCCCAAAATTTCCTGACTATCGAAGGCGAGTCGCACGTCCGCCGTTCCTTTGTAGCCCGATACAAGCTGCATCGGAAGTCCGATTGCGACCGCAAGCACTTTGGGAATATCGTCCGTAGCAGAACCCGCCCCCACGCCGCCCAGCTTGATCACCGTTTTCGAGGACAGCCACTGGTCGATGCTGGTGATTCCGGTGGACTTGTGCACGCCGATCATGTAGTTGTCCTGGGCCGGCACGCCGATGTATTCAAATTTCCGGGCATCGAATTCAACCCCCGGTTTCCCGAGAAGCTGTTGAAGAAAGAGTCCGCCAATGAAATGACCGATTGTCAATCCATCGGGCTTGGCGATTTTGTACATGTAATTTGCGGAAATTAAGAAACCCGCCCCGGGCATATTGTCGACCACAATGGCCGGGTTGCCGGGAATGTGCTTGCCCATGTGGCGCGCGAGCGTCCGCGAATAGGTATCATAGCCGCCACCCGCGGAAGCGCCGACGATAACTCTGACGGTTTTTCCGCGATAGAATTCATCCTGAGCATAGACCGAGGAGAGACTTGCGAGCAAAAAAACGGCGCTAGCTAATGACCACGCAAATAATTTTTTCATGACGCCTCCAGTAAATTTTGAAACGTCAATTTAGAAGCAGTTTAATGATGGCGCTGGTTCACTCATTATGGCTTCGGTCAAGTTCACCGGCCTATATAAGATTTCCTTCACTCAATGCTCGCGAAGCATTTCGGCTCGAAGCTCCTGTTCCCAACTCCGGCTGCCGTCCGAACTCCAGTCGCAACCTAGGTCGCGAATCATACCCGGCTGGGTAAATTGCGCTACCTCGGTGAGCGCCTTGGCTAAAACTGCTATGTTGCGCTCGCGATCATGAGGAGGGCCAAAAGTCCGTCCCACCGGATGATCCACAAAGGCGGCACGCGGCGGAACGACTTTGCTCATAATATCGTAGGCCGTACCGATGACTAGGGTGGGAATACCGAGTGCTTCAATCACATGGGAAATAAGACCGACGGTCTCATGGCAAAAAGGTCAGTAGGGTACGAGCAGTGCTAGGTCGACCTCGGCCTGCGTCAATTCGTAAGCAAGCGCTGGCGCAAGCTCCTTTTCCACCTGTTCGGTTTTGCGCACACCGCCCATAAACGAGAAGTGCCGCGGCGAAAGGCTGCCGAGCAGGCCGCGTGACAGCAGGCTAGCCAATGCAGTGCGGGGAAAAACAATTTCCGGATCCTGTTTCGGTACAGCACCGATCCCGGAATGGTGATCGATGACGATCGGGCCGATCGCAGGATCCGACCGAACTCGGCGATAGCTTAAATCTTCGCGCGGCACAAACGGCGGCTGGCTCTCGACCCGCAGGGCGGCGCTGGTTAATAGCGCCACGCGCGATTGAAAGAGCGGCTTAGTTACAGCGCACCAGGCAAACTTCGAAGGCTTCACTAGAACGCGTGGCGGCTTGGGCGCTGAATTCTGTGCCATAATCGGCAGGTATTCGAAAGCCATGGGCAATTCCCGGTTGCACAGACTTCTACTTTACTCGTCTGACGCAAGCAAGCCGGTCAGTCGGAGTGAATTATGCCCAGTGCTATGGTAAGCAGTGTCTCTCATGATCGATGTCGCTGCCAATTATCGGAAAGTTCTCGACTCTATCGCCGATGCGACGGCAAAGAGCCGGCGCGCTGCGGGGCAGGTGAAATTGCTTGCAGCGACCAAGTCACAGAGCATCGAGTTGATTCGCGCCGCAGTCGATGCGGGCGTCACTTTGATCGGGGAAAATTACGTCCGGGAAGCTGCCGGCAAAAAGCCGCGGATCGGTGAAGCGATTGAATGGCACATGATCGGGCATCTGCAGCGAAATAAGGTGAAGGCCGCGGTGGATTTGTTTGACGTTTTCGAGTCGCTGGATAATCTACCCTTAGCTCGTGAACTGGACAAAGAGGGTCAGAAAAGAAATAAGGTCATTCGTGTGTTTGTCGAAGTCAATTTGGGCGGTGAAGAAAGCAAAACTGGAGTAAACGAAAGCGAGGCGGCATCCTTAGTGCAACAAGTCGCCAGTCTGTCGCACTTGCGCGTCGAAGGGTTCATGAGCGTGCCGCCGTACAGGGAAGATCCGGAAGAAGTGCGGCCCTATTTTCGAAAACTGCGCCTGCTTCAAGAAAAGCTCGGCGAAATTCGCTCCCCGTGTCTGGAGCTGCGCGAACTCTCGATGGGAATGAGTCATGATTACAAGGTAGCAATCGAGGAAGGTGCGAGCATCGTGCGGATCGGCACGGCGCTGTTTGGTGCCCGCCGCGATTGATCCATGTTCATCTTAGCCAACTTTTTGTTCGCGACTGCGCAGGTGCTCGACTACGTGTTATGGGCCTACCTCTGGATATTAGTGGGGCGATTCATCATTTCGCTCGTGAATGCCGATTATGACAATCCGATCGTGAGATTTTTTTACACAGCCACAGAGCCGGTGCTCGAGCAGGTGCGCCAGCGCATGCCTGTCTTTGCCGGAGGATGGGATCTATCGCCAATCATCGTATGGATTGCCGTTATCTTCCTGCAGCGGTTTCTGGTCCGCTCGCTGTATGACTTGGCTTATTCTATGAGATAGAACGGATATGATGCGGCTGCGATAGCGCGGCTAGATGGCGCATTGCCGTCGAAGTTCGAAGCCGTTATCGTTGATTTTCAGGGCTGGCGGTTCTCAAAAGAGAGCTGAATTGGCCATTTGCTGCAGGCGATACCGATCGTGGCCGTCAAAAGGTTATGAGAAGCATTTTATGCAAGAATTGGAGGATCCGTGATGAAGATCTTTCTTGCGGGCGATTGGGTAGATAAGCCAAAAAAAATCGAAGTCAGGAATCCATTCGATAACTCAGTATTCGAAACGGTGCCACGCGCCGATGCCGAAGATTTGGAAAAGGCGCTTGCGTACGCTGAGCGGGGCGCCAAAGTGATGGCGAAACTGTCGAGCTATGAGCGCTGGAAAATTTTACGAAAAGCGGCGGATCTGATAGCGGCACGCAACGAGGAGCTTGGACAAGTTATTTCCAAAGAAGAAGGAAAGATTATTGCCGAGGGGCGAGGAGAAGCCAATCGTGCGGTTGAAACGATGATGGGATCGGCGGAAGAGGCTAAGCGATTGCACGGTGAAACCGTCCCGTTGGATGCTGATCCCACTGGCGGAAAAAAATTCGGCTTTACGCTGCGTGTTCCCTGCGGAGTCGTCGCTGCGATCGCGCCGTTCAACTTTCCATTGAACTTAGTCGCGCACAAAGTTGGGCCGGCGTTGGCAGCTGGTAACTCTGTGATCGTGAAGCCTGCCTCCGATACGCCGCTTTCGGCCCTGAAGCTTACGGAAATTCTTCTCGAAGCCGGACTTCCGGCCGAAGGCATCCAATGCATCACCGGATCGGGAGGCGAAATCGGCGATGCCTTGGTCGCCGACCGTCGCGTGCGCAAAGTGACGTTTACCGGCAGCAGAGAGGTAGGCGAGCGGATCTGTCAGACGGCGGGAATCAAGAAAGTCACGATGGAGCTTGGCTCCAATAGCCCAGTGATCATCATGCCGGATGCCGACCTGGAAAAGGTCGCGACAGTTTTGGCGTTAACCGGCTACGGCAATGCGGGTCAAACCTGTATTTCGACTCAGCGGGTACTCACCGCGAAAAAGGTTTATGGCGATTTGTTAAGCGTCATCAAGCCGAAAGTCGAAGCGCTGACGACCGGCAACCAGTTGGATGAAAAATGTAAGGTGGGGCCGATGGTAAAAGAAAGCGAAGCGGTTCGAGTTGACCAGTGGATCAACGAAGCCGTGGCAAGCGGGGCGCGCTTAGTCGCTGGCGGTGGGCGCCGGGGCGCAATTTATACACCGGCGGTTGTGGCCGACGTAAAGCCTAATATGCGGATCTCGCGTGATGAACTATTCGGGCCCGCGGTGGCAGTGACACCGTTTGATGGAATCGATGAAGCCATTAGTCTAGCAAATGATAGCATCTACGGCCTTGCGGCTGGGATTTTTACTGAGAACGTGGAATGGGCCATGAAATTTGCGCGCGAAGCCGAAGCCGGCAACTTGCACGTCAACTGGGGATCTCAGTGGCGAGTCGATTTGATGCCATACGGAGGACTAAAGGATTCGGGATTCGGTAAGGAAGGTCCAAAGTACGCCGTACAGGAGATGAGCGAGCTTAAAATGGTCGTGTTTCATTTGAATAGTTAAACAGCAGGCATTTGGCAGCAGAAATTGTTGAAGCAGATGAGAACCGATGGCAGAAAGTTGGCGCAGCTAAGGCCGATCAAGATTACGCCAAGTTATATTAAGACCGCCGATGGCTCGGTGCTAATCGAGATGGGCGATACCAAAGTGATTTGCACAGCAAAGCTCGAAGACCGTGTGCCGCCGTTTCTGCGCAATAGCGGCAAGGGTTGGATCACAGCTGAATACGGGATGCTGCCGGGCTCATCGTCCATCCGCATCGGGCGTGAGTCATCGCGTGGCAAAGTTGGCGGCCGTACCCATGAAATCCAGCGTCTTATCGGCCGAAGCCTGCGCGCCATCGCTGACTTGCGAACCCTCGGTGAGAAGACGATCTGGATCGATTGCGACGTCATTCAAGCCGACGGTGGCACACGGACGGCTTCAATTACCGGCGCTTACGTAGCGTTGGCAGAAGCTGTGCGAAGCTGGCTCGGTCGCGGGATGATCAGCATTGACCCGGTCAAAGATGCGGTTGCGGCGGTGAGCATCGGAATTGTCGAAGGCAAAATTCTTTTGGATCTCTGCTACGAAGAGGATAGCAAAGCGGACGTGGACATGAACTTTGTCATGACTGGAGCCGGGAAGTTCATCGAGGTTCAAGGAACGGCGGAAGCGGCGCCGTTCACGCGTAGGCAGATGGAACGCATGGCTGAAATCGCACAAACCGGGATTAAAGAATTGCTCAAGACGCAGAAGAACGTAATTGGAAGCTTGACCGTTCCCGTCGGTCGATCTTAATGGAACTGCTTGTCGCAACGAGCAACCCAGGAAAATTTAAAGAAGTAAGCGCTTTCCTCAAAGATCTTCCATTGCAAATCGTGTCGCTGACAGATTTGCTCGATCCGCCACGGGTGATCGAAGACGGTCTTACGTTCGAGGAGAACGCGCTGAAAAAAGCGCGTGCACTGGCGGAGTTTTCCGGACTGCTCACGCTGGCCGACGATTCGGGTTTGGAAGTCGACGCTCTGAATGGCGCCCCGGGGATCTATTCAGCGCGTTACGCCGGCGCTGAATGCGATGACAATAAGAACAACCAAAAGCTGCTTAGCGAGCTGCAATGCTTGACCGAAGACGACAGGACCGCGCGGTTCGTCTGCGCGTTAGCTTTGTGCTCGCCGGGTTCAAGAAGAGCACCCGATTGGACGGTGCGCGAAGTCTGTGAAGGACGGATCGCGTTCGCTCTTCAGGGTAAGCACGGCTTTGGCTATGACCCGCTCTTTTTTTATCCCCCGATGGGCAAAACTTTCGGTGAAATTGAGCGAGAAACCAAAGCAATGGTGGGCCATCGCGGCAAAGCGCTGAAGAGATTGGCTGTTAAATTGCGCGATCTACTCGGAATCTCGAAACAAACTTGATTTCGAGCAACTCAAGTGTAGAATGACCGCTGGTCTTTTTGACGGGGCGTAGCGCAGCCTGGTAGCGCACCTGCCTTGGGCGCAGGGGGTCGGAAGTTCGAATCTTCTCGCCCCGACCATCAATCAGTGCTGAGTCTCGAGTCCTGAGTGCTGAGAAAATTCGGAGCGAACTTTGCGCTCAGTTCTTTAGCGCTGATGACTCAGTGCTGATTTGGCGCCAGTAGCTCAGCTGGATAGAGCAACGGCCTTCTAAGCCGTAGGTCAGGGGTTCGAATCCCTTCTGGCGCGCCAAGTTGATCTTTGAAGTTCGTGTGGTGAGTGTAGCTCAACGGTTAGAGCACTGGACTGTGGCTCCAGGGGTTGAGGGTTCAAATCCCTTCACTCACCCCAATCCGTTCGGAATTACCGATTTCAAATCTCGGATTGCAATCGCCCGCAATTTGTCATCTGAGATCTGCAATTCCGAGGGCGGCGAAGACATGGGCCGCTAGCTCAGTTGGTAGAGCAGCTGACTCTTAATCAGCGGGTCCGGAGTTCGAGTCTCCGGCGGCCCACCATTCTTTTCAATTCGTGTCTTGTGACCGCTCAAACCCATGGCTACTTTTTCCGGGATTCCGGCAGCGATCATGCTTCGGAGTGCGCTTCGGCGGCAATCATGCACCACGCACTCTGAGCCTAGCGCCTGGCAGATGGGCTGCAGCGCACGTCCGGTTAACGGTTTCTCTCACTTTCAGTTGTCGGTCCAGTAGCCCGACTCTGAAACTTGCACTCCGTGCCCGCCGTCTACCCAACGCGGCTGAACGTACCTGCCTTTGTGGACTGGTTGTTGGGGTTGTATGATCGCCTCAGGCTGAGGCTGTTCAACCGGTATCACTCCACCGTTTCCATCGAAGAATCCGTCTCCATCAAAGAATCCACGCCGGTGAAAGCCATGCAAATGGGTTTGCTGCCCGACTGGACGCGAAATAACCGTGTTTCCGACGAAGTGGCGAGGGATGACGGCAAACCGATGGGCAAAAGGACTAAAGCGAACAACCTGGCGAGCTGGATTTATGACAATGACAGACCGTGAGGCAAAACGATGGCCCGTCGGCCCCGCAAAACTCCTAGAGCCGAACCCGCCCCTGGCGAAACTACCGGCTCCGGCTTGGGGAGTCTGGAACGCCAGGAGAGGGAGAAGCACGAAGAGAGAAACAACATACTTCTTCATTGTCGTTCCTTCTATTGAGAGTTATGAGCCTAGATCGTGGCGTATTGGATTTCAAGAACCTTTAGACGGTCGAGCGATTTGGAAGTTAACGATGACCGAAGCAACCGCTGAATCAGCGGGTCCGAGTTCGAGTCTCCGGCGGCCCACCAAAACTCCCTCTGGTCGCCGCGAATTTCTTCCAATTAGACCTCACGGTTTCGGTTGTGCACGCGAAATGGGGATGTGATAATCATCTCGATCGAAGGTGGCACAATGGCGCCGGAGCAGGGTTTTACGTATTCGATGCCTTTGGAAGTCTATCTCCAGGCCGCACGGGTCCGTGGGGTACTGACGACCAATCAGGATCGCTTGAGTAATTTCTTGATTGTGCGCGAAGGCGAGGAGGTCTTCTCACTTAATCAAGCGAGTCTGGAAACCTTCAACCAAACGCCCGTCTCGCTCGCCGCCGATGAGTATTTGGTCTATATGCGGGAAGTACATTTAATCGCGGACCTAAGCGTCGCGGGAGAGAGTTCAACATCGACGATGAGGAGTTTCTACGTTCCGAAAGACCCGAGCAAAGCTTTGCTTGGAGTGGGGCCGTATTTACTGCAAGGCAATGTTCATCTACGTCCCGGCAGCGCGATGTACGAGCTATTGATGGAGAAGACTCAGTTTCTTCCTGTCACTGGAGCCATCTTGATCGATCGGCCGGAGGTTACGCCACGGACTTATTTGGTCAATCGCGCCAAGATCGGCTTTATGAGCGCGATCGGTGACGGTCTCGTGGAGCTCTGAGGTAGCATGACGGCAATATTTCCAACCGAAATAAATCATATCAAGGGCCGTGGTCTCGTGCGCATCACGTGGGACGATGGCCACGTGGGCGATTACTCGGAGAGTTATCTGCGCGGCTATTGTCCCTGCGCGGTTTGCCAAGGGCACGGCGCGGAACGTCGATTCATCGAGGTCCCCGATGCCAAATTAGTTGCAATTTCCGCAGTCGGAAATTATGCCGTCGAGCTTTACTGGCAAGATGGACACAGCACGGGCATCTACACGTACGAATATTTGCGATCCTTATGCCCTTGTCCCAAGTGCCAGAGTGAGCAA
>Ga0207650_10001298_pt1 | contig 18128 bp, 11 predicted proteins | sample KBSS63metaG_FD_184325 | JGI IMG/M metagenome (GOLD analysis project Ga0207650, IMG submission 184325) | Switchgrass rhizosphere microbial communities from Kellogg Biological Station, Michigan, USA - KBS S6-3 metaG (SPAdes) (version 2) | ecosystem: Host-associated > Plants > Roots > Rhizosphere...
AAGGACGCGACCGCGCTCGACCGCGCTGAGCCGGCCCCAGGCGCCGGCCGCGCCATCGTCGAGCGCGGCGCGCGCCGCGGCGACGGCGGCATCGATGTCGGCGGCGCCGCCGCGGCCGATGCGGGCGAGCTCGCTGCCATCCGAAGGATCCTCGAGCGGGATCGTCGCGCCCGCCGCCGCGGCGCGCCATTCGCCGCCGACGAGCAGGCGATCGGTGGGGAAGCGGATCGGGAAGGTCGAGGCAGTCATGGCACGCGCTCCGGGCCGCGGCTGCGGCTTTGCGCCATCATAAGAACCTCGCCTTGCGCGCGCGCCGAGCCACCGCCATCAGCTTCTTTCTCTTCAAGCGCTTCGCGAGCCTGCTGCTGACCTTGCTGGCGGCATCGGTGGTCGTCTTCACCGTCCTCGACGTCCTGCCCGGCAACGCCGCCGAGGTGATGCTGGGCGAGAGCGCGACGCCGGAATCGGTGGCCGCCCTCTCGGCCAAGCTCGGCCTCGACCGGCCGGCGCTGGTGCGCTACGGCGACTGGATGAAGGGCCTGGCCACCGGCGAGCTCGGCACCAGCATCGCCTACGACACGCCCATCGCACAGCTCGTCGGCGAGCGCCTCGCCGTCACCTTGCCGCTGGCGCTGATGGCGATGGGGCTGACCACCGCCGTCGCCTTCGTCCTCGGCCTCTTCGCTGCCGCGCGCCACGGCAAGGCCGGTGACGCCGGCATCATGGTGGCGAGCCAGCTGGGCATCGCCATCCCGAGCTTCTGGTTCGCGATCCTCCTGATCTGGATGTTCGCGGTGAAGCTGCGCTGGTTCCAGGCCGGCGGCTTTCCCGGGTGGAGCGTCGACGACGGCGGCGGCCTCGGCCCGGGACTGCGCGCCCTGGTCCTGCCGGCGCTGGCGATCGCCGTCGTCCAGGCGTCGATCCTGACGCGCATCGTCCGCTCGGCGGTGCTCGACGTGATGCGCGAGGACTTCGTCCGCACCGCGCGTGCCAAGGGGCAGTCGCCAAACGGCGTGCTCTGGGGCCACGTGCTCAGGAACGCGATGGTGCCGGTGCTGACCGTGATGGGCCTGCAGTTCGCGAGCCTGCTCGCCGGCACCGTCGTCATCGAGCAGGTCTTCTCGCTGCCCGGCCTCGGCCGGCTCGTCTTCCAGGCGATCGCCAACCGCGACCTGCCCGTCGTCCGTAACGTCGTCATGCTGCTCGCGGCGACGGTCGTCGTCCTCAACTTCGTCGTCGACGTGCTGTACGTCGTCATCGACCCGCGCCTGCGTGCGCGCACGCGAACGACATGAGCACCGGCGCCGACGTCGCGCAGGCGATCGCACCGCGGCCACCGGCGTGGCGGCACGCCAGCCTGCGCGTCGGCGCCGTGCTGGTGGCGGTCGTCGTCAGCCTGGCACTGCTCTCGTACGTGTGGACGCCGCATCCGCCGACCGAGCTCGACATCCCGCACAAGCTGCAGGGACCGAGCGCATCGCACTGGCTCGGCACCGACAGCCTCGGCCGCGACATCGTCTCGCTGCTGATCGTCGGCAGCCGCGTCTCGATCGCGGTCGGCCTGATCGCGGTCGGCATCGGCATCGTCTTCGGCGTCGCCCTCGGCCTGCTCGCTGCCGTCAAGCGCGGCTGGGTCGAGGAGCTCGTCATGCGCTTGGCCGACTTCACCTTCGCGTTTCCGGCGCTGCTCTCGGCGATCATGCTGACCGCGATCTACGGGCCCGGCTTGGTGACCTCGATCGTCGCCATCGGCATCTTCAACGTGCCGGTGTTCGCGCGCATCACGCGGGCAAGCGCGCTGGTCGTCCGCTCGCGCGAGTTCGTCACCGCGGCACGCGCGCTCGGCAAGGGCGAGTGGCGGATCACGATCGAGCACGTGCTGCCCAACATCGCCGCGATCCTGATCGTCCAGGCGACGATCCAGTTCGCGCTCGCCATCCTCGCCGAGGCCGCGCTGAGCTACCTCGGCCTCGGCACGCAGCCGCCAACGCCGTCGTGGGGGCGGATGCTCAACGAGGCGCAGCAGCAGCTGTTCCAAGCGCCGCAGCTCGCGGTCTATCCCGGCGTGGCGATCGCGCTGACGGTGCTCGGGCTGAACCTGCTCGGCGACGGCCTGCGCGACCACTTCGATCCGAGGCTGGCGCGGCGCGGCGACTCGCCGCGCTGAACGCGAAGAGCCGACTCTTCTCGCGACGGGAGCGTTCGGTCCCGCTCAGGACGACATCGTGTTCTCGCGGCGCGGTGCGGCGGCAGGCAGACGCCAGACCGGCCCTTGGCGCAACGCGTCGCTCGCCACGCGCAGCGCGTCGCGATCGAGCGGCAGCAGCGCCGCCACTTCACCGCCGATGCTCGTCGCCAACGGCACGCCGTCGCGCCAGATGACGCGGGCACCGGCGATCCGCGCGACCTTCGGCCCGGCGACGACCGTGCCGAGCAGGTTCGCCGGATCGCTCGCGGCGAGGCAGACGAGCGCGTCGTCGGCCGGCCGGCGCCGGACCTCGCGCATCGAGGCGATCGCTTCGGGCAGCGCGAACTGCTCGCCGGTCAGCCCGGCGATGAAGCGGCCGCCGCGGATCTCGCCGCGCGCCTCGAGGCGGCGATAGACGCGCACGAGGTCGCGCCACGGCGGCAGCCAGGTCGCTTCGCGCTCGAGCAGGCGCCAGCAGACGACGCCGAAGCGCCGCAGCAGGATGCGCGCGACGTGCTCGAGCGCATCGGCGTCGACGCGGCTCGGCACCGATGCCGCCTTCGCCTTGCCCTGCGCATCGTCGGCCGCGCTCGCAGGCGATCGGATCAGCGACCAGCGACCTGCGTCGGCGATTCCCATCAGCGTGACGCCGCGGCGCCGGCGCGCATGCACCGACGATCGCTTCGCCGCGGGAACGAGCAGCGCGCGCAGGCCGGCGAAGCTGTCGCAGTTGACGCGGCCGCGGACGACGAGCTCGGCAAGCGCGTCCTCGAGCTCGGCCGGCAACAGGCGCACGCTGTCGGCGATCTCGTCGAAGAACGACGCGCCGTGCGCCGCGAGGTGCTCGGCGACCAGGCGCGCGCGCGAGCCGGGCTCGGCATCGTCGGCGCGGTTCGGCGCCAGCCGCGTCCAGAGCGGCGCGGCGCGACGCGGCAACAGCAGCACCGGCGTCGATCGCAACGATGTGCCCGCGGCACGGCCCTCGCTCGCCAGCGGGCGCAGGCGCGTCCACAGCGTGCGCCCGGCGGTACACAACTCGTCGAGCCATGGGCTGGCGTAATCCTGGACGCGCGCCGGCAGGATTTCCGCTTCCCAGACCGCCGCCGGCGCCTCGAAGCCTTCGAGCTGGCCGAGCACGCCGGCCAGCGCGTCGGGGCCGCTGACGCGGCTGGTCGCGCCGACGCGCTGCCAGTCGAACAGGAAGCGCACGAAGTCGCGCGGCTCGACCGGCTCGATCTCGCGGCGCAGGCGCTTGAGCGTGTAGCGATGGATGCGCGCGAGCAGGTGCCGCTCGCACCACTCGGCGTCGGCATCGGCCGGCCGCAGCGGCGTGAGCCGGCCCTGCAGCACGTAGCCCTCGGCCTGCAGCGCAAGCAGGGCAAGCTCGACCTCGCTGCGCGCCAGCCCGAGCGGCGCAGCGAGCGACTCGGCCGTCGCCGGGCCGAGGCCGCCGAGGCGCGCTCGCAGAAGCTCGCGCAGCGCTTCATCGCGCGTCTTGAAGCCTTCCGCGCATTCGGGGGGCGCGTCGATGACCGGCTGCAGGACCGCATCGGGATAGAGATCGCGCAGGGTCGCCAATCGCTCGGCGGCGACCCACAGGCCGAGACCGTTGCCAGTCGGCCCGACGGCCGCGAGTCGCGTGGCGCGACCCGACGCCGCGAGCTCCTCCAGCCAGGCCGACCAGCCGACGTTCGCCGCGGCCTCGCCGTCGGCGACGACACTGAGCGAGACCAGCGCCTCGTGCATCTCGTCGGGGTTGCGGGCGCTCGGCCAAGCTTCATCGCGAACGCTCGCGATTGCGTCGGCGTCGAGCTGGCCGAGCTCGTCGGCGCTCTCCGGGTCGGCGTAACGACGGTTCTGCACCGCCTGCGTCCTGCGCTCCTCGAGCGGCGCATCGTCGAGGAACGCGTAAGGCCGCGCGCTCAACGCCTCGGCCGCGAGCGGCGAAGGGGCAGGCACGTCGCGCGCGATCACCTCGACCGCGCCCGACTCGATCCGGCGCAGCAGCGCGAGCCAGCCGGCCGCATCCATCGCGTCGTCGAGGCAGTCGCGCATCGTCTGCGCGACCAGCGGGTGCTCGGGCACCTCGCGGTCGCCGGCGAGGTTCTCGGCACACGCGACCTGGTCGGGGAAGACGGCGGCGAGCAGGTCCTCCGACTTCATCCGCTGCAGCTGCGGCGCGACCTTCCTGCCGCCGGTGAAGCGCGGCAACGCCAGCGCCGTCGTCGCGTTCCAGCGCCAGCGCACGGCGAAGAGAGGCGCGTCGAGCAGCGCCTGCACGAGCACGTCAAGTGCAGTCGCCGAGTTCAGGTAGCGCGAGACTTCGTCGAGCGGGAAGCTGTGGCTGGTCGACAGCGAAAGGACGATCGCGTCCTCGGTCGCCGCCGCCTGGATCTCGAAGTTGAAGCGACGGCAGAAGCGCTTCCTCAGCGCCAGGCCCCAGGCGCGATTGAGGCGGCTGCCGAACGGCGAATGGACGACGAGCTGCATGCCGCCCGAGGCATCGAAGAAGCGCTCGATGACGATCCGCTCCTGCGTCGGCAGCGCGCCGAGGACGGCGAGCGAGCGCGCGAGGTGGTCGACGATCTGGCGCGCCGCCTCGTCGTCGAGGCCGATCGTCGCGATCAGCGCGGCGATCGCCGCCTCGCGTCCGTCGCGCGCGAGCCGCACGCCAACGTCCTCGCGCAGCCGCGCGACCGCCAGCGACAGCTCGTCGCTGCGCCCCGGCGCTTCGCCGAGCCAGAATGGAATGCTCGGCGCGGCGCCGTGCGCATCCTCGACGCGGATGCGGCCGGGCTCGACGCGCAGGATCCGATAGCTCGTGTTGCCGAGCTGGAAGACGTCGCCGGCGATGCTCTCGACCGCGAAGTCCTCGTTGACCGTGCCGACGTTGGCGCTCTGCGGCTCGAGGACGACGGCATAGTCGCCGGTCTCCGGGATCGTCCCGCCCGAGGTGAGCGCGGCCAGGCGCGCGCCCTTTCGCTCGCGCAGGACGTGGTGGACGACGTCGCGATGGACGTAGCTCGCGCGCGGGCCGTGGCGCGTCGTGAAGCCGTCGGCGAGCATGCGCACGACGGCGTCGAAGTCGGCGCGCGCGAGCTGCGCGTACGGCCAGGCACGCCGCACGAGCGCGAAGAGGGCGTCCTCGTTCCACTCGCGGCTCGCCGTCTCGGCGACGATCTGCTGGGCGAGCACGTCGAGCGGCGCCGACACGATGCGCAGCGCGTCGAGCTCGCCGCGCCTCACCGCGTCGAGCAATGCCGCGCACTCGGCCAGCTCGTCGCGCGATTGCGGGAAGAGCCGCGCCTTCGGCACGCCGCCGACGGCATGTCCCGAGCGGCCGGCGCGTTGCAGAAAGGTCGCGATCGAGCGCGGCGAGCCCAGCTGGCAGACCAGGTCGACGTCGCCGATGTCGAGGCCCAGCTCGAGCGACGCGGTTGCGACCAGCACCTGCAATTCGCCGCGCTTCAGGCGCTGCTCGGCGTCGAGCCGCGCTTCCTTGGCGAGGCTGCCGTGGTGCGCGGCGACCGCCTCCTTGCCGAGGCGCTCGCCGAGGTGGCGCGCGGCGCGCTCGGCCATGCGCCGGGTGTTGACGAAGACCAGCGTCGTCCGGTGAAGGTGAACGAGCTCGGCGACGCGGCCGTAGACCTGCTCCCACTGGTCGGTCGACATCACCGCCGAGAGCGGCGTCGGCGGCAGCTCGAGGGCGAGGTCGCGCTGCTTGGCGTAGCCGATGTCGACGATCTCGCAGTCCGCCCGGCCGTCGACGACCGCGCCGGAACCGACGAGGAAGCGCGCGACCTCGACGATCGGCTTTTGCGTCGCCGAGAGGCCGATGCGCACCAGCGGCTTGGCGACGATCGATTGCAACCGCTCGAGCGAGAGCGCGAGATGGCTGCCGCGCTTGCTCGCGGCGACGGCATGGATCTCGTCGACGATCACCGTGCGGACGTGGGCGAGCATCGCCCGGCCTGAGACTGACCCGAGCAGGACGTAAAGCGACTCGGGCGTCGTCACCAGGATGTGCGGCGGCTTCTTCAGGCTCTGGCGCCGCTCGCCGGCGGGCGTGTCCCCGGTGCGCACCGCCGTGCGGATCTCGACGTCGGCGAGGCCGAGCGCCTGCAGCTCGGCGCGGATGCCGGCAAGCGGCGCCTCGAGGTTGGTGCGGATGTCGTTCGAGAGCGCCTTCAGCGGCGAGACGTAGACGACAGTTGTCGCGTCGGCGAGGCCACCGGGCGCCAGGCCATCGCGCACGAGTTGATCGAGCGCGGCGAGAAACGCCGTCAGCGTCTTGCCCGACCCGGTCGGCGCGGCGACGAGCGTGTGCCGGCCGGCGCGGATCGCCGGCCAGGCGGCGACCTGCGCCTCGGTGGGCGCCGCGAACGTCCGGCTGAACCAGCGGGCGACGGCGGGGTGGAAATCTTGCAGCGACACGATGGAAAGGAAAGGGAGCGGGCCGCGAAACGCGGCGACGGCGCGAGAAAGACGCGGGGTCGACGCACGCAGATCGGAGCGTTGCGCCGACGTTCAAGACGCGTGGGCGACGTCCATTCTTGCGCGATCCGGGCCGTGCCGCCGCCCGGCGGCGAATAATCCGCGCAGGCGACCCCGCCGCTCGCGCGGCGGCGGCGTCAGCCTCGCGCCGCCGGCGCGACGAGCGCGCCCTCTATGCGGTGGCGCGCCAGCGCGGCGGCGACGAAGCCGCTCGCCTTCTTGTGCTCGATGAATTCCACGAGCGCCGCCAGAGCGGCGTCGCTCCGCGACTCGGGCAGGCCCATCGCCTGCTCGATGACCATGAAGCGGCCGGGCAGCAGGCGAACGCCACCGACACGCGCGGCGTCGGCCTCGAGCTGTTGCTTGACGCCGGCGGCGACGTCGGCGTTCTGCGCCAGGAATTCGTCGACGACCACCGGCGAGGTCGGCGCGCGCACCAGCTCCGCCGACTTGAGTGCGCGGCTCAGGTACAGGTCGTAGGCGCTGCCGCGGCCGACGATGACTCGCGTGCCTCTGCGGTCGACCTCGTCGTTGCTGCGCAGCGGCGAAGCATTCCTGACCAGGTAGGCGCCTTCGATCAGCACGTACGGCGCCGTGAAGCGCAACCCTTCGCTGCGGCCGGGATCGATCGCGAAGAAGCCGATGTCGGCCTGGCCGCTCTTGACGTTCTCGACCGAGCGCGCGGCGCCGTCGACGACGATGAGGTCGAGCGGCACGGCGATCTCGTCGGCGAGTGCGCGCGCCAGATCGACCGACACGCCGGCGACGACACCCGTCGTCGCGTCGCGGCGCGCCAGCACCGGATTGCCGAGGTTGATCGACGCGCGCAGGCGGCCGGTCGGCGCGAGCGCCAAGTCGACGCGGACGGCAGGCTTCGCTGGCGGCGTCGCGCAACCGGCAGCGCCGAGCAGCAGCGCCGCGCCGCCGGCGGCGAGGAGGATGCGCCGCGAACGCGACGGCAAAAACGGAGGCAATGGGTTCATCGTGGCGTGCTGGTGGGTGTGGCGGAAGAGGGCTGCGCGTCGTTCGCCTCGCTCGCCGCGAGACCGGCGCCGAGCGCGTTCAGGGCCGCGCGATAGCGCGCCAGCACCTGGCCCGGCGTCTCGCCCTGTGCGTCGGCGGCGAGCGGCTGCCAGAGCTCCGGCGCGACGCCGGCGAGGGTCGCATGGCGCCGGATCAGCGTCGCTGGCGCGAGCGCGAACTTGCCGCCGCTGCTTTCGATCTTGGCGGCCTCGGCGCCGACGTGCGCGCCGAGCAGATAGAGATGGCGATGGACCGGCGTGAGCCTGGCTTCGATGCGCGCGCCGAGCCCGTTCTCGTCCTTTTCGACGCGCTCGGCGAGCGCGAAGAACTCCGCGGGACTTCGCATCGGCAGCGCCGCGACGTCGCCGAGGCCGAGCGCGCGTGCCTGCACCTGGGCGACGGCGATGTGTGCCTCGACGATCGCCGCGGCCCGCTCGCGCACCGCCGCGTCCGAGGTGATGAACGAGCCGAGCAGCTCGCTCGCGTAGCCGATCTCGTAGCCGAGACGAAACGTCGCGGGGCGATGGCCGGCGGGCAGCGCCACGGCGAGCGCCTTCGACCGCGCCGCGAGCGCCGCGGCCTCGACGGCGAGACGCTCTTCGTCGTGGGGTCCTGCGCCGATCCGCGCGAGGACGTCCTTCGTGCCGAAGTTCGCGAGCAGCGCGAACTCGAGCCGCTGCAGGCCGATGAAGGCGAGCGCCAGCGCGGCCGAGTAGGCGAGGACGCGCCAGCTTTCGCTCCAGCGCTGGGAGATCGAGGTCGTCGGCATCGTGCTTCGGCGCTATCGTAGCCACGGGCAGCCGGAGTGGATCACATGCTGGGCGGCGAGTTGATGTTCCACTTCATGAACGTCATGGTGCTGACGTTCGTGGTCGCGCCGCTGGTCCTCTGGCGCTATCGGCGCGCCGTCCTCGCCGGCATGCAGCGTCGCCTCGGCGCACCTCTGCCGGTCCCGGCGCCGCGCGCGGCGGCTCGGCCCGCGCCCGCCTTCACCGTCGCCGGCGCGCTCGCCTGGGAAGCGCGCCTGCGTCGGCGCATCTTCGTCGGCACGCTCGCCGCGGTGTTCGTTCCCTCGCTCCTGCTCGCCGCGCAGTACCTCGCCTTCAGCGACCTGCCGATGATGCCGTCGCACCTGTTCCTGACCGCCGCGGTGACGAGCTGCGCCGCGGTGCCGATCTACGCGGTGCTCACGGCGACGCCGTTCTGGCGCGCCGTCCGGCTCGGCGTGCTGACGCTGTGCGGCCTCGCCGTCGCGGAAGTCGCGATCTCGATGCTGCAGCGGCCGTTCTACGGCAAGGCGCCGACGCTCGACCAGGCGCTCAACTTCGTCTTCTTTTTCCAGCTCGCCGCCCACCAGCTCTGGCTGCCGGCGCTGCTCGGCGCGGTGATCGGCCTGCGTCGCGTGCGCGGGGTCGCGCCGCTCGCCTTCGCCGGGCTGCTCGTCTTCGCCACTGCGCCGATGCTCGGCGTCGAGGTTACGAAGTGGCTTCTCGGCAGCGGCTGGAGCGCCGGCTGGGTGCTGTCCGGGCCGGGCTTCGACGCCGGAACCGTCGTCCTCGCCCTGCCTGTCGGCGTGCTCGCCTGGTGGCGCCTGAAGGCGCTCGCGCGCGGCTACGAGGCCAAGCGCTTCTCCGATGCGCAACTGCTCGCCCACAGCTGGTGGCTCGTGGTCGTCGCCGGCCACACGCTGACGATGGTGAGCGTGTATCCGGGAACCGGTCCGCTGCTGCAGATCCTCGCCGTCAGCATCGTCGCCTACTTCCTGCTCCCGTTCCTGCTCGGCCAGGCGCTGCGCTGGGCGCAGCGCGGCGTCGAGCGGCCGCCGCGGCGCACGCTGCTGCTGCTGCGCGTCTTCGGCGACACCCGGCGCACCGAGGCGCTGTTCGCGCGCATCGCCTCGCGCTGGCAGCGCTTCGGGCCGGTGACGATGATTGCCGCGCCCGACGTCGTCGCCGGCACGGTCGACCCGGGCGACGTGCTGCGCTTCGCCGCAGGCAACATCGGCGCCTTGTTCGTCACGTCGCAGGAGGACCTGACGCGCCGGCTCGCGACCATGGACGTCGAGCCCGACCGCGATGGGCGCTTTCGCATCAACGAGTTCTGCTGCCACGACGACACCTGGCAGGCGACGGTGGTCGGGCTGATCGAGCGCGCCGACGCGGTGGTGATGGACCTGCGCGGCTTCTCGGCCGATCGCCACGGCTGCGAGTTCGAGCTGAAGGAGCTCGCCGCCCGCCTCGGCGCCGGTCGCGGCATCCTGATCGTCGACGCCAGCACCGACCGATCGCTGCTCGCCCGCCTCGTGCCGGCCGGGCACGCCTCGATGGCGATGGTAGAAGTGCAGCGCGGCCGCGGCGCCGAGACCGATGCCGCATTCGCGGCGCTGCTCGGCGCCGCCGCCTGAACGTTTCGACCCGCCAGGAGAACCGATGAGCCCTGCCGCCGACCTCGCCGATTGCAGCGCGCTGACGCTGCTCGCGCTCTACCGCTCGGGCGACGCCTCTCCGGTCGAGGCGACGCGTGACGTGCTCGACCGGATCGAGCGCTTCAACCCGATCCTCAACGCGTTCTGCCACCTCGCGCCCGACGAAGCGCTCGCCGCCGCGCGCGCAAGCGAAGCGCGCTGGCAGCGCAGCGCACCGTGCGGCGAGCTCGACGGCGTGCCGGTGTCGGTGAAGGACCTGATCCTCGCTGCCGGCTGGCCGACGCTGCGCGGCTCGCGCACCGTCGATCCGGCCGGGCCGTGGGACATCGACGCGCCAGCGACCGCGCGCCTGCGCGAAGCCGGCGCGGTGATCCTCGGCAAGACCGCGACGCCCGAGTTCGGCTGCAAGGGCGAGACCAACTCGCCGCTGACCGGCATCACGAGGAACCCCTGGAATCCGGCCAAGACGTCGGGCGGATCGTCGGGCGGCACGGCCGCCGCGATCGCTTCCGGCATGGGGCCGCTCTCGGTCGGCACCGACGGCGCCGGCAGCGTCCGCATCCCGGCCGCCTTCTGCGGCAACTTCGGCCTGAAGCCGAGCTTCGGCCGTGTCCCGGCCTATCCGCTCTCGCCGATGGGAACGGTTGCCCACCTCGGCCCGCACGCGATGAGCGTCGCCGACGCGGCGCTGATGATGAACGTGCTGAAGCGCCCCGATGCGCGCGACTGGACCTCGCTTCCCTACGACCCGGCCCACTACACGATCGGTCTCGACGACGGCATCCGCGGGCTGCGCATCGCCTTCTCGCCGACGCTCGGCTACGCCAAGGTCGATCCGGAAGTCGCCGCCGCGGTCGCCGCCGCCGTCACCCAGCTGAAGGCGCTCGGTGCTCATGTCGAGGCGGTCGATCCCGGCATCGACGATCCGCTCGAGATCACGATCGGACTCTGGTTCGCCGGCGCCCACGCGATCTGGAGCGGCCTCACGCCGGCGCAACAGGCGCTTGCCGACCCCGACTTTCGCGCCGAGGCCGAGCTCGGCGCGGCCTACAGCGCCCTCGACTTGGCCCGGCTGACGCTTCGCCGCGGCGCACTCGGCTCGCACCTGCGCCAGTTCATGCAGCGCTGGGACCTGATCGCGACGCCAACCATCGCCGTGCCCGCGTTCGATGCGCGCCCGGCCGGCCACACGCCGATGACGGCGGCGGCGATGCTCGGCTGGACACCGTTCAGCTATCCGTTCAACCTGAGCCAGCAGCCCGCGTGCACGATTCCGTGCGGCCTGACGAAGGACGGCCTGCCGATCGGCCTGCAGCTCGTCGGCCCGATGTTCGGCGACGCGCTGGTGCTGCGCGCGGCGCGCGCCTACGAGAGCGTGCGGCCGATCGCGCGGCCACGGCTCGACGGCCTGGTCAAGCGCTGAAGCGCATCGCTCGACCCAATTGAACAGCGGCGCGGCACCGGCCGTGCCGCGCCCGTCATGAAGCTGTCATCGCGGCTCGCCTAGGCTCGTCCATCACAACAGACAGGACGCACGCCATGACGCTTCGCCCGACCCTGCTCGCCGCCCTTGTCCTCGCCCTCGCGCCCGCCGTCCGTGCCACGCCGGCGTTCGTCAACGGCCTGGCGCTGCCGGCGACCCTGCTCGATCTGTCGGGCGGGACGAGCGTCAACACCGGCCGGGTCGGCTTCTTCTCCGACATCTACTTCGATCCGAACCGGGGCGAGTGGTGGGGCCTGTCAGACCGCGGCCCCGGCGGCGGCACGCTCGACTACGCGACGCGGGTGCAGCGCTTCACGCTCGACGTCGACAGCAACACCGGCGCGGTCGCCAACTTCAAGATCGTCGATACCGTCATCTTCAGCGGCCCCGGCGGCGTGCCGTTGAACGGCCAAGCGCCGGCGCCGGCGAACGTCCTCGGCAACGCCTTCGATCCGGAAGGCTTCGTCGTCCACCCGCTGACCGGCAACCTGATCGTCTCCGACGAGTACGGCGCTTCGGTCTACGAGTTCACGCGCGCCGGCGCGCTGGTGCGGCAGTACACGACGCCCGAGAACATCAAGCCGACCACCTCGCCCGGCGTCTACAACTACGACCCCGACGCCAACAGCGCCGGGCGGCGGATCAACCGCGGCTTCGAGGGGCTGGCGCTGAGCCCCGACGGCCGCTACGCCTACGCGATGCTGCAGAGCGCGATGGTCAACGAGGGCGGCGGCAACGGCGTCTTCGCGCGTATCGTCAAGTTCGACACTGCGACCGGGACCGCGGTCGCGCAGTACGCGTACCGGATGGAGGGCTCGAGCCAGGGCCGCGGCATCTCGGCGCTGGTCGCGCTCAACGATCACGAGTTCCTCGTCCTCGAGCGCAACAACCGCGGCCTCGGCTCGGCGTCCGAGCTGACTCCGCAGAACAAGAAGGTCTTCAAGATCGACATCGCCGGCGCCGACGATGTCAGCAACGTCGTCCTGGGCGCCACGACCTTTGCCGGCCAGACAGTGACCAAGACGGCGACGCCTTTCATGGACCTCGGCGCCGACACGCTGGCCGCGCTCGGTGGCATCGTTCCCGAGAAGTGGGAGGGCCTCGCGATCGGGCCGCGCCTCAACGACGGCAGCTTCCTGATGCTCGCCGGCACCGACAACGACTATTCGGTTTCGCAGATCGTCGGCAGCGCGACGCAGTACGACGTCTACTTCAAGCCCGGTACGAGCGAGCGCATCCAGTGCGACATCGGCAGCTTCGCGAACTGCGTCGGGGTGAAAGCGGACGGGACGCTCGGCGACCCGGTCGCCGCCGGCTTCACCGGCGACGGCTTCAGTCTGATCCCGGGCGTCCTGCAGGCGTACAAGGCGAGCGCCGCCGACCTCGTCGGCTACGCCGCGCCGATCCCCGAGCCGCAGACGTATGCCTTGCTGGTTGCCGGGTTCGGGCTCATCGGCTGGCAGGCACTCCGGCGCCGCCACGCCTGACGCGCGGGCGCCGGCTAAGGCCGACGCTGCGAGGTCGACGCTCGGCGGCCGTAGCGGCGGCCGTGCGCGGCGCGCTCAGTTCCGCAGCAACGGCGGGATCTCGCTCGCCAGGAAGTCGTAGACCGTTCGCACGAGCGGATTCGAGCGGATCTCGCGGTGGACGGCGAGCCAGCACGGCAGCGCGCCGACGGCAAGCGCCGGCAGGACGGCGACGACGCCGGGCCAGTCGCGAAGGTTGTAGCGGGCGACGAAGCCGATGCCCGCGCCTGCGGCGACGAGGCGGCCGTAGGCAACCTGGTCGTCGGTGCGCAGGGCGAAGTCGCCGCGCGAGAGGACCAGGCCCATGCGCGCGGCGCCGCGGATGATGGCGTCGTCGCGGTCGAAGCCGATCAGGCGATGCGCGGCGAGGTCTTCCGGCACGCGCAGCGGCGGCGCCTCGGCGAGATAGCGCTGGTGGGCGGCAGCGACGATCTCGATCTCGCCGAGCTTTCGCGCTATCAGCGACTGCTGCGCCGGCCGCACCATGCGCACCGCGATGTCGGCTTCGCGGCGCAGCAGGTTGGTGAGCTCGTTCGATGCGACCAGCTCGATCTCGATCTCAGGATGCTCGCGCTGCAGCCGCGCCAGCACGGCCGGCAGCAGCCAGGTCGCCGCGACCTGGCTGGACGTGACACGAACGACGCCGCGCGTCAGCGAGCGCGCGCTGGCGAGGCCGCGGCCGAGCGCGAGCGCGGCGTCTTCCATGCGCCGGGCGGCGTCGACGATGGCCAGCGCGGCGCCGGTCGGCACGACGCCGCGGCCGGTGCGCTCGAACAGCGGCGCGCCGAGCTGCGCTTCGAGCTCGGCGACGTGCCGGCTCAGCGTCGGTTGCCGGGCGCCGCTGCGCTTGGCCGCCGCGCTGACGCTGCCGGCGTCGAGGACCGCGAGAAAGCTGCGCACGAGGGCCCAGTCGAAGTCGGCGACGGCGGCTACTGTCATGCGAAAGTGTATGGCTTTGATGCACAAAGAGGTATGTCAGCCAGACCCTGAGACGGCCACACTTCCCGGCATCGACAACCCGCCTCGACCGGAGACTTCCATGACGCCCTCTTCCACACCCGTCCGCACCGTCCTCGTTCTCGGCGCCAACGGACGCTTCGGCCTCGCCGCCACGCAGGCGTTCGCCGCCGCCGGCTGGCGCGTTCTCGCCCACGTCCGCCGCGACGCCGCCGCTGGTATGCCGGCCGGCGCGGAGCTCGTGCGCGCACCGCTCGAAGCCCTTGGCGTGGCCCTGCGCGGCCGACCGGCGCCGGACCTCGTCGTGCACGGCATCAACCCGATCTACACGCGCTGGGACGAGGAGGCGCTGCCAGCGGCGCGCGCCGCGATGGCTCTTGCTGAACGACTCGGCGCGCGCTTCATGCTGCCGGGCAACGTCTACAACTACGGCGAATCGATGCCGGCGCGGATCGACGAGACGACGCCGCAGCGGCCGACGACCGCCAAGGGGCGGATCCGCGTCGCGATGGAAACCGAGCTTGCGCAGCGTGCTGCCGCCGGTCGGCTGCGCTCGACCGTGATCACCGCCGGCGACTTCTTCGGCGCCGGCAGCGGCAGCTGGTTCGACGCGGTCGTCGCCAAGTCGATCGCCAAGGGCACGATCGGCTACCCCGGCGATCCGAATCTGGTCCACGCCTGGGCCTATCTGCCAGACCTGGCACGGGCTTTCGTTGCCGTTGCCGCGCTCGACGACCTGGCGCCGTTCGAGCGCTTCGCCTTCGCCGGGCATTCGGTGACCGGCACCGAATTCCTCGCCGCTGTCGAGCGCGCCGCGTCGGGGCTCGGGCTGACGCCGGCGCGCGGCTGGCGTCGCAGCGGCATGCCCTGGACGCTGCTCCGGATCGCCGGCGTCGTGATGCCCATATGGCGCGAGCTTGCCCGGATGTCCTATCTCTGGCGCGTGGCGCACGCCCTCGATGGCACCAGGCTCGCCCAGCGCTGCCCCGGACTGACGCCGACGTCGCTGGCGACCGCGCTGGCAGACAGCCTGGCCGCGCTGCGCCTGACCGCCTACGAGGCGCGCTCGCCCGCTCACGCCACAGGGTGAACCGCCGCGTCCGCTGGCCGCGGGGCACGTCGTATGCTCGTCTCCCGCGCGCCCGAGGCGCTTTTCAGCGGCGTCCACCCGGGCGCGGCCCTCAGATGGCCCAAGAGAAACGGCGATGACCCCTGCGGACGTAGAACGCGTCTTCGGTCGAAGCCGACTGCAGATCGCCACCGGCCGCCACGTCGAAGTCTTTCGCGAGGTGGCGCGCTCTGGCGAGGAGCGGCGCTACACCAAGCGCTTCCTGGCCACCGACAGCGTCGATTTCCGGCCTTGGACCGAGCGCGAGCACCAGGTTCTCGTCCGCCTCGGCCGCCTGGAGGGGGCGCCGATCGCGAAGGCGCTCGACTTCTTCCCGTCCGACGCGAGCGGCGCGGCGCGCCTGCAGACCCGCGATGCCGGCGCGACGCTCGACCAATGGGCGACGCTGGTGCCGCTGCGGCGCGGCGAGACGACGCTGCGCAATGTCTTCGACGACTGCGCCAACTGGTGGGCGCTGACGCGCCAGTGCGTGGTCGCGCTCGACGCCCTTCATGCACTCGGCTTCGTCCACCTCGACCTGAAGCCCGACAACGTCTGCATCCCCTGGGCGCCGGCGGGTGCCGGCCGGCCCGTGGCCGGCCAGCCGCTGGCGCCGCGCATCAAGGCGCTGGCCCTGATCGACGTCGCCTTCTCGCTCGTTCCCGAAGTCGATCTGCCCGGACCGCTGCCGCTGCTCCGCGATCCCGACTACGACTACCAGTCGCCGCGCCTCCTCCACGCGCTCGAGGAGGGCCGGCGCGGCAACCTGGCGGCGACGCGGGCGCTCGACTGGCGCTGCGACTTCTACAGCCTGGCCGCGATGCTGTGGCGCTACCTGCCCGAGGCCGATGACGCTCCCGGCTCGGGCTGGAGCAGCGAGCGCCATGACGAGGCGCAGGAGTTCGTCCAGCAGCTGCTCGATGTCCACAACGCACCGCCGACGATTCATTGGCCGCACCGCCACCTGATCCGCCTGGCCGGGCTGCGCTTGCGCGATCGAGACCTGCAGCTCGCCCTGCAGGCCGGCTGCACGTTCGACCCCGGCCGCGAGCTCCCGCTCGACGCCGAGCCGACGCCGCCGACGCGGATCGCCGACTACGTGCCGCGCAAGCCGGAGATCGAGCCGGCCGCCGGTGGCGGAGGCGATCGCGTTGCCCCGGCGCCGCTGCCGCTCGGCGAGACCCGGCGCGAGCCGACCGCGGAGCCGATCGCGCCGGCGCAGACACCGGCGCCGGTGTCGACGGCGGCACGCGACGAGCGGCGCGAGCCGGTCGTGCCGCCCGTCGCGCCCGCGGCCGCGAGTGCGCCGGAGGTTGCGGCGGCCTACTCCAAGTTTGGCGACCTCGATGAGCCGACCGCGCCGCAGCCGGGCGACACGGCGCCCGGCCCGTGGGCGGATACGCCGCCCGACCCGGCGCCGGCGGGCGACGAGGCGTCGAACGAACCTCCCACGGTGCGAATCCGCCCGCGCCGCCGCCAGACCGCCATCGCCGCCCTTGCCACCGGTGCCCTCGCCGTGGCGGCGATCGCGGCGTTGTGGCTGTCGATCGGCAGGTCGCTCGACCCGGCGACGAAGGTGAGCATCCCCTTGCCGTCGGCCAGCGAGGTCGCGTTGCCGTCGCAAACCCCCGCGCCGCCCGCGCGCTCCGGCGCCTCCAGGCCGGTTGTCGTCGCGGCGATGCCGCAAGGCGCGCCACCGGCGACGCCGAGCGAAGAAACACCGCCGCCCGCGCCGACGGCCGCCGGGACGGCGCTGCCGTCCGAGGCTGCTGCGACGCCGACGCCATCGCCGGCCACCCCGCCATCGCCCGACGCCGGCGCTACGACGACGCCGGCGCCCGTCACGGGCGAGAGCTCGTCGATCCCGGCCGAGCGCGGCGGACCCGCGAACGACGAGCTCGACGCGCTCGCCGCCGACCTCCTGAAGAACCGGATACCGGCCAGCGCGCTGAGCGCGGAGCGGCGGCTCGCCCGCGTCCTCACGGTCGCCGCAGGGGCGAGCGAGTTCCGCCGCCGCGGCGACGTCCGCACGGCGATGCAGTTGATGCGCTCCGCGTCGGCGAAGGTACCGTTCAACACGCCAGTGCGCAGCGACGAAGCGCGCCGGCTGCACGAAGCCGCGCTGGTGGCCTATTTGAGTCGCGACGATGTCGACGATGCCGTGCGGCTGCAGCGCAAGGCGTTCGCGGCCAACCCGCTCGACTCCGAGGTCGTCGGCAACCTGGCGTTTCTGCAGCTGAAGGATCAGCCGCCGCAGGCCGAAGCCGCGCGCCAGCTGACGCTGCACTCGCTGGCGCTCAACGACCCGCGCTTTCCGAGCGGCCGGATCGAGGACTGGACCGCCTTCGCGATCGCCAGCGCGCTCACCGGCCACGAGGCCGACGCACGCAACGCCTGGTTCGCCTCGATGGCGTTGGCGAGCGACCTGCAGAACCAGTGCGCCAACGCCGTCCGCGCCGAGGCGATGTACGGCGAACGCCTTCGCCCCTCGGTCCAGGCGATGCTGCAGCGGGCGCGTTCGTCGGCGGCCTACGGCCGTTGCGAGGCGGCGCTTTCGCTACAGCCGGCCGCCGCGAAGCGCTCCTCGGCGGCGCCGACGAAGGCGCCCTCGAAAACGCCGGCCAAGCCGGTAGCCAAGCAGCCACCGCGGAGTCACCGCGCGGTGCCGTGAGCGGAACGGTCGCGCCTTCCCGTAGAGTGGCGACACCGTCCTGCCCCGGAGCCGCTCCATGACCTCGCACCGTTCGATCCTCATCCGCTGGGCAAGCGCCTCGGCGCTTCTGGCCGCCGCGCTCGTCGTCGCCCTGCCGCAGCAGGCGGCGGCGCAGGCGAGGAAGGACAGCGTCGTCCTCGGCATGGTGCTCGAGCCGGCGCCCGGCCTCGACCCGACGGTCGCGGCGGCGGCGGCGATCGGCGAGGTCGTC
>Ga0207650_10001299_pt1 | contig 18125 bp, 15 predicted proteins | sample KBSS63metaG_FD_184325 | JGI IMG/M metagenome (GOLD analysis project Ga0207650, IMG submission 184325) | Switchgrass rhizosphere microbial communities from Kellogg Biological Station, Michigan, USA - KBS S6-3 metaG (SPAdes) (version 2) | ecosystem: Host-associated > Plants > Roots > Rhizosphere...
CGCCGCAGCGATGAAGAATGTCGATGCCGGCGTCTTCGATTACGAGTACCAGCTTCTTTCCTTCGGGCGCTTCAATCGTTTGGGTTCCGCTTGCAGTTGTGGCTTCAACCTGTGGCATTAGTTATGACTCCGTATTTAAGTTTGGATTTGCGCACTGAATTTGGCACAACCGGAAGACTTGAGCAAGCGGGGCAGTCTCTGTGCAACCTTTGTGTACTTTGTGTCTTTGTGGTAATTGCAGTTTAGTCAGAGTAACCACAGAGACACAAAGTACACAGAGGACGCACAGAGATCGGTTCACGCCCCGCCGATACATAACTCCATGAACACTGCGCTGGGCACCGGATTTTGATAGTAGGGTTCGATCTCCTGGAAGCCCAGTGATCGATACATCGCAATCGCGCGATCCATCTTGCCCGGCAAAGTGTCCAGCCGCATGCGATCGTAGCCAATCTCACGCGCTGCTTCGATTATCGACTCGGCCAGCGTCCGGCCCAACCCGGTGCCGCGGAATTCAGGACGAACGTACAAGCGCTTCATCTCACAAACGCCCTCGCCGATCTTTCGTAACGCGACGCAGCCGCTCGGCGCCTCATCTTCGAGCGCCAAGAACAATCGACCGGCTGGCGGCACGTAATCGCCGGGAAGCTGCGCCAGTTCTTTGTCGAAGTTTTGGAAACACAGATCGATTCCCAAACCAGACGCGTACTCCCTAAACAATTCGCGCGCGCGTTCGATCTCTTCAGCCGTCTCCGCCTGGATTAGTTTCATAGCAGGATTCTTGCGTCGCGTGGCGACGCCGTAAGTTTCATTGCAAAAGTTGCGTCGCGTAGCGACGGCGTGAGTTTAGCCCAGCCTTTCAGGCTGGGATCAATTGCGATTTCACTTCGTCGCGTCAGCGACGATTGAGTCTTTTCGATGGCAGTCAGGGCGTCGCTGACGCGACGCCGAATTGGACTCTCTACTTGATCCCAGCCTTGAAAGGCTGGGCTAAGCTCACGGCGCTACGCGACTCCAGCCACTGTCTTCGTTCCCACGAAAAACCTTACTCCCAAATGCGAAAGGCTCGATCGCCTCTTGCAAGACTATCGAGCCTGTTCGCGCACCGCGCTTTTAGTACGACAGACATTCTTGTCTGTCATTTTTTTAAGGGACAGACAGGAATGTCTGTCCTACCCTTTATGCCGTAAACGAGGTGCCGCAACCGCAGCTCCCCGTCGCGTTCGGATTTGTAAACGTGAAGCCCGAGCCCATCACGCCGGTAACATAATCAATCTTGACGCCGTTCAGATACTGGGCGCTAAACATGTCGACGAAAAGTTTCACGCCGCTCTGATCGAGAATGAAGTCGCCCTGGCGCGAATCTTCTTCGATGTTCAGGCTGTACTGGAAACCCGAACAGCCGCCCGGAACAACGCGTACCCGCAAGCCGGCGGTCTCCGGCAGACCTTCTTCTCCCGACATAAACTTCTTAATCTCGACAATCGCGCTCTCGGTGACGTCGAGCGTCATTGCCGGTGCTCCGGTCGGTGCGCCGGTGGCGGTCGAAGTGGTTTGTTGTGTAGACATATCTGTTATTGACTCCTGATTTTCAAAAATTGCTGTAATACCTGTGGTCTTTGGTCTTTATCCTTTAGCTCGGTTGCATAATACCAAGACCAAAGACCCAAGTCCAAAAGACCTTCACAAGCTGGGGGCGCAGACGCTGGGAGCGCAGGCATCCTGCCTGCAATGAGGCGGGGCTTTGCCCGCCGAACAATTCCTGCATCCAAGGTACCTGCGCTCCCGGCAGAGCCTATTGGCCCTTACCCAAAACGACCAGCTCGGGTTTCATTGCCTCAATCGACACCTGGCGCGCCACTTCCTCGGCCACGCGCCGAAATGCCACGGCCTGTGGCGACTGCGGGTGGCTAATTACGACGGGCACGCCGCTGTCGCCTCCGGCACGAACTTCAAGCCCGAGTGGCACGGTGCCGAGCAATGGCACGTGATACATCTCGGCGAGTTTTGCGCCGCCGCCTTCGCCGAAAATGTTGTAGCGCGTGCCCGTGTCGGGAGCGATGAAGTAGCTCATGTTCTCGATAATGCCGAGGATCGGAATAGCGACCGTCTCAAACATTCTGAGCGCGCGGCGCACGTCGGCGACGGCGACGTCCTGCGGCGTGGTCACCAGCACCGCGCCCTGAACCGGCACCAGTTGCGCGAGCGACAGTTGCACGTCGCCTGTTCCCGGCGGCATGTCAACAATCAAATAGTCCAGCTCGCCCCACTTCACATCCGTCAAAAACTGCTTCACCAGTCCATGCAGAATTGGGCCACGCACGATCATCGGCTTGTCGCCTGGTTGCAACAGCGCCATCGAGATCAATTTCACTCCATACGCTTCAACCGGAATCAGCTTGTTGACATCAATCTCCGGACGTGAATCCGCGACACCGAGCATGATGGGAACGTTTGGACCATAGACGTCCATGTCCATCAAACCAACGCGCGCGCCATCGAGGGCCAGCGACACAGCCAGGTTCACGGCTACGGTCGATTTGCCGACGCCGCCTTTGCCGGAAGACACGGCAATGATGTTTCGCACGCCATCGATCGCGAGCTTGTCGCCGATGCCGCGGCCTTTCGGAACTTCCGCGTCCATAGTGACGGCAACCGCAGTAACGCCGGGCAAAGCGCCGACGAGTTCGCGCGCCGCGCTTTCCATTTCCGCTTTCACCGGGCACGCCGGCGTAGTCAAGACTATGCGGAACGAAACCCCACCGTTGTCTATTTTTAGATCTTTGATGAAGCCGAGGGTAACGATGTCTTTATGAAGATCGGGATCGTTGATCTGTCGCAGCGCGTCCAGAACCAGCTGTTCAGTTAGTGGTGTTGACATAGGATTTGAAAACCGTGTTGAGATGAACTCGAAAGCGTAGCTGATCGATTTGCGTAAAGCAAACTGCCAGTTTGCGGTTGTTCTAAAGCGCTGAAGGCGCGAAATGTAATAGCCAGGGGCGAGCGACGAAGGAGCGCCGCCCCTGGATAAGAATCAGCACACCTTACCAGCCCTGTAGGGGCGAAATAGGAAACTCTACAAGGGAGATTGATGTAAACATGAAGGAGTGCAATCTCTATTTCGCCCTTACAGGGCTCAGAGCTTTGGCCGGCCGTTTTCCAGGGGCGGCGCTCCTTCGTCGCTCGCCCCTGGCTTTTACATTTCGCGCTTTCAGCGCTGAAACCGGTACAAGATACTCATTAATTTAACTATTTTTGCTGGAACTCGAGCTTCTCGATCACGAGCGCGCTGTTTTTTGAGCCGAAGCCGATGCAATTGCACAGTGCAATGCGCACGTCGGCTTTCCTGGCCGTGTTGGCAACGTAGTCGAGATCGCATTCAGGATCCGGCGCGTCAAGATTGATGGTCGGCGGAATCAGGCCGGTGTGCATCGCGCACAACGCTGCCGCCACACCAGCCGCGCCGCTCGCGCCCTGAGGGTGGCCAATCTGCGATTTAGTCGCAGACATCGGCGTCGTAATCGCCTGCCCATTTAGCGCAATCTTGATGGCACTCGTTTCGATGCGATCGTTGAGCACCGTCGAAGTCCCATGGAGGTTTACGTAATCAACTTCTTCGGCGCGCCGGCCCGCGTCAGCGAGCGCGAGTTTCATTGCCCGCGCCGGCTCGTCGCCCGACTCCTCGAGCCGCACGCGATGATAAGCATCGCAGGTCGCGCCGTAGCCGGTGACCTCGGCGTAAATCTTTGCGCCGCGCGCGCGCGCGTGTTCGAGTTCTTCGAGCACGTAAATCCAGGCCCCCTCGCCAAGTACGATGCCTGAGCGATCGAGCGAGAAAGGACGCGAAGCGCGCTGCGGTTCGTCGTTCCATTCATTCGTCAAGACCGTCATAAGATTGAAGCCTGCGAGAATGCCGGGCGCGATGGGAGCGTCCACGCCGCCGCTTAGCATGATCTCCTGTCGGCCGAGGGCGATGTGCTGCGCGGCATAGGCGATGGCGTCGGTTGAGCTGGTGCAGCCAGTCGACACGATGTGCGACAGGCCGCGAAGTCCGAAGGCCATCGACAACTCGCTGGACAAGCCGCCGTGAGTTGAAGCGGGAATTGTATAGACGCTGGCCTTCGCTGCCGGACCATTGAACCAATACGAGTATTGTTGTTCCGTGAAGGCGAGTCCGCCGCCGCCCGTTCCCAGCACGACACCAACTGAGCGTCGCTGCTCTAACGAAAAGTCTTGCGTCGAGAGCGCTGCGTCTTCAACCGCTTCCCGCGCGGCTGCGAGTGCGAGCGGCACGGTCCTGGGCACGTGCTTGCGATCTTTCGGATTGAGCTGGGCTTCCCAATCGAAGTCGCGAACCTCGGCGGCGATTTTGACCGGCGAGTTTGAAACGTCAAAGCGTTCAATCTTACGCACGCCGCTTTCGCCCGCAGTTAATGCCGCCCAGAATTTTTCGCGACCGATGCCGAGCGGTGTGACACAGCCCATGCCGGTGATTACTACTCGGCGCGGCTCAGTGAATTGCCTAAACATGAGACTGGATCCTGATGGTTATGCGGGTCGGGCTGGTTGTGAGAATACCATGTAGCCTCATGAGGTCAGAACTAACCGCTGGGCAGTGACAAGCGACAATTGAAAATGGTGTTTGTAGGGGCGCACCTATGTGTGCGCCCAGGGCGGACACGCAGGTCCGCCCCTACATCATTCCACTACTCCACCTTCGTCCCGCACTCATTGCAGAACTTCGCACCCGGTTGCAGTTGGGCCCCGCACTTGGCGCACGGTGTCGCGGTCACTTCCATCTTGGCCCCGCACTCGTTACAAAACTTCGCGCTCGGCAGGTTAGCGGAGCCACATTTTGGACAGGCCGCCTTGGTGGTACCGGTCGCTTCGGTCGCCTGGTTCTTCGACTGGTTCATCGCGTTCGTCATCGCGCCCGCCATGGCGTTTCCAATCGCGAAGCCGGCTCCGAGTCCCGCGCCCGTGCCGGCGCCGCCACCGGTGTTTTGTGCCGCGTCGCGCATGGCATCGGCAGCCTGAAACTGCGCGTAACGTCCCACGTCGCCGATGACGCCCATCGAGGTGCGCTTGTCCATTGCGGCTTCCACTTCTGCCGGCAGCGAAATGTTTTCAATTACAAACTTCAGGAGATCAAGACCGAATGCCTTGAAGTCGTCAGTTAGTTTGGTGCGAATGAAGCGGCCGAGCTCATCGTAATTTGACGCCAGGTCAAGCGCGGCAATTTTCGACTCCGCGAGCGCGTCGCTAAAACCGCTGACCAGCGTTCGCTTCAATTGTCCTTCGATGTCTTCGGTAACGAAATGCGCATTCGTGCCGGCAATCTCTTTTATGAAGGCCTGCGGATCGCTAACGCGAATCGAATAGATGCCAAAAGCGCGCAGACGGACCATGCCGAAATCGGCGTCGCGCATCATCACCGGATTCGACGTGCCCCATTTGAGATCCGTGAACTGTTTGGTGTTGACGAAATAGACTTCGGCTTTGAATGGCGAGTTGAAGCCATGCATCCACGCGCCCAGCTTGGTGAGGATTGGCGTGTTGCCACCGTCGATGGTGTGCAGGCCTGGTCCAAACACGTCGGCGATCTGACCCTGGTGAACAAACACCGCCGCCTGCGATTCGCGCACGGTCAGTTGAGCTCCGTTCTTGATCTCCTGACCGTGAACTGGAAAGCGATAGACCAGCGTGTTACCCGAATCGTCGAGCCACTCAATGACTTCTATAAACTGGTTGCGTATGGCGTCTAATATTCCCATCGTTTTCTCCTCTGGCGTTGCCGCGTTCGCAGCCGCGGTTCGATTTGTACGTCGCTTAATACGTGGCGCGCGCGGCTTTGGTTCACTGCCGCCGCGACGAAGAATGATTGCATAAAGGCCGCGCTGTGGGGAAGTAAAGCGTGGCGGTAGCCCGACCGTCAGGGAGGGCTTCGGCAGTAGCCCGAGAATCAGGGAGGGCTTTGCAGGGTTTCAATCCAAGCCCTCCCTGACGGTCGGGCTACTGCCCCGCGGCGCGAGTGCGTTCGTAAAGCTTGAAGATCAGCACCACCGTCAACCCACCGGCAACGTCGATAGCGCTATCGTAAATAGACGCAGTGCGCGACGGCACAAAACTTTGATGAAACTCATCAAGCAGCGCGTAAATTACCAGCAGCAACAAAGCGAACTCGAACCAATGCTGCCGCAGCCACGCGCGCGCGGATGTTATAAACGCTCGCCGGGCCAGAAAGCCGAGCACCGCGTATTCGCTGAAGTGACCGAGCTTGCGTAAAAGAAAATGTATTGCGGCAACTTTGGCTTCGCTCAGCGTTGGGTAGAACCAAAGCACGATTGGGCGCAGGATCGTGTTTGTGTTAACTGCGGAAAACTCTGCAGTAGAAGCGAACGAGATGAAGAGCAGCCACAGGACTAGTGGTCCATAGCGCCACAATCGTAAACGGGCTCGGGAGCTTTGTCTGATCATTCGCTTCAGAAAAAACAAAGGGAAGCTGCGAATTGCTGCTTCCCTTCCGGCGGATCTAGAACTACAGAAAAACTATTGCGCGGCTGCGCCCGACACCACTTCAATAATTTCGTTGGTGATCGCTGCCTGGCGAACGCGATTCATGTTAAGCGTTAGCGAGTCGATCAGTTCGCGTGCGTTCTTTGAAGCGGAATCCATCGCCGTCATGCGGGCGCCCTGCTCGGAAGCGATTGATTCAAGCAGCGCGCGGAAGATTTGCGTCTCAATCAGGCGCGGCAATAGCCTGGCAAAGATTTCAGCCGGCGGCTGTTCGTAGATGTAGTCGACGAGCATTAAAGGCTTGTCGGCGGTTCCGAGTTCTGAGTCACTGTCGTTGCGCGAAACCGGCAAGAGTTGCTCAGTGACCACGCGCTGCTGCAACACGGACTTGAACTCGTTGTAGATCAGAAACGCCTTATCGATCTCCTGGTTCTCGGTGTAGCGCTTAATCACGTCGCGTGCGATTTCCAGCGCTTCCGAAAACTCAACCCGGCCTTTCCCCGTTACACCGATGTATTCGCCGGCAAGATCGGCGCCGCGGCGACGGAAGAAATCTCTGCCCTTGCGGCCGACGGCCATGATTTCAATTTGCTTGCCCGGATGCTCACGAATGAACGTCTGTGCCGCCTTGATGAGATTGGTATTAAACGCGCCGCACAAACCTTTATCGGCGGTTACAAGCACCAGCAAATAACGCTCGTCACCGCGAGCGTCGAGTAACGGATGGCGAAAGTCTTCGTCGGTGCGCTCGGCGAGTCCAGCCAAAACCTCCATCATCTTGTTGGCAAACGGTCGCGCGGTCACAACTCGATCCTGAGCACGCTTCAGCTTTGCCGCCGAGACCATCTTCATGGCCTTGGTGATCTGCTGTGTGTTCTTAACCGACTTGATGCGCCGGCGGATGTCCAGGAGATTCGGCATTACTCTTTAGAACTAGGCCCCTACGGTTACGGGCTCCATTGCGGCAGTGCTCTTAACCTTCTCAGATGAATCCAAAGATTCCGCGCGCTCGTTCCAGGTGTCTTTGAAATCCGAGAGGGCTTGCTTCAGGTCTGCTGTGATTTCGTCAGTCAAACTCTTCTTCTCACGAATGTTCTCCAGCAACCCCGGATGCGAATTTTCAATAAACTTCAACAGCGCGCCTTCGAAGGCTCGCACGTCGTCAATCGCCACGTCGTCAGCGTAACCGTTACTCGCCGCCCAGATCACCAACACCTGGCTTTCAACGTTCATCGGCTGATATTGCGGCTGCTTCAGAATCTCAACCAAACGTTCACCTCGAGCGAGCTGCGCCTGCGTCGCCTTATCGAGATCCGATCCAAACTGAGCGAACGCTTGCAACTCACGAAACTGCGCCAGATCGATGCGCAGCGTGCCCGCCACCTGCTTCATCGCCTTTATCTGGGCGGAGCCGCCTACGCGGGAAACACTGTTACCTACGTTGATGGCCGGACGAATGCCACTGTTAAAGAGGTCTGCTTCGAGGAATATCTGCCCGTCAGTAATGGAAATAACGTTCGTCGGAATGTAAGCAGAGATATCGCCGGCCTGGGTTTCGATGATCGGCAAGCTCGTCAAAGAACCGCCACCCTTTGAGTCTGACATTTTCGCGGCGCGCTCGAGCAAGCGAGAGTGAAGATAGAAGACGTCTCCCGGATAAGCCTCGCGACCTGGCGGACGGCGAAGCAACAAAGAAATTTCCCGGTAAGCCGCGGCCTGCTTTGAAAGATCGTCGTAGATGGTTAAAGCGTGGCGGCCATTGTCGCGGAAGTATTCACCCATCGCGGCGCCGGAGTACGGCGCGAGAAATTGCATCGCCGCGGGATCGGAAGCCGTCGCCTTCACCACAATCGTGTATTCGAGGGCGCCAAAATCCGACAGCGTCTTTACGACCTGGGCCACCGTCGAAGCCTTCTGTCCAATGGCGACGTAAATGCAAATAACGTCTTTCCCTTTTTGGTTGATGATGGCATCGACCGCGACCGCGGTTTTTCCGGTCTGCCGATCGCCAATAATCAGCTCTCGCTGGCCGCGCCCAATCGGCACCATCGCGTCAATCGCCTTCAGTCCGGTCTGCAATGGTTCTTTCACCGGCTGCCGGTCGACGACGCCCGGCGCGATCCGCTCGATCGGGTAAAACTCTTCCGTCATGATTGGCCCACGATCGTCGATCGGGTTTCCGAGGGCATCGACAACGCGTCCGATCATCGCGTCTCCCACCGGCACCTGCATGATGCGGCTGGTCCGCTTTACCAAATCGCCCTGCTTGATTGCCTGGTATTCGCCGAACAACACAGCGCCGACTTTGTCTTCCTCGAGGTTCAGCGCGAGACCTCGGACCTCATGAGGAAACTCGAGCAACTCGCCCGCCATTACCTTTTCCAGCCCGTGAATTTCGGCGATGCCGTCGCCCACTTTGATAACCGTGCCAACCTCCATGACCGTCACACCCGTCTCGAAGTGTTCGATCTGTTGGCGAATAATTTCGTTAATCTCGTCTGCTCTTATTGGTTCCATCTTTCCCTCTGGCTGCTAACCCGCGAGCTCCTCCCGGATTCGGTTCAGTTGGTTGCGCACCGAACCGTCGTAAATTGTCGAACCGATTCGCGTGACAATTCCGCCCAAAAGCGACTCGTCGGTATTAAAAGTTAAGCGTGCTTTCTTGCCGGTTAGCTGAGCGAGCTTTTCGCCGAGCAAAGTTTTGGTTTCTTCTGAAACCGGCCGGGCGGATGTCACATCCGCGCTAACGATACCGGTTCGTTCGTCTAAAACCTGGCTCAGCTTTTCGTTCATCTGAGACAGTTCAGCCAATCGCTGGTTCTTCAGAAGCAGGCGAAGAAAATTCGCGGTGGTGGGCCGAACCTTGGTCCGCGCAATCAATCGTTCGAGCACGGCCTGCTTTTGTTCGTAAGCAACGGTTGGGTTACTGAAAGCTTCGAGCAGGGCTTCGTTAGACGAAATCATGTTTTCCCACGCATCCAGTTCGCTCTGAACGATGCGTTCTTCCCCGCGTTCGACGATTACGTCAGCCAACGCCGTAGCATAACGCCTGGCGGCAGTTTGTGAACTCACGCGCTGGTTCCTCCCAGCTGTTGCACGTTTCGATTTGTCAGCGTTGCGTCGTCGGACTCACGCATTTCTCTTTTTAGGATATCTTCCGCTAATCGCACACTTTCAGCTGCCGCAAACCTGCGCAGCTCAAGTCGCGCAATTTTTCCCGCGCTCTCGATTTCTCGCTTGGCTTGTTCCCGTATCTTAGCGACCTCCTGTTGAGTCGCAAGTTCCATCCGCCGCTTTTCCGCTTCGGCTTCAGCCGTCGCGTTTTCCTTGATGCGTTTGATTTCAGCATCAAGATTCGAGAACAAAGCCTCAGCCTCCGCTAATTTCGCTAGAGCCCGGTCACGGTCAAGGCGCGCAACTTCGAGTTCTCGCTTGATTCCCTCACCCCTGGCACGAAGCGCCTCGCGGATCGGTCTGCCAAACCGCTTATGAAGATAAAGGGCGCACACGATGAATATGAGAAGGTTTACAAACTTCCACAACTCAAGCCCTGGATAGTTGAGCCATGGATCCAGCCACTCGGGAACAAAGTTGATAACGGAGAATGTATTGAGAAGTAGTAGCGCCAAAATTAGATTACATCCGCGAGCGACCAGTTAACTGTTTAGCCAAGCCGTCGTCCCAGGATTCGCCCCCCAATCTCAAGCGCTCGCGCTTCAGCATTCTTAATGAGAGATAACCTGGCGCCTTCTTCGGCTGTCTGAAGTGCTTGCCTTTCCTGGTCGATCCAGCGGGTAACCTCTGCCCTCACCTCGGCCACCTGCAGGTCTCGTTCGCGCGACGCCGACCGGCGTTCTTCATCCATCAGTGAGTAGCCTCGGGTCCGGGCTTCACGAAGACTGCGCTGGTAATCCTGGATCTTCTCGCTCGCGTTCGCTAACGCTGTCTGCGCTTCCGAGGCACTGCCCTTTGTCCGGCGCTCCCGCTCCTCCAGAATTCGGTTGATTGGCCTTAAAAGAGTCGCATTCAGCAGGCTGACCATTACAACAATCAGCACCAGGTGAAACAACATCGTTCCATCCGGCACCAATTGAATGGCACTTCCTGCAAGAGCTAGCGCGATCACTTTCTCCTCCAATCACAAGGCACTAGGTAAAAAGCGACGGAGCATAACACCAGCATAAATCATGGTCAAGCGAGCGGACGCCAAACCCATTACCACTTACAGCACTGCCCCATACTCGCCTAGCCATAGCGCCACTACCCGGCCCCACTGTATCTTGTACCGTTGCTCGTGGGCCCAGTGGTATACAGTACAGTCGCTCAGGCCTTCATGAGGAGATCGTAGAGACGACCGAGATCCGCGTCGCTGTAAAACTCGATCTCGATTCTTCCGGCCGAGCCTCCGCTAGCTTCAACGATGCTTACTTTCGTTCCGAACTGCCGCCGTAACTTGCTCTCCGCGGCTCGTATATTTGCGTCCGATTGACGGGCACTGGCGGACACCCCCCGCGCTGCGGGCGGATTGCCGGAGAGACGTACGAGCTGTTCGGTCTTTCTAACGGACAGATCCTGGTCGATTATTCGTCGGGCGATCCGCCGCTGGAGGTCTGGGTGCTCTAAGCCCAAGAGAGTTCTCGCGTGGCCTGTCGATATCCGACCACTTTGGAGCAGCTCCTGGATATCCTCTGGAAGCTTCAACAGGCGGAGATAGTTGGTCACATACGAGCGGTCTCGACCCACCCTTTCTGCCGCCGTCTCCTGGGTCAACCCCAGGGTATCGATTAGCTTTCTATAGGCTCGAGCCTCTTCGATTGGGTTCAGGTCTTCACGCTGAATGTTTTCAATGAGTGCAAGCTCAAGGACCTTGTCGTCTGATACATCTCTTATGACGGCGGGAACCCGAGTGAGGCCAGCCCGTTGTGCAGCTCGCCAACGCCGTTCACCCGCGATCAGTTCATATCGCTCGCCTTTGCGTCGCACCAGGACTGGCTGAACCACGCCGTTCGAGACGATCGATTTAGTGAGTTCATCTAAGGCCGACTCATCAAAGAAAGTGCGGGGCTGGGAGAATCCGGGGTCGATCAGATCTATCGGGACTTCGTTCGTTTCTTCGGCGGCTACCGCTGCTGCCCCTTCAGCTGAGAGCAGTGCCGACAGCCCCCGACCCAACGGCTTTCGTGTCATGGGCAATTATCTCCTTGGCCAACTGAAAATACGCTTCTGCGCCCCTGGAATGCGGGTCGTAGAGAGTGATGGGTTTTCCATAGCTGGGCGCTTCAGCGAGCCGAACATTTCTGGGTATTGTTGCCTGGAAGACCTGTTGCCCATAAAAGTCGCGCAGGTCCGACGCGACCGCGGCTGACAAGTTGGTCCTCTCGTCGTACATCGTCAATAGTAATCCTTCGATCGTTAATCCCGGATTATGGAGGCGCCGGATACGAGCCAACGTATCGAACAGCTCGGTGACGCCTTCCAGCGCGTAGTATTCGCACTGGATTGGAACCAGCAGCGACTTCGCGGCAGTCAAGGCGTTGAGAGTTAAGAGACCCAGGGACGGGGGACAGTCAATGATCACGTATTCAAAGTTTTCGAGAATCGGCTCTAGCGCCTGTCGCAGACGGAATTCGCGGTGCTCCACACTGACCAGCTCTATCTCAGCACCGGCCAAATCCTTGTTCGCTGGTAAGACCTTCAAAAATGGCAACTCGGTATTGAGCTGGGCGCTCGCGACAGGTTCTTCCATCACGAGAGAATGGTAGATACTTCTGCGGAAGCTGCCCCGTTGGATTCCAACCCCTGACGTGGCATTGCCTTGCGGGTCGGCGTCAACCAGCAGCACAGGCAAGCTCATACTCGCGAGCACGGCAGCCAGGTTGACGGCGGTTGTAGTCTTACCCACCCCGCCTTTTTGATTCGCGATGGCGATAACCTTAGACATTTAGCTCAGAGGGCTGGACGCAATGAATTGTGGAGCGGCTAACTTAACACAAGGCAGGACGGGGTTTCTAGCTTGAGTCGAGGAAAAACTGTTTTAGGGGGCCTGTGAAGGTTTCACGTGTCCCATCAAGTAAGCGGGACACGTGAAACATCAATTGTGGACGCTCGCCACCACATATAACGTTGATAACGCGGCGGCCGTTAATCCAGATACTCTTCGTGCGTCACCTATCGTCAGCGGCCGCGAACGTTCAAGCCGCTCGATCATTTCATGCGACAGGCCGTTGATGCTTCGGTAGTCTAGATTCTGAGGAATAGGCGTCAAATCGTGGTGTCTTAGCCTTTTCACTGCGGCATCCTGCATCCGAATGTAACCGGAGTACAGGTCATCAGCTACAGCGGTCTCGACATCGCTCAGGGCGACGCTTAGTTCCCCTTGGTTAATCAAAAGACGGTGTATCAGCTCCGGCGTTATGCCTGGGCGCCTTGCCAGTTCCTCCAGCGTTATGGAACTCCTTAAGTCGCCGAGGCCTGCGCTTGCGGCGGAATACGCCGCGTCAGATGGGCGCAACCGTGTCGACTTAAGAGCAGCCTTTGCGCCTGCCACGTTATCTCGTCTTCGATTGAACCGCTCCCAGTCCACGTCGCCTACTAATCCCAGTTCTCTGCCGTATGCGCGCAGCCGCTCATCGGCGTTGTCGTGTCGTAAAGCCAGGCGATACTCTGCGCGCGAAGTGAAGATTCGATAGGGTTCATCTACTCCCTGGCTTATGAGATCGTCGACCAACACACCTATGTACGATTCTTCCCTTCGTAGTCGAAACATGGGGCGGCGCGTCACTAAGCATGCTGCATTAATGCCCGCTAGCAGGCCTTGGCAGGCGGCCTCTTCATAACCGGTCGTTCCGTTGACTTGTCCCGCATGGAACAATCCCGAAACCTTTCGCGATTGCAGGTCTGGCCCGAGTTCTCGAGGATCCACGTAGTCATACTCGATCGCGTAGCCCGGCCTAATGATCCTCGCCTCCTCAAGGCCCGGTACCAGGCGCACCAACTCCTGTTGGAGTCCGGCCGGCAATGACGTGGAGAAGCCGTTGAGGTAAACCTCGTTCGTGTCGTGACCTTCGGGCTCCAGGAAGAGTTGGTGCCGGTCCTTCTCCGCAAATTTCACCACCTTGTCTTCGATCGATGGACAATACCGGGGCCCCACACCTTTGATTTGTCCCGAGTAGAGCGGCGACTGGTCGAGGTTTCTCCTAATAGCCTCGTGAAGCGTTGGCGTGGTATAGCCTACGTAACACTGCAGCTGCGGCTGAGTTATTTCGTCGCTGGAAAAGGAGAACAGGACTGGTCGCTCATCGGCAGCTTGGGCTTGAAAGGCTGACCAGTCAATCGTGCGGCCATCAATTCGCGGCGGCGTTCCCGTCTTCAACCTGCCGACAGGAAACCCCAACTGCTTCAGACTTTCGGCCAATTCGATAGACGCTGGTTCCCCTGCCCGGCCAGCGGTATACGTCCGACGGCCCGTGTGAACCAGCCCATTCAAAAACGTTCCTGCCGCGATAACCACGGCAACCGCAGCGATGCGGCGTCCGTCCTGCATTTCCACGCCACGGATCTTTTCCTGCTGGACCAGCAGGTCAACCACCATTCCTTGCCGCAGCTGCAGATTCGGCGTGCCTTCGAGCATCTTTCGCATTTCCTTGCGATAAAGCGCGCGATCGGATTGCGTTCTCGGTGATTGTACCGCCGGGCCTCTCGAGCGGTTCAGTAGGCGAAACTGAATACCGGTCCGGTCCGCGACGCGGCCCATGATGCCGCCCAACGCGTCTATCTCGCGCACCAAGTGGCCCTTCGCTATTCCACCGATCGCCGGGTTACAGGACATCTGTCCAATCAAGTCCAGGTTCAAGGTAACGAGCGCCGTTTGCGCGCCCAACCGCGCCGCGGCTGACGCAGCTTCACAACCGGCGTGTCCGCCGCCGATAACAATCACGTCAAAAATCTCGTCAAACGCCAACATCATTTGCCTATACAGAAGGTGCTAAAAATTTCGCCAAGGATATCATCCGGCGTGGTCTCTCCGGTTATCTCACCTAGAAATCTAAGGGCATTATGAAGACCAACCACGACTAGTTCTTCGCTAGCTCCACTGTCTAGCAACTCTCGTGAACTCTCCAGGGAGCTTTGCGCGCGGCGCAATAAATCGTAGTGCCTGCTGTCGGTTATTAAAAGCCCTGCGGTCTCCGAATCGACAGTTCCGAATGGCTCAAGTATAGCAGCCGTCAACTCGTCCAGTCCCTCGCCCGTGACTGCTGAGACATGGACCACCGAAAATTCCGATAACGATTCTTCGCTGCGGACGGAGTTCGGAAGGTCACTCTTATTTATCGCGACGACATGCTTTGCTTTGGCAGCCTCTTCGAGTATTCCGAGGTCTTCTGTCGTGAGTTCCTTAGAGCCATCAACTACAACGAGAAGCAGGTCCGAATCCGCCGCGGCTCGGTGTGTGCGCTCGACTCCTAGTTCCTCGATCCGTCCCTCCGCCTCGCGAATGCCGGCAGTATCCGTTAACGAGACCGGGATACCGCCCAGGATGATCGACTCTGTAATCGTGTCTCGCGTCGTGCCGGGTATCTCCGTGACGATGGCTCGGTCAATACCTACTAACCTATTGAATACACTTGACTTACCGACATTCGGTCGTCCTACCAAGGTCACCTTGATGCCGTCTCGCAACACTCGCCCTGATGCGAACGTCCCCACCAAAGCCGCAATCATATTCGTGACTTCAACCAGCTCGCCTGAAATTTGTTTCGTCTCGACTTGTGGTAGGTCGTCTTCAACAAACTCCAGCGCGGATTCCAACCTAACGATATTTTGAATTAGTTTGTGCTTCGCCGGCTGCAACGTTGCCGACAACTCGCCGCTTAGCTGACGTAGAGCTTGACTGGCTGCAGCATCTGTTTGCGCGTCGATAAGATCGCGCACGGCCTCCGCCTGCGTCAGATTCATCTTGCTGTTCTTGCAGGCGCGGAGTGTGAACTCACCGGGATGGGCCAGGCGCGCGCCAAGCTGCTGGGCCAGGTCCAGAGCGCGCCTTAGGATTAGCGGTGATCCATGACAACTTATCTCGAGCATATCTTCGCCGCTAAACGAATGCGGCGACTCGAAAAAACATATAAGCGCTTCGTCGAGTAGTTCTCCCGACTCTCTTAGAATTCCTTTTAGATAAACTCTTCTTGGTTCGGGCGTGAAGAGAGGATCGTGAATAAGAGCTTGAAGGATGCTGAGGGAGTCTGGGCCACTGAGACGTATTAGCCCAATCGCGCTGCGCCCCGACGAGGTTGCGATTGCGACAATGGTATCCATCGCGATGTGAACAGTTTTTAAAGCAGCGAGCCGGATCTACTTCGAGGACTTCAAGGCAACTCGCAGCTTGCGCGCCGAACCATCACCCACCGATTCGGTATAGAGGTCTTCGCAGTCGGCGAGGGTTAGATGAATAACTCGTCTTTCGCTTCCGTTCATTTCCCCGAAGATAAAGGGAACGCCGCTCGAGCGAACACGTTCGGCCGCCAGATTAGCCATCTTACGCAACTCTGCTTCGCGAGTGGCGCGGAACCCTTCGACGTCACAAACCAACCGCTGACCTTCGGCGAGCTTCCTTCCAAACGCCTGATTAACCAAGTGCTGAACAGCCTGCAACAATTCGCCGCCCTCAACCTGCAACATCTCGGCGTCTGGTCCACTGAGGTCAATCAGGCATTCGGTCGGCGTTTCCGTGACCGCAACTTTCACCTGCAGACCGGTGCCTGAAAATAGTGACTCAAGAAAATTGCCTGCCATTACACATGTTTCTTGCATCTTGTTCGTGCGCGGAAAGAGACGTAAAACTAAGTCTTCTTCCCTGGTCCGCTACCTTTCTTCGGAGACTTTTTATCGGGCGGTTCTTCAGGCTCGCTCGGCTCGACGTTGGTCCACTTATTAATGATGAACTGTTGCAGGAATCCTACAATATTGCCAACCAGCCAGTACAGTAACAAGCCTGACGGCGCGCTCCAAAGAACGTACAACATGAAGAGCGGCATGCCGACCGCCATCATCTTGCGTTGGAGCGGATCTGCGGATGGCGCAGGTGTGATCAACTGCAAGACAATCATCGTCACTGCCATGAGGATTGGCAGGATATGAATTAAGTACGGCTCCGGAGCGGAAAGATCAGGCAGCCATAAGAAACTCGCCTGGCGAAAGTCTAAAGAGATCGTGATCGCCCGGTAGAGTGCGAACAGGAATGGCATCTGGATCAAAAGCGGCAGACACCCTCCGAGGGGATTACCTTCCTTCATCAACCGCAGTTGTTCGATCTGCAACTCCTTAAGCCGCGGATCGTTTTGCTTCATCCCCTTGATCTTTTCCTGCAACTCCTTCATGCGCGGCGCCAGCTTCTGCGCCTTTTTCATCGATTTCGATGAACGCCACTTCAGCGGAAAGAACAGGGAGTAAATAACTATGGTGAACAGGATGATGGCGACGCCGTAGCTGCCGGTGAGTTTTTGCAGCCACTTGATCGAGCTCAGAATTGGAACAGCGAGCGGACGTGACATCCAACTGAACCAACCAAAGTCTATTAGTCCTTCGAGGTCGATGGAACTACGCCCAGACAGTTGTCTAAGTTGTGCGCTTGCTTTAGTTAGCAGATAGTGGTCTTTGGGGCCGGTGTAGACAGCCGAACGTGAACCGTCAGTAGGAATCGGCACCCAGGCAGTTATCAAATACCTTTTTTCAGCAGCGCCGTTGGAAGTGTGATTGTATTGGGTGGTCTGAAGCTCAAGTCCTTCCAGCCTGCGCGCGGGAATGACCACCATCGAAAAATAAGTATCGCCAACGCCGGCCCAATCGACAGGCCCGGGTATTGCCAGATGATCTGGACTGTTCTTGTTCTCGTTGACCGCATGGGCGAGGTGACGCTCGACTTTGTCGCCTACCGCGGCCACAGCTTCCGGAGCGACCGAATAAAACGTGTAGTTCTTGATTCCCTGGTCACCGATGCTTGGTCCGATTCTGACCTTCGCCTGGGGGACGACTTGTCCGCCGCGCTTGATCGTGATTTCAAGATCAGCGATATAGCTATCGGCGTCGAGCACGAGCGTCTTTACAACATCCAAACCGGTTGCCGGGTCGTTGAGTAGAAACGTTATTCGTTTCTTCTCACCAGGCGCGAGAGTTAGTTCAGCATCTCCCGTCTCGCCACCCGCGCCATCCACCACGTAGTTTTTGCTAATCAGCAAACTATCAACCGATGCGTCGCCGATCGATAATTGGAGCGGCGCCTCGCGCGGCTGCCTTTGCAAAGCTTCCTGCGAAACCAACTGGAGCGGGACTTGCCGTTTCTTGTTATCCGCAACTGAATAGATACTCTGGCCGCTGTCCTGGTTCTTCTTGATGATCCAGCTGATCGCTTCGCCGCCCAGCGAATCGAGCTTCGCCTCGTACAGCGGTGTCTTAATTGAAACGACGCGATGTGGCGCGGCATTCAGGGACTCAGCCGGCGAGGGGCTGGCACTCGGCGACGCACTACTCACCGGCGTACTTTGCGGCGTAGCAGTCGGTTGCGGACTTGGCTGGGTTGCCGGCGCTGGAGCTGGGGCTGGCTCCGGTGGCTTAGT
>Ga0207650_10001300_pt1 | contig 18113 bp, 18 predicted proteins | sample KBSS63metaG_FD_184325 | JGI IMG/M metagenome (GOLD analysis project Ga0207650, IMG submission 184325) | Switchgrass rhizosphere microbial communities from Kellogg Biological Station, Michigan, USA - KBS S6-3 metaG (SPAdes) (version 2) | ecosystem: Host-associated > Plants > Roots > Rhizosphere...
GATTCTGACATTATCGAAACAACTCGATATGGCCGCGATATCGGCGTTCGTGGTTGCACAGCCGATAGTGCTGTGGCTGGTTCTGGCCGTAATTCTCGCACTGACCCCGGTCGCGCTCTATTTCGTTTATTCGGACGAGTAACAGGTTGCTGCTACAATCCCTCCCATGAAAAATCGGATTGGGATTCCTGCGTTCTTACTGTTACTGAAAGCAACCCTGGCGCTCGTCGTCGCGCTGCCTTTGACGTACGCGCAATCTGCGCTTCCAGCAGCCACCCCGATTCCAACCGTTACCGGCCCCCTTCCGGTCACGGCGAGTTCCTACCCGTTCATGGCCGCGAATCGAACTCTTGGTGCGCCGGACCTTCCCAAACTTGGATACGTTGAGGAAGAGTACATCGTCAGCGGCAATGCCAATGTGTACGACTGGCAGGCGGATGGCTCGTTGAAAGTTCTCGCATCAGATGGGATTTACGGGACTCGGATTCTGGTCCGACGTCCAGTCAGTCCGGGGCGATTCAGTGGAAACGTTGTTGTTGAAATCATGAACAACGCGCGGCGATACGACTGGGCCATGATGTGGGGATACATGCACGATGGACTCATCGAGCGCGGCGACGCTTGGATCGGTGTCACCATGCCAGGCGGCATTGCTGGGCTGACAAAGTTCAATCCGACGCGGTATGCCGGCCTGGTCTTCAAGAATCCCACGCCGGCTGCGCCGTGTCCGGGTGGTGCTGCAAGTACGATCTCGGATTCCGAAGAAGGACTGCGATGGGACATGCTGAGCCAGGTGGGAGCCTTGCTGAAAAGCAGTGTCCCCTCCAGACCACTGGCGTCGCTGCGAATTCAGAACGTCTACATGACGACCCAGAATGTCGACATGGTGACATTCATGAACGCAATTCACCGGCACGCGAGTCTCGAAAATGGGAAGCCGATCTATGACGGGTATCTGATGAAGAGTCCGCTAGGTCCCGCCAGGATCAATCGTTGCGCAGCGGCTCCGGGCAAGAACGATCCGCGATCCATTATTCGAAACGTCGGCGTTCCGGTGATTGGCGTGGCCGCACAGGGAGAAGTCCTGGCGACATCGGTGTTCCGGCGGCCCGACAGCGACGCGATTGGAGACCGGTACCGGCTGTACGAAATCGCAGGTGCCAGTCATATCGACAAGAGCCCGTATCACTCCCTGGCTGTTTTTGCCGATCAGGCCGCGACGGGAGGCAATGTTCTTGGAACTCCGGAGTGGCCGTTTGCCGCGAAATGCGATCCGGATATTCCACTCACCGAATTGCCATTGATGACGTTTGTGTTCGATGCCGCGTTCGTGAATCTGGACCAGTGGGTGCGCAAGGGAACTGCACCGCCGCACGCGCCATTTATCGAATTGAAGAATGCGGGGGCGTCGGATGCGAGTGTGGTGCTCGACGAGTACGGGCACGGGAAGGGAGGCGTTCGGAGTCCCTATGTGGACGTTCCGGTCGCGACGTATTTTACAAACACCAATGGTCCCGGGACGTGTGCGGAGCTGGGACACAAAACGGCTTTTGATGCCTCGCGCTTTACATCGCTCTATGGAACTCCGGCGAAATACGCCGCCAAGATTGCCCAATCCGTGGACGCGCTCGTCCGGCAACACTTGCTCACAGCCTCTGACGGAAAGAAGATCAAGGCCGAAGCCGCCGCCTACCATCCCTAAAATGGGTGTCAGGCACCTTGTTCCCCATTTCTTTGAAATGGGGAACAAGGTGCCTGACACCCATTCACTTGCGCACGTAAACGATCTTCATCGTTCCGCCGCCGCAGGAGCCGACGACTTTGTCCTCGGGTTTAACTTCCTCGGTTTTGACAATGGACAGCTCATAACTCTTCACACCGTTCGCTTCGATCTTTGCCGCAATCTCCATTTTGAGTTCATTGCAATCCTTTGCGGCATAGACAGGCAGGGTCCCCAGGCCAAGCAGCATCGCTGCAGACAGAAGTTGTCGTTTCATATTCCTCCTATGGGGACCCTTATAACAGGCGGATGCATCGATCGCGGAATTAATTGGTTCACCGGCACGCTACGGCAGGGACTAATGCGGCGTCATACGCTATACCGTCACACGATATATTTGTGCCAGGTCGGAAATCGAACTGTTAACGAAACGTTCCGGTCGACGTATTTATAGCTGGGAACAACAACTGGATTCGTTCCGTACTGGTTTTATGAGAGGGGTTCTTCTGATGAATGCCGTTCGAATGCTGATTTTGGCACTTTTTCTTCAAAGTGGGCTGCCTGCCGGTACCGCTTCGCTCGAAGGTGTAGTCGTAAAGGCGGGCACCAACGATCCGATCCCCGGTGCCGATCTCGAATTGACAATGCAGACGGCGGGCCCAGTGGCCCCGACCGGTCCAGTGCAGCCGAACATGCTGGCCCAGTATTCCAATCCGAACCCTCCATACACGGCAACTTCGGGAGCGGACGGAAAGTTCAGCTTCCGGAACATTGCCGGGGGAAACTACAAACTGGTTGCTGCGCGAATTGGTGGAAGTTTTACTCCCGTGGAATTTGGTCAGCGCGGACCATTGGGTCGCGGAGTGGTATTCCCGATTGCGAATGGAGAACAGAAGAAGAACGTCCGCCTGGAAATGGCGCCTGTGGGTTTGATTACGGGACGTATCCTGGATGTCGACAACAGGCCGGTTGGACATGCGGCAGTGATGGCGTTTGCGCCCTTCTACAGGAACGGCGAGCGCATCGTGACCATGCTGCAGCTTGTCCACTCCGACGATCATGGCGAATACCGGCTTTTCTCGCTCACTCCGGGCCGGTATTACGTCGCAGCTCGGCTGGAAGACTTGACGCGCCGCTCCGTACCTCTCGGCTTCTATCCCCCCGGAAGAATGCTGGCGTCGGACCGCGTCGAGTCTCCAGTCGTTATCAAACGAACCCTGCCAACCGGCGAGATCGTCGAAGAGACGTACCAGATTGTGTATTTTGGCGGCGGAACGAATCCGGATCTCGCATCCGCTGTCGATGTGGGAGCGGGTGCCTCCGTGTCTGGTGTGGACATTTTTCTGAGTGCAGGGAAGATCCCGTCGCGCCATATTCGAGGAACTGTCGTGGTTGGTGCCAGTACCGCATTTCCCGGCGGTACGCGCGTTGTTGCCGTACCGCAGAAATATGCATCGGATATGCTGCTTCCCGTTGGGTTGATGGATTCCAAAGGCGCCTTCGATCTGGCGGGCGCTGTTCCTGGAAAGTACTATCTGACGGTCGTGGTGCCGGCAGATCCCAACGTTCGGACCACTCCACCGCCGCAGCCGCAGTTCGGTATCTTACCGATCGAAGTCGGCGAGGGGCATCTGGAGGGAATTTCCATCTCGGCCACACCGGGATTTCCGGTTTCGGGAAAGATCACGCTGGAGAATCGGTCGGATTCGGATCCGGATCTTGCAAAACTTCACGTGGAACTCACGCCGGATCCATGGATTCAAGGCATCCCGACCTTGAATTGGAATCCCACTTTCTCTTCAAATGGCGAGTTCATTTTCCGGACGGTGCAGCAGGGAGATTTCTTCCCTGTGGTGACCGGCATACCTGCCAATAGCTACACCAAATCCATTCGAATCGGAACAAAGGATCTGATGTTGACACCTCTCCATGTGGACGGTCCGGTTGAAGGAAAAATCGAAATTGTCGTTGGAACCGACGCTGCGACGCTTGGCGGACGAGTGCTCGATGAACGGTCCGAGCCTTCCGTGAATGTGAAAGTCGCGCTCGTCCCGGATGCGCCGCTTCGCCGTCGATGGGATCTCTACAAAAGTACAACAACGGATCAATCCGGAAATTTCAGCATCCGGATGGTAGCGCCTGGCGACTACAAGGTCTTTGCGTGGGAAGAGGCCGACGACAATATCTGGACGATGTCCGATTTTCTCCGTGAAGACGAAGCACGTGGCAGGTCGATCCACATTGGATCTTCCGCAAACGAGAAAATGGATATCGCTGTCATTCCTGCAAAGAGGAGGTAACGAAGTACGATGAAGCGCTTATTGCCTCTGGTTTGGGTTGCACTGTCTCTTCAAACCGCAATCGCACAGGTCACACCCGGTGTACCGCTTCAGGGGATCGTCACGCAGATGGGATCGGACGAGGTGGTGTGGGGCGCGACTGTAGAGTTGCGCAAGGAAGGCGGCAATACGGCGTTATATGGCGCGGTGACCGGGGTCGATGGGAAGTTTGCTTTCCCATCCGTCCCCGCCGCGCGGTATCAGCTGGTTGCGACCAGTCCGGGATTTGTGCCTGCCGAATACGGCCAAAAGCGAATGAAGGGCGCCGGCCTCCCTTTAATTGTTTCTGGACAGGCTATGACTAATCTACGTCTTGAAATGGTGCCGACGGGTGCGATTTCGGGCCGCGTCACCGATCCGTATGGACAGCCCATCGCGATCGCGGACGTGTTTGTCCTGAAGTCGTCGTATCAGGAAGGTCGACGCATCCTGACCCAGTTTCTCTCCGCCAAGACCGATGAGCGTGGGGAGTTCCGAGTGTTCTGGCTCACGCCGGGAACCTACTACTTGAATGTCGTCGTTCCCGACGGCACGAATCAGGCGGACCTGATCATCAATTCAGACAACATCAATCCTGCAACGTCGATCATCGGGGTACGTACCATCCTCCGCGACGTTCTGAGTCGGCCCATCGGAACCGGCGCCGCTGAGAACGAAGCGCACGTTCCGGTTTACTATCCCTCGACGACAAATCCTCAACAGGCGCGCCCCATTGAAGTTCGTGCCGGTGAAGATATTCGTGGGATCTATATCACCGCTGGTGTGGTGCGAACATTTCACGTGAGGGGTGTCGTCAGCAACTTTGTCGCCGGCGCCGGTATACAAGGACAAACACGATTAATACCAACAGATCCAGCCTGGCCGCCGATGCAGACGCCGCTGGATTCGAATACGGGAAAGTTCGATTATGGCCGCGTCGTTCCCGGTTCCTACATTCTTTATGTGCAGGTTCGTCCGCCGGGTGCGACTTCACCCGCGGATGCGTTATGGGCCACAATGCCACTGGAAGTCCGCGAACAGGACGTCGACAATCTCACACTGGTTCCCCGCGCGGGAATCAATCTGACAGGCAAAGTTGTATTAGATGGCCAGCCGGCAGGCACACTGGCGAGTCTCGTGGGCGGCTTATTCCTGGGAATGCGGCCGGATCCGCTCGTGACGCAGCAGGCGCCTTCGCCCTCGACGCGTGTTTCCCCCGATGGCACGTTCGTCTTAGCCGGTGCTATAGCAGGAAACTACAGGATCTATGCACCTCCACTTTTGAGTCCGAACAATCCGGCGCTCCTCGGTGGGCTTCCGCCGTCTCCTCCCGGACTGGAGAACAGTTATGTGAAGTCGATTCGGGTTGGAGGCGCGGATGTTCTCGACAGCGGAGTTCGTCTGATTCCTATCGAAGGACTCTCGATGGAGATTGTTCTTGGAACCAATGCAGGGAGTCTGGAAGGCCGGGTGACCCGTGATGGGAATCCGGCTGCGGACGTGACCGTCGGTATGCTGCCGAACACGTTCAGCGCGAGAGGCTATCGCACGGACATGCACCGGACGATTCTCACAGACGCTTCCGGGCATTTTCAACTCCGCGGTCTGCCTCCCGGCGACTACAAGGTCTTTGCCTGGGAAGACGCCGATAAAGACGCCATCATGGATCTGGATTTCGTTCGCGGGTACGAGGAAAAGGGGACTCGCATCGAAATCGCCGATGGCGAGAAGAAGATCATCGAGTTAAATGTGATCCCATCCCGACTGCCTTAATCCGGAATGGAAACATTTGTCATTTGTCGTTATTCATTTGTCATTCGAGGGAAGTGAAGAGAGCTTCCCCGTCCAGGAAGGAAAAACAACAAATGATTACTGAGAAATGACGAATACCCATTTCTTCCAAAATCTTCGTCCGGTGTCAACCCGCTGGAACAGTCTTTCGTCTACACCCACGTGAAAGAGGCCGTTCCTTCAGTAATGATCGCCGTTCAAATGGACTCGCCCGACACACGCCCGGAAGCCGAAATATCGGATTTCGATGCGGTCGTGCGTCACCATTGGCCGAGGATCTTCCGTTTCGTGCTGGCTTCCATACGCGATCGAGATGCCGCGGAAACTCTGACGCAGGATTGTTTCCTGCGGGCATACCAGGGGCGCCACCGGTTTCGAGGCGACGCCAGCGTCAGAACCTGGCTCATGCAGATTGCCATCAATCTGGTGCGCGATTTTGCGAGAAACCGCCGGATACGATTCTGGCAAAGAGTGAAGGAGATGGCTGTGGATTGCGGGTCGTTGAAGGATGGTATTGCCGGCTGTGGCGTTTCACCGGAGGCCCAGGCCGTGGCGAAGGAACAGATCGAAGCCGTTTGGCGCGCCACTGGGAATCTTTCGGAACGGCAGCGAACCGTATTTCTGCTGCGATTTGTGGAGGATATGGATTTGATCGAGATTGCAAATGTCATGGGAGTCACCGAAGGTGCTGTGAAGGTGCATCTGTTCCGTGCGGTCCACACGGTTCGCGAGCGAATTGGAGGAATGAGATGAAACATCTATCGCCGGAACAGCTTTCCCGCGTTGTGGCAGGAATCCCAATTCCCGAAGACGACCACCTTCGAAATTGTTCGGACTGCGCCCGGGAAGTGGAACATGCCCAGAATGTGTTAATGGCCTTTCGCAGCTCGGTCCGGGAGTGGAGTGACAAGCTGGATCATTCCGAGTTTCCCGTTCACGAAGTAGTCGCTTCTCGTGCACATTCGGTCCGCGCTCCTCGAGCACCGATGGCGTGGGTCCTGGCGGCGGCAGCGCTCGCTGCAGCGGTGGCGATTCCCATCTATCAGGATTCGCGAGACAGGGAATTGAGAGCCCAGGCGGAGCGGGATGCGCAACTTCTGGACGACGTGAATGCACAGTTATCTCGAAGCGGACCGTTGGCCATGGATCCATTGATGCAATTGATGGCTGCTCCTGTGGGCGGGCCGCCAAAAGAATCATCGAAAGCGCCTGGCAGTGAGCCGGCGACAATGCAGGACAAGGGAGGAATTCAATGAAACGTTTGGTAATGGCGATTGGTGTGTGGTTGTTGGTATCGGGAATTCCCGCCTGGGGGCAGTCTGTTTCTGCTGTAACAACCAGGACGCAGGCGGACGCTGCGACAGCCAAAGCACAAGCCGACGCCGCAGCGACCAAGGCACAAGTCGACGCCACGGCAGCCAGGTTGCGGGAGGTCGAAAGAGCGGCCGCGAGGCAGGAAATTATTCCAAACTTGTCTGTGGAACTGCAGAATTCGCTGAGTAATTTGCAGACTCCCTTCGCGCAGGTGACATCCCGAGGAGGCTATAACGTCGTACTCAATACGTCCCGCACGAAAGATCCGCTGTCGGCGCTTCAAGTGGCTCCCGGAACATGGTGGAACAATGCGGATACGGCGACCCGGTTGAACCTGACGAAGGACCAGCAGAAGAAAATGGACGACATCTTTCAGCAGTTCCGCCTGACACTGATTGATCTGAATGCGGCTCTTTCCAAGGAAGAATTGATCATGGATCCCCTGATTGCGGCCGAACGACTCGACGAAGTCAAAATCCTCGCGCAGATCGATCGCATTGCCCAGGCTCGAGCGGAATTGGAGAAAGCGAATTCCCGAATGCTCCTCGCGATACGCCAGTCATTGACGATGGAGCAGTGGACAAAGATCCAGTCTTCGCCCGGCACATTCCGGGCACCACGTCGCTGAATCCGTTCGAGGCTAGAGCCGGCTGGACGCGCCTCGAAGCAGTGTTTCGAGCTCTTCGGTGTGAAACGTTCGTCCTCGCGCCTGGTCCGGCTCCACTCGCCCGGCCTTGACCAGCGCCGCGAGGGACTCTTCAAAGGTAAACGACCCTTGCGGCCGGGTGATGCTGATTTCCTGATGCAGATGCTGCAGCGCATTCTTTCGGATGTGTTGCCGTGCGCCATAACCCAGCATCAGCATTTCAGCGGCCGGCACACGGCCGCCGCCGATGCGTGGCAGCAGTTTTTGAGTCATCACCGCAGCAAGGGACACGGATAGTTCATTGCGAATCGTGGGCTGGCGTTCGGGCGGGAACGAATCCGCCACACGAGCTACCGTTGAAGTGACATCGCTGGTATGCAACGTTGAAAAGACCAGATGGCCGGTTTCACCCGCGGTGACGGCAATCTTCATCGTTTCCGGATCCCGCATTTCTCCGACGACGATAATATCGGGAGCCTGTCGCAGGGCCGACCGTAGAGCGGTGGGAAAATCGGGCGCGTCGATGCCGACCTCCACCTGCTCGATGACACTTTTGATGTTGGGGTGGTCGTACTCGATAGGATCTTCGATTGTGATGATGTGTTTGGCCTCCCGACGATTGATCTCGTCGATGAGCGCCGCAAGGGTCGTCGTTTTTCCGGAACCCGTCGGGCCGCCGATCAGAACGAGTCCATATGGAAGCCTGCTGAGGGTTTCGATGTTGGCTGGCAATCCCAGTTCCGAAAGACGCGGAGGTCTCGCAGGCAAGGCCCGTATCGTCGCCGCCGAGCGGCCGCGTTCACGATGGAGGTTGAGGCGGAATCGGCCCAGCGGCTTGAACTGAAGCGAAGCATCCACCGATGATGCCCCGTCCCGATACCCCTGTGCCAGTCGCGGAAGCAACGCCGGAAGGATCGCTGCTTCGATGTCCTTGCCCAGTAAAGGGTCTTCGGATAACTGCGTGATCTTTCCCGCGACACGGATGGTGGGCGGCAGTCCCTCCACGAGGAAGAGATCGCTTCCGGTCTTCTCAACCATCATTTCAAGCCAGCGCCGCAGTGGCATGGTGTATTCAGTCAAAGGACCTCCTCGTTGCGGTAAGCAATCACGCGAGGAGTGGTTCCAAAATCGCAATACCCAGGGTATTGCTTTGGAACCACCCCGGCGCTTCGCGCCACCCCTCCTGACTCACGAGGGGACTGTGTCACATTCATTCCGGCCAGGGTGGCTGTCAAGGGACCTCCTCGTTGCGGTCATACAAAATGCGAAGACTGCCCTCCTAAAGTTAGGAGGGCAGCGTGATTGCGAAGGAATCACGCGAGGGGTGGTTCCAAAACCGCAATACCACAGGGTATTGCTTTGGAACCACCCCTCGCACTTCATTCATTCCGGCCAGGGCTGCTGTAGCCAGCTGGCGTAGGCGGTTTTTTGTGCAGCCGAGGGATTTTCTACCCTCGAGAGCTGCCAGCGGCCCCGCGGTGCGGCAGCCGCACGAAACTCGATCATGCGCTGACGGCCACGACGAATGATTTCCAGTTGAAGGTTGTCGCCGGGCCGGACCTGGGTCTCCACATGTGCTGTCGTTTCTGCCGCATTGTATCGGCAGCCATTGAGCGCGACAATCTCGTCTCCGGACAGCACGCCGGCCGAATACGCCGGACCGTCCGACAGGACGTACCGAACGATTGTCTGGGAATTCTGATCGAAATTGATCAAACCGGTGTAGGCCTTGATTCCGGCGGGATCGATAGTGAGTTTCAATCCCAGGATACTCACGCGTTGTTCCAGCGGAGGCAACTGTGTGGAACGAATGTAGCATTCAAAGAACTCTTCAAAGCGGGATCCGGTCAAAGTGCTGGCCACCTCGATGAGATCTTCTGTTGTGAACCCCGCGCCTTTCAAAGGAAAACGCGAAACCATCTCCACCATGAGCGTATCCATCGACACCCGATTTTCAGTTCGCGTGCGAAGTTCCAGGTCCAGCAGAAAGCTCACGACGGCTCCGCTGTCATAGAACGACACGGTAGAGTTCATGTCGTCCGAAGTAGGCTGATTGAACTTGATCCACGCATCGAAGGAGGATTCCGCAACGCTCTGAACTCGGCTTCCAGGCCGTCGCCTCACCTGATGGATTAACTCTGCAAGATCACGCAGGTAGGTGTCGACATCCGTCAGGCCGGCACGCGCAAGAATCAATTCGTCGTAATACGCCGTTGTTCCTTCGCAAAACCAGAGCAGGTCCGTGTAGTTTTCCCGCGAATAGTCCGTCACCGCCAGAGCAGCCGGTCGCAGTCGTTTCACGTTCCATACATGAAACATTTCATGGGACACCGTGCCGAGGAGTCGCTTGTATGCGACGGCATCTTCGAACGTGCGCGGCGGGACCTGGATAATGGTGGAGTTCAGATGCTCTGTTCCACCGCCAAGGCCCGGGCCCACATGAATCATGAAGATGTACCGCGAATAGGGAAGCCCTCCAAACAATTGAGCCTCGTTTCGAACAATGGCCTCGAAATCTTCCGTCAGTTTTCTGCTGTCCAGCGGAGGCGCAGCCCAAAGCACGATGTCGTGTGGAATGCCGTCGACGTCGAAATGGAGTACGTCCTGAACGCCAACTTCAATCGGTGAATCAATCAGAACGTCGTAACCGGGCGCCAGCAGGGTACCCGGCTGGCCTTCAACGGAATCCAGTCCGCACGAGATGTCCCAATGATCCGGTGCGACGATGCGAACCGACAGGGGATCATCCCGACGGTCGGGAACGTAGAAGAAAACCGTAGCGCCCGAAAGGAAAGCGTGCGTGTCGTCGACGTGCCGGGTGCGGTCCCCCAAAGAATTGGCAAAGACGCTGTAGCGAACGTCAATTTCCGGACAACCGCCGGTTTGGACGCGCCAGGTTGTCTTGTCAAGTTTCGAAATATGAAGAGTCGTTCCAGCAGCGCTCCGGGCATGAACACCGTGCACAGTACCTGCGGGATTGATGACAGCGTATCGGCCCGTGCGCCATACCGGTAACGCAAGATCCAGGTACGGCGACGCAATGTTGCGCACACGCATGCAGATTTCGACAATCTGGGTTTGAGGTGCGGGTAGGGAGACGATGTACTCGATGGGTCGATTGATCTCAGGCATCGCGGCCATCTGGAACTGGAAGGCCTTATTCCTTGAACACTCCGCAACCCGGCATCGATTTACCGGTATACGGATTCACAATCGATCCTTTTTTCTGCACCCAGGACGATCCCCCCTTGTACATCGGGCAATAGGCCACGGCATATTGTGCCGGGACACCATTTTTGATGAGAGTGTCCGAAGCGCTGCGAAATGCCATACGCATGGAGTCGATGTCCGGAGCCGATGCGGCGGCCTGCACTTCTTTCTGAAAATCGCCGGTACTCTCGTCAGCGAGAGCGGTAAGCGCAACCTTCGCCTTATCGTAATCGTCGACTGCGAGGAATTCCTGAGCGGCAGTGTAATTCGGTGAAAGCGGTCCTGCCTTGACCGTGTTCGGAGTACACCCGGATCCGGCAATCAGCAGAACGGCGCAGGCGATACCCAAAGAAACAGGACCGTACCTCATCGGAAACCTCCGCCGCGAGTATAGCAACATTGTAACGGCGGATGCCATCGGGGTATGATGCGCCTGTGATGCACGAGCGCGGACGCTGGCAGCGACTTGGCCTGTTGATGGTGGTGGCAATACTGACCGTCACCACTTTCGCGACGGTTGTGCATCGGCACATCGGCGTCGATGAACAGGGTTGCGTTCTTTGCCATGCTCGACACGATCCCGGCATTGAGAGTCCGGCAGGCAATCTGCTCCCCGGACCTGTCGTCGCCGAACGCCCGCTACTCGTCGCCGAATTGAAATTTGTACCCAGCGAGTCCGTTCCTCTTCGTCCCAGCCGCGCCCCACCGTCCTCCTTCTGATTCGAACACTCACACGACAATTTAAGTTTTCGAAACACTAGCCACACCTTTGGGGTGTGCAGGAAGGATTGGTCCATGAAAAACCAATTACTGGTTGCGATGCTTGCGGTTCTGCTTTTCCGTTCGCCTTTTCTCTTTGCGCAGGCCGGGGCTCCGCAGGCTGCCGATCTCGCCTCGATTCGGGCGCAAATAGACGCAATGCGCGCGGATTACGAGAAGAAGATTCAGGATCTCCAGAAACAACTCGATGACATTCAATCTCGCCAATCGACACCGGCTCAGGCCGCGGCTGCTCCGGAGGCTCTGGCACAGGCTCCAACCTCATCCGTCACCGGGAGTTCGGTAAATAGCGGAAAGGTATTCAATCCGGATATCTCAGTGATCGGAGATTTTCTTGGCGCGGCGGGTTCGAATGAAGTGAATCCCAGCCCGGCTTTGGAAATGCACGAAACCGAAGTGGCGTTTCAGGCCGTCGTGGATCCCTACGCTCGAGCGGATTTTTTCATTTCATTCGGTGAGGAGGGCGTCAATCTTGAAGAAGGTTACGTGACGTTTCCTGCACTTCCCGGCGGACTTCTGGTCAAAGTGGGCAAAATGCGTGCCGCATTCGGTAAAGTCAACATGCTGCACAACCACGTGATTCCCTGGACCGATCGTCCGCTGGTCACAACGAATCTGGTGGGCGGTGAAGACGGTATTGACGATGCGGGTTTTTCCGTGGCCCGGTTGATTCCGAACAAGCTGATATTTCTTGAAGCCACAGGCCAGGTATTTCACGGAACGTCCGGTGACGGCCTCTATACATCGAGTGAACGCAGCGATCTGACGTATGTGGGGCACCTTCGGGGATACAAGGACATTACGGACAATACGAATCTGGATTTCGGATTCTCGATTTCGCACGGCCACAATGCATCCGGCGTCGTCAATGGTGAAGATATCGGACGATTTACGACACGGCTCTACGGCGGCGATGCGACGATACGATGGAAACCCCTGCAGCGATCTGTATATCACTCCTTTATCGGTCGATCGGAATTTGTATGGAGCAATCGCAATCAGCCGAATGGCACACAGGATGCGAAGGGCTTTTTCGTTTCGGCCGATTATCAACTGGCGCGACGGTGGTATATGGGAGGTCGATATGACCATTCCGATCGGCCCGATGTGGCGTCTGTGACGGACAGCGGTCAGTCGCTGATTCTTTCCTACTTTCCAAGCGAGTTCAGTCAGATTCGAGGCCAATACCGGCGCACCGATTACGGTGTCGGTCCCACTGCCAACGAGTTTTTATTTCAATTCCAATTTGCAATTGGGGCGCATGGCGCGCACCCGTTCTAAGCGTGAGAGGTGATTATGAAGATTAAGAATGTTTTCAATGTCATGGCGGTAATGGCTCTTATGTTCTCGTTCAGCACGTTTGCCGTTGCCCAGAGCAAATTGAACGTGATTGCGACAACCGAAGATCTCGCTTCCATCGCGGCTGAAGTGGGCGGAGATCACATTACGGTCGAATCGATTGCGAAGGGTTACCAGGACCCGCATTTTGTCGAAGCAAAGCCCAGTTTTATTCTCAAGCTGCAGAAGGCCGACATTCTTATTCTTGTTGGCCGCGAGCTGGAAATCGGCTGGCTGCCGGTACTGATCAATCAGAGCCGCAATGCAAAAATTCAACCGGGGGCCCCCGGTTATCTGGACGCTTCTCTTCAGGCCCGGATTCTTGACGTTCCCAGCGGACAGGTGACGCGCGCCGAGGGGGACGTGCACCCGCTCGGCAATCCGCATTATTGGATGGATCCTGAAAATGGAAAGATCATCGCGAAGGAGATCTTCGACACGCTGGTGAAGATGAGGCCGAATGAACGGTCCTACTACGAGCCACGCTTGAATGACTTCGTCAGCAAGGTCAGCGCGGCTGAAAAGCGCTGGCTGGACATGATGGCGCCGTACAAAGGAACGAAGGTGGTGACGTACCATCGATCGTTTTCAAATTTCGCCGACAGGTTCGGACTCAATGTTGTTGGATACGTCGAGCCCAAGCCGGGGATTCCTCCGACACCGCAGCACAATCTCGACCTCATCAACCAGATGAAGAAAGACAACGTGAAGATCGTTTTAGTCGAACCCTACTTCGACGTCAAGACGCCGAATGCCATTGGACGCGATACCGGAGCAGAAGTCCTGATCATGCCGCCATCGGTGGGAGGCACCAAGGACGTCGCGGATTACATCAAGCTGTTCGACAGCAATATCAATATGCTGGTGACCGCCATAAAGAAGACGTCAGGGAAGTAAGGGAGAGGGAATGGACACTACTGTACTGGCATTTCTCGCGGCGCCTTTCGTCGCCAGCCTGATTCTGACGGGGATTCATGCCTATCTTGGCGTTCACGTTGTCGAACGCGGTGTTATCTTTGTCGATCTCTCACTGGCGCAGATTGCGGCGCTGGGCGCCACCATCGCCATCCTGCTGCCCATCAATGGAGGCGATCCGCATTCGGCGTTTTCGTACTGGGTCAGCCTGGCATTCACTTTTCTGGGGGCGTTCATATTTTCGACCATTCGCAGTCGCCGCGCCCGAATTCCCCAGGAAGCGATCATCGGCATCTGTTATGCGGTGGCTTCGGCCGCCGCAATTCTTGCGATGAGCAAGTCCACGTCGGAAAGCGAACATCTTAAAGACATGCTTGTCGGAAATATCCTGGCGGTGTCCTGGGGCGAGGTTGGGAAGACAGCGGCTCTCTATGGTGTGATCGGGTTGTTTCACTATATTTTCCGGCATAAGTTTCTGGCGATCTCGATGGATGCGAAGAAGGCCGAGGCAAATGGAATCTCGGTGAAATTCTGGGATTTTCTTTTTTACGCTTCGTTTGGTTTTGTCGTGACGTCGTCGGTGTCGATTGCCGGCGTGCTGCTGGTATTCTGCTACCTCATCGTCCCGTCCGTTGCTGCAATGCTGTACGCCGATTCAATCGGAAGAAGGCTCGCGATTGGATGGTCGATGGGAGCAATCGTATCGGCACTGGGAGTTTATCTTTCGCTGCAGCTGGATCTGCCAACCGGTGCGACGATTGTCTGTACGTTTGGATTGATCCTGATTCTGATGGCGGCGATTCGTCCCCTGATTCAGCGAACCGCCTGATTTTGGATAAGTATCCGACCGCTTCGCCGGGATTGAAGTTCGGATATGTCTTTGGGAGCTGCTGTTCTTCAGTGGAACAATTGGCAGAGAATTATTGAGATGTACAGACACTGGCTGCTTCTGGTTGCAGCAATCGCGGCGCCTGCCATGCTTCCGCCCATGGCTGCGAAGCCTGTCCTGGTCTCCCAATCCTCGAGTGTGGAGCTCCACCCTGTCTGGAATCGGGTGATGGAAGCACGAATTACCGATGTCCAGTTCTCCTCGACCGGCCGCTGTATTGCGGTAACCACTAAAGAAAACATTGTCGTGATCGATCCTGGGGGACGCGAACTCTGGAGATGGGATTTCCATAAGGACAATCGGTATGTCTTCGCAGAGAAAGTCGCCGTTTCGCCGAACTGTGAGTGGGTTGCCTTCGTCGGAGGCCAGGGCTATCACTATGTGTGGATCGTTCACAAACAGGGCCGGCGGATTTCAATCAAGACAGAAGGCACGCCGTTGTGCCTGGCCATCACCCATGCAGGAAGCCGTGTGGTAATCGGAACTGGCACAGGCGCTCTGCTGATGATGACTTCGAATGGACGCCGCGTATGGTCGCGGGAAGGTGGCGGGTTTGTGCCAACCCAGGAAATCTCTATTGCCGATAATGACAGTGCGATCATGATTTCCAGTCTTGGTCAGGAAATACTTTCGATTGACGGGAAAACCTTATGGTCCGATGGAGGCTGGGGCGTCGGCAGCATGCGGGCGGCGCGGGACTTCAAAAGATTCGTGGCATGGGGAGAGCCACCGCACGGACCCGGAATTGGAAGCGTAAGGCTGTTGGATGGCGGAGGCAAAGTCCTATGGACACGCGTCGCAACCGATCCGAGCGCCATCATTTCGCCTACTGGTGACAGCATCATTGTCCACACCAATGAAAACCAGGATCCTTCTGAGGCGGACGGCTTCAGCCCACTGCGCGAGCAATTACCCGGAGCGCTGCGATTGTTGTCCCGAACCGGCGATATCGTTCGTACTTACAGTGCGCCAGGCAGCCCCGTCGTATTTTCTTCGGATGGGCGAAAATTCGTTCTGCATCAGGACAACGGATTTCTCGCGCTCGACCTCAACGAGAACTCTGTTTGGGTAATTCAGAAATCCGGATATCCGCTCTTTGCGGCAACACCAGACCTTCATTCCATCGTGCTTGCGGACGGAAATAGCCTGGAGTGGTACTCACCGCCTTTGCAAACCGGAATTTCGGGTCGGCAACGCTAGATCGTTGCCGCTTCCCGGAGCGACGGTTGTGTCATTGCGGATGGATAAGTAGCGACGACGAAGATCTTGGGCAGACGCTCTGGAATGTGGATATAGAACCAACGGCCTGAAATCTCGACATCGTAGAAACCGGACCGCTTCATGTCTGGAATTCCGCACACACCCTTTGACAGCGCTTCTCCCACCGTTGACAGGACATCTGACGCTACTGACGAACCTACTGGCATTACCGGATCGGAGCTCTTCAGCCATTCACTTGTATTCAAACTCATTGCTGCTTTCATACTCTCTATGACGTTATTACGAAGGTGCAGTTAACAAAGTTTCAGAAAAATCGCGGGGTTCATGGCGTGGAATGGCGGCCGGGGTATAATTCGCGGGCTTTGGAAAGCAGGCAACATGGGATATATCGACAAAAACCTGATTGAAGGCGAGACGGTAATTTACGAAGCGAAACCGCATTGGGTGCTCTTTCTGAAGCCCATGATTCTCGCTCTTATACTTGTCGCGATTGCCGCGGCGCTCTTTTACTTCGCATCGCAAAGCATCGACTCAAGCAACACCATATGGATGCGACGCATTGGGGAAGTATTGATCGCACTGGCCATCATCCCGGTTGTTGTGGGTTTTTTCCGCCGGTCTGCGCGCGAATATGCCGTGACGAACAAGCGCGTTGTGATGCAAATCGGCGTAATGAAAAGAATGAGTGAAGAAGTGTTCCTGAACAAAATTGAAAGTATCGGAGTCGATCAATCGGTCATGGGACGCATGCTGGGCTATGGAACGGTGACGATTCGCGGTACCGGCGGATCGTTCGAGCCGTTCGAGCGCGTTTCTGCGCCGTTGGAATTGCGTCGACAGATTCAGGATCAGATCGGAAAGTCGTTCGGGGGAACGCCGCCGTCGGTTTGACGGCAGGGAATCCGTAACAAATTTGAGATCTCCTCGAAAGATTCTTGTAATCGGCTCCGGTGGGGCGGGTAAGTCGACGTTTGCACGCCGGTAGGGCGAGATCCTTGGAATCGACGTTGTGCACCTGGACGCGCTCTATTGGAAACCCGGCTGGATCGAGTCGTCGAAAGCAGAATGGGCGGAAACCGTCAGGGGTGTGCTGAAACGCGACACCTGGATCATGGACGGGAACTATTCCGGAACGCTCTTGGAGCGTATTGACGCATGCGATGCCGTCATCTTTCTGGACCTGCCTCGGACGACCTGTCTCTGGAGAGTAATGCTGCGAAGAGCAATGTATCGAAATGCAACACGGCCGGACATGGCCAAGGGTTGCCGCGAACATCTGAGTCTCGAATTCTTCGCTTGGATTTGGAACTATCCGAAACGATCGCGTCCGAAGGTGGTGAAGCTGCTCGGCGAGGAACGGGCCAGGGAAAAGGCCATCCGGCTTCGAACACCCGCAGAGATCGATCGATTTCTGGATGTCGCAGCCCACGGCGAGTTTACTTGAAACCGCTCGAACCTTTTCGGGTTGATCCCGATGGATGAAAGTCAGGCAGTGGAGTACAGATTGGAAAATGTGTTCGGGCAAATCCCTTGTCCCTACGGACCAGCCGGAATTACAGTCACATCCAGTCTCTGATTCTTTCCTTCACCAAGCGTAATGGACGTCGCGTAACGTTCATACGCCGCGAGGAACGCCGGATTGAACCATGCGCCGGGATCGACGTCTTCCCATGCGAGCAGCCGGTACTCTCCCGGAGGCAGGCCTCGGAACTGAAACACTCCCGATTTATCCGTCGTCATCATTCCGTAGCGATCCTCGCGAAAGGGCGGCGGGCCGAGCGGAAGCAAAACCACGGTTGCGCGATCCATAACTTCCTGCTTCGCATTTACAACGCGGCCATCGACGGAGCCTCCCACCGCTCCGAGTACGATTTCCATTCCCGAGATGGTCTGGGCTCCATCGATGCGAATGGGGCTGTTTAACGAATCGACATTGTTCACGCGAATGGATTTCACGTAAGCGTTTTCCAG
>Ga0207650_10001301_pt1 | contig 18107 bp, 18 predicted proteins | sample KBSS63metaG_FD_184325 | JGI IMG/M metagenome (GOLD analysis project Ga0207650, IMG submission 184325) | Switchgrass rhizosphere microbial communities from Kellogg Biological Station, Michigan, USA - KBS S6-3 metaG (SPAdes) (version 2) | ecosystem: Host-associated > Plants > Roots > Rhizosphere...
GCTCCCGTCCCACGGCTGCGCGCGCGCTCGCGCGGTTCGGCGCGACGCTCCCGGCCGCCTCCGGAGCGCGAGCGGCGGCTGCCGCACTGCGACTCGACCCCGCGCTCCCAGCGCATGTCCTCCAACGACGCGTGGAGCGCCGTCGGGTGGGACGAGCTCGCCGAGAGGCCGAGGCGTGGCTCGCGCGACTCACCGGTGACGAGCAGCCGCCGGTTCGCGTCGCCGCCGTCTTCCCGGAGCCGACGCCGTACCGGGCTCCGCTCCTCGACCGCGTCGCGGCGCAGCCAGAGGTCGACCTCACCGTCGTCTACGCCGCCGACACCGTTGCCGGACGGACGTGGCACGTCGAGCCGAAGCACCATGCCGTCTTCCTGCGCGGCGTGCGCATCCCCGGCGCCCAGCGCGTCCTCCACCACGACTACCCGGTGACGCCGGGCGTCGTGGGTGCGCTCATGGATGCCAGGCCGGAAGTCGTCGTCGTCTCGGGCTGGAGCACGTTCGCCGCGCAGGCGGCGATCACGTGGTGCGGCCTGAGGGACGTCCCGTATCTACTCGTGGTCGAGAGCCACGACGAAGGGCCGCGCCCCGGATGGCGGAGGAAGGTCAAGGGCACCGTCGTCCCGCCGATCGTCGAGCGGGCAGCAGGACTGCTCGTCACCGGGACGCTCGCCCGTGACTCGATGATCGCGCGCGGTGCTCATCCCGAGCGCGTGCGCGTGTTCGCGAACACCGTCGACGTCGAGCGGTTCGGGGCCCGGGTCGACGGGCTCGCGGCTTCGCGGCCTGACCTTCGGCGAGCACTCGGAGGAGGTGTCGACGACGTGGTCGTGCTCTCCGTCGCGCGGCTCGCCCGGGAGAAGGGGCTCGACGACCTCGTGCGGGCCGTCGCGGAGGCGGAGGACTCCCGGCTGCTCCTCGTCGTCGCGGGCGAAGGGCCGGAGCGTGGACCGCTCCTCGCGCGTGCCGCGGAGCTCGGAGTCCGTCTGGTGCTGGTGGGCGACGTCGACTGGGAGCGGATCGTCGAGCTGTATGCCGCCGCCGACGTCTTCGCGCTGCTTTCCGAGCGGGAGCCGTGGGCGGTCGTCGTGAACGAGGCCGCCGCGTGCAGTCTCCCGCTCGTGCTCTCGGACCGGGTGGGCGCGGCCCACGACCTGCTGCGCGAGGGCGAGAACGGCCGTCTCGTCGTCGCCGGCGACGTCGGCGCTGCTGCAAGCGCGGTTCGGGAACTTGCCTCGAGTCCTGAGCTCAGGCGCTCGTGGGGCACTCGCTCCCGCGAGTTGGCCGCAGATTGGGGCTACGGGCCGAGCGTCGAGGGGTTCCTCGAGGCCGTGCGCGAGGCAGTCTCGGATGGGCGGTAGCCTGATCGCGTGTCCGGGCAACGCATTCTCGTCCTGAACCAGTACTACTGGCCCGGAGTCGAGGCGACGGCGCATCTGCTGACCGAGCTCTGCGAGGCGCTCGCGGAGGAGTACGAGGTCGAAGTCGTCACGGGCGTCCTCCACGGTCACGAGGACGAGCCGCGTCAGATCGAGCACAACGGCGTTCGCATCACTCGGGTCGCGTCCACCTCGTACGAGCGCTCGGAGCTCGGGCGGCGTGCACTCAACTACTTCTCGTACCTCGGTTCGGCGCTTCGGCACGCTCTGTCGGGGCCGCATCCCGACCTCGTCGTCTGCATGACCGACCCGCCGATCATCGGCGATCTCGGCGTCCTCGTCGGCAAGCGGGTCGGCGCGCCCGTTCTCGTCATCAGCCAGGACGTCTTCCCGGAGATCGCGACCGAGCTCGACCGCCTGCGCAATCCCGCGGTGATCGGCGTCCTCCGGGGCCTGGTCGGCGCCTACCTGCGCAGGGCCGACCGGATCGTCGCGATCGGGGAGACGATGCGCGAGCGTCTCGAGGCCAAGGGTGCGCCGCCCGAACGGCTCCGGGTGATTCCGAACTGGGTCGACACGCGGGCGATCACCCCGCAGCCGCGCGACAACGACTGGGCCGCGAAGCACGGTCTGGTCGGACGGTTCGTCGTCATGCACTCCGGAAACGTCGGGCACGCCCAGGACCTCGACAGCCTCGTCCGCGCCGCGACGTTCCTCCGCGACCGCGACGACGTGCGCATCGTGATCGCGGGCTTCGGCGCGCGCCACGGCGAGATGGTCGCGCTCGCGGAGCGCCTCGAGGTCACGGAGACTGTGCGCTTCCTGCCCTACCAGAAGCGCGAGCGCCTTCCACTCTCGCTCTCGAGCGCCGACGTGCACGTGGTCGGCCTCGCGAAGGGCCTCGCCGGCTACGTCGTTCCGAGCCGGCTCTACGGAATCCTCTCGGCCGCCCGCCCCGTCGTCGTCGCCGCGGACGAAACGAGCGAGACGGCGCGGCTCGTGCGCGAGATCGGCTGCGGTCTCGTGATCCCGCCGGGACGGCCCGACCTGCTGGCGCGCACGATCCGCGAGGCGTCGGAGGGCGCCTTCGACCTCGACGAGATGGGTCGTCGCGGACGTGCGTATGTCGAGGAGGAGGCCGACCGCGTCGTCGCCATGGAGCGGTACCGGGCCCTCGTCCGCGAGATGCTCGCGGCGTGATCGCGCGCACGGCGTTCTGGGGGTCGCTCGGCGCCCTCGCCTGGACGCACGCGGGGTATCCGCTCGCTATGGGCGTGCTCGCGCGCGTGCGACCGCGGCCCGTGCGCAAGGCGGAGCAGACGCCGTCGGTCGCCCTCGTGATCTCGGCGCACAACGAGGAAGCGGTGATCCGCCGGCGGCTCGAGAACGCGCTCGCGCTCGACTATCCCGCCGAGAGCCTCGAGATCGTCGTCGCGTCGGACGGCTCGACCGACCTCACGGACGCGATCGTGGGCGAGATCGCCGCCGAGAACCCGCGCATCAGGCTGCTGCAGTGCCCGCGGGAGGGGAAGGTCGCGGCGCAGCATCGCTCGGTGCGCGAGACGTCGAGCGACGTGCTCGCGTTCACGGACGCGAACAGTGAGTGGAAGCCGGACGCGCTGCGCGAGCTCGTCCGCAACCTCGCCGACAGCGAGGTCGGATACGTGTGCGGGCAGCTCCGGCTCGAGAGCCCTGACGGCGCGAACATGGAGGGCGCGTACTGGCGCTACGAGACATGGGTGCGGGAGCAGGAGTCGACCGCGAGCTCGATCACGGCGGGGAACGGGGCGATCTACGCGGTCAAGCGCGACGCGTACGTCGAGGACCATCCGAAGTTCGGGCACGACTTCGGCTTCCCGTACCTGATGGAGCAGATGGGGAGGCGGGCGGTGTACGAGCCGGCGGCTGTCGCCGTCGAGAAGCCTGCTGCCGAGCCCGAGGACGAATACGGACGCAAGGTGCGGACGATCTCCCGCGCGCTCGGCCACATCCTCACCGGGCGCGCGTTCCGCCCGACGCGGCCCCTGTACACCGCCCAGCTCGTCTCGCACCGGGTGCTCCGTTACTCGACGGGGATCCTCCACGTCGCGCTCTTCGTGTCGAATCTGATGCTCGTCGCGCGCACGCCGTTCTACCGCCTCTTCCTGCTCTTCCAGCTTGCGGGCCTCGGCCTCGCGGGCGCCGGCAAGGCGCGGCTTCCGATCCCAGGAGCGCGGCTCGCGTACTACTACTACGTCGTCACGAAGTCGACCGTCGCGGCGCTGGTGCGCTACCTCCGCTCGGGCACGCCGCAGATCTGGGACAAGGCGAAGGGGACGCGCTGAACCGCGCGGCCGACCTCGCGATCGCAGGCGTCGGGCTCGTGCTGGCGAGCCCGCTCATCGGACTCGCTGCGCTCGCGACGAAGCTCGAGGATCGCGGCCCGGTCCTGTACCGCCAGACACGGGTCGGCCAGGACGGCGTGGACTTCGACGTCCTCAAGCTCCGCACGATGGTCGTCGGCGCCGAGAGGCTGGGCGCCGGCTTTGCGGTCGACCAGGGCGACCGCCGCATCACCCGCGTCGGCCGCATCCTCCGACGGACGTCGATCGACGAGCTCCCGCAGCTCTGGAACGTCCTGCGGGGCGACATGAGCGTCATCGGGCCGCGGCCGACGCTCCGCTACCAGGTCGAGCAGTACGACGACCACCAGCGCCATCGCCTCGACATCCGGCCCGGTCTCACGGGCTGGGCGCAGGTGCACGGTCGCGCGGAGCTCCCGTGGGCCGAGCGCATCGAGCTCGACGTCTGGTACGTCGAGAACCGCTCGCCCCGTCTGGATCTCGAGATCCTTGCGCGCACGCCGCTCGCGCTCTTTCGCGGAACGTACCGCGGCGCTACCGGTGGTTGGCGGACGTGATGCCTTTCGCCGCGAGAAGCATGCGGTACAGGTGGTCGACGTCGTCGACCAGCCGATCGACCGAGTAGCGCCCGCGCACGTACGCGCGGCCCGACTCGCCGAGTCGGGTGCGGAGCTTCGGATCGGCCGCGAGCTCTGCGAGCCTCGAAGCGGCGGCTTCCGTGTCGCCGGGCTCCACGAGGAAGCCGTCCATGCCGTCGCGCACCACGTCAGGGACGCCACCCACGCGCGTCGCGACGACCGGCGTGCCAGACGCGAGCGCCTCGATCGCGCTGACCGGCGTTCCCTCGTTGACCGAGGGCAGGAGGAAGGCGTCGAAGAGCCGGTAGTACCCCGCGACGTCCTCCTGATAGCCGACGAAGTAGGTCGAGCGGGCGATGCCGAGGTCGTGTGCGACCTGCTCGAGGCGCTCGCGGTCGGGCCCGTCCCCGACCATGCAGAGCACCGCGTCGACCCCGAGCGCTCTGGTCGCGCGAGCGATCTCGAGGACGGCATTCGTGTCCTTCACGCCGGTCATGCGCCCGACCCAGCCGACGACGAATGCGTCCGCCGGGATGCCGTACAGGCTCCGGTAGTCGAGGTCGGCGGTGGGGTCCCCGAGCCGCTCGTCGAGCGGGATCCCGAGCCGTATGACCGTGAACTTCTCGGTAGGGGCGATGCCGTTCTCGACGAGCTCGTCGCGCACCTCGGGGCTGACGGCGACGAGGACGTCGGACGTCCGCGCGAGGCTGCGCTCGACCTGGCGGAAGAAGGCCGTTCGGCCGGGCCCGAAGTACCCCTTGAGGACGTGCCCATGGAACGTGTGCACGACGATCGGCGGTCGTGCGTCGCCCGCGACGAGGGCCGCAGCGCGTGCGAGCGCGCCCGCTTTCGCGGTGTGCGTGTGCAGGATGTGCGGCTTCTCCTCGCGCATGATCGCCGTGAGGCGGCGGATCGACCTCGCATCGTGCAGCGGCGCCACCTCGCGCTGGATCTCGGGGACGCTCACGACGGAGACACCGAGCCGCTCCGCGACGTAGGCCATCGAGTCCTCGCCCCGCGCGAGGCTGCCGGCGACGAGGGTCGTGTGGTAGCCACGGGTCTCGAGGCCCGCCGCGAGGCTCGAGACGTGAATCGCAGGCCCGCCCATGTTGAGCCGCGCGATGACGCGCAGGATGCGAATCGGCTCCGGCACGGCGCTGACCTTATCCGGGTTCCCGCCGAATCCTCCGAGTACGCTCTCGCGTCGTGGTCGTGATGCTCACGTCGGTCGGCCAGCGGGTCGACATCGCGCGCGCGTTCCGTGCGGCCGGCGCCGTGACGCTCGGGATCGACGCGGACCCGCTCGCACCCGCGCTCTACCACTGCGATCGGCGCGTGATCGTCCCGCGCATTGCGGATTCCGAGTACGTCCCGACGCTCGCCGCGCTCCGCCAGGAGCACGACGTGGGGCTGATCGTGCCGCTCAACGACCTCGACTTTCCCGTCCTCGCGCGCGAGCGCGAGCACCTGGCTCCGGCCCTCGTGCTCCTGCCCGATGCCGAAGCCTCCGCGCGGATGTCGGACAAGCTCGAGGCGCATCACTTCTTCGTCGCGAACGGGATCCCGTCCCCGCGCAGCTGGGCGCCCGGGGACGTCCCGGGGGACGCGCGCTACCCGGTTCTCGTGAAGGCGCGTGAGGGCTTCGGCTCGCGCAACATCCATCGGGCCGCCGATCCGGACGAGCTCGCGTTCTTCCTCCGGTACACGACCGTGCCGTCGTTCGTGCAGGAGGTCTGCCTCGGCGAGGAGTTCTCGATCGACGTGTTCTCGGACATGGACGGCAGGTGCCTGAACGCGATCCCGCGCACAATGCTGCTCTCGAAGGGCGGGGAGTCGATCAAGGGCATCTCGATCAAGGACGCGGAGCTGATCGAGCACGGCGCTCGCGTGGCGGAGATCGTCGGCGTCAAGGGGCCTGCCAACGTGCAGTGCTTCAGGGAACCGGACGGCTCGCTGCCCGTCACGGACGTCAACACCCGGTTCGGAGGCGGCTTCCCCGTGCCGCTGGCAGCCGGCGGCCGCTACCCCGAGCTCGCGCTGGCGCTCGCGCGCGGCGAGCGGCCGGAGCCGCGGCTCGGCGACTTCACGGAGGGAGTCGCCATGACGCGGTACTTCGCGGAGGTCTGTCTCGCCCCTGGTGAGGACGGGGTTCTCCGTCCGCTGACCTAGCATTCCGAAGCCATGCGGTACCTCGTCACCGGCGCGGCCGGGTTCATCGGGTCGCAGCTCCTGCGCACGCTCGTCGAGCGCGGGCACGACGCCGTCGGCTGGGACGCCTTCACGGACTACTACGACCCGGCGCTGAAGGAGGAGAACGCGCGTGACCTTCCCGTCGCACGCGTCGACATCGCGGAGGACGAGCTCGACCTCGGCGGCCTCGACGGCGTCTTCCATCTCGCAGGACAGCCCGGCGTCGCCAGCTTCGGCGACGTCTTTCCGGTGTACGTCCGGCAGAACATCCTGGCCAGCCGGCGGCTCTTCGAGGAGGCGGCGGCTGCGGGGACGCGCGTCGTCTTCGCCTCGTCGTCCTCGATCTACGGGGACGCCGCGTCCTACCCGACACCCGAGGACACGATCCCGCGCCCGCTCTCGCCGTACGGGATCACGAAGCTCGCCTGCGAGCATCTCGCCCGCGCGTACGCGCTCGAGTTCGGGCTCGACGTCGCCACCGTGCGCTACTTCACGATCTACGGACCCCGGCAGCGACCGGACATGGCCTTCACCAAGATGGTGTCGTGCCTCGCCGAGGACCGGCCCTTCGACCTGTACGGCGACGGCTCGCAGTCGCGCAGCTTCACGTACGTCGACGACGCGGTCGCCGCGACGATCGCGGCGATGGAGCGGGCCGCGGGCGGTGCGACCTACAACGTGGGGGGTGGCGCCGAGGTGTCGATGCTCGAGGCGATCGAGGCGCTCGGCAGGGTCTCGGGCCGACGGCTCGAGATCGTGCGGCATCCCCGTCGCGAGGGGGACGCCGCCAGGACGGCTGCCGACACGACCCGAATCGGCGCCGATCTCGGCTGGGAGCCGATGACCCCGTTCGAGGAGGGCCTGGCGGCTCAGTGGCGCTGGGCCGCTGCTAGGGTCGCGGCCCAGTGACGGCCCTCGACGAAGAGCAGGAGGTCGATCTCTCCTCTGCCTGGCAGCGTCTGAAGCTGCGCTGGTGGCTGCCCGTCGGTGGGCTCGTCGTGGGAGCGGTCATCGGAATCGCCCTCGCCGTCGCGGGTGGATCGGTCTGGCGTGCGCAGACGATCGTCTACCTCGGCCAGCCGTTCGCGCCGCTCGGCGGCGGCCAGATCCAGAGCCTCGCCACGAATCCAAGGACGGTCGGGGAGATCATCCGGTCCGAGGCGGCGCTGAAGCGCGCCTCGGAGGTGAGCGGGATTCCCGTCTCGCGGCTGCGCTCGGCGATCTCCACGAAGGAGCTCGTCGCGGCGGGTCAGCTCCGCGGCATCAATCCCCTGATGGAGATCACGGTGAAGGGGTCGGGGAAGAGGAAGGTCGAGCTCGCGGCTCAGGCCCTCTCGCTGCGCGTGACCCAGCGCGTTTCCGCCTACGTCACCGAGAAGGTCGGGCAGCTCCAGCGGACGATCGACGTCTCCGAGGGACAGCTGGCCGCGGTCGAGGCGCGGATCGAGACCGCGCAGCGGCAGCAGGCACAGCTGAACGCGGATCCGTCGATCCCACTCGACCAGAAGCTCCTGCTGAACCTCAACCTCAACTCCGTGATCACGACCGCAGACGCGCGCCGCACCGCGCTGCAGGACGACCTGTCCGAAGCACAGCAGCTCCTGAACCTCGCGGAGAACGTCGAGAAGAGCCGGATCGTCGAGCCCGCGGCGGCGAGCAAGACCACCGCGCGCTCGAGCCGGTCGTCGCTGCTCGTCGGTGCGCTGATCGGGCTCATCGTCGGAGCGATCGCCGCTCTCGTCTTCGATCCCATCGCCGGGCGTCGGCGAGGCACGGAACCTCCCGCTTCGTCCTGATGCTCGAAGGCAAGCGGGTCGCCGTCGTCGTGCCCGCGTTCGACGAGGAACGCCTCGTCGGCGAGACCATCCGCGGCATTCCCGAGTTCGTCGACCGGATCCTCGTCGTCGACGACGCGTCCCGCGACGGGACCATCGACGCCGTCGAGGCCGTCGGCGATCCGCGCGTCGACGTGCTCCGGCACGAGCACAACGCGGGCGTCGGCGCCGCGATCGCGACGGGCTATCGGCGCGCGCTCGAGGAGGACATCGACGTCACGTGCGTGATGGCCGCCGACAACCAGATGGACCCGAGCGAGCTGCACGGCCTCGTCGAGCCGGTTGCGCGCGGCGAGGTCGACTACGCGAAGGCGAACCGCCTCGTCTCCGGGGAGGCGTGGAAGGTGATCCCGCGCACGCGCTACCTCGGAAACGCCGTCCTCTCGCTGCTGACGAAGATCGCGTCGGGCTACTGGCACGTCGCGGACTCGCAGGCGGGATATACGGCCCTCTCCCTGTCGGCCCTCCGGCGCCTCGATCTGGGCGAGCTCTACCCGCGCTACGGGTTCCCGAACGACATGCTCGTCCACCTGAACGTCCAGAACGCGCGCGTGCGCGACGTCCCCTCGCGGCCGATCTACGACGTCGGCCAGCAGTCGGGGATCAGGCTCCGCTCGGTCGTCCCGCGCATCTCGTGGCTGCTCTTCAAGGGCTTCTGGTGGCGGATGGGGCAGAAGTACGTCATCCGCGACTTCCACCCGCTCGTGTTCTTCTACGTCTTCGGACTCATGATGCTCGCCGTCGGACTCATCCTCGGGCTCGTGGAGCTCGTCCTGCGGATCGCCGGGAACGCCATCACGCCGGCGACGATCGTCCTCGTCGCCGTCCTCGTGATCGCCGGACTCCAGATGACGCTCTTCGCGATGTGGTTCGACATGGAGGCCAACAAGGACCTGCGCTGAGCGCGACGCTCGGCGCAGGAGCGAACGTTCGAGTGTCGTAAGGAGTGAAGCCGGCCACGGAAGCGGCCGATTAGCATCGAGAACATGCCGACCTCACTCGTCACCGGTGGCGCAGGCTTCCTCGGGTCGCATCTCTGCGAGGCGCTCCTCGAGCGCGGTCACCGCGTGATCTGCGTCGACAACCTCGTCGTCTCGTCGCTCGAGAACATCGACCACCTGCGCGACTCCGCGTTCGAGTTCGTGAACCACGACGTGATCGAGCCGATCGCCTGTGACGGGTCCGTCGACGTCGTCTACCACCTCGCGGCGCTCGCGAGCCCGGTCGACTACCTGCGCATGCCGCTCCACTCCCTGAAGACGGGCTCGTATGGCACGCACCACGCGCTCGGTCTCGCGAAGTGGAAGCGTGCGCGGTTCCTCCTCGCATCGACGAGCGAGGTGTACGGCGATCCCGAGGTTCATCCGCAGCCCGAGACGTACTGGGGCAACGTCAACCCGATCGGCCCACGCGGCGTCTACGACGAGGCGAAGCGCTACGCGGAGGCGCTGACGATGGCGTACCACCGCCAGCAGGGCGTGAACACGTCGATCGTCCGGATCTTCAACACTTACGGCCCGCGCATGCGCGCCTACGACGGCCGTGCGATTCCGACCTTCCTGCGCCAGGCGCTCGACGGCAAGCCGCTCACCGTGTTCGGCGACGGCTCCCAGACGAGGAGCTTCTGCTACGTGGACGACCTGATTCGCGGGATCGTGCTGCTGGCGGAGTCGGGTGAGCACCTTCCGGTGAACCTCGGCAACCCGGACGAGAAGACCCTCCTCGAGCTCGCCGAGATCGTCCTCCGTCTCACCGGCTCCGCGAGCGAGATCGTCTACGAGGCGCTGCCGGTCGACGACCCGCAGGTGCGTCAGCCCGACATCACCAGGGCGAAGCAGATCCTCGGCTGGGAGCCCGAGATCGCACTCGAGGACGGCCTGCGGAAGACGATCGCCTCGCTCGGCCACGAGGCTGCCGTCGCCTCTTCGTGAGCGATCTCTCCGAGCGCTACGAGCAACACCATCGCGAGCGACGAGACGAGGGCGACTTCGTCTTCGTCCCGGAGCGGATCCCGCTCATCGTCGGCGCCGTCGGCCAGGGAAAGCGCGTGCTCGATCTCGGCTGCCGCTCGGGGGCGCTGACGCGGCACTTCCTCGAGGGAAACTCGGTGGTCGGGCTCGACGTCGACCCGGCCGCTCTCGAGAAGGCGGCCGCGCTCGGGATCGAGCCCGTGCAGGCGAACGTCGAGAAGCCCCTGCCCTTCGAGGACGCGACCTTCGACGTCGTCGTCGCCGGCGAGCTCTTCGAGCACCTGCAGTTCCCGGACGCACTCGTCGGAGAGATCCGTCGCGTTCTCCGGCCGGGCGGGGTGCTCGTGGGATCGGTTCCGAACGCCTTCCGCGTGCAGAGCCGCCTCCGCTTCCTGCGCGGACGCCCGCCCGAGGACGACCCGACGCATCTGCGCATGTTCTCGCCGACTGCGCTGCGCGAGCTCCTGGCGGGGTTCGAGCCGATCGAGCTCCACTTCGTCGGCGGGCGCTTCGCGCGGCTCAACGCGCGGCTCTTCGCCCGCGACCTCGTGTTCTCGGGGGCGAAGGCGGGCTAGCGCCAGTCGGGCTCGGCGCCGACGACGCGTCCGACCCGCCGCTTGTGCGACCCGTCGGATCGCATCACGAACACGCGGCCCGGGAAGTCGGTCGTGTACACGATCTGCGTCCCGTCCGGCGACCAGGTCCCCGCGAGTCCGCGCGCGAGCTTCCGGAGGCCCGTGCCGTCGACGTTCACGACGTAGACCGTGCTGCCGGGCCCGGTGCTGTTGTACCGGGTGAAGAGGATCTTCGTGCCGTCGGGCGACCAGTCGGCGGGCTGGTCGAGCTGCGGTGACGCGAGCACGAGTCGGCGGTTCGTGCCGTCGGCGTCGACGATGAAGATGTCGCCCTGGCTCGTCGGCGTAGGTGTGTCGAGCGCGAGCTTCGTGCCGTCGGGCGACCAGCGGCCGAATTGCCCCCTCGCGATTCGGCGGAGGTGCGTGCCGTCCCGCCCGATGCTCCAGGTCCATGCCTTCGTCCAGTCGAAGGCGGGCGCGCGCGTGAAGCTGAGCAGCGCTCCGTCGGGCGACCACTGTGCGTCCATGTTCGGGGCCGCCGACCGCGTGAGCGTGCGTCGTCCGCTTCCGTCGCGACGGACGATCTGGATCTCGAAGTCGCTCATCGCCGGCTTTCCCGGAGGCGCGCCGTCGAACGCGACCCACTTGCGGTCTGGGGAGATGCGCGCGCGCTTCGCGTTCTGACTCGTGCGCAGGAGCGAGACCCGGCCGGATCCATCCGGACGGACGGCCCAGATCGACGGGACGGGATCGTCGTTCCAGAACGCGATGAGACCGTCGGTGCGCGCACCCGCTCCCGACGCGCTCGCGCATGCGGCGAGCACGAGGAAGACGAGCAGCGCAGAGCGACCTCGCACGATCGTCCTACACCCGTTGACGACGCGCGGTTCCCTCGGTCTCAGCCCGCCGCCGAACCGCTGCCGAACGCGGCCCGACGCGCGACGTCGGCCTCGTCGACCATGTGGCCGTCGCGCTCGACGTACCCGCCCTTGCCGCCGACGACAAGGACCACGAGATCCTCGGTCTCGCTCGCGTTGGACACCTTCCGTGGGGTCGTCGACTCGACGTGCATGAGGCCGCCCGGGCCGAACGTGCGCACCTCGCCGTCGGCTTCCATGCGTGCGAGCCCCGAGTGGACGAAGTAGAGCTCGTCCTGCGTGTCGTGGAAGTGATGGAAGCCCTCGTAGCCGGGCGGGTAGACGATCGCGTTGACGCCGAACGCGGTCACGCCGAGCGGCTTGCGGACCTTGCGGAAGCCGTAGCCCTCCCCGAGTTCGTCGATCGATCCGAACGCATGGGTCATCGTCAGTTCCTTTCTCTGCGCGGGAGTCAGCTTCCAAGGAGGTAGTCGGCCGTCCGTCGGAGACCGTCGTCGAAGTCGACGCGAGGCTCGTAGCCGAGAAGGCGCTTCGCCGCCTCGACATCGGCCCATGACGCCTCCACGTCGGCCTCCCGTGCCGGCTCGTAGACCTTCTCGACCGGCTTGCCCAGCATCAGCCCGATTGCGTCCGCCAGGGCGTTCACGGTCACCGACCCACCGGTCGCGACGTTGAGGATCTCACCGCCGACGTCCGGTGCGTCCGCAGCGAGGAGATTCGCGCCGACGACGTTGTCCACGAAGGTGAAGTCCCGCGACTGCTCGCCGTCCCCGTAGATGGTGACGGCCTCGCCGTCGGCGATCGCGCGGATGAAGCGCGGCACGACCGCGGCGTACTGCGAGGTCGGGTCCTGGCGGGGCCCGAAGACGTTGAAGTAGCGCAGCGAGACGATCTCCATGCCGTAGACCCGGCTGAAGCTCGTGCAGAACCGCTCGGCAGCGAGCTTGGCGACCGCGTACGGCGAGATCGGATCGGGCGCCTGCGTCTCGACGCGCGGCAGCGACCCCGTGTTGCCGTAGACCGAGGACGAGGATGCGTTGACGATGCGGCGCACGCCCTCGTCACGTGCGGCGAGGAGGACGTTCAGCGTGCCCTCGATGTTGACCGCCGTCGTCGTGAGCGGATCCTGGACGGAGCGCGGCACGGAGGGCAGCGCACCCTGGTGGAACACGACCTCCGCACCCCGGACGGCGGCGTGGACGCGCTCGTACGAGCGGAGGTCACCCTCGACGAGCTGGACGTCGTTCTCGAGACCGGCGAGGTTCGTGCGGCTCCCGGTCGAGAAGTTGTCGAGCACGCGCACGTCGTCTCCCTTGGCCAGCAACGCGCGAACGACGTTGGAGCCGATGAAGCCTCCGCCCCCCGTCACGAGCGCCTTCACCGTGGCGCCTCTGCGACGACGTGGAAGTTCGCATAGAGACCCGACGGTCCGGGCTCGCGGAGGCTCTTCGAGCGCTCGTCGACGCCCATGGCCAGCGTGTTGATCGCTGCGATGATCGGTCTTGCCGCGAAGCCGAGCCCGATGCGGCGAAATCCGAGGTCGAGGTAGATCGAGATGAGCATCCCGAGGCAGGCGGTCGTGCCGGAAGAGGGCGTCACCCTAACCGACTCCCAGGTCGCGGTCCCGACGAACAGCTTCTCGAGCCCTGCATGCGTCCAGCGCCAGTAGTCGGTCGGAGACGGGTGGTACGGCATGACTCCGTGGGTCGTGACCAGTACGCGTCCCCCGGGCGCGGTCACGCGGTGGAGCTCCGAGACGGCCGTGACCGGATCGTCGCAGTGCTCCAGCACCTGACTGCAGAGGACGACTTCGAAGCTTCCGTCCTCGACCGGCAGGTCCTCGATTGCGCCCTTGAGGTCAGCCATCGGGTTGTCGACGTGGTCCACCCCGACGTACGAGGTCGCATAGGCAGCGAACAACGGCTCGTACTGCTTCCTGCCGCAGCCGACGTCGAGAACCCGGTACCGGCCGAACGTGGCGTGGGCGTCGGCGGCCTGTTCGCGGAGGAAGCCGAACAGCGGCTTGCGCACCGCGTACGTCGGTAGCGACCGGGGAGGGTCGAACTGCGGATCAACCATCTGTGCCCGATGCGGCGGCGGCGCCCGCTGCTGCCAGCCCGAGCAGAACGCAGCTCGCGGCCTGCAGCGGGATGCCCGCGACGATTCCCAGCGACGACCATTCGCCGGCGAGCGTGAGCAGTGCGCAGACGACGAGCAGGCCTCCGCCGACAGCCCATGGCGTCGAGGCGCGGGCGGCGGCACGCCATGCCAGCGTGAGCGCCGACGCCCCGACGAGCAGCAGGAGCACCAGCCCGATCACACCGGCGTCCGCGAGTACCTGGATGTAGAGGTTCTGGACGCCCCACTCCCGCCCTTCCGCCGGGAATGCGAGCTCGACGACGTCCGGGAACCGCCTGTGGGCGTCGTCGACGTACGGCTCGAAGACGTCAGGGCGGGAGGACCGCTGCCAGCCCACGCCGACGATCGGATTGTCCTGCGCGATGCGCAGCCCGATGTAGGCGAGGACGGTTCGCTGCGAATAGGTCTCGACGCCGACCGGCGGGTTGTCTCCACGAACGCCGATGAAGCGGAGGAAGTCCTCGAGTGCGTCGCCCCGCACGGCAGCCACGCCTCCGGCAACGGCCGCGACGATCGCCGCGAGAGCGAGCGTCTGACGCCAGTCCGGCCGGAAGCGTCGACGCGCTGCGAGCCAGAGGGCGGCGACTCCGAGTGCAAGGCCGCCTGCCGCCGCCACCGAGCCCGCGACGACGACGCCGAGGATGCCGGCCACGAGCGCGACGGGAAAGAGCGAGGCTGCGGGCAGCTCCCGTCTGCGCGTGACGATTCCTGCCGCGGCGAGCGCGAGAGCGAGAGCGGAGAGAGCGGCGAGGTCGTGGTGGCCGAGGAATGAGGGCTGCCGCCACCCGGCGTTCCAGGCGCCGAAGATGTCGACGCCGAAGAACTGCAGGAGCGCCACGCCGACGGCAACCGCAGCCCACAGAACGAGGCCGCCGAGCAGGATCGTGAGGTCGGACGCGCGTCGGACGAGGAGCGGCACGGCGAGCGCGAGCAGGCTGTACTCGACGAGCTTGAGGAAGCTCACGAGGTGGTCGTCGAAGAGCGCGTCGTCCAGGGAGACCGGACGAAATGTCTGGAACGCGAGCCACGCGAGGAGAGCGCCGCCCGTGATCCACAGCGACCAAGCGGCGCGGAGGTGGGACACACCTGAGCGGGCGGCTGCGACTGCCGCGACCACGACGGCCAGAACGGCGAGGTCGGAGAGGCGGATGTCGACGGTCGTCGCTCCGACGCCGACTCCGAGGGCGGTCTGGTAGCGCTCGTGGAGGAAGAGGAACGGAATCGCGCCTGCGAGGACCAGAGCGCCGAGCGCGTCGCGGCCGACGAGGTTGCGGATGCCGGCCGAGGCGCGGGTGCCGTCCAACGCCTCCGTAGCCACCGCGCCACTATAGGGCGGCCTGCCTCGGGTAGGTCCGAGCGGCGCCCTCCCTAGACTGACCCCCCGATGTCCTCTGGGCTCTTCCGGCGCAGGTCCGCGACGGCTGCGTGGATTTACGTCTCGGTCGCGTGCCTGTTCGTCGGCAGCGTGGTCGCCGCTCGGGTCCTCGGACTCGTCGACTACGGCGTGTTCGCGACCGCGCTCGTCACGGCGGGCTTCTTCCAGACGCTGCTCGACCTCACGGTCGAGGAGTCCCTGACGAAGTACGGGTTCCGGTACGTCGCAGCCGAGGACTGGGGTCGGCTCCGGCGGCTGTTCCGGCAGGCTCTGCTCCTCAAGCTCGCGGGCGGCTTCCTCGCGACGATCCTCCTCGTGGCACTCGCGCCGTTCGCGGACGAGCTGTTCGACGCGGGCGACATCGAGCAGGCGATCCTCGCGGTGGCGCTCCTTCCGCTCGTGCAGGCCGCGGAGAACGTCGGCGCGACGGCGCTGCTCCTGCACAGCCGGTACGACCTGCGCAGCGTCTACCAGGCGGGGTCCGCCATGCTCCGCCTGCTCGCGATCGTGATCGGCGTGCAGTTCGGCGTTGTCGAGGCGCTGCTCGCGATCGTCGTTGCGCAGGCGATCTCGACCGTCGCGGTCTCGGTCGTCGGGGGCGTCGCCGTCCGGAAGTTCCCGAGTGCCCCCGCGAAGGAACTCGGCGAGGACGTCCCGGAGATCCGCAGCTTCGTCGCTCAGTCGAGCGTCGCGACGGGCGTGATCTCGCTGAGGGGCACGCTCGTGCCGCTGGTCCTCGGCGTCGTGTCCAACACGGTTCAGGTTGGCCTGTTCCGCGTCGCCCAGACGCCACAGTCGGGCTTCGCGGCTGCGAGCTCGCCCGCGCGCCTCATGCTCATGACCGAGCAGACGCGTGACTGGGAACGAGGCGAGCGCGCCGCGATCATCGCCGGATTGCGCGCGTACTCTAAGTGGGCGGGAGCGCTCATGCTCGTCGCCGTTCCCGTCTTCTTCGTCGCGATGCCCTGGCTCATTCGGATCGTGTTCGGCGAGGACTACGAGGGCGCCACGCACGCGGCGCGGATCGTGCTCGTGTCGGCTGCGATCCACTTCGTCCTCGGCTGGACGAAGTCGCTGCCGGTGACCATCGGTCGCCCGCGGCTGCGGATCGTCACCCACGGGCTCGAGACGCTCGTCGCGATCCCGCTCGTCGTGCTGCTCGGAGCCGAGTGGGGGGTCACGGGGGCCGCAGTGGCTGTGCTCGTGTCGACGCTCGTGTTCGCTGCGGCCTGGCTCGTGGTGGTCCTGCGCCTGCGCGAGGAGGTCTCGGCGAAGGTATCGCTACAGCCATGAGGGTCGTCGTCGTCTCCGGGATCTGGCCGCCCGATCCCGGCGGTCCCGCGAGCCATGCGCCGGCGCTCGCCGACTTTCTCTCGGACCGCGGCCACCGGATCGAGGTCGTGACGACTGCGGGCGCCGAGCCTGAGCCTCGCCCGTACCCGGTGTCGTGGGCGGCGCGCAGCTCGCCGTTCAGACACGTCCGTGCGACTGCGCTCGTCCGCCGCGCCGCGAGGCACGCGGACGCCGTGTACGCCACGAGCATGATTCGCCGCGCTGCGATCGGATCAGGCTTTGTATGGCGGCCACTGGTCGTCAAGCTCGTGTCGGACGAGGCGTTCGAGCGCGCGGTGCGGAGCGGCCGCTACAAGGGGACGCTCGACGAGTTCCAGGCAACCGGGGGTGTCCGGACGCGATTCCTCCGCGCGACCCGCACCTGGGCGCTTCGACGGGCGGCGCATGTGTTCTGCCCCAGCTCCTATCTACGCGACGTCGCCCTGCGCTGGGGGCTCGATCCGGCGCGGCTCTCCGTCCTCCCAAATCCCGCTCCGACGATCCAGCAGATGCCTCCGCGCGAGGAGGTGCGGCGCGAGCTCGAGCTCGACGGGAACGTCCTCGTGTTCGCCGGCCGGCTCGGCCCGCAGAAGGCCGTCAACGTCCTGCTCGAGGCGCTCGCCGAGTCGGACGGCGTGACGCTCGCAATCGCCGGCGACGGGCCCGAGCGAGGCGCGCTCGAGCGGCGTGTCGCAGAGCTCGGGCTGGACGGACGTGTGCGGTTCCTAGGCAGCGTCCCGCGCGAGACGGTGTTGCAGCTCTTCCGCGCCGCGGACGCATCGGTTCTCCCGTCCGCGTGGGAGAACTTCCCGCACACGGTCGTCGAGGCTCTCGCAGTCGGCTGCCCGGTGATCGCGACCGCGGTCGGCGGCGTTCCCGAGGTCGTCCGCGACGGGGAGAACGGGTTGCTGGTGGTGCCGAACGACGCGGCTGGTCTCGCCGCGGCGATCCGCCGCTTCTTCTCCGACGCGGAGCTCCGTGAGCGGCTCCGCGCCGCGGCGGCGGGATCGGTTGCGGGGTACTCCGAGCAGGCGGTGTTCGAGACGATCGAGGCGGAGCTCGCGAAGGCGGCATCGCGATGAGGAAGCGGCTGCTCATGGTCGGGCGCTCGCGCTACTCGCTTCCGCTGTCGCAGTCGCTCGAGCAGAAGTTCGACGCGCTCTCCGAGGAGCTCGACGTGAGCGTGCTCGCGTCCTCGGGAGGAGGACGAGGCTCGGATCCACGGTTTCGGCTCGTACGTCCAATCCGGCCGCGCGCTCTCGACGGCGTCGCGTTCTACGCGCTGCTGCCGTTCCGGGTGGCCCGCGAGCTCCGCGAGCTCCGGCCCGACGCGGTGCTGGCACAGGGCGCCCAGGAGGCTGCTCTCTGCGTCCTCGGTCGCGCGCTCGCGTGCGTGCCGACGAAGGTCCTCGCGGACGTCCACGGCGACCCGGCGGCACCGACCCGGCTGTACGGCTCTCCACGGCGCAAGGCGCTCGCCCCGCTCGCAGATGCGCTCGCCCGGTACGGGCTGCGCC
>Ga0207650_10001307_pt1 | contig 18053 bp, 13 predicted proteins | sample KBSS63metaG_FD_184325 | JGI IMG/M metagenome (GOLD analysis project Ga0207650, IMG submission 184325) | Switchgrass rhizosphere microbial communities from Kellogg Biological Station, Michigan, USA - KBS S6-3 metaG (SPAdes) (version 2) | ecosystem: Host-associated > Plants > Roots > Rhizosphere...
TCCGGAACACCGCGTCCATGTCGTGCTCGACCAGCAGCACCGCGTGCTCGGCCTTCAGCGCGGCGAGCAGGCGGAGCATCCGCTCGGTCTCCTCGGCGCCCATGCCGGCGAGCGGCTCGTCGAGCAACAGCACCTGCGGCCGGGTCGCCAGGCACATCGCGATCTCGAGCTGGCGCTTGCCGCCGTGGCTCAGGATGCCGGCCGGCTCGCCCGCGTGTCGGGTCAGGCCGACCGCGTCGATCGCCGACTCGGCGACCGGGCCGCTGCGCGCGCAGCGGCGCGCGCCCTGCCAGAACGCCCAGACGCGCTGATGGGCGGCCTGTGCCGACAGCCGCGCGTTCTCAAACACGCTGAACTCGTTGAAGATGTTGGTGCGCTGGTAGCTGCGGCCGATGCCGGCGCGCGCGCGCTTGGGTTGCGACCAGCGCGTGATGTCGGCGCCGGCCAGCCGGATCGTGCCGTCGGACGGTGCGAGCTCGCCCGACAGCATGTTGACCAGGGTCGACTTGCCGGCACCGTTGGTGCCGATCACCGCATGCACCTCGCTGCGCCGCAACTCGATCGAGACGTTCTGCACCGCGGCGAGGCCGCCGAAGCGGCGCGTCAGTCCCGCCGCCTGCAGCAGCACGCGGTCGGTCGCCGGCGTGGCCGCGTCACTCATCCTCGGCCGCCTCGACCGGGCGCGGCCGGCGCCGCAACTGCGCCGGCAGGCCGATCAGCCCCTTCGGCATCGTCGCGACGAACGCGATGATCGTGAGACCGAGGGTCAGCTGCCAGTGGCCGGCGAGCGGCCCGACCCAGCCCTCCGACGAATAAAGCTCCTTCAGCAACGTGAAGACGAGCGCGCCGAGGACCGCACCGCGCAGGTGACCGAGGCCGCCGAGGATCAGCATCAGCAGCACGGTGCCCGACTCCTGCCAAGCCAGCATCTCCGGGTTGACGAAGCCGTCGCGCACCGCGATCAGGAAGCCGGCCAGTCCGGCCAGCGCGCCGGCCAGCACGAACGCGGCGAGCTTGTAGCCGTAGGTGCGAAAGCCGGCGGCGCGCATGCGCTGCTCGTTGACGCGGATGCCGGCGAGCGCATGGCCGAAGCGCGAGCGCAGCAGCGCGGCGAGCAGCCCGTACGTGACCGCGAGCGCCCCGAGCGCGAAGAAGTAGAACGCGTTGCGGTCCTTCAAGTCGAGCACGCCGGCCAGCATCGGCTTGACGTTCAGGTAGATGCCGTCGCTGCCGCCGCCGAGCTTGGTGTCGTGGAAGATGAAGTACGCCATCTGCGCGAACGCCAAGGTGACCATGATGAAGTAGACGCCGCGCGTGCGCAGGCTCAGCGCGCCGACGAAGAGGGCATATGCGGCCGCGCACAGCATCGACAGCGCGAGCATCACCGGCAGCGACCCGGCGCCGGTCTTCGGCGCGAGCAGCACCGCGGCATACGCGCCAATGCCGAGGAACGCGGCATGGCCGAGGCTGACAAGCCCGGTGGTGCCGGCGAGCAGCTCGAGGCTCAGCGCGAAGATCGCGAGGATCACGATCTTGACGACGAGGTCCTGCAAGTATTCGCCGGCGAAGAACGGCACGCTGGCCAGCAGCGCGAGGCCGATCAGCGGCACGAGCATGGAGGCAATCGACGGCGCCCCGGGCCGCGAGGCCGCGGCCCAAGGTCCGCCGCCGGCGCTCGGCGGCACGATCGACCCGGCTGGCGCGCCGGCCACGACGCCGCCCGTCGCCGCCGCCGCGGCCGACACATTGACCCGTCCCGGGTTCGGCGTCATCACGCGCCCCGCTTCGCGAGGCCTTCGGGGCGCCAGATCAGGACGATCGCCATCAGCAGGTAGATGCCGATGCCGCTCAGCTCGGCGAAGAAGACCTTGCCGAAGGTATCGACGAAGCCGACCATCAGCGAGGCGATCAGCGCGCCGGTGATGGAGCCGATGCCGCCGATCACGACGACGACGAAGCAGATGATCAGCACGCTGCCGCCCATGCCCGGGTACACCGACGACAGTGGGGCGGCGATCATCCCCGCCAGTGCGGCGAGCGCGACACCGGCCGCGAACACGATGCGGTAGAGCCGCGTGATGTCGATGCCGAGGCCGCGCACCATGTCGCGGTTGCTCGCGCCGGCGCGGACCATCATGCCGAGGCGCGTGCGATTGACGACGAAATAGAGGCCGATCGCGATCACGATGCAGGCCCCGCTCGCGAAAAGCCGATAGGTCGGGTAGGTCATCCGGTCGCCGAGCGCGATCGTGCCGGCGAGCCAGGCCGGCGCCTGCACGCCGTGCACGTCGTTGCCGACCAGGATGCTGCGCATCTCCTCGAAGACCAGGATCAGCGCATAGGTCATCAGCACCTGCTGCAGGTGGTCACGCTGGTACAGGTAGCTGAAGAACGCCCACTCGAGTAGGTAGCCGAACACGAACGACAGCAGCGCGCCGCAGACCAGCATCACCAAAAACTGCGGGCCGAACAGCGGCGCGAGCGAGAACGCGAGATAGGCGCCGAGCATGTAGAAGCTGCCGTGCGCGAGGTTGATGACGCCCATGATCCCAAAGATCAAGGTCAGTCCGCTCGCCAGCAGGAACAGCAGCAGCCCGTACTGGACGGCGTTCAGACACTGGATCAGGAAAGTCGTCAGGTCCATCGCGTCATCGCCAGGTCCAGTGAAACAGGGGAATCAGCTGTGCGCCGGGGTGTGAATGTCTGAAAGGGGCGCACTCGTTGTTGCGAAGCCTTGATGTGGGGCCTGCCACATCGGCGGCTTCGCGCCTAGATTGCGCCCCTTTCAGACATTCACGCACAGCCGATTCCTCTGTTTCGCTGGACTAGGGCACCGATCGGGCGGCGGCGACCATTGTCAGCCGTCCTTCGGAGCTTCGGCGGGTGGCGGCGCCGGCTTCGCTACGGCGGCCGTCACCGGCATCGCCGAGGCCAGCTTGAACGCGGGATCGGCCGCCTGCTCGCGGGTCAGCGTGCCGCCGGCCGCAAGGATGCGGCGGATCGTCATGTGCTCGGCCGGGTTGTTGAAAGTCTCGGCGGCAGTCAGGCGGTCGCCGCAGTAGCGCAGCACGGTGAAGCGGCCGCTCTCCGGTGTGCCGCGCAGCACGACGTCGTCGCTCTCCTGCGAGAGGCCGCACATCTGCACGCGCAGATCGCCCTGGTCGCTCCAGAACCACGGCAGCTTGTCGTACGGCGCCGGCTTGCCCGCGATCCGCGCGGCGACGGCCCGTGCATGGTCGACCGAGTTCTGGACCGACTCGAGCCGCACCGCGCCGGGATGGTGGACGCTCGGATAGCGCGCGCAATCACCGATCGCCGAGATCGCCGGATCGGACGTCACGAGGTGCGCATCGACGACGATGCCGTCGTTCACTGCGAGGCCGGCGGCTTCCGCGAGCTCGGTGTTCGGCTGCACGCCGATGCCGATCAGCACGAGGTCGCCTTCGACCTGGCGGCCACCGGTCGTGGTGACACCGGTCACGTGGCCATCGCTGCCGTCGATCGATGCGACCGACGTGCGCAGCATGAACGTGACGCCTCGGCTCTCGTGAGCGCGCAGCAGGTGAGTGGCCATCTCGGCCGACAGCGCGCGCTTCAGCGGGCGCTCGGCGAACTCGATCACGGTGACTGGCAAGCCCGCCGCGCCCGCCGTCGCGGCGACCTCGAGTCCGATGAAGCCGGCACCGACGATGACGACCCGGTTCGCGGTCTGCAGTCGGGCCCGGATCTGGCGCGCGTCCTCGACCGTGCGCAGCAGGTGGACGCCCTGCAGATCGATGCCCGGCCACTCAGGCCGGCGCGGCCGCGTGCCGGTCGCCAGCACGAGGTGGTCGTAGGCGACGCGCTCGCCCGACGCGAGCACGACGCGGCGCGCGGCGCGGTCGATCGCGGTGGCCCGATCGGGCGCGCGCAGCTCGATGCGCTTCTCGGCGAAGAACGCGTCGGGGCGGAAGTGCAGCTGCGCATCCTCGGCCTCGAGCTTCAGGTGCGCCTTTGAGAGCGGCGGCCGCTGGTACGGCAGGCTCGCCTCGTCGCCGACCAGCACGACACGGCCGGCGTAGCCCTGCTCGCGCAGCGACGCTGCGGTCTGGAAGCCGGCCTGGCCGGCGCCGACGATCACCACGCAGGATTCGGCATCGAGCATCACAGCACCTGCACCGGCGGAATGCGGACGATCAACTCGTCGAGGCCGGCCGGCAGATTCAGCTGGCAGCTGAGCCGGCTCTCCGGCCGGCGCTCGGATGCAGTGCTCTCGAGCATCTCGTCCTCGATCTCGGTCGGCAGCGGGAAGCGCTTCGCGAGCGCCGGCTCGACGTACACGTGGCAGGTCGCGCAGGCGGCCGCGCCGCCGCACTCGGCAACGATGCCGTCGACATCGTTCTCGATCGCGGTGCGCATCACGTTGGCGCCGACCGCGACGGTCAGGCTCACACGCGAGCCGTCGTCATGGAGGTAGGTGATCTGCGGCATCGCTGTCTCTTGGGTTCGAATACATCGTCGGTTTGATTTCCATCGTCGGTCGATTTCATTATCCCGGCGGCCGTGAGCGCACTGAGGCGCACGGCCGGCCGATCACGGCGCTACACGCCGCGCGCCCGGTCGGCGCGCAATTGCTGCGCGAACGCAGCGAACGTGCCGGTCTCGATCGCGGCGCGGATCTCGCGCATCAGGTTCAGGTAGTAGTGCAGGTTGTGGATCGTGGCCAGCATCGAAAAGAGCATCTCGCCGCAGCGGTCGAGGTGGTGCAGATAGGCGCGCGAGAAGCCTCTGCAGGCGTAGCAGCCGCAGGTCGGATCGAGCGGCCGCTCGTCGCTGCGATGGCGCGCGTTGCGGATCTTCAGGTCGCCAAAGCGTGTGAACAGGTGGCCGTTGCGCGCATTGCGGGTCGGCATCACGCAGTCGAACAGGTCGACGCCGGCGCCGACGCCTTCGACCAGGTCCTCCGGCGTGCCGACGCCCATCAGGTAGCGCGGCTTGGCGGCCGGCAGTCGGTGCGGCGTGTAGGCGACGATGCGCCGCATCTCGTCCTTCGGCTCGCCGACGCTGACGCCGCCGATCGCGTAGCCAGGCAAATCCAGATCGACGAGTGCCTGCAATGACTCCTCGCGCAAGGACTCGAACATGCCGCCCTGCACGATCCCGAACAGCGCGTTCGGGTTCTCGAGGCGGACGAACTCGTCGAGGCAGCGCTTGGCCCAGCGCAGGCTCAGCTCCATCGACGTGCGCGCCTCCGCCTCGGTGGTGCGGTGGCCGGCGATCTCGTAGGCGGTGCACTCGTCGAACTGCATCACGATGTCGCTGTCGAGCACGCGCTGGATCTGCATGCTGACCTCGGGCGTCAGCAGCAGCTTGTCGCCGTTGACGGGCGACGCGAAGCGCACGCCTTCCTCGGCGATCTTGCGCATCTCGCCGAGCGACCAGACCTGGAAGCCGCCGCTGTCGGTCAGCATCGGCCGCGTCCAGTTCTCGAAGCGGTGCAGGCCGCCGAACCCGCGGATCACGTCGAGCCCCGGCCGCAACCACAGGTGGAACGTGTTGCCGAGGATGATCTGTGCGCCCATCGCCTCGAGCGAGGCCGGCGTCACCGCCTTGACGGTGCCGTAGGTGCCCACAGGCATGAAGATCGGCGTTTCGACGACGCCGTGGTTCAGGGTCAGGCGGCCACGGCGCGCCTCGCCCTCGGTAGCCAGCAGTTCGAACGTCAGCATGCGTAGATTCTGGCCCGGCCGTGCGGATCGGCGATGCTTGCGGGCTGCCGCGAACGCTGAGCCTCGACGCTGGGCGTCTCGACACCGCTTCGCGACATCGGCCACACTGCGCAGATGATCCGCGTCGGCCTGATCTCCGATACCCACGGCCTGCTCCGGCCGGGTGCCGCGGCGTTCCTGCAAGGCAGCGACTGCATCGTCCACGCCGGCGACATCTGCGACCCGGCGGTGCTCGAGCAGCTCGCCGCGATCGCGCCGGTCACCGCGGTGCGCGGCAACAACGACCGCGGGGCCTGGGCCGAGCGCCTGAACGAGACCGAGTTCGTGCAGGCCGGCGCGATCTCGATCTATGCGATCCACGACCTCGCCGGCCTCGACATCGAGCCGCGCGCGGCCGGCGTGCGCGTCGTCATCAGCGGCCATTCGCACCGGCCGCTGGTCGAGGAGCGCGACGGCGTGCTCTACGTCAATCCGGGCAGCGCCGGGCCGCGCCGCTTCCGGCTGCCGATCTCGCTTGGCGAACTGATCGTCGACGGCGATGCCGTCTCGGCGCGCATCACCGAACTCGAAGGCGCTTGAGTCGAGACCGCACCGCTGAAGGGAGCGCGATGAACCGCCGCTCGCTGATGACGCTTGCCGCTGCCGCTGTGGCCACGACCGCCTGCGGCTCAATGCCCCGCGAGGCCACCGATGCGACCGCGCAGACCGACCGCCTGCGTGCCGCCGAGACCGCGTTCGCGGCGACGATGGCGGCGCGCGACCTGAACGCCTTTGCAAGCTTCCTCGCCGACGACGCGGTGTTCATCAACGGCGGCAAGCCGTTGCGCGGCAAAGCGGCGGTCGTCGCCCACTGGCAGCGCTTCTACGCCGGGCCGCGCGCGCCGTTCTCGTGGAAGCCCGAGATCATCGAGCTGGCCGAATCGGGACGGCTCGGCTACTCGGAAGGTCCGGTCGCCGATCCCGACGGCGTCGTCGTCGCGCGCTACGCGTCGACGTGGCGGCTCGATGCGGCCGGCCAGTGGAAGATCGTGTTCGACAACGGCACCGAGGTCTGCCGCTGCGCAAAGGCGCCTTCGTAACGGCCGCCAGACCGCAACCCGACGAACCGCCGCCAGCCAAGTGCGGCCTGCCGACGCCGAGCGCTCTCAGTCGGCGCCATGACCCTCGGCCCGAACGCGCCGCAGCAGCATCGCGTCCCCATAGCTGAAGAACCGATAGCGCTCGCCGATCGCATGCCGATAAAGCGCCATCACCCGCGCGTGGCCGGCGAACGCGCTGACCAGCATCATCAGCGTGCTCTTCGGCAGGTGAAAGTTGGTGACCAGCAGGTCGACGACGCGAAAGCGAAAGCCCGGCCGGATGAAGATCGCCGTCTCGGCGGCACCGGCCCGCAAGCCTTCACCATCGACGGCAGCCGACTCGAGCGCCCGCAGCGTCGTCGTGCCGATCGCGACGACTCGGCCGCCGCCGGCCTGCGTGCGCGCGATCGCATCGACGGTCGACGGCGGAATCTCGAACCACTCGCGGTGCATGCGGTGCGCATCGAGGTTCTCGGTGCGCACCGGCTGGAACGTGCCGGCGCCGACATGCAAGGTCAGGCTGGCGAGCCCGATGCCGCGCCCGCGCAGCCGCTCCAGTATGTCGGCGTCGATGTGCAGCGCCGCGGTCGGCGCGGCGACCGCGCCGGGGCGCGCCGCGAACACGGTCTGGTAGCGCTCGACGTCGTCGCTGCCGTCGGCGTGCGCGATGTACGGCGGCAGCGGCACATGCCCGTGGCGTTCGAGCAGCGCATGCGGCTCGGACGGAAAGCGCAGCCGATAGAGCGCGCCATCGGCGCTGCCGGCATCGCCGCCGCGGCCGAGCACCTCGGCGTCGAACGCATCGGCCAGGCGCAGCCGGCTGCCCGCCTTCGGCGCCTTGCTGGCACGCAGGTGGGCCAGCACCTCGTCGTCCGCCAGCACCCGCTCGACCAGCAGCTCGACCGCGCCGCCGCTCGCCTTGCGGCCGAACAGGCGGGCCCGGATCACGCGCGTGTCGTTGACGACGACGAGGTCACCTTCGCGCAGAAGCCCGGGCAGCTCGCGGAACACGCGATCGACCGGCGCCGCGCCGCTCGCATCGAGCAGGCGCGACGCGCTGCGCTCGGCGGCCGGGTGCTGCGCGATCAGCTCGGGCGGCAGCTCGAAGTCGAAGTCGCTGAGGGTCGGTGGCGGGTTCATCGGTGCACGCTGGGGCTGCGGCCGGTCCGGCCGTAGCGAAAACGAGCGCCTTGGGATCAGCCTAGCGGCGGCGCTCTCGAAGGCGGCCCGACGGGCGAGCCGCAGAGGGCAGAATTCTCGCCCATGGCCACCTTTGCGGACCCGCGCGCCGCCGCGCCCTCGCGCCGCGCAAAGCCAGCCACGACGCAGGCGGCCGCGGTGAAGCCGGCCGCATCGGGTCCGCAGAAGGCGCTCGAGAAACTCGGCCTGGTGCGCGATATCGACCTCGCGCTGCACCTGCCGCTGCGCTACGAGGACGAGACGCGCATCGTGCCGATCAGCGAGCTGCGCGACGGCGTCACCGCGCAGATCGAGGGCGTCGTGACCGAGAGCCGGGTCCAGTTCCGCCCGCGTCGCCAGCTCGTCGTGAAGATCCGGGACGACAGTGACGACCTCGTGCTGCGCTTCCTGCACTTCTACCCGTCGCACCAGAAGGCGCTCGCCGCCGGCACGCGCGTGCGGGTGCGCGGCGAGGCGCGCGGCGGCTTCTTCGGGCTCGAGATGGTGCACCCGGCGTTCAAGGCGGTCAGCGCGGAAACGCCGCTCGCCAGCGCGATGACGCCGGTCTACCCGACGACCGCGCAGCTGCCGCAGGCCTATCTGCGCAAGGCCGTGGCGTCGGCGCTCGCCCACGCCGATCTTCGTGAGGTGCTGCCGGCCGACGCGGTGCCACCCGGTTTGCCCGCACTGCGCGACGCGCTGCAGATGCTGCACCAGCCGCCGCCCGATGCCGGCGCTGCGCTGCTCGAGGACCGCGAGCACCCGGCCTGGCAGCGCCTCAAGTTCGAGGAATTGCTGGCCCAGCAGCTCTCGCAGCTGCAGGCCAAGCGCGAACGCGAGCGCCAGCGCGCGCCGGCCTTTGCGCTACGGGCCGGCGGGTTGCAGGAGGTGCTGCTGGCCGCGCTGCCGTTCGCGCTGACGAATGCGCAGCGCCGCGTCGGCGCCGAGATCGCTGCCGACCTCGGCCGCGCGGTGCCGATGCACCGCCTGCTGCAGGGCGACGTCGGCTCCGGGAAGACCGTGGTCGCGGCCCTTGCCGCGTCGATCGCGATCGACGCCGGCTGGCAGTGCGCGCTGATGGCGCCGACCGAGATCCTCGCCGAGCAGCACCTGCGCAAGCTGGTCGGCTGGCTCGCGCCGCTCGGCGTGCAGGTCGCCTGGCTGACCGGAAGCCGCAAGGGCAAAGCGCGCAGCGCGATGCTCGAACAGGTCGCGTCGGGCGAAGCCGGCCTCGTCGTCGGCACCCATGCGGTGATCCAGGACCAGGTCGCGTTCGCGCGCCTCGGCTTGGCCATCGTCGACGAGCAGCACCGCTTCGGGGTGCAGCAGCGGCTCGCGCTGCGCAGCAAGCTGGTCGATGCGAACGCAGCGGCCGGCAGCGTCGCGCTCGAGCCGCACACCTTGATGATGAGCGCGACGCCGATCCCGCGCACCCTGGCGATGACCTTGTTCGCCGACCTCGACATCAGCACGCTCGACGAGCTGCCGCCGGGCCGCACGCCGATCGTCACCAAGCTGTTCGCCGACGCGAAGCGCGACGCGGTGATCGAGCGCATCCGCGACGAGGTCGGCCACGGCCGCCAGGTCTACTGGGTCTGCCCGCTGATCGAGGAGTCGGAGACGCTCGACCTGCAGAACGCGACGGAGGCGCACCGCCAGCTCAGCGACGCGCTGCCGGGCCGCATCGTCGGCCTGCTGCACGGCCGCATGCCGGCGGCCGAGAAGAGCGCGGTGATGGCGCTGTTCACGGCCGGGCAGATGGCGGTGCTGGTGTCAACGACGGTGATCGAGGTTGGCGTCGACGTGCCGAATGCGTCGCTGATGGTGATCGAGCATGCCGAGCGCTTCGGCCTGTCACAGCTGCACCAGCTGCGCGGGCGCATCGGCCGCGGCTCGGTGGCGAGCGTCTGCGTGCTTCTCTACAGCGCGCCGCTGTCGCCGACCGCGAAGGCGCGCCTGAAGACGATGCTCGAGACGCAGGACGGCTTCGAGATCGCGCGCCGCGACCTCGAGATCCGCGGGCCGGGCGAGTTTCTCGGTGCGCGCCAGTCGGGCGCGGCGTTGCTGCGCTTCGCCGACCTTGCGCGCGACAACGCGCTGGCCGAGGCGGCACGGCAATCGGCGTTGCACCTGCTCGATCGCGACCCGGCTGCCGCCGCGGCGCATCTCGCGCGCTGGCACGGCGGCAAGGCCGAGTACTTGAAGGCCTGACGAACGCAACCTGGCTCTGAGGCTTGAGGTGGGGTTGAGGTCAAGGCGCATGGCCGCCACAGAAGCCTGCGCCTCGCTGCGCCAGCGGATGACGCGTCACCGATATGCATGGCGGCCCATATCGGCCGCATCGGCAGTCGATCACAATGCGCCGCTTGCGACGCGCGGGTTCGCGCCGATCGCTTGCAGAATCACGGCTCGCCCACTGCGGGCTGCTCCGGAGGTTCTCGTCGTGCCTTACGCCTTGCGCGTTCCCGTCGTCGCGTACCGCCTCCCCACCTTGGCGGCAGACGCGCGTCCGGCCCAGCGCACCGCCGCACGACCCCGCCACACCCAACCGACCCTGCAGCTTGCCGCAACGCCCTGACGCGAACCGACGCGCTGTCTCGCTGAGGCAACGGCTGCTCCTGCTGACCGCAGGCGCACTGCTGCCGCTGGCCCTGGCGGCCGGCCTGGCGCTGCAGGCGCTGCTCACCCAGCAACGCCTGCAGACCGAGCAGTCGAGCCTCGATCTGACGCGCGCCCTGGCGACCGCCGTCGATACCGAGCTGCGCCTGACCATCTCGGCGCTGCAGACGCTCGCCGCGACCGAGCCGCTCGCGTCCGACCACCCCGCCGACATCGAAGCGTTCTACCGCCTGGCGCGGCGCGTGCTGACCGAACGGCCGGAATGGCGCGCGATCCTGCTCGCCGACCCATCCGGCAAGGTGCTGTTCAGCACCAACTATCCGTTCGGCGGCGAGCAGCCGACCCTCGCCGAGACCGACAGCTTCCACGACACGGTGCGGACGCGCTCGCCGCAGGTCGGCACTTTCGCGCGCGGCGCGCGCGGGCAGGCCGGCATCCCGGTCCGCATCCCGATCCTGCACGACGGCGCCGTCAGTTTCGTGCTGACGGCCGTCGTCAAACCGGAGGCGATCCTGCGCGTCGTCCAGCAGCAGCGGATCCCGGCGGATTGGGTCGTCTCGGTGTTCGATTCGAAGAACGCCCGCGTCGCGCGCTCGCGCGATCACGAGCGGACCTTGGGCACGTCGCCGACGCAGAGCCTCATCGACCTGCAACGACTGCATGCCGACGAGGGCGCCGGCCCCAGCGTGACGCTCGAAGGGGAGCGCGTCTACACCGCCTTCACGCGCCTCAGGAACATCGGCTGGACTGTTGCGCTCGGCGTGCCGACTGCCATCGCCGAAAGCGCGTGGCGGCAGTCGGCGATCGCGTATGGCGGCGGCATCCTGCTCTCGCTCGGACTCGGCGGCCTGGCGGCCTGGCTGATCGCCCGCAACATCGCCGGACCGATCGGGCGGCTGCGGGAATCGGCGCTGGCGATCGGTCGCGGCGAGGTCCCGGCGCGCGACGAGACCCGGCTGGTCGAGGTGCAGGCGGCCGCCGACGCGCTGGTCAGCGCGGCGGAGTCGCGCGAACGCGCCGAGGCCGATCGCGAACGCCTGCTCGTCGCCGAGTGCCACGCCCGCGAAAGCGCCGAGCAGGCGCAGCATCGACTGCAGCTCCTCGCCGGCGCCGGCTCGCTGCTGTCGCGCTCGCTCGAGGAGAAGACGACGCTCGAAGCGATCGCCTCGGTGATCGTGCCCGACATCGCCGACTGGTGCCGCGTCGACCTGCTCGACGAACATGGCGTGTTGCAGCGCAAGCTCACGTTCCACTCCGACCCCGACCGGCGCCGCGAAATCGCCGCGCTGGTGAGCCGCGGCCAGGTCGGGCCGCACACGCCGGGCTCGTTTCCGCATGTGATCGCGACTGGGCAGCCGTACCTCTCGAACTTCGACGCGCCGGAGTCCTCCGGCATCGTCGACCCTACCTTCCTGGCGTTCGCGAAGGCGACCGGCATGCGCGCGACCTGCGTCGTGCCGCTGGTCGCGCGCGGCCGCACGATCGGCGCAATGGGTGCGATCCAAGCCGAATCCGGGCGCCACTACAGCCCGGAGGACGGCGTGCTGCTCGGCGAGCTGGCGCAGCGCGCGGCGCTCGCGCTCGACAACGTGCGGCTGTTCGCGGAGGCCCAGGCCGCGCTGCACGAAGCCGAGATCGCGAACCGCGCGAAGGACGACTTTCTCGCGATGCTCGGCCACGAACTGCGCAATCCGCTCGCGCCGATCGTCACGTCGCTCGGCGTGATGGCACGCCGCGACCCGCAGGCCTCTGCCCCGCAGCGCCTCGTCATCGAGCGCCAGGTCGCGCACCTGTCGCGCCTGGTCGACGACCTGCTCGACGTCTCGCGAATCGCCTCCGGCAAGATTCGACTCAACCTTGAACGGCTCGACCTGCGCTCGATCGTCGAGCGTGCGCTCGAGCTGGTCGAGCCGGCGCTCGAGGCGCGCATGCACCGGCCCGAGGTGACCTTGCCGGCCGAGCCGGTGTGGGTCAAGGGCGACCCGCTGCGCCTCGCGCAGGTCGTCAGCAACCTGCTGACGAACGCGGCGAAATTCTCGCGGGTCGAAGAGCGGATCGCGGTCGACCTGCGCCTCGACGGAGAGGACGCGCGGCTGACCGTCACCGACGAGGGCGTCGGCATCCAGCCGCAGCTGCTGGCCCGCGTGTTCGAGCGCTTCGTGCAGGGCCAGCAGGCGCTGCAGCGGGCCGAAGGCGGACTCGGCCTCGGTCTCGCGATCGCGCAAAGCCTGGTCGTGCTGCACCATGGCCAGATCAGCGCTGAGAGCGACGGGCCGGGCCGCGGCAGCCGCTTCATCGTGACGCTGCCGCTCGCCGCCGACGAGCCGGCCGCGCTGCCGGCCGACCGTGCACGTCCCGGCACCGCCGGCCGCGCCGCCCGTGTGCTGCTCGTCGACGACAACACGGACGCGGTCGAGGCGCTCGCCGAGCTGCTGCGGATGGAAGGCTACGAAGTCATCAGCGCCGAAAGCGCCGAGAGCGCGCTCGAGCGGGTCGAGGCGTTCCGGCCGCACGTCGCGTTGCTCGACATCGGTCTGCCGAAGATGAACGGGTATGACCTCGCCCAGGCCCTGCGCGCGCGGCCGAGCCTGCGCTCGCTGCGCCTGATCGCGCTGACCGGCTACGGCCGCGGACCGGATCGGCAGCGCGCCTACGACGCCGGCTTCGACGAGCACTTCGTCAAGCCGGCACCGCTCGACGAGCTGCTGGCCCGCCTGGCCGCGCTGGTCGAGCCCGAGACGACCTCCGGCTGATGGACGTGCACGGCGAGCTCCACTACCTGCAGATCGACGAGCTGTCGCGGCTGCTCGCTGCGCGCAAGGTCTCGCCCGTCGAGCTGACCGAGGCGATGCTGCGCCGGATCGAGCGCCTCGACCCGGCGCTGAAGTCATATGCCTGCGTGACCCCCGAGCTCGCGCTCGAGCAGGCGCGCCGCGCCGAACAGATGATCGGCCGGCGCCAGATCCTGTCGCAGCTGCACGGCGTGCCGATCGCGGTGAAGGACCTCTGCCAGACCGAAGGCGTGGTCACCGCGGCCGGCATGCCGTTGCACCACGATTTCGTGCCGACCTTCGATGCGACCGTGGTGCGCAAGCTGCGCGAGGCCGGCGCGGTGCTGCTCGGCAAGCTGCAGCTGACCGAGGGCGCGTTCGCCGATCACCACCCCGACATCCCGGCGCCGCTCAACCCGTTCCATCGCGACCACTGGTCGGGCGCGTCGTCGAGCGGCTCGGGTGTCGCGACGGCCGCCGGCCTGTGCTTCGGCTCGCTCGGCACCGACACCGGCGGCTCGATCCGCTTCCCGTCGGCGGCCAACGGCAACACCGGATTAAAGCCGACCTGGGGCCGCGTCTCGCGCCATGGCAGCTTCGAGCTCGCCGCGTCACTCGATCACATCGGGCCGATGTGCCGCAGCGCGACCGACGCGGCGATCATGCTCGGCGCGATCGCCGGCGCCGACCCGAACGACCCGACCGCGCGCCTCGACCCGGTGCCCGACTACCTCGCCGCGGCCGACGGCGACCTGCGCGGCGTGCGGATCGGCTTCGACGAACACTATGCGCTCGACAACGTCGACACCGACACGCGCCGCGCGGTCGAGGATGCGTTGGCGACCGTCCGCGGCCTCGGCGCCGAGATCGTCGGGTTGCGCTTTCCCGAAGTCGGCACGATGCTCGCCGACTGGGGACCGGCGTGCGCGGTCGAGACCGCGGTGGCGCATGCGGCGACGTTCCCGGCGCGACGTGACGCCTATGGCCCGGGCCTCGCCGGCTTGATCGATGCCGGCCGCGCGCTCTCGGGTGTCGAGCTGCAGCGCATCCGGCTGCGCCGGCGCGACTTCACCGGCCGCGTGCACGCAACGCTCGCGCCGGTCGATGCGATGCTGCTGCCGGCCCAGCCGTTTGCGGCGCCGACGGTCGCGCGGATGGCGACGCTCGGCAGCGTGCCGGCCGAGCTCGCCGCGCTGATCCGCTACACCGCGCCGTTCTCGATGTCGGGGCATCCGACGATCACGCTGCCGGCCGCTTTCACCGGCTTGGGGCTGCCGATCGGCGCCCAGTTCGTCGGCAAGCACCTCGGCGAGGCGTCGATCGTGCGTGTCGCGCGCGCGTTTCAGCGCGTCACCGAATTTCATCGCCGCCACCCGCGTCTCTGAGCTTGCCATCCGACGCCCGGCGCGGAGGGTAAACATGAGTGTCGCAACGCGACACAGCGGCGTACGCTTTTGAACGGAAGGGTGCGACGCAGCACAATGCGCGCACCGGCTGGCATAAAGACTGCAACCATGCAGCGGCCGCCGCGGCGCCTGATCGCTCAGGCACTTCAATGGAGGAGACCCCATGACCTTGCTGGCCTGGCTGTTCGGCCTGATCGTCCTCATCGTCGCGATCGCCGTCGCAGTCGCCTTCCTGAGCCGCTTCTATCGCAAGACTTCGCGCGACGTCGCGATCATTCGCACCGGCTTCGGCGGCCAGAAGATCGTGCTGTCGGGCGGCTGCCTGGCGCTGCCGTTCCTGCACAAGGTCGACGAGATCAACATGCGCACGATGCGCATCGAGGTGGTGCGAGCCGGTCCGAAATCGCTGATCACCGAAGACCGCATGCGGGTCGACGTCGAGCTCGAGTTCTACCTGCGCGTGCAGCCGACGATCGACGGCGTCGCGACGGCAGCGCAGGCGATCGGCTCGAAGTCGCTGAGCCCGGACGGCGTGAGGAACCTCCTCGAAGGCCGCTTCATCGACGCGATCCAGGCGACCGCCGCCAGCCTGACGATGGACTCGCTGCACGACCGCCGCGCCGAGTTCGTCCGCACGATCCGCGAATCGGTGCGCGAGAACCTTGCGCACAGCGGTCTGCAGCTCGAATCGGTCTCGTTGACGCGGATGGACCAGGCTGCCTTCGCATCGCTCGACGACAACAACGCGTTCAACGCGGTCGGCCTGCGCAAGCTCGCCGAGATCATCGCGACCAGCAAGAAGAAGCGCGCCGAGATCGAGGCCGACGCCGATGTCTCGGTGCGGCAGACGCAGCTCGAGGCGATCAAGCAGCGGCTCACGCTGTCGCGCCAGGAAGAAGAAGCGCAGATTGCGCAGCGCCTCGAGATCGAGAAGCTGAAGGCGTCGAGTGACGCCGACACCGCGCGGGCGCGCGAGCAGTCGATGGTGGCTTCGGAGAGCGCACGCATCGACCGGGAGAAAGACACGCGCATCGCCGAAATCCAGAAGGCGCGCGAGTTGCGTCGGCTCGAGATCGAGGCTCAGCTCAATTCCGAAGTGCGCAAGATCGACAGCTCGATCGCGCTGTCGCTGAAGCACGCCGAAGAAGCCAGGGCGCAAGCCCAGGCCGAGCTGGCGCGGACCGAGATCGTGCTGGCGCAGGAGCAGCTACAGACCGAGCGCGAGCGCGCGGTCGCTGACCGCTCGCGCGAGATCGCGCTGAAGCGCGAACAGGAGCGCGGCGAAGTCGAGACCTCGAAGGCGCAGAGCGAGACCGCGGTGCTGCTAATGACCGCGAAGGCCGAAGCGTCGGCGACCACCACGCGCGCCGAAGCGCAGCGCATTCGCTTGACCGCCGAGTCGGAAGGCACGCGTGCGCTGATCGATGCCGAGAACTCGCGCAGCGGTGAGCTGATGCGGATGCAGCTCGAGCAGTACCGGCTCGACCGCATGCCCGAGATCATCAGCCAGATGATGAAGCCGGCCGAGAAGATCGACAGCATCCGGATTCACCAGGTCACCGGCTTCGGCGGCTCGTCGACGCCGGGCGGTCAGGCCAACGGCGGCGACGGCGCAGCGCGCTCGCCGGTCACGCAGGTGATGGACAGCATCCTCGGCATGGCGCTTCAGCTGCCGGCCCTGAAGAGCATCGGCGAGTCGATCGGCGTGGACCTGTCCTCGGCGATGGGCCCCGCCTCGAACAGCGCGGACCCGCCGACAGGCGGCCCGGCTTCCTCCGGCAACAAGGCGCTGCCGAAAGGCTGACGCTGCGTTACCCGTCCCTGTCGCCGTCACGCAGCCACCCGGCCCCAAAAACACCAGGAGAAGACCATGTCCTTTTCGCGTCGTCACTTCCTCGCCTCGGCCTCCAGCGTCGCCGCCGGCAGCGCCATCCCGTTCGGCCATGCGCTCGCGCAAGGCGCGCCGATCAAGCTCGGCTCGGTGCTAGACAACTCCGGCAATCTCGACGCCTATGGCAAGCCGATGGTGATGGCGACGACGCTCGCTGCCGAGGAGATCAACAACGCCGGCGGTTTGCTCGGCCGCAAGATTCAGGTCGTCCAGTACGACTCGCAATCGGACATCGCGCTGTACACGAAGTACGCGCAGCAGCTGGCGCGCGACGACAAGGTTGACGTCGTGCACGGTGGCATCACTTCGGCCTCGCGCGAGGCGATCCGGCAGACGTTCAAGCGCGCCAACGTCCTCTACTTCTACAACGTGCTGTACGAAGGCGGCGTCTGCGACCGCAACTGCTTCGTGACCGGCACGACGCCGGCACAAGCGGTCGAGCCGATCGTCGAGATCGCACAGAAGCAGTGGGGCAAGAAGGTCTACGTGCTCGCGGCCGACTACAACTACGGGCAGATCACCGCGAAGTGGGTCGCGCACTACGTCAAGCAGCGCGGCGGCAGCGTCGCGAAGACCGATTTCTTCCCGCTCGACGTCGCCGACTTCGGCTCGACGATCGCGAAGATCCAGCAGGAAAAGCCCGACTCGGTCTGCGCCGCGCTGGTAGGCGGTGCGCACCTGTCGTTCTTCCGCCAGTGGGCGGCGTCAGGCATGAACAAGAAGATCCCGCTGTTCTCGACGACGTTCGGCGTCGGCAACGAACACCTCGCGCTGTCGGCGGCCGAAGGCGACGGCATCCTGATCGCCGGCAACTACAGCCAGGAAGAGACGACGCCGGCGAACAAGGACTTCCTCGCGCGCTGGGCCAAGAGATTCGGCGACACCAAGATCGTCCACGAGATCGCGGTCTCGCAGTACCAGGGCATCAAGCTGTGGGCCGAAGCCGTCAAGAAGGCCGGCTCGATGGAACGCGACAAGCTGATCAAGGCGCTCGAGTCCGGCGTCAGCATCGAAGGCCCGGCCGGCCTCGTGACGATGGACCCGAAGACCCACCACGCCGCTCTCGACATCAAGGTGATGGAAGTGAAGGGCCAGAAGCTCACGATCAAGCAGTCGTTCAAACAGCGGCAGCCGAGCGACACCGCGGCGTCGTGCAACCTTGAGAAGAACCCGAACGAGAACAAGCAGTTCGAGGTGACGATCTAGTCATTCGAGAGAATGACTCCAGAAACGTTGTGCTTTGACTGACGGGCATCAATCGAGCGCGCAGAGGCGCGGGCGGGCGGCAGGCTTCGCTTCACTGCGGGGGTCGCCGCGGCGCGGCGACCCCCCTGCGCTGCTCGACCCGCGGTCGCATCGCAAAACTCGCTTCGCTCACTTCGTTCGCTGCGCTCAAACAG
>Ga0207650_10001308_pt1 | contig 18042 bp, 15 predicted proteins | sample KBSS63metaG_FD_184325 | JGI IMG/M metagenome (GOLD analysis project Ga0207650, IMG submission 184325) | Switchgrass rhizosphere microbial communities from Kellogg Biological Station, Michigan, USA - KBS S6-3 metaG (SPAdes) (version 2) | ecosystem: Host-associated > Plants > Roots > Rhizosphere...
TTCGTCGGTCGTCGCGGCGCAGGAGCTTCGTCGGATTCACTATGGCACCACGACATCCACCGCGCATTTGCCGATCTGGGTTGCGAAGGATGCTGGACTTTTCGCTAAAAACGGCTTGAACGTGGAGCCGATTCAGATTCGCGGCGGCGCTCTGATCACGATGGGAATTATGAGCGGCCAGCTGCAATTTTCCGGCGCAGGCGCAGAATCCGCGGTTGCTGCGCGCGTGGAAGGCGGCGATATCGTCCTGCTCGCCTGCCCGGTGGATTCCGATGCCGTCTATTTGATTGCGCGTCCGGAAATCAAATCGCCCGCCGAGCTCAAAGGTAAAGCAACCGCCGTCACTCGTCTCGGCTCCACAACGCATTTTTATCTGCGCGCCGCGTTGCGGCAAGTTGGGCTCGACCCGGAAAAGGACGTGACCATTTTGCAGCTCGGCACCGGCACCGAAACAGTTTCGGCGATGGAAGGTGGACGCATTTCAATGGCGGCATTGACCAATCGGTACGCGATTCCCCTGCTTCAGCGCGGCTGGCCGATGTTCGTCGATTTGAGTACGACGGATCTGGTTTATCCGTCATCGTGCGTCGCCAGCAGTCGCGCTTTTATCAAAACCGAACCGAAAACCGTCGACGATTTCTTGCGCGCTTATGTCGCGGCGATTCACCTTATCAAGAAAGACCAAAGCTTCGCGGAAAAAACTTTCACCAAATGGTTACGCGAGAAAGATTCGTATCTGATCAAGAAAACCGTCGAGTCTTATGCCAAGCTGTTCAAACCAGCGCCTTACGTGCCGGACAAAGGCATCGAAACTGTCATGAAAGATCTATCCAACCGGCGGCCGGTGCCAAAGGAATTCATCGGACGGCCCGAATTATTTCGCGACAACGCACCACTGGAGAAAGCGCTTACAAAATGATCAGCACAGAGTCTTGTTTGCCTAATATGACAACGAGTCTAACCGTTTTCCCTCGCCCTTCGGGCAAGGGAAAGGGTGAGGGAGCCCGAACTGTATTGTCTCTCCTTCTCATCATCTTTGTGCTCCTCTGGACACAACCGCTCGCTAACGCTCAGGAGCTACGGCGGATTCTTTATGGCGTCTCCACTTCGATCTCGCATCTGCCGGTCTGGGTCGGCAAAGACACGGGGCTGTTCGCGAAGAACGGCTTGAACATCGAGCCGGTGCAGATTCGCGGCGGCGCAGTCAGCACGATGGCGATTATGAGCGGCCAGTCAGTGCTTTCCGGTGTCGGCGCTGGCTCGGTCGTGGCGGCGCGAGTCGAAGGCGGCGACATTGTGCTGCTCGCATGCCCTGCCGATCTCGAGCCCGTGTATCTGATCGCTCGTCCCGAAATTAAATCCCCCGCCGAGCTCAAGGGCAAAGCCGCAGGAGTTACCCGGCTCAACTCGTCGATTCATTTTTATCTCCGCTCCGCAACCAGAATGGTGGGCGTCGATTCAGATAAAGAAATGACTCTGCTGCAGTTGGGCGGCAGCGCCGAAATCAGCGCGGCGCTGGAAGCCGGCAGAATTGCTGCAGCCGCGTTGACCATCAAGGACGTTTTGCCGTTCATGCAGCGTGGCTGGCCGGTGCTCGCCGATTTGACTAAATCCGATCTCGTTTATCCCTCATCTTGCGTCACCAGCACGCGCGCGTTCGTCAAAGCTGAACCCAAGGTGGTCAATGCATTTCTGAACGCGTACGTAAGCGCACTCCGGCTGATTAAGACAGATCAGAAGTTGGCTGAACGATCCTTGCTGAAATGGCTGAAGGAGAAAGAGTCACCGACCTTAAGCAAGTCTTTGGAAGCTTTCATTCGTCTTTTCAAGCCGATTCCGTACGTGCCCGACAAAGGCATCGAAAACATTCTCAAGGATCTGGCACTTCAACGGCCGGTGCCGAATGCTTTCATCGGTCACCCGGAGCTATTTCGCGATAACGGACCGCTGGAGCGAGCCTTGCCGAAATCGTGAGCACACGTGCTAAGCTATTGTGAGCAAACCCATTGAAGTTTTCATCGCCTGTGCGTTAGCGAATTGCAAATGACAGGTACAAAAGCGGCTAAATCCCCCTCGTTCCCCCTTTGGCAAAGGGCGATGAAAGCGGGATTTCGTTGCACGAACGTACGAAAGACTTTTCTTAGTAGAATAGTTAGAAGGCCAGGATCTAAACCTTGGCTTTCGTCGGCTCCGGAATCCTTCACTCTCGCGGCAGAAAAAGCACGCCTCAAGCTATTCCCTCTTGCGGCCTCACTTTGCGTAATTTTTCTATGTCTGCTTTTCAACCCACCATTCTCGAGCGCCGAAGAGTTGCGCCGTATTTTTTACGGCACGACGGCATCGCCGTCTCATCTGCCGATCTGGGTCGCAAAGGACGCCGGCTTGTTTGAGAAAAACGGGCTCAATGTCGAGCCCGTGCAGATTCGCGGCGGCTCGCTGATCACGCTCGCGATCATCACCGGCAATTTGCAGTTCTCGGGGGCCGGAGCGGAATCGGTCGTTGCCGCGCGCGCCTCTGGTGGCGACGTCGTCCTGCTCGCGTGTCCGGTCAATGCCGATCCCGTTTATCTAATCACACGGCCGGAAATCAAATCCGCGCAGGAATTGAAAGGCCAAGCCAGTGCGGTGACCCGCTACGGCTCAACGACGCATTTTTACTTGCGTGCCGCGCTCAAGCACGTCGGCCTCAATCCGGAAAAAGATATGACGATTTTACAAATGGGGGCCGGGCCGGAAATCGTCGTTGCCCTCGATCGAGGCGTGATCGCGGCCGCCGCACTGACGACGCGTTATGCGATGCCGTTCCTACGACGCGGCTGGCCTGTCCTCGTCGATCTTAGCAATACCGATCTGGTCTATCCCTCTTCTTGTGTGACAAGCAGCCGCGCTTTTATCCGCGCCGAGCCCACGACGACCCATGAGTTTCTGCGCGCGTACGTCGCCGGCATCCACCTCATTAAAAACAATCTCGCTTTCGCCGAAAAATCTTTCTCCAAATGGATGCGCGAAAAGGATGCCGGCATCACCAAGAAAACCGTTGAGTCGTATGCGCATTTATTCAAAACCGCGCCCCTCGTTCCCGACAAAGGCATTGAAAACGTCATTCAAGATCTGGTCAAAGCGCGGCCGGATTTTAAAGAATACATCGGCTGGCCTGAGCCCTTCAGAGAGAACGGCCCGCTACAAAAGGTGCTGAAAGAGAAATGAAAGGAATGGAGTGATGGGTTCTGCGTCACAGTACTCCATTACACCAGCGCGTTTTCCGTTATTGCTTCCATTCCAAAAACTCCAACCGCACCCCTTCGGGACCTTCGAAGAAGCAGACCCGGCGCCCGTCAGGCAGCACGCGCTCCTCGAGAATTTTTAGACCCGCGGACTTGACCTTGTTCACTTCTCCGTCGAAATTGTTGGTGTCGATCGCAACGTGCTCCAACCCATAGAACTGGCTCAATTTCTGCTCCGTGAGAAACTCTGTGACGTTGAGCTCCACGCCGTGTAGATCAAGGCGGTAGTTTTTACTGCCATCGGGCCTGATGTTCTCTTTTACGATTTTTGCGCCGGTGTACTCGACGTAGAACTCGGCGGTCTTTTTCGGATCCGGCGTCTTGAGATGAAGATGGTTGATTCGAAATGACATGCAATTCCTCCTTGGACGAATTAGGCTGTTGTTCCGATGACCCAATCGCAATTGATTTAATCGTAGGGGCAGACCTACGTGTCTGCCCTCTCGAACGGGCGACCACATCGGGTCGCCCCTACAAATTCTGCCAATCGCGGATTTTTACTTTGGTGGTGTTCCCCACGCTGCCAAAATCACATTCGCGATATTCCGACCGCGTGTTTCGACCAGTTTCTTTCCCGTCGCCGCCGTCGCCGCCTGCGGCCAGCCGAAGTAGCCGCGCCCACCGCTGAGACTCCAATAATCCTTCGTCTCGTTGCGAAAGGCTACCACGTCATAATCGAAATTTGCATCGAGTTGCGGGATGATCTCCTTTCGGACCGTCTCCGGAAACGCGTACAGTGCCAGCGAAGTCTCCGACTCGCCGCCGTGGCCTTCGCGATCGGGTTGGGGGCTGCTATAGAATTGCTTGATGCCCGCCCTGTAGCAGACCTCCGTAACTTGGTCGTCGTGGGCAAAGCCGAGCAGAAGCGCCTGCGCGCCTTTTTCTTCAAGCAAAATGTTCTTCGCCTCGTCCAGTGCTTTCATATGGTGCTTATCGCGGTGGCCGTTCAGAATCGCCAAACGCTTAAGCCCATGCCGTGATAGCGAGCGACCGATCTCCACAACCATCGACCGCAAGGTCTCGGGTTCTAGCGACAGCGTGCCGGCAAAATCAATCGCCGCCCGCGCGACACCGTAATTGATCGTCGGCGCGACGACGACCTCATACCCTGCTTCTTCGAGATAGGGCGCAGTCGCTGCTGCGTAAACTTCAGCCGCAAAGGAATCCACGCCCAACGGCAAATGAGCGCCGTGCTCTTCCACCACCCCGACAGGCAGGATTACGAGCGCCTTGCCAGAGCGGGCGATTTCGGCAACTTCAGTGAACGGTATTTTAGCCAGCTCGCGCATCGGGCACCTCCGATCAATTGTATTACTGCAGTGTGTTGGAGTAATGGACTGAACCCAGTACTCCATTACTCCAATACTTCATCACCCTAGTTGTCTATCTGAACATCTCCCGGAATTTTCTGCTCCACGACTCGAGCTCTTCATTGCTCGGCAAACGCATCACGACAATCTGATCGTCTTTGACGTCCTTTTTGAATTTATGATCCGCCTCGGGATGAAACACGTATTCGCCGAAACCGCCGAAAATGCGCTGCGACTCGGCGCCAAGAAAAAAATCAGTGAACAGGCGCGCGGCGTTGGGATGCGGCGCCTGGCGGTTGATCGCGGCAAAGCTCAAGGAGGCAAGATATTTGTTCATACGCACGTACTCGATCGGGCCAGGGTATTGGAACTTGTCCTTGATATAACCGATGGCAACGGGGACTTCACCGGAAGTCAGCGGCTGGATCGTATCCGCCAAACTTCGGCCGAGCCGCGGTTCCTGTTTGGCCCAACCTTCCACAACGTTGAGCCATTTCGCTCCTAGCAGTTTGTCGAGGTTGATCACGAACTGCAGCGTGGTGACATGAATGCCGGGGTTGGCCATGCCGAACTTCCTCTTCCACTTGGGAGCGAGCAAATCTTCCCACGTTTTCGGCGCCTCCTCGGCTTTAAGTATTTGATGATTGTAGTTGAGGCCGTACGGCAAAACTCGCCACGGCGTCATTCTTTTATCCGGGTCGAGAAATTGTTTTGGATAACCTTTGGCTGCAGGCGGATCGAACACGGCAAAAAGCTTTTTCTGATCGAGGGTCGTCATCACGACCTCGTTTCCCAGCGTGACATCGAACGCCGGCTTTCCAGCGCGCGCTTCAGCCAGGGCGCGGTTGATCAATTCAGTGGCGTCGCCACGCCAATGCTGCAGCTTGATGCCGTATTTTTTTTCGAATGCATCACCGATCGCTTTCGAAGAGTTGACGGTAATCGCACCATAGAACATCACCTCGCCTTCCTTTTTTGCCGCCTCGACGAGATCCGGTGTAATTTGTGCCTGCGAAAGCCTCGACGCAATGAGCAGACTGATCGCGATCAACGCTAAAAACTTTTTCCGACCGGTTTCGATCATCCGTTGCTCCTTGATCGTGTGCCGTTGTATCGCCGATGCGCCGACGGGTCAATCCACAAAATCGAGCTAACAGCTGCGCGATAGCAGAGATTTTTCGCTTCCTTTCGAAATAACAACGCAGCAAGTCTGTCATCTCCAACCGTTCGATACGCTCTGGGTCAAACTCCGTGAGAGAAATATTTTTCACGAACATTTCTCTTGACCGCGCAACTTGACTCCGAGTCCGAACTAGTTCAACTCATGAGGGATATGCCGTGCGAATCCGCGCGCAATGGAGCGAGCCACGTTAACAGCACCGCCGCAATCATCCCTAGCCACAAGATCGAAGCGTAATCTCGCCGCCTCCGGCGTGATGCTGGTGATTTTTCTGTTCGCAATCGACGCGACGATCGTCAGCACCGCAATGCCGACGATCGTCGCCAAGCTCGGCGGGCTCGAGCTTTACAGCTGGGTCTTTTCGATCTACATGCTTACGTCCGCCCTGACTACGCCGCTTTTCGGCAAGTTATCGGATTTGTATAGCCGACGCCGCCTCATGCTGATCGGCATCGGCATCTTTGTCGTCGGCTCGACATTGTGCGGCGCTGCACAGAGCATGGAAGCACTAGTTCTGTTTCGCGCTATTCAGGGTCTCGGCGGCGGTGCAATCTATGCTCTCTCCTTCATCGTCGTCGGCGTGCTCTACAGCGCCCATGAACGCGCCAAAATGCAGGGCCTGATCAGCGGCATCTGGGGCATCGCTTCAATCCTGGGTCCTCTCGCCGGCGGCATCATTGTCGAGAACTGGAGTTGGCGCTGGGTCTTTTTCGTCAATTTGCCGATCACTGCGATTGCCGTCGTCCTGATCGTCACCGGCTTGCGGGACACAAAAGTAAGGCAACGTGCGCACAAGCTCGACATTGCCGGAACTCTCGCGTTGTTATCGGCGTTGTTACTGCTGTTTTATGCACTCTCGCGGGGTGCGCACGCCGGTCAGGGAGTCGACGCGCAACTGGTGGTCATCATCGTTCTCGGCATGATTTTCATAGCTGTTTTCTATTTTGTCGAACAGCGTGCGCCAGAACCGATCATGCCGCTCGATCTGTTTCATCCGCGGCTGTTCAAGGCATCGGCTGCCGTTGCCACTCTCGCCGCGATGGGTGTATTTGGCGCAGTCAGCTACTTGCCTTTATATCTGCAGGGCGTACGCGGCTTGACCGCTTCGCGCGCCGGCATGGTGCTCCTATTCGTCAGCCTCGCCTGGACCACTGGCAGCTTGATCGCCGGACAGGCCCTAAATCGGATCGGCTATCGCTCGGTCGCGATCACTGGGATGGCGCTTCTCGCGGCGGGTTATAGTTTTTTTGTCTTTATCAATTCTGAGCTGAGCGTTATTTGGGTTGCCGCCAGCGGAGTTTTGATCGGAACCGGCATGGGTTTGGCAAATCTCACTACTCTTGTGGCGGTGCAGAACGCCGTTCCACAGCAGCGCATCGGTGTCGCCACTTCTACCGTGATGCTTTTTCGCACCTTCGGCGGCGCGTTTGCCGTGAGCCTCATGGGAACGGTGCTGCTGAACCGCATGCAGAGCGGTCTCAGCCAACTTTCCACGATCGGGCTTGCGCCGGGACTGCACGCGAAGCTTGCCGATCCGCAAAACGTCCTGCTGCCCGCGACGCGCGCGGCAATTCCCGCCGAGTTGCTACCGAAGATGGTCGAGATCCTGGGCGACGCTCTATGGTGCGCGTTTTTGACCGGTCTGCTACTTATGCTTGCCGGGCTGGTGATAAGCTTTTGGATCTCATCCAGTACGCCCGGCGCGACATCACCGAGCGACAACGCCCTTGAGTTTTCTGATTGACGCCGAAGTGGCTGCCCTATACACAAGAAAGGGACGAAAGTAGAGAGCATCATGAGCGATCAAGCCGGTTCAATCGCCATTGCCGCCGCTACGCAATCTGACGCGCCGACGCTCGAAGCCACACTGCAACAAAAACGACTTGCGCTCGGACTGATCAGTGGCTGCCATGTATTGAATCATCTCCAGTACAGCATCACCTCGGTCATTTTTCCCGTGATGATGACCGAGCTCGGCTTTGGCCTAGTCGGACTTGGTTTTATTTCCGCGTTGTCGAGCTTCGTCGGCCAGGGATTACAGGTCATATACGGCTTCCTGTCAAATTTTTTCCGACGCACCACGATGCTCGCCCTTGGCAATGTCATGGTCGGCTTGACGGCGATGGCGCAATATTTCGTGGGTAGTTTTCCCCAATTGGTCACCGCGCGGGTGGCCATCGATGCGGGATCGAGTCCGCAGCATCCGCTCGGATCAAGCCTCTTGTCCCGCTATTACCCCAAAGCCCGCGGCTGGGCTCTGACGTTTCACCACTCGGCGGGAAACCTGGGTTCATTCCTCGGGCCTGCCGCCGCATCCTTGGCGCTGCTTTACGTCGGCTGGCGTACGGCGTTTGTAATCTTTGGATCGCTCAGCTTGCTGATGGGACTGACGCTTTTTTTGTGCCCGATTACGGCAGCGAAGGCGAGCCTGCTTCCGGAAAGAAGAAAGCCCGCGCAGGATTTGATGCTTACGTCCAATGTCTCAAAAATCGCAATCTGCTTTTTACTTCTCTGGTGCTCATGGCCGGGGCGGCAGGACGAGGCACCGGCGTTAATATGACTTATCTCGTGCCTTTCTTCATGAACAAATTCGCGATTAGCGCTTCTGCCGGCGGCTTGCTGTTGACGCTAATGCAATCGGCAGGGTTGATCGGCCCGATGGCGATTGCCTGGTTCTCCGACTGGCTCGGCAAACGCACGGCAATTACCCAGATCACATTGCTGCTCTCGGCATTGATGACCGTGCTGCTGGTACAGCACTCCTCGCTAAACTTTTTGTTCTATCTCAACCTGCTGCTATACGGCGCATTCGTTCAGGCGCGCGGTGCGCTTACTCAAACGATGATCGGCGATTTCGCCAGTGAAGAACTGATCGATGCGGCCTTCTCGATTTACTACTTTGTCGGTTTTGTATCCGGCCCGATTTGGACGTTAGTCATCGGTTACGTGATGCAACACTACGGCTTTACGCAAGCGTTCTATGTTGCCGCAGCCAGCTATATCGCTGGAATGCTATTGCTTCTGTTCGTGAAAGAAGAAAGCAAAGATTCAGCGAACGCATGATTTAGCATTTCGCGACGGGCGTCAGCGGCTCGTCGTTTCATGAGGGCACAGAGTTTTTCAATTGACTAAGAGTGTCGGCAAGGTCGAAGGCCAATCGCGCGGCATTTGTTGACTTTGTTTCTCGCCCGTATGTAATACCGTTTAGTAGGGGTAGGTTCATCCGTCATAATCATGAGGAGGCAGCTATGGCGCGAATTTCCCTCAAGGTGAACGGCAAGTCTCTGGTGATCGACGCCGAGCCAGATATGCCGCTGCTCTACGCTCTCCGCAACGATCTCCGGCTGAATGGGCCGAAATTCGGCTGCGGTCTCGCTCAGTGCGGCGCCTGCACGGTCATCATGGACGGCAATGCCATCCGCTCGTGTGTCACTCCGATGAGTGCGGTGCAGAATAAACCGGTCACTACGCTCGAAGGCTTGGGCTCGACCAAGAAGATGCACAAAATTCAGCAGGCCTTTGTCGATGAGCAGGCGGCCCAGTGTGGCTACTGCATCAACGGCATGATCATGTCGAGCAAAGCCTTGTTGGATAAAAATCCCAAACCGACCGACAGCCAGATCAGAGAAGCGCTGGCGGGTAATCTCTGCCGCTGCGGCACGCATATCCGGATATTGCGCGCGGTCAAACGGGCCTCAGGCCAGTTGGTATAACGGAGGTTACAATGAAAACCACCGAACTCAATCGCAGGCAATTCCTCAAAACGACCGGTGCGCTGATCATCGGCTTCAATCTGTTTCCGCCCTCATCTGTGTCGGCTCAATCGATGGTGGAGCCCGCGGCCGATGCCGATCCCAAAGAGCTCGATTCCTGGCTGGCGATCGCCCCCGACGGCACGGTTACGGTTTATTCCGGCAAGGTCGATCTCGGCACCGGCGTGGAGACCGCGCTGGCACAGATCGTTGCGGAAGAACTGGACGTGCCGTTTAACAAAGTTCACATGGTCAGCTTGGACACGGCTAAAGCCATCGATCAGGGCATCACCGCAGGAAGCCGCACGATCGAAAGAGCTGGTCCGCAATTGCGCCAGGCCGCAGCGGCAGCGAGACAAGAGCTCCTGAAGCTTGCATCCCAGCGCCTGGGCTCGCCGGTCGAATCATTGAGCGTTACCAATGGTGTGGTCAGCGCTGGAGCGAAACAAGTCACCTACGCTCAGCTGATCGGCGGCAAAAAATTCAACGCCAAAATTCCCGTGAGCGGCACCGGCTGGAATATGAAAGTTGCCCCCGATGTGCGCGCAAAGAATTTCAAAGACTATAAGGTTGTCGGGACATCGCAAAAACGCGTCGAGGTTCCGCCCAAAATGACCGGCGAGTTCGTTTACGTACACGACGTTCGCGTCCCCGGCATGTTGCACGGCCGCGTGGTGCGTCCGCCGACGATCACCTCCAAGCCAGGCAGCGTGGATGAAAGTTCTGTCAAAAATATTCCCGGGTTCGTGAAAGTCGTGCAGGAAGGAAGCTTTCTAGGCGTTGTTTGCACGACGGAATGGGCAGCGATCAAAGCGGCAAAGGCCTTAAAGGTTACCTGGACCCAGCCCCAAACAAAGATGCCGGCTGGACCGGACGAGGTCTTTGCTTATTTGAAAGATACCAAGAGCCTTCGCGATCAGGTCACCGTCAACCGCGGCGATCCGGAAGCCGCATTGAGCAAAGCGGGCAAGACCTACGAAGCGACTTATCGCTGGCCTTTTCAAATGCATGGCATGATGGGTCCTTCTTGCGCCGTGGCTGATGTCAGCAAGGATCGGGTGACGATTTACAGCGGCACTCAGGGTTCTTTTGAAACCCGCACCGCGGTTGCTGAGATGCTCAATCTACCCGAGAAGAACGTGCGGCTGCTCTGGCGTGAAGCCTCCGGCAGCTATGGACGGATGGGCGCCGACGATGTGTCGGAAGACGCGGTTCTGCTCTCGCGCGCAGTCGGCAAACCGGTGCGCGTGCAATGGATGCGCGCCGATGAACACGGCTGGGAGCCCAAGGGACCGGCGCAGCTGGACATCGTCCGCGCCGGCGTTGATGATCAGGGCAAAATTATCGCCTGGAATTTTGCCGATCGCGGTTTTCCTCTCACCGCGGCGTTAGGACGCGGATTGCGCCTGCTAGCTTCGCGCCAGATCGGCATGAAACCGACATCGGACGGCAATTCCAACGGCACTCAGGGCGGCGGCGAAATGTATACGTTTGAAAATCAGAAGTGCGCGGCGCCGCTAATCCCGTGGGTGCAAGCGGACGAGACGCCGCTTCGGACCGGTTATCTGCGCGCGCCGGGCGACATCGCGCGCTGCTTCGCGAGCGAATCATTGATGGACGAGATCGCCGCCGATCAAAAGATCGATCCGGTTCAGTTCCGCATGCGCTATCTCGGCGCGAACAAGCGCGGCGCAGACGCTCTGACCGCGGTCGTGAAGCAAGCTCGCTGGCAGGAACGGCCCTCACCCGCAACCGTTTCGACCGAAACCAAAGCCATCGGTCGCGGCGTCGCCATCTCCAATCGCGCGGATACGATCTGCGGTGCGGTGGCGGAAGTCGAAGTCGACAAATCGACCGGCGAAGTATCGGTGAAACGTTTTGTGCTCTCGCATGATTGTGGTCTGGTCATCAATCCCGACGGTCTCAAAAACCAGATCGAGGGGAATATTATTCAGGGCGTCAGCCGCGCGCTCATGGAAGAGGTCAAGTTCGATTCGACCGGAATCAAAAGTCTCGATTGGAGTACTTATCCGGTGATTCGATTTCCAAAAATTCCTGAAATCGAAATCGTTCTCATCAACCGGCCGGAGATGCCCGCTCTCGGCGGCGGTGAGCCATCGAGCGCCCCAATCGCCGCGGCCATCGCTAATGCGATCTTCGATGCTACTGGCGTGCGCCTGCGCGAAGCTCCGTTCACGCCCGAACGCGTCTTAGCCGGATTGAAAAAAATGTAACGCCATTAAGGATGTCGGGAGTCTTTGCATTTAGGACTCCCGACCCTTAGCAGTCACACTCTTCAGAGCACAGTCGAGTTCTAGAAGTCAGATCCCACACAGGCCTCAACGGCGTTCTCAATTGACTACTCGCAGGTGCGGCGATATAGCTCGCCGCAGAATTCCTGCACGTTATGCCAAACCCTATTGTCGCACCCTATCAATGGGATTTGCGCCCGCAGATTCCAAGCCGCCCGGAGTGGTTCCGCGCCTGGCCGAACGGCGCGATGATGGCGGTTCAGATTCTAATATTGAACGAGTGGGAATCCGTGCCGCGCCACCGGAGGCGTCCGATGGCGGTCGATCTGCAAAACCGGCAGCAGAACAAATTCGATTTTCTCGCGCTCGGCGTCCGGGAATACGGCGCGCGCCACGGCATCTGGCGACTGCTCGACGTGCTGGACAAGCACGGAGTCAAGGCGACAATCCCCACCAACGGCTTGACGGCGGAGCTCTTCCCGGCAACCGTGCGCGCAAGCCAAGAGCGCGGCCATGAGGTTGCCGCGCATCAATGGGACATGCATGTATTCCCGCCCATGTTCACGTCACGTGAAGAGGAACGGTCATCTCTCGCCAGAACCACCGCGGCAATCGAAGATGTTATCGGCGCCAACATCCGCGGCTATTTATCGCCCGGTCCGCGACCAACGCCGTTCACGCTCGACATCCTGACCGAAAGCGGTTTTCTGTGGACGAGCGATTATGTCGATTCCGACTTTCCTTACGTTATTTCTTGCAACGACAAACGGATCGTTTCGATTAGCTATGCCACGCCAGGCTATACGGATGGTGAGCTCTCCTCGCGCGGGGCCATTCAGGGGCTGGCAGAGATCAAATACGCGTTCGATGCGACGTTCGAAGAGTCGAAGCGTCACCCGATGAAATTCTGTTACGCCATCCATCCCCATGTGAGCGGCACGGTGGGCATGGCGCAACTCCTCGATGATCTTCTTGCCCACGTGCGCAGCCGCGGCAACATCTGGTTTCCGAGGTATATCGACATCGCCGAGTTCTGGTTAGCGAGCATGGGCAAGTAGCACACCCGATGCAGTACAACGTCCTGGCAGGCTGAATACCGAGGGCGAAGCAGGCAACAAACTTGAGTTCGTTCTGCCTCTCCTAAAATTCCTATTATTCATGTATCCACGATTCAAGAAATCGATCATCATTGCCCACGCCGCCTCCGACTGCGCCTGTCGCCCTCGACATGAAGGGTTGAATATGAATAGACTCACAGTAGCTGCAGTGTTTGTAAAATCGAGATTAGACGAAGATATTCTTGCCAAATCGCAAGCCCAACTATAGAATTTCGCAATCATAGAACCGTCACACCGAGATAGGCTACCAATTCACCTAATAGTTAGGCGGCATGAGCATGGTCCACGAGTCAGAATGCGGCGTTTGCCCGCCAAACGAATTCAGCGGCGGAAGACGTACATTGCTGGATTTTCAATCATGGCTGATCGTCCGCCGATGGAACCGAGAGTGACGTTTTCCCCGAGTACGCTTCGCGTGAAGCCCTAAAGCATGGAGGGCCAATCCAATGTATCCGAAACTCAGGCAGATAGTCCGTGACGCCGTATTGGGCGTCACATTCGTTGCATTCTCGGCGACCGCGCACGCGGCTGACATTAAGGTCCTGAGCGACAGTCCCCTTCAACCAGCTTTGACCAAGGTCGCTGAGCTATTTCGCCAGGAAACGCGTGATCAGGTGGACTTTGTATTCGATCCGTCACCGGCTGTGAAAAAGAGGATTGAGGATGGTGAAACCGCAGACGTCGTTATTGTGCAGCCTGATTTTGTCGACGAACTTGCCAAAGCCGGGAAGGTAAGCGCAGGAGCTCGACCGATCATTGGTCGCGTTGGCGTCGGCCTCGGAAACCGCATCAGCAGCCCGGTCTGTGACATTTCGACCCCGGAAAAGCTCAAGGAGACGTTGCTTAGCGCCGACACGCTTGTCTTCAACAATGTTGCATCCGGGAATACGTTTGCGAAGGCGCTTGAGAAGCTAGGGATTGCGGCGACTGTCAAAGCTAGGATCGTGCGTACGTCCCCAAATGGAATCTTTGATCCTGTGTTGAAAGGCAACGGCAATGACTTCGTCGCCGGAACGATGCCGCTTATCGCAACGACGCGCGGCATAAAGCTGCTGGGCCCATTACCCGGCGATCTGCAAAACTACCTCACTTACACCGCCGTGGTTGTGCCCAATACATCGCAACGTAAGGCAGCGGAGGATTTCATCAAGTTTCTGACTTCATCAAAAGCAAAGGAGGCTTTTGCGGCTAACGGAGTTAACTAACGGTTTTCGTACTCAGCCGCACCAATCCTTAAGGTGCTGCCTAACCCATGCGTTTAACCGGACCCGCCGGAACGCCTTCCACTTCGCGAGCGTTCACTGGCAGCGGCCCGGTTAACTTAGTCTTGTTATACCTATATTAGGAACGCATGCTCTGATTATCCTTGGTGCTCGTTAAATGTGAGCAACAACTAAGGCTTGTCCGTCAGCGTGTAAATCGGCGAAGGCCTCTCGGCAAACCGGTCTGGCAATCGGAAATTGCGTCGATGCTTGAGCTCCTAAGAACTCTGCCTCCGACAACAGAAAAAAAACGAAAAAGTTGCGCGTCCTTTTTTCGCTCACTCATTTCGGCAGGAAATCGTTTGTTGCGACATCCGTGAAGGTCGGCCGCTTTTTCAATATTCCTGCCACCTCCATGACATCGGTAGCCGCCTTCAACGCTTGCTCTGTGATCCGGCCATCGCGACTGTAAGCCGGCACCGTCGCCTTAATTCCGCTCAGGAGAGCGTCGCGCGGAATCGTGCTGCCCATCGAGGGCTGCAGCGCGTCAGCGATCTCTTCCGGTTTTGCGGCGAGCGCCCATTGGTTCGCGCGGACGAGTGCCCGCACCAGTTTTCGCACAAGCTCCGGGTCCTTCTGAATCACGTCGGGCCGCGTGACAAAGACTTGCTGAAGGAACTCCGCGAGAGCCGGGTCTTCGCCCCGCGCGTTGTCGATCAGGAGGATTGCGTAGCCGCGCGCCACCGCCGTATCGGGTAGGGGCGGCGACATGAGCGCGGCGTCTACCTTGCGTTGCTCGAGGGCGGCCAGCCAAGTCAGCCCGCTCCCAACCGGGATGACGGTAGCGTCCTGCTGAGGCACCAGGCCGGCCTTGCGCAGCGTGTAGGCGGCGAGATTGGCGGTGAGCGAGCCGGCCTGCGTAGTTCCGATCGTGAGCCCGCGAAGCGCCTTCAATTTATCGGCGAGCGGCGATTTCTCCGTGACGCCCTTAGCCTGCGCCACGTCTTTGTGCATGGCCCAGTTGATCAGCGCGCGCGGAATCACGCCCATGACCATGACTAACCGCCGGCCCTCCTGCCACGGAAGTATGACTTGATCGCTCGCAGTGTAGGTGAAGTCGACATCGCCTGCGATGAGCGCCTTGATGTCAGGTCCACCGCCGCCGGTCATCGTGATGTCCACAGTGAGACCTTCCTGGGCGAAGTAGCCCTTGGCCTCGGCGAGATATACAGGCGCTGTCGTCAGCGCCACCACGGGCAAGGTCATCTTCACCTTACGAGGTGCCTGAGCATAGCCCGATGTCGAAATCAGCAATATGAGCATGGCGAGCGCAACGAGCACGCGCCATTGTTCGTTACAAAAAGGCTTCATCATGCATCCTCCAATCATCTAGCCATGCCGATTCAGCGACCGGATACTATGCGCGGATGAAAAGCCTGTCAACGCGGATCGGTAGAAGCTACTCCGCTTGACGTTAATACCTCGGTTTGAGTACGGTCGCTCGAGATGTGAATCGATTATTTCTTTGCCGCTGTATAACGATCTTCTTCGGAATCATAGTCCTATACCCAGCGCACTGGCTCTTTGCTTGGGGCGACCAAGGCCACAAGATCATAGGCGTGATCGCCTACTCGCGCCTTACGCCTCTCGTTAAGAAGAGAGTCGACGCGCTGCTTGCCGCTGACAAGGACGACCTCACGGCGGCGGATTTCGTCAGCCGCACGACTTGGGCCGACAAATACCGCGAATCCGATCGTCAGACCACGAAAATTCGCTATGAGGCCACACGGAAATGGCACTTTGCCGATATCGACATTAAAACCGGTGATATCGATGCCGCCTGCGACCACCCGAAATTGCCTCGTGGCACCCTAGCCAGCGCCGGTCCCGCCAACGACTGCGTGATCGATAAAATCGAGCAATTCATCGTCGAACTGCGCAATCCTTTTATCGCCAGGACGGAAAAAGTCCTCGCGCTCAAATTTCTCCTGCACCTGATCGGCGACGTGCACCAACCGCTGCACGCGGCGGACAACAAAGATCGCGGCGGCAACGACGTCGCGGTGTTTCTTGCCGATGATATACCACCGACGAATCTGCATTTTTATTGGGACAACCACATTGTCGAGCGACTGGGCAGCGATCCTTGGTCGATCGGCGCAGCGCTGAGCAGAAAAATCAGCACGGGAACGGCCGACGCGTGGTCGAAAGGGACACCGATCAGTTGGGCGAAGGATTCCTTCAGGCGCGCAAAGACTGTCGTCTATAACTTTGCCGGTCTACAGGAATTCGCCGACGATCGCGGCGCCAAAGGCGTGCGCCTCGCCGATGCTTACAAAAATTCGGCGCTCATAGCCGCGCGCCAGCAATTGTCGAAAGCCGGCGTGAGGCTGGCCGCTGTTTTGAACAACACCGTTCGCTGACATGGCCAGCTTCAGCATGTGTCATTCGGCATTGTCACCGTGCGACCGCCCATGATAGAGCGGACGCATCATAATCCACGTGGGCGCAAACTTTGCCATTAGACCCGCTGAGGTCCTGCGATGAATCCCAAACCTCGATGTAAGTCCGCTATCGTTTGCACCGTAATCTCTTGCATCTTGGCGATACTCAGCAATCAAGCGCACAGTGCCACCGCGCGTCCCCTGCGGATCGCATTCCTATTTACGTCGGGAACGATGGCATCGATGTGGATGGCGCAGGAAACCGGCGCGTTCGCCAAGGAAGGGTTGGATGTCGAGATGATTTCGATGTCCTCGACTCTGGCTCTTCCGGCGCTCCTCGCCAACGAAGTTGATGCCATTCAGATCTCCGCGGTGCCGTTGATCAATGCATCGCTGCGCGGTTTCGATCCGGTCTTCGTCGCCGGCATGCTGAACACCATGGTTTGGGACTTGTACGCCAGGCCGGAGATCAAAAGCGCCGAGCAGCTGAGAGGAAAAATCGTCGGCACCGAGCGACCAGGCAGCCCGGTGGCATACGGCACGTTGACGGCGCTGAACAAACTTGGGCTTACACCCAAAGATGTTCAGCTCCGCATATTGGGCGGTAGCGCGCAAATCACCGCTGCTCTTTTAACCGGTCAGATCGTCGCCGGCGCTGCTTCGCCGCCTGTCAATTTCCAGCTCGATCGAGCCAGTTTTCACTCGATGGCAACCACCTTGGACCAGCCCTATCAAAACGTCGGTGTCGTCGTCCGGCGCAGCCGCATCGACGAGTTGGCGAATCGGCTTGTGCCGCTCTTGCGCGCGGTTCGCACCGGCATCGACCGATATTACAGCGACAAACCCTTCGCCATCAAAGTTATCGGCAAATATACTCGGGAAAGCGACGCCGATTTCCTCGAGCGCACTTACGAGTTTTTTCGCAAGGCGGGTTTCAGGCGCGATCTGATGATCTCCACGTCTGGCATTCAAGGCATTCTGGATTTTCTCTCCGAAACAGTCCCCGAAGCGAAAAGAGCCGCGCCGGCGCAGTTCTTCGATGACCGCTTGCTGCGCCAACTCAACGCCCGCGATCGCTGATTGAATTTTAAAGCGTCGGCGATAGCATACCGATGTCGCTGCTGCCGCGTCGAAAGTGCCTGTTCTAACCGATAATCAGAATTGACCGCTGTGAATTGGCGCGCTCGCAGCAATTCTAAAGGAGTTTCACATGGCAAAAATATCTTTCCGCGTGAATGGCAAAGATCAGACGATCGAGACCCAGCCCGACATGCCGCTGCTCTACGCTCTCCGCAACGATCTCCGGCTAAATGGGCCGAAATTCGGCTGCGGTCTCGCTCAGTGCGGCGCTTGCACGGTCATCATGGACGGCAATGCCATCCGCTCCTGTGTCACTCCGATGAGTGCGGTGCAGAATAAACCGGTCACTACGCTCGAAGGCTTGGGCTCGACCAAGAAGATGCACAAAATTCAGCAGGCCTTTGTCGATGAGCAGGCGGC
>Ga0207650_10001309_pt1 | contig 18028 bp, 17 predicted proteins | sample KBSS63metaG_FD_184325 | JGI IMG/M metagenome (GOLD analysis project Ga0207650, IMG submission 184325) | Switchgrass rhizosphere microbial communities from Kellogg Biological Station, Michigan, USA - KBS S6-3 metaG (SPAdes) (version 2) | ecosystem: Host-associated > Plants > Roots > Rhizosphere...
ATCCGCAGCTCGAAGGCGCGTTCCGCGAGACAGCGAAGAAGGACGCGGCGATCGTCAAGAAGTACGGCGCCCAGCCGATGCTGTTCATGTCGTGGGCCTACAAGGACGCGCCCGAGATGACCGCGCAGCTCGCCGAGCAGTACACGCTCGCCGGCAACGCCAACGACGCGCTCGTGATCCCGGCCGGGCTGGCCTTCGCCAAGGCGGTGTCGAAGCGACCGTCGCTCGAGCTCTATCAGCCTGACAAGCGCCATCCGACGCTTGCCGGCACCTACCTCGCGGCGTGCACGACGTTCGCGGCGATCCAGAGGAAGTCGCCGGTCGGCAACAAGTACACGGCCGGGCTCGACCCGGAGCTCGCGGCCTTCCTGCAGGGCGTCGCCGCGGAGACCGTGCGGGAGTACTTCAGCATCGATCGCCTGTAGGTCGGCAACCTCGCGTTGCGAAGTCGCATCTCGGCGCAAGCCGGCCGGACTGAGTAGAAGTTCCGCCCTGCCGAGACCGCACGCCTAACGCATTCATAACGTCGCATCTCCGATAACCCGGCTCACGCGGACCGCTGACGGTCCGAAGCGGAGAGCGCGATGTCGAAGAGCTGGATTCATTCGGCGCAGGTGACGGGTCTGGTCTGTTGCCTGGCGGGCTGCGGCGGCGGCGGGGACGGTGCCCCGGAGGCCGGCACCCCCGCCTCGGGCGGAGGGCCCGTCGCCGCGGCGAGCTGGCAGGTCGGCGGCACGGCGCAAGGCGTCAACGGTGCCGGCCTGGTGCTGCTCAACAACGGCGGCGAGCAGCTGACGGTGCCCGCCAGCGGCAGCTTCGCCTTCGCCACCGCCTTGGCGAGCGGCGCGACCTTCAGCATCAGCATCGCTGCCCAGCCGAGCGGCCAGCTCTGCTCGGTCACCAACGGCTCGGGCAGCGTGGTCGACGCCAACGTCACCGCCGTCGGCGTGAGCTGCGTCACCGCCGCGGCCGGCGCCGGCGCCGAGCACGGCTCGGGCCCGGACCCGATCGCCACGATCAGCACCAATCCCGGCAGCGGCGACCTGATCCGCGCCGCGCTCGACGCCGGCACGCTGACCCCTGAGCAAGCGCTGCTCTACGCGATGTACGCCGAGTACGAGGATCCACGCGTGCCGGCGCAATACCTCGGCGACGACGCCGGCCTGATCGAAGGCACGGCGCACGAGAAGGTGCTCGACTACATCGCCACCGTCGGCCTGGCCAACGTGTCGCAGGCGACGCTCGATGCGCTCCGGCCGTTCTTCATTCGCGCCCACCAGGAGGGCAGCTACCAGCGCGCGTCGGTCGGCGCGCACGACAAGAGCGCCGCGCGCGCGACCGCGCCCCAGGGATCGAGGGCCGGCTGGACCGCGGTCGGCGGCATTCACGTGGTCGTCTGGTACGAGACCTCGCGCGCCACCTCCGATGCCACCAACGCGGCGATGTTGGTGGCCGAGCTCGACAACCGGATCTGGCCGATGCTCACCGGGCTGATGGGACGGACGCCGATGTCGGACCTGGGCTCGAAGTGGTACACGGAGACCGACGGCCGACTCGACGTGACGCTCGAGGACATGCCCAAGGGAATCGAAGGCCGCACCACACCGGTGGGCTTCGTGGCCGAGAACACGGCGGTCAGCATAGCGCTGAGCCGCGACCTGAGCCCGCAGGGCCTGCAGGCGCAGGCGGCGCACGAGTTCATGCACGCGATCCAGTTCTCGATCGACGTCAAGGCGTACAGCATGCCGTACTACGCGACGATCAAGGAAGCGACGGCGTCGTGGGCCAGCCACTACGTCTACCCGCTCAACGGCTGGGAGAGCAAGTACGCGCAGTACTATCTCAAGGGCGGACAGTTCGGCTACGCCTATGACTCGCCGCGCAACAAGACCGAGGCCGGCAACATCGCCTTCCGCTACGGCGCCTACGTGTTGCCGCTGTTCCTGCAGAAGCGCTTCGGGCCGGGCATCGTCAAGGACATCTGGGACCGGACGGTCACGGAGGCATTCGAGCTGATGCGATCAGCAAGGCGATCGCCGCCAACGGCTCGACCTTCGAAGACGAGTGGAAGAAGTTCATCGCCTTCTGCTGGAACCAGGAGACGATCAACGACGCGACACGGCTCTACCAGGCGGCGAAGATTCCTTTCACCACCGCCCCCGACAACCCAGCGATGGACATCGAGGCCGACGACGTCGTCTCGCTCACCAACGGCTTTGCCCAGGTCGAGCACGACATCGACCTGCCGCGCGCTTCGATGGTGTTCTACCGGGTCAGGTTCTCTGGCGCCAGCTCGCGCAGCGTCACCTTCGTCAACGGCATCAACTTCGGCCTCGACACCTTCGACGACGGCGGCGTCGGCAACGCGCTGCGCTTCACCGGCCTGCAGCCGGGCCAGCGCGAAGGCGTGAGCATGCAGCTGTACCTCAAGGTCAACGGCGCGTGGCAGAGCGCGCCGGTCGACGTGACCAACGTGCCGTGGATCGCGATCTGCCGCGACACCCCGGCCGGCCGGGTCGAAGAGGTGGTGTTCATGTACGGCAACGGCGAGGTCGACCGCGGCGATCCGAACTACGTCGAGCTGAAGGTGCCCGGCGCGAACGGGCCGGGCCTGATCGCCACCGACATCGGCTGCAAGGACTGGACGGCGCGCCTCGACATGACGCGCCCGGTCGACACGGGCACCGGCGTCGAGACTTTCAAGCTGAGGAACGTGACGCTGACCAACGCCCTGTCGACCGCCGCGCCGCAACCCGGCGGCCCCAAGCCACCCTACGGGCTGAAGCCCGGCGAGCAGGTGCAGCCGGGATTCGGCTTCGTCTACAAGGTGACCGGCGGCACCGTCGAGTGGACATACAACCAGCACATCGGCGGCTCGACCAGCTGCGACTACGCCGGCGGCAAGACCTATTCGGTCACCGCGGGCCGGCGGTGGGGGCGATCCCGGTGCTCACGCTCAGCAACTACACGCCGCCCGGCAACGCCTCGCGTGGCCTGATCACGGTCGGCTTGGCGATCAACGCGCTCGCCGACTTCATCTCGCTCTCGGCCGACTGGCGCTGCGTCGACGGCGACGGCAAGGTGACCACCAGCACCGACGCCGGCATCGCCGCGTCGATGGACATGTTCGCGCACGAGCTGAGCGCCGTGCGCGTCAGCGCGGGCGGCTTGTCGATCACCGGAACCGGCGTCCGGACGTCGGCGGGAGAAGGCGGCGACACGAAGGTGACCGGCTCGTGGACGCTGACGGCCGTCCCATAGCCCGCGGTCAGGTCATGTGCACAAACCCGATGGCGTCACGTATGCTGCCGAGTCGCTCAACGACAGGCACTCGAGGCGGCATCGAACCATGCGGCTCTCTGGATCTTCTGGTCGTCCCGCGCCGAGGCGCACTGTCGCGCCGCGCCTGCGCGTCGCGGCGCGGCGGTGCGCCGTGGCGCTGTTGCCGCTGACGCTGGGCGCCTGCAGCTGGGCTGTCCTCGATCCGCGCGGGCCGGTCGGGCACTCCGACCGCACCATCCTGATCGACTCGCTCGCCATCATGCTGGCGATCGGCGTGCCGACGATCCTCGCGACCTTCGCCTTCGCCTGGTGGTTCCGCGCCTCCAACACCCGCGCCCGCTACCGGCCCGAGTGGGAGTTCTCCGGCGCCATCGAGCTCGTGGTCTGGTCGATCCCGGCGATGGTGATCATCCTTCTCGGCGGCGTGGCCTGGATCGGATCGCACGACCTCGATCCGGCCAAGCCGTTGTCGAGCGACAAGGCGGCGCTCGAGATCCAGGTCGTGTCGCTCGACTGGAAGTGGCTCTTCATCTATCCGGAGCACGGGATCGCGAGCGTGAACCATCTCGTCGTGCCGGCGGGCGTGCCGCTGCGCTTCTCGCTCACCTCGGCGAGCGTCTGGAATGCCTTCTTCGTGCCGCAGCTCGGCAGCATGATCTACACGATGAACGGCATGCGAACGCAACTGAACCTGCAGGCCGACGAGCCGGGCACGTTCCACGGCCTGTCGGCGCACTTCAGCGGCGATGGCTTTTCCGACATGCATTTCCCGGTCCGCGCCGTGCGCGACGACGAGTTCGCAGCCTGGGTCAAGGCGACGCGCGGCGTCGGCCCCAGTCTCGATGGCGCCGCCTACACAGCGCTGGCGCGCCAGAGCACGAACCAGCCGCCTTCGACCTTCGGTGCGGTGACGCCCGAGCTGTTCGCCCAGGTGGTGCGGCAGGAGCTCGCGCCGGGCCCCGGGCCGGGCACCGAGCGCGGCGGTGCCGCCGAGGCGTCGAAGCACCCCGAGCCAGCGAAGAAAGGGCACTGACATGTGGGGCAAGCTGAGCTGGGAGGCGGTACCCCTGCACGAGCCCATCGTCATGATCACCTCGGCGGTGGTGGCGATCACGATCACGGCCGTGCTCGCCTGGGTGATCGTCAAGGGCCACCTGCCCTACATCTGGAAGGAGTGGCTCTCCAGTGTCGACCACAAGCGCATCGGCGTGATGTACATCGTGCTCGCCCTGGTGATGCTGCTGCGCGGCTTCGCCGACGCGATCATGATGCGCGCGCAGCAGGCCTTCGCCATGGGCAACGTCGGCTTCCTGCCGCCCGAGCATTACAACCAGATCTTCTCGGCGCACGGGACGATCATGATCTTCTTCGTGGCGATGCCGTTCGTCATCGGGCTGATGAACTTCGCCGTGCCGCTGCAGCTCGGCGCCCGCGACGTCGCTTTCCCGGTGCTCAACTCGGTCGGCTTCTGGCTCACCGCCACCGGCGCGCTGCTGGTCAACATCTCGCTCTTCATCGGCGAATTCGCTCGTGTCGGCTGGCTGCCCTATCCACCGCTCTCCGAGCTCAACTACTCGCCCGGGGTCGGCGTCGACTACTACTTATGGGCCCTGCAGATATCGGGGGCGGGAACGCTGCTCTCGGGCGTCAACCTGGTGACGACCGTGCTCAAGGTGCGGGCGCCGGGAATGAACTACCTGCGCATGCCGATCTTCTGCTGGACCACGCTCGCCTCCAACCTGCTCATCGTCGCCGCCTTCCCCATCCTCACCGCCACCCTGGCAATGCTCCTGCTCGACCGCTATCTCGGCTTTCACTTCTTCACCAACGACGCCGGCGGCAACCCGATGATGTTCATGAACCTCATCTGGGCGTGGGGCCACCCGGAGGTCTACATCCTGGTGCTGCCGGCGTTCGGCATCTTCTCGGAGGTGTTCGCCACGTTCTCGGCCAAGCCGCTGTTCGGCTACCGCTCGATGGTCGCGGCGACGATGGCGATCTGCATCCTCTCCTTCATGGTCTGGCTGCACCACTTCTTCACCATGGGCGCCGGCGCCGACGTCAACGCGATCTTCGGCATCGCCACCATGATCATCGCCGTGCCCACGGGCGTGAAGATCTACAACTGGCTGTTCACGATGTACAGCGGCCGGGTCGTCTTCGAGCCGCCGATGCTGTGGGCGCTCGGCTTCGTGGTCACCTTCATCATCGGCGGCATGACCGGCGTTCTGCTCGCCGTGCCGCCGGCCGACTTCGTGCTCCACAACAGCCTGTTCCTGGTCGCCCACTTCCACAACGTGATCATTGGCGGCGTCGTGTTCGGCCTCTTCGCCGGCTACGAGTACTGGTTTCCCAAGGCGTTCGGCTTTCGCCTGCACAAGGGCCTCGGCGTGGCGGCGTTCTGGTTCTGGATCGTCGGCTTCTTCGTCGCCTTCATGCCGCTCTACGCGCTCGGCCTGATGGGCATGACGCGGCGCATGCAGCACTACGACGTGCCCGAGTGGCAGCCGTGGCTGCAGGTCGCGGCGGCCGGCGCGGCGCTGATCGCCATCGGCGTCGCACTCCAGGTGATTCAGCTGGTCTGGAGCATCCGCCACCGCGAGTCGCTGCGCGACACCACCGGCGACCCGTGGAACGGCCGCACGCTCGAGTGGATGACGCCGTCGCCGCCGCCGATGTTCAACTACGCGGTGATGCCCGACATCGGCGGCGTCGAGGCGTACTGGATGAGGAAGCAGAGCGCGATCGAGCGCCGGGCGCTGTTGCCCGAGCCCGAATATCACGACATCCACATGCCGCGCAACAGCTCGGCCGGCTTCATCTGCGCCTTCTTCTCGGCCACGATGGGCTTCGCGCTGATCTGGCACATCTGGTGGCTGGTCGCAATGGCGTTCGTGGGCGCCTGGGCCGTGTTCGTCGTCGTTGCGTGGCGTGACGAGCACGAGGAAGCGATCCCGGCGGCGACGGTCGCGGCCGTCGATCGCGCCAATCGCGCCGCCCGCGAAGCGGCGCTGCCGACGCTGAGGCCGGCCACGTGAGCGCGCTCGCGGAAAACTACCAGGGCGCGGTGGCCGGCGGCGGCCACGCCCAGCAGCTCACCGAGGAGCCGGAGCACGGGCCGTCCAAGCGCATCGTCGTCGCCTACGGGTTCTGGATCTTCCTGATCAGCGACATCATCCTGTTCGCGGCGCTGTTCGCGAGCTACGCGGTGCTGACCGACGCCACCGCCGGCGGCCCGCGCGGGCGCGACCTGTTCGAGCTGCCCATCGTGGCCTTCGAGACCGCGTGCCTGCTGCTCTCGACCGTGTTCTGCGGCATCGCCGGCATCGGTGCGCAGGCGCGGCGCAAGGGCATGTACTACGGCGCGATGGCCGCGACCTTCGTGCTCGGCGCGACCTTCGTCGCGATCGAGCTGCACGAATTCGCGACCATGATCGAGGCCGGCGCCGGCCCGAGCCGAAGCGCCTTCCTGTCGGCGTTCTTCGCACTGATCGGCTGCCACGGCCTGCATGTCAGCGCCGGCCTGCTGTGGCTGCTGACGATGATGGCGCAGGTGTACGCCAAGGGCTTCCGCGCCGACATCCAGCGCCGGCTGCTTTGCTTCGCGCTCTTCTGGCACACCCTCGACATCATCTGGGTGGCCTTGTTCAGTCTCGTCTACCTGGTTGGAGTGGCACCGCGATGAGCAACCCGCACGAATCCCACGGCGACGTCGCGCCCGGCGACGAGATCGACCCCGCCGAGATCCCCCAGGCGATCGGCGGCTACCTCATCGGCCTGGCACTCGCCACGCTCTTGACCTGTGTGTCGTTCTACATCGCCCAGAGCATGCTGGTCTGGCAGCCGAGCATCCCGATCGCGCTCTCGGTGCTGGCGCTGGCGCAGATGGGCGTGCACCTGGTCTTCTTCCTGCACATCACGTCGGGGCCCGACAGCGTCAACAACGTCATGGCGCTGGCCTTCGGCCTGCTCATCGTGGCGCTGCTCGTGTTCGGCTCGCTCTGGATCATGACCCACCTCGATCACAACGTGATGCCGATGGAGCGGATGATGCAGATGCAGCGCTGACGCCGATGCATCACTCAAAGGCGATGGGTTCGATCAGTTAGTTTGACTGTCCTCGAGCGTCGTGCCGCCGTAGATTCGGGCACGATGAAAGTGGCAGTGATCGGGGCCGGCGCGATCGGTGGCTTGGTGGGAGCGCGGCTTGCGCTCGCGGGCGAGCGCGTGACCTTCCTCGTCCGCGGCGCCAGCCTCGAGGCCATACGCAGCCGCGGCATCCGGCTCATCGCCCCGGACGGCACCGAAAAGGTCGCGGACAACGTCTTGGCGACCGACGACTACGTGGCCGCCGGCCCGCAGGATCTCGTCGTCCTGGCGACGAAGGCGCACCAGCTCGAGGCCATTGCCGCCGACCTGTCGGCGCTGATCGGGCCCGAGACCGTCATCGTGCCGATGCAGAACGGCATCCCCTACTGGTACTTTCATCGCCACGGCGGCGAGTACGAGGGTCGCGCGGTGCTGAGCGTCGACTCGCGCGGCCGCCTGGCGGAGAGCATCCCGCCGGCGCGCGTGCTCGGCTGCGTCGTCTACCCAGCCTCCGAATTGGTGGCACCCGGCGTCGTGAAGCACGTCGAGGGCGAGCGCTTCCCGATCGGCGAGCTCGACGGCAGCATCAGCGAGCGCGCCCAGCGCCTCGCCGCCGCGTTCGCGCGTGCTGGCTTCAAGGCGCCGCTGCTGGCCAACATCCGCGCCGAGATCTGGCTCAAGCTGTGGGGCAACCTGACCTTCAATCCGATCAGCAGCCTCACCCACTCGACCCTGCTCGACATCTGCCGGCATCCCGAGGGCCGCGAGCTCGCGGCGGGGATGATGCGCGAGGCTGCAGCGGTGGCGAACAAGCTCGGCATCCAGTTCCGCGTCTCGCTGGAGGCCCGCATTGCGGGCGCCGAGAAGGTCGGCCATCACAAGACCTCGATGCTGCAGGACATCGAGTGCGGCCGCGAGCCGGAGATCGACGCACTCGTCGGCTCGGTGGTCGAGCTGGCGCGACTCACCGACACGCCGACACCGCGGATCGACGCGGTCTACGCCCTCGTCAAGCTGCTGGCGTCCTCGATGAGCGCGCGCCACGGCCGCGTGCGCTTGCTGGAAGCGGCATAGCGGAAGTCGACCGCTGTGCAGCACGCGCCGCGCGCTTCGTCAAGCCCATGCGCGTTTCATGGGCGAAGCCGACTCACGGCGCGGCGCGGAGTCAAATCCGGCCGAGTCTCGTACCAGCGCAACCAGCGTTGAGTCGTGACTGCCCGCGGATCCGCGCGGCTGTCACATTTGCAAAGGAGACTCGCCGGACGACGCAGAGCCGAGGTACCACCCGGCTTGACGTCGTCGTTGCCTCACCCCCCGGAAGGAGTTTCCATGCCCAGCATCCTCGATTCACTCGCCTCGAACTTCAGCCCCGACGTCATCGGTGACATCGGCAAGGCATTGGGTGCCGACACCTCGGCCGTGTCCAAGGGGATCGGCGTGATCGGCCCGCTGCTGCTGTCCGGCATGACGAGACAGGCGACGCAGCCCGGCGGCGCGGAATCGCTGATGAAGCTGCTGCCCGAGGGCACGGGGATTCTCGGCAACCTCGGCGGCCTGCTCAGCGGGCTGACGGGAGGCAAGACCGGCAGCGAGGGCAGCCCCATGAGCACCTTGCTCGGGCCGGGCGTGAACGCCGTCGGCGCCTCGCTGTCGCGCACGCTGGGATTCAATGTCACGCCGCTGCTCGCCATGGCCGCTCCGGCCCTGCTCGGCATGGTGGGCAAGGCCGTGAAGTCGGACAAGCTCGACGCGAGCGGGCTGGCATCGATGCTGGGTCACGAGCGCGACGCGTTCACAAGCAATCCCGCGAACAAGGAGACGGTTGCCCTGGTCACCTCGGCGATCACGACGGGCGACAAGGCGGCCGCGACAATCGCGTCCTATGGCGAGAGCTGGAAGCACGTGTCCGCCGGCCCGGCTGCGGCACTGTTCATGGTGTCGTCATCGGACCTCTCGGGCCCGATCGGCACCGTGAAGGAAGCGCAGGCTGCCGGCAAGGCGATGCTCGATGCCGCGAGCAAGGCCGATCCGACGTCGGTGCTGGCGTCGGCGTTCGGTGCCGGCCTGACGATGGACATGGCCAGCCAGGTGAAGCTGCTGGCGCCGAGCAAGGACAAGCTGATCGACATCGTCAAGGCCGGCGCCTCGGCGGTGGCGGCGAAGTCTCCCGGCGAGCTGCAGGCCTACAAGAACACGGTCCTCTTGGTCGCCCAGGCGAGCGCCGAAGCGTCGAAGGAAGGCGGATTCCTCGGCATCGGGGGCACGCTGGTGAGCAAGGAAGAGCAGGCCGCGATCGACGCCATCAAGGCCGCCCTCGGCTGACGCGCCCGCGTCATGGGCACCTTTCCCGGCAACGGGAGAGGTGCGATCACATCAACGAAGGAGTACGCAATGCCTGGATGGTTCGAGCTCAGCAAAAGCACCGACGATCAGTTCCGCTTCGTCCTGAAGGCGGACAACGCGCAAACGATTCTCACCAGCCAGCAGTACGCGGCCAGAGACTCGGCCAAGGGCGGCATCGCGTCTGTGCAGGCGAACTGCGCCGACGACGAGAGGTACGAGCGCAAGACCTCGTCGGACGGCAGGGCGTTCTTCACCCTGAAGGCGGCCAACCATCAGGTCATCGGCACGAGCCAGATGTATTCGAGCGAGTCCTCGCGCGAGACCGGCATCGCCAGCGTCAAGGCGAACGGCGCCACCGAGACGGTCAAGGACAGCACCTGACCCGCCATCCGCGTTGGTCAGGCCGCTGCTCCGAGGGCGGCGGCGGTCATCCTCGGGCGGGCCTCAGGCGTTGAAGGCAGGACTACTCAACAGCCTGCGAGGCCCAACATGAACAAGCTCTTCCTGACCCTTCTGACAGCACTGGCGACGACAGGCGCGTACGCGGCCCAGAGCACCAGCGGCGGCATCACGACGAGCACCGACCCGGCGCGGGCGGCAGCGGTCGAGAAGCACGCGGAGGAGCTGAAGGCGCGTCAGGCAAAAGAGGCCAAGGCGAAGCCTGCGACCACGCACGCGAGCAGCAAGAAGTCGAGTGGGAAGACATCCACGGCCCATAAGTCGTCGACGCACAAGTCCACGACGCACGCGTCGTCGTCACACAAGCCGCCGACCACCAAGACTGCGCAGGCTCCGAAGAGCTGAGCCCCGCTACGAGACGCGGCGGCGCCGCCACGTCGCCATCGCGCCGATGCCACCGAGCAGGAGCGCCCACTCGGCCGGCTCCGGGATCGGCGTCACCCCACCCGCCGCCCCGTAGCTGAAGTCATCGATGGTGAAGCCCGTCGTTCCCGTGCCGATGATCTTGAAGCCGCCGATGTCGGCCGTCGGTCGCGAAATGCCGGCGAAGCGGCCAGGGGTGCCGGCGAAGGTCTCGAGCGTCGTCTCGGTGAGGCCGGAAAACGCGAAGTTGGTGTCGGCTGCGATCAGCGTCACGTTGCCGAGCGCGGGGTTGAGCCAGAAGCCCACGCTGCTGACCTTGGTCGGAAAGAACACCTCGATGAACGCGCCCGGACCGAACTTGGTCGTGAAGTCGAAGTCCACCGGCCCGAGCACGGTGGTGCCGGAATGCGCGTTGGCGGCGATGGCTCCGCCGAGCTGGTAGAGCGCCGGCATGTTGGTGCCGACCGCACCGCCGACGGAGAACTGCACGCCCGGCACCTGGTTGAAGACGAAGGACGTGGGGCTGACCGCGACGCCCTGGGTGTAGGCGGTGATCGCTTGCGGCGTTCGGCCGGCGAGTGATTCGAAGGTCTGAACGGTGAGCCCGCTCTGGAAGGCCGCGGCGAGGCCGGGGTCCGTGGTGTCGATGCCGGCGGCGCCTGCCGCGGTGACGGAGCCGACGCTGATGGCGGCGCAGGCCAATGAACGAATCTTCATGGCTTCTCCTGAGCTGATCGATGCGGGACCGCATTCGCGAGCGCCCCAGGTCCCGGCGGGGACCGGCATCTCAGCACCATGAAACAGGCCCGTCAATCCCCCAACGCGCTCTCGCCGAAAGCGTGTTGAAGGCACGCGGTTTGCTGGCGCCAGCCCCCGCCGCACACTCTCGATGGCGGCAGCGTCGATTCGTGAGAACCAGGGAGGCAAACGTCATGCTGAAGGTCTACGGTTTTTCGAAGGTCAACGCCGTCGCGCGCGGGAACACGCGTGACCTGCGCGTGCTGTGGGCGCTCGAAGAGATGCAGATGCCTTTCGAGATCGTCGGCATGGACTATCCGGCGCACGAGCTGAGCACCGACGCGTATCGCCGCCTCAGTCCCTTCGAGCAGATCCCCGCCATCGACGACGACGGCGTGGTGCTGTCGGAGTCGGCGGCGATCCTGATCTATCTGGCGAAGAAGGCCGGCAAGCTGATCCCGCCCGACCCGGCCGGCGAGGCGCAGGTGGTGCGCTGGTGCTTCGCCGCCATGAACACGGTCGAGCTGCCGCTCCTGACGCTCCTGCTGATGGGCTTCGTGGCGAAGAACGACGCGCCCGGGAAGTACCGCGAGTTCACGGTCGGCTGGGCGAATCGCCACCTCGCCAACCTGGAGCGCTGGTTCGACGGCCGCGAGTTCATCGCGACCGAGGCCTTCACCGCGGCGGACATCCTGATGGCGCATGCGCTCGACGAGATCAAGGACAAGAGCCTCATCGAGCCGTACACCCGCGTCGCGAGCTACCGCGAGAGATGCTTCGCTCGCCCGGCGTGGAAGCGTGCGATCGAGAGCTACTGCACGAGGGTCGAAGCCGGCTGAGCGGGCATCGACCACCCGATCATCGGAACGCGACCCACAGCAACGAGATGCCCGAGATCGCCATCAGCCCGTCGATCAGCGACCGGTAGCTGGCGGGGCTCAGCCGGAGCACGAAGAAGCGCCCGGCGAACGATCCGGCCATCAGCGTCGCCCCAACGGCCAGGCCGTGAAGGAGCAGTTCGAGCGGCAGCGCGCCGAGGGCGCGGAAGGTCGCGGCCTTGGCAGCGTACATGCCCAGCGAGCTCGCCGCCTCGGTGCCGAGGAAGGCGCCGCGCTCCAGGCCGTAGAAGGTGAAGAGCGGCACCGTGAGCGGCCCGGTCGAGACCACCACGCCGGTGAGAACGCCGAGCGGCGCGCCGAGCAGCATCAGGTGCGTGCGGGTCAGCCGGAAGTCGTGCCGCGCCAGCCAGTGCCGCGCCGGAATCAGGGCGAGGAAGAAGACGCCGAGCGCCGTCTCGGCGACGCCGGCGGGAATGGCGAGCAGCAGGCGCGCGCCCAGCATCGCGCCGGGAATGGCGGTGACGGAGTAGGCGGCGCACGCGCGCCAGTCGATCTCGCGGCGCCAGGCCAGCACGCGCCCGAGGTTGCCCGCGAACGCGGCCACCGCCATGATGGGAACAGCCTGGCGCGGCCCGAACATCACCACGAGGATCGGCATCAGCACCAGCGACGAGCCGGTCCCGACGATGCCGCCGAGCGTGCCTGCGAAGAGGCCCGCGACGAGCACCACCAGGTAATCCATCGCTCAAGCTTAATGGCGGAGCTCTTCAGAGCTCGCCAAGGGCCCGGGGGCCCGGCCCCCATTGCCCGACCCGCGCGCCGCTACATCGCCAGGAAACGGACCCACGACGTGGCGATGTAGTACAGGTTGTCGAAGGCCTGGCCCGGCGCCGGGCTCGGCGCGGCGATCGCGCGGTCGAGGAAACGATCGAGCGCCGGGCCGCTCGCGCGCACCGCGGGCTGCGGCTGGCAGAGCGGCAGCAGCGCCTTCAGGTCGTCGCCGGCGAGGCGCGTGGCCTGCGCCACGTGGGCTTCGACGCTGGCCGGCGAGGGCGCGGCGTCGGCCGCGGCGCTGCTGGTGCTGTAGATGCAAAGCACGGTGGCGCTGCTGCCAGGCACGCCAATGCGGTCCCTCGAAGAGAGACCTCTGCTACGGAACAGCTTCGGCGATTGCCGGTGCGACGGCAACGTGCAGTGCGCACACAAGTGCGCACGTTCCTTGTGTGACGGCGCACTACCGCGCTCGCAGCGGTCTGCCTTGGACGACCGCATCGAACCCTTTTGGCAAATATCAAGCCTGCGTTCGCTTTCAGTGGGCGACCGCATGCGCGCCTCAGGCTGCCTTCGGCGGCGCCTCAGGTTCCACTTGCTCGACCGGCTGCTCGACCGCCGGCGCTTGCCGCGCCGTCGCCGCCGTCGCGGGTGCGGTGCCGCGATCGCGGCGCGCGTCGGGGAGCATCTCCGAGAGCCACTGCACCAGGTGGCCGGTGTAGACGCGCTGGCTGGTCTCGTCCGACAGGCCGTGGTCGGCACCCGCGATGCAGCGGTAGGTGAGCGAGCGGGTCTGGGTGAGCGCGGCGCGATAGCTCTTGATGACTTCGGCCGGGACGAGGTCGTCGTGCTCGGATTCGACCAGCAGAGCGTCGCCCTTGAACGCCGCGCAGGCACGCAAGGCGCGATTTGTCGCGGTGGCGACGAAGCTGCGGCGATAGGCGCGCAGGTCCTGGTCAATGTGCAGCTGCAGCTTCGGCAGCTCCCAGCCGGTATCGATGTAGAGCGCCGGAACGCGCAGCGCGAGCCACGACACCGGCCGCATCGACGTCAGGATGGTCGCCAGATAGCCGCCGTAGCTGCTGCCGACGACGGCGATCGCCGAGCTGTCGACGGAAGGATGCGCCGCCAGCGCGTCGTAGGCCGAGAGCACGTCGTACAGATTGCTCTCGCGCGACACCGTCTCGCGCTTCGGCTGGGTGCCGGCGTGCCCGCCCAGGTCGAAGGTCAGGCAGACGCAACCCAATGCGGCGATCTCTCTCGCGCGCGCGAAGTATTGCTGCTGGCTGCCGCCCCAGCCGTGCACGAACAGCACGCCGGGCACGAGCACGCCCGGCAGGACGAGCGTCCCGGCGATGGTGCCGGAGCCGCCGCGGATCTCGATCTTCTGTTCACGAGAGGCCATCGCGATGCACCTGCGCGTATTTGGTGAGGGGTCCGAGATGATCGTCGACGCCGGCGAAGTACACCGTCGCGCCCTCGGGAATCGGAACGTCCGGCCCGTGCACCTCGGTCGTCGATGCGCGCACCGTCTGCAACGCCGGGTCGTCGTTCAGTGCCTCGAGCGCCGCCAGCTCGGCGCCGCTCGCGCCACCGAGCCGCCACGACTGCTCCAGGACGCCGATGCATTGGCGTCCTTTGGCGTCCCGGCCTTCGATGACGTCGTAGTTGCTTCGCGACGCGAGCATGCCGGCGAAGCACGCCAGCGCGGCTTCGTGATACGCCCGCGCCATGGCGATCGCGCGCCGTGCGCCGTCTTCCAGCGTAAGCGGTGCGAGGGCATCGAAGCCGCCGCGCGCCACTTCGATGGCGGAGCCGCCGTAGACCTCCTTGCCGTGCCGGCTTCGCGTCGTCCGCTGGGTGCCGATGTAGCTGGCTCGCAATGAGCCGACGCGGACCCGCCCGACGCTGTAGGTGCGCGGGTCGACGAGATTGCGCTCGACGACGACGCCGGCGTTGAACTCGGCGGGCACGATGGCGGCGATCTGCGCGTCGAGCTCGGTCTCGTCGTGGGCGACGGATTGGCCCGAGCCGCCGATGCCGCTCGCCAGCTTGATCCGCACGTCGCCGTCGCGCAGCAACCGACGTCCTGCGTCGCGCGCGTCGCTCGGCGAGAAAGCTGACCAGCCCGCGAGCACGACATCGCGCACGCGCTCGGGGAAATCGACCTGCCAGCCCGACGGCGCCGCGGCCGCCGCGTCGATCAGCGGATGCGAGATCGTCTTCGTGGCGACGAACGGGAACGGCACCACGCCGCCGAACAAATCCTCTTCGCCGCGGATGCCCAGCGCACGGGCGGTGTCGAGCGAGGTGATCGTCACGTCCGGCACGACATAGCCGAGGTCGACGGTCGGGCCTGTCGCGGTGCCCTTGAGCTCGTCGAACTCGCATCCCATCAATGCCGCCAGCCGTGCGGCGAGGCGGCGCTGCGTGGCCCGGTCGTGCTCGCGTGCATCGGTGCGGCAGGCGAGATAAGTCACTCGCCGGTGCGAGGTGATCGGCGGCCGTTCAGAAGCCATGCTCGATGCCATTTTCACTTTGTGGCACTCGTCGTGCCACGCGGACAGCGGACCTGCCGACACTACTACGAATCGCCCCGCGGCCGCGCGCTGCTGCGATTCGCAGGGCGCACGCAGCCAGGCTGCGACGCTCGCGGAGAATCGGCGCGATGAACAAACCGCTGACCCGCGCCGAAGTGGCGCCCGAGACCACGTGGAACCTCGCCGACCTGTTCGCGACGCGAGACGCGTGGCTAGCCGAGCTCGCCGATGTCGAGCGATCGGTCGCCAAGGTCGTCCGCTACGAAGGGCAGCTCGCGACGAGTCCGGCCGCGCTGCTCGCCTGCCTGGACGCGCGCGACGAGGTGATGGTCGCGCTCGACCGGGCCGAGGCCTTCGCCGGACTGCGCGAGGCGGAAGACGGCGGCAACGCCGCCCACCAGGCCGACCTGTCGAGCGCGGCCGCGCTCGGCGCGCGCATGCGAGCGGCCGTGAAGTTCGTCGACACCGAGATCCTGGCGTTGCCCGAAGGCACGTTGGCCGCCTGGCTGCGCGACGAGCCGGCGCTCGCGATCTATCGCCCGGCTCTCGACAAGCTGGCCGCCCTGCGGCCGCACATGCTCTCGGCCGAGACGGAGCGCGTGCTGGCGAGCCTCGGCGAAGTGCTCGACGCGCCGTACACGATCTACGGCCGGGCGAAGACGGGCGACATGACCTTCGCGCCCTTCATCGATGCCGCCGGCATCTCGCATCCGAGCTCGTTCAACCTCTACCAGTCGTCGTACGAGACCGCCGCCGACACGAGCGTGCGCCGCGCCGCCTGGGCGTCGTTCTGCGCCGGGCTCGCGCCGTATCAACACACGATGGGCGGCACGTTCGCCACGGAAGTCGCCAAGAACCTCGTGCTCGCCAAGGCGCGCGGCCACGCGAGCGCCGAGGGCTACCTGCTCCACGAGCACCAGGTGTCGTTCGAGCTCTACAGCAACGTGCTCGACATCATCCAGGCCGAGCTCGCGCCGCACATGCAACGCTATGCGCGCCTGCGCCGCCGCGTGCTCGGGCTCGACAAGCTGCTGTACTGCGACGTGAAGGCGCCGCTCGACCCCGGCTACGCGCCGGCGACGACGTTCGACGACACGGCCGTGCTGCTCGAGGAGGCGCTCGCGCCGCTCGGCGCCGAGTACGTCGCGCTGGTGAAGAACGCGTTCCAGCGCCGCTGGATCGACCGCGCCGACAACCTCGGCAAATCGTCGGGCGCGTTCTGCGCCACGCCCTACGGCGTGCATTCGTTCATCCTGATGACGTGGACGGATTCGATGCGCGACGCGTTCACCCTCGCCCACGAGCTGGGCCACGCCGGGCACTTCATGCTGGCGGGGCAACATCAACGGCCTGCCAACCGGGACGCGGCGATGCCCTTCGTCGAGGCGCCGTCGATCATGAACGAGGTGCTGCTGGCCCGCCACATCCTGGCCCGCTCGGCCGACCCGCGCATGCGCCGCTGGGTGCTGACGCAGGTGCTGGGCACCTACCACCACAACTTCGTCACCCACTTGCTCGAGGCCGAACTGCAGCGCCAGATCTACCGGCTCGCCGAAGGCGGGCAGCCGGTCACCGCCGCGCTCCTGAACGAGAGGAAGCGCGCCATCCTGGAGAAGTTCTGGGGCGACACGGTCGAGATCGACGACGGCGCGGCGATGACCTGGATGCGCCAGCCGCACTACTACCTCGGCCTGTACCCGTACACCTATTCGGTCGGCCTGGTCGCGGCCACGGCCCTGGCCGAGAAGTCGAACCGCGATGGCCCGGCCGTGCTGTCGCGCTGGCTCGACGTGCTGCGCGCCGGCGGCACGCTGCCGCCACTCGACCTGATGCGCCAGGTCGGCATCGACCTGTCTTCGCCGCAGCCGATCCGGGAGGCGGTGGCCTATGTGGGACGGCTGATCGAGGAGCTGGAAGCCGGTTTCTGATCCCGAACGATCAGCATCGGCAGCAGCGCACGAACATCCGGCAGCGCGGCGATCCCGTCGAGCGCCTGCAGGAACTGCTCGCTCTGCGCCGCCGAAGGCGGATGGGGCGCATACGCAAGACAGTCCCTGAAGCGCGCCTGATGCTGGGCGTCGTCCAAGTCGTTGCCCGGAAAGCCGGGCGGGATGTCGAGCCCGCGGCGGTGCGTGCGCCCATCGTTCGTGGTCACGGCCAGGTCGACGGCGGCGTGGCCGCGCGCATCGAGCCGCTCGTCGGCGATCACGCGGATGCGGCCGATCATGTCGCGCACGACCGGGTCGTGCACCTGCGCCGGCGCGAAATGCTCGAGCAACGACGCCTGACGTACGAGCGCGTTGGCGACGCAGTACCCGGCGTTGAACTGCGCATCGACGCGAGGGTTGGCGCCGATCCGGAAGGCGTGCCCCACCAGCCGGTGCGCATACGGCGGCAGGCGAACTTCGGCGCTGCGGACGTCCGCGGCGCGCAGGCCGAGCTCCGACACCAGGCCCAGCGCAAGCTCCGTCACGCCCTGCGTGACGCCGCAGCTCGGGTACTTCTTGAAGACGACGTTCGCGACCTTCCACGTCTCGCCCAGGCCGCGCGTCACCGACTCGGGATCGAGCGTGCCGCGACCGTACAGGTGCGCGAAGCCGTAGT
>Ga0207650_10001310_pt1 | contig 18017 bp, 12 predicted proteins | sample KBSS63metaG_FD_184325 | JGI IMG/M metagenome (GOLD analysis project Ga0207650, IMG submission 184325) | Switchgrass rhizosphere microbial communities from Kellogg Biological Station, Michigan, USA - KBS S6-3 metaG (SPAdes) (version 2) | ecosystem: Host-associated > Plants > Roots > Rhizosphere...
CCAAGTGGGCAGTGCCACAGGGGATGCCGGCATCGATGAACTCATCGCGGGGGCATCGTACCCGCGCTCCAGGGCCCGCCGAGCCCGGGCAATCACGCGTATTTCAGTTCGCCGGTCTTGCCGCGGAACACGCGGTACGAGAAGACCGTATAGCCGGCGATCGCCGGCACCGAGATGCAGGTGCCGATCAGCAGCACCTTCAACGCCTCCGGGCTGCTCGCGGCCTGCCAGATCGTCAGCTGATCGAGCACGACGTACGGGTAGATGCTGTACGCGAGGCCGAGGAAGCCGAGCACGAAGACCGCGATCAGCAGCACGAACGGCAGCCAGCTGACCGGCCCGCGCACATGGCGCGTGCCGAGCAGCGCGCGCAGCGCGAGCAGGCTCGCACCGCACATCAGCGGGATCGCGGCGAGCGCGATGATCTCGGGCAGCGAGAACCAGCGCTGACGCACCGTCGCGCTGACCCACGGCGTCGCCATCGAGATCAGCACCAGCCCGCCGACCATCGGCGCCCAGGCGATGCGCGCCCACTGCACCGCACGCTCCTGCAGCTCGCCTTCGGTCTTCATGATCAGCCAGCTCGCCCCCATCAGCACATAGGCCATCGGCAGCGCGACCGCGATCGCGGCCGCGAACAGCGGGTAGTTCCAACCGGTGCCAAAGCCGCTGACATAGCGGCCGAGCATCCAGCCCTGCGCCACCGACGCGAGCGCCGAGCCGGCGAAGAACAGGCGGTCCCAGGTCTTCTTGTGGGTGTCCTTCGCCTTCACGCGGAAGTCGAACGCGACGCCGCGCAAGGTCAGCCCGACCAGCATCAGCGCGACCGGCAGGTAGAGCTCGCCGAGCACCAGGCCGTGGGCGCGCGGGAAGGCGACCAGCAGGATGCCGACGCCCAGCACGAGCCAGGTTTCGTTGGCGTCCCAGAACGGCCCGATCGAGGCCACCATCACATCCTTCTCGGCATCGGTCGCGCGGTGCATCAGCATGCCGACGCCGAGGTCGTAGCCGTCGCTGATGACGTAGACCAGCATCGAGAAGCCCATCAGCCCCATGAAGATGACGGGCAGCATCGCATCGAAGCTCATCATGTCCATGCCGCGCTCCCGGCCGGCAGCACCGGCGACGTCGCGACGCCGACCGGGGTGGCGGCCTCTTCGGCGGCCTCGACCTGCAGCACGTCCTCGGGCTTCTCGGCCATGTACTTCAGCACGCTGACATAGGCCACGATCAGGACCGCGTAGAGCACGAGGTAGAGCGTCAACGTCAGGCCGATCATTCCCGCCGTCGGCTTCGTCGAGACGACGTCGGCGGTGCGGATCAGGCCATGGACGACGAACGGCTGGCGGCCGATCTCGGTCACATACCAGCCGGCGACTGTCGCGACCCAGCCCGAGAAGGTCATGCCGGCGCAGAGCCACAGCAGCGCGCGCGGCAGCCGCTCGGGCTGCCAGCGCGCGCGCCGGTACAGCCAGACGCCGACCCAGCTTGTCGCCAGCATCAGCATGCCCATGCCGACCATCACGCGGAAGGCGAAGAAGACCGGCAGCGGCGGCGGGTGGCGGTCGCGGAACTCGTCGAGCCCCTTGATCTCGCCGTCGAGCTCGTGCGTGAGGATCAGGCTCGCGACATGCGGCACCTCGATCGCAAAATGATTCAAACGCTGCTCGGCGTCCGGAATCGCGAACAGCAGCAGCGGCGCGCCGCGCTCGGTCTTCCAGATGCCTTCCATCGCGGCGATCTTGGCCGGCTGGTGCTGCAGCGTGTTGAGGCCGTGCAGGTCGCCGACGAAGATCTGCACCGGGATCAGTACAGCACCGACGGTCAGCCCGACCCGCAGCACGCGCGGCGCCGAGCGCAGTGCGGCGCCTCGCAGCAACTGCCAGGCGCTCAGGCCGGTGAGCAGGAACGCGCAGGTCAGCCCCGACGCCAGCACCATGTGCGTGAAGCGATACGGAAACGACGGGTTGAAGATCACCTCGATCCAGCTGCGCACGTGGTAGACGCCGTCGCGGATCTCGTAGCCGGCGGGCGTCTGCATCCACGAGTTCAGCGCCAGGATCCAGAACGCGCTAAGCGTGGTGCCGAACGCGACGAAGAAGGTCGCCATGAAGTGGACCTTCTCGCTGACCTTGCCGTGCCCGAACAGCATCACGCCGAGAAATCCCGCCTCGAGGAAGAACGCGGTCAGCACCTCGTAGCCGAGCAGCGGCCCGGCGATGTTGCCGACCTTCTCCATGAAGCCCGGCCAGTTGGTGCCGAACTGGAAGCTCATCGTGATGCCGCTGACGACGCCGAGCGCGAACGTCAGCGCGAACACCTTGGTCCAGAAGCGATAGGCGTCGAGCCAGCCTTGCGCCGACGCGCGGTCGGTGCCGTGGCGGGCACGCAGCCAGCGCACCCGGAAGAACAGCAGCAACCAGCCGAGCGCGATGCTGATCGTGGGAAAGAGGATGTGGAAGGTGATGTTCGCGGCGAACTGCATGCGGGCCAGAAGCAGCGCGTCCATCACCGTTCCGCGGCTACTTCTTTGCGGACGCGGCGGCCGGTGCCGTGCCTTGCGAAAGCGCGTCGGACATGCCGATCAGCACGCCGCTGACCAGGGTCGAGTAGCTGTCGAGCATCGCCTTCGAGGCCTGCATGCCGAACGCACGCCCGTCGCGCAGGTTCTGCTGCACGCTGTCCATCAATTGCGAAACTGTTGCGGTCGCAGCGCTGCCGGTGCCGGTGCCCTTCGCCAGCGTCGCCTTCAGCACGCCGGCCCATGGACCCTCGAGGGGGCCCTGCGCGCCCTCGGCCGCCTTGCGCAGTGCAGCGAACAAGGTGTCCTCCAGCTTCTCGATGTCGGCGAGCGCCTTCTTGACCTGCGTCTCGCGCAGGTCGGCGCCCTGGTCGACCATCTGCTGCAGCGCCTTGCGGTTGGCCTGCACCGCCTTCTCGAGCGCCGCGTCCATGCCGGCGACCGCCTTCGCGAGCAGCGCCTCGAGGTCGACGGCGCCGAGCGGGCTGCTCGCAGCGCCGGTCGATGCGGCCTTCGCGACCGTGTTCAGCACCTGCCGGATGTTCGCGAGGGTCAGCTCGCGCCCCTGCAGCGCCTTCAGGGTCGCATCGCCGACCGCCTTGCGGATCGCCTCGCCCTGCTTCGCGCTGGCGGCCGAGAATTGCTGGATCAGCGCTTCCTGATCGATGCCGTACTTGATCATGGTCGCTCCCTCATTGCATGTGCTGACCGCCGTTGATGGCGATGTTGGCCCCCGTGACGAACGCCGCCTCCTCGGACGCGAGGTAGATGATCAGGCCGGCCACCTCCTCGGGCTTGCCGAGGCGGCCGACCGGGATGTGCGGCAGGATCTTGCTGTCGAGCACCTCCTTCGGGATCGCGGTGACCATCTTGGTCCCAATGTAGCCGGGCGAGATCGTGTTGACGGTGACATTCTTCTTCGCGACCTCGAGCGCGAGCGCCTTGGTGAAGCCGTGCACCCCCGCCTTCGCGGCCGAGTAGTTGGTCTGGCCGAACGCGCCCTTCGAGCCGTTGACCGACGAGACGTTGATGATGCGCCCCCAGTTGCGCTCGACCATGCCGTCGGCGACCTGCTTGGTCATGTTGAAGAGGCTGTCGAGGTTCGTGCGCAGGACAGCGTCCCAGTTCACCTTGTCCATCTTCTTGAAGGTCGTGTCGCGCGTGATGCCGGCGTTGTTGACCAGCACGTCGACCGGGCCCAACCGTTCCTGCACCTCGGCCACCGCCTGAGCGCACGACGCGTAATCGGCGACGTCGCACGGCACCGCGACGATGTCGTAGCCGTTGCCCTTCATCTGCGCCAGCCATTCCTTGTGCGTCTTGTTGCCGGGCGAGAACGTCACCGCGAGCTTATAGCCCGCGTCGATCATCTTGGTCGAGATCGTCTCGCCGAGGCCGCCCATGCCGCCGGTCACCAGCACCACACATTGTTGGGTCATCTTGCTTCTCCTGGGTTGTTGATGAAGAGTCGGTCGTTCAAGCGCGCTCGACCGCGAGCGCGACGCCCATGCCGCCGCCGATGCAGAGCGACGCCAGGCCCTTGTTCGCGCCGCGCCGGCGCATCTCGTGCAGCAGGGTCACGAGGATCCGGCAACCCGACGCACCGATCGGATGGCCGATCGCGATCGCGCCGCCGTTGACGTTGATGCGGCTGGTGTCCCAGCCCATCTCCTGGTTGACGGCGCAGGCCTGCGCGGCGAACGCCTCGTTGATTTCCATCAGGTCGAGGTCCTTCGCGCTCCAGCCGGCCTTCTTCAGGCACAGCCGCGACGCCGGCACCGGACCCATGCCCATGATCGACGGATCGAGGCCGGCGCTCGCATAGGCGCGGATCACCGCGAGCGGCTGCAGGCCGAGCGTGGCGGCACGCTGCGCCGACATCACGAGCACCGCGGCCGCGCCGTCGTTCAGGCCCGAGGCGTTGCCGGCCGTCACCGAGCCGCTCTTGTCGAACGCGGGGCGCAGCCCGGCGAGCGCGTCGGCATTGGTCTTGCGGTTGACGAACTCGTCGGCCGCGAACACGATCGGATCGCCCTTCTTCTGCGGGATGCTGAACGGCAGGATCTCGTCGGCGAAGCGCCCCGCTTCCTGCGCGGCCGCCGCTTTCTGCTGCGACGCCAGCGCGAGCGCATCCTGCATCGGGCGCGAGATGGCGTACGCCTTCGCGACGTTCTCGGCGGTCGTCCCCATGTGGTACTGGTTGTAGACGTCCCACAGGCCGTCGGTGATCATCGAGTCGACCATCTTCCAGTCGCCCATCCGGTTGCCTTCGCGCGAGTTCAGCAGCACGTGCGGCGACGCGCTCATGTTCTCCTGGCCGCCGGCGACGACGATCTCGGCATCGCCGCAGCGGATCGCCTGCGCCGCCAGCATCACCGCCTTCAGCCCCGAGCCGCAGACCTTGTTGATCGTCATGGCCGGCACCGAATTCGGCAGCCCCGACTTGATCACCGTCTGGCGCGCCGGGTTCTGCCCCGAGCCGGCCGTCAGGACCTGGCCCATGATCACTTCGGAAATGGCGTCGCCAGGCACGCCGGCCTTGGCGAGCAGGCCCTTCACGACATGCGCGCCGAGGTCGGGCGCCGGGGTCTTGGCGAGCGTGCCGCCGAACTTGCCCACGGCGGTGCGTTGGGCGGCCACGATCACGATGTCGTCGGTCATGCGAATCTCCTCGGGTTGAAAAAAGACGGAATGCGGCGCGCGCTCACTCGGCGCGCGCCTTGACGTAGCGGCCGGGGGCCGGCTCGATGGCGGTGAATTCGGCGTTGCCCGGCTGGCGCGGCGCGGCAACGAGCGGGCCGGACTGCGCCGCGAGCCAATCGGACCACGCCGGCCACCAGCTGCCGTCGACGCTCGTCGCGGCGTCGAGCCAGGCTTGCGCATCGGCGGCAGGCCCGCCGATCCAGTGGTTGCGCTTGCGCTTGGCCGGTGGGTTGATCACGCCGGCGATGTGGCCGCTCGCGCCGAGCACGAAGCGGGTCGCGCCGCCAAGCAGGCCCGTGCTCGCATGGGCGGTCCGCCACGGCACGATGTGGTCCTCGCGCGAGGCATAGATGAAGGCCGGCACGTTGATCCGCGAGAGGTCGACCGGCACCCCGCACTGTCGGGTACCACCGGGCTCGCGCAGCTTGTTCTCGAGATAGGTCTGGCGCAGGTACCAGCAGTACATCGGCCCCGGCAGATTGGTGTCGTCGCTGTTCCAGAACAGCAGGTCGAACGCGCGCGGCGCCTTGCCTTGAAGGTAGCCGTTGACGACGTAGGGCCAGATCAGGTCGTTGGCGCGCAGCGAGGCGAACACCTGCGCGAGCTCGCGCCCGTGCAGCAGGCCGCTGCGGCCGAGCTTGGCCTCGCGCGCGGCCACGCTCGCCTCGTCGACCATCAGGCCGAGCTCGCCGGTGTCGGAGAAGTCGAGCATCGTCGTCAGCAGGGTCAGGCTCGACGCCGGCTCGTCGCCGCGCGCCGCCGCGACCGCCAGCGCACTCGCGAGCAACGTGCCGCCGACGCAGAAGCCCAAGGTGTCGACCTGATCCGCGCGACGTATACGGCGCGCGACGCCGAGCGCCTGCAGCACGCCCTGCTCAACGTAGTCGTCCCAGGTCAGCTGCCCATGCGCCTTGCCGACGTTGCGCCACGAGACCAGGAACACCGTGTGGCCCGAGGCCACTGCATAGGCGACGAACGAGTTCTCGGGCTGCAGATCAAGGATGTAGAACTTGTTGATGCAGGGCGGCACGATCACCAGCGGGCGCTTGTGCACCTTCGGCGTCGTCGGCGCGTACTGGATCAACTGCATCAGCTCGTTCTCGAAGACGACGCTGCCGGGAGTCGTCGCCAGATCGCGGCCGACCTCGAAGGCCTGCTCGTCCGACATCGAGATGCGGCCCTTCGCGAGGTCGGCGAGGAAGAGCCGCGTCCCTTCGATCAGGCTGGCGCCGCCGCTCTGCATCGCGAGCTGCAAGGTCTCCGGGTTGGTGGCGAGCCAGTTCTTCGGGCTCGTCGCGTCGAGCACCTGGCGCAGCGCGAAGTCCCACTGCGCCTTGGCACGTTCGTCGACCGGAGCGGCATCGACCGCGCCGCGCATCCAGGTCGCGAACTGCCGATGGCCGAGCGCGAACTGTTCGAACCAGCCGAAGGGATCGGCGCCGCTCTGCGGATCGTTCATCGTCGCGGCCCCTTCAATGCAGCTTGACGTGCGGCTCGGTGCGCCGCGTGATCAGGCGCGCCAGCGTGTCGAGCGCGACCTTCAGATAGCCGTGCAGCGCCAGCTCGTGCATCTTGTAGAGCGACACGTACATGACGCGTGCGAAGGCGCCTTCGATCATCAGGCTGCCGCCGATCAGGCCGCCCATCATGTTGCCGACGGTGCTGTACTCGCCGAGCGAGACCAGCGAGCCGAAGTCGCGGTAGCGATAGTCCTTCAGCGGCTTGCCGGCCAGCCGGCGGCGGATCTGCGCCGCGACGTGCGAGGCCTGCTGGTGGGCCGCCTGCGCGCGCGGCGGCACCAGCCCGCCGGTGCCGCCCTGGGCTTGCGGCCAGGCGCAGGCCGCGCAGTCGCCGATCACGAAGATGTCGTCGTCGCGGGTCGTCTGCAAGGTCGGCTTCACGACGATCTGGTTGCTGCGGTGTGTCTCGAGGCCCGCGAGGTCTTTCAGGAAGTCGGCCGCCTTAACGCCGGCGGCCCAGACGATCAGCTCGGCGGGCAGTCGGCGGCCGTCCTCTAGGCGCACGCCGTCCGCTAGCACCTCAGCGACTTTCGCGCTCGTGTGCACGCGCACGCCGAGCTGGTCGAGCAATTTCAAGGTCGCTTCCGACAGCCGCGGCGGCAGCGCGGGCAGGACCCGATCCGCCGCTTCGATCAGGTTGACCTGGATGTCGCGCTCCGCATCGACCCGGTCGAGCCCGTACGCCACGACTTCGCGCGTCGTCCGGTGCAGCTCGGCCGCGAGCTCGACGCCGGTCGCGCCTGCGCCGATGATCGCGACGTGCAGCTGCTCGGGGCGCAGCGGCGTCGTTTGCGCATGCGCACGAATGCAGGCGTTGACCATGCGGGCATGGAAGCGCTCGGCGTCGGCCTTGGACTCGAGCCGGAGGGCATGCGCCGCGACACCCGGCGTGCCGAAGTCGTTGCTGAGGCTGCCGAGCGCGAGCACCAGCGTGTCGTAGCCGAACACGCGGTCGGGGGTCACTTCGCGGCCCTCGTCGTCGAGGTACGGCGCGACATGCACCTCGCGCCGCTCACGGTCGAGTCCGGTCATCTCGCCGATCCGGAAGCGGAAGTGGTGCCAGTGGGCCTGCGCGAGGTAGTCGACCTCGTGCGCGCTCATGTCCATGCTGCCCGACGCGATCTCGTGCAGCTTCGGCTTCCAGACATGGGTGCGGTTCTTGTCGATCAAGGTGACCTCGGCCCTGCCCCGCTTGCCGAGCGTGTCGCCGAGCCGCGTCGCGAGCTCGAGACCGCCGGCACCGCCACCGACGATGACGATCCTCTCGCGTGACGCGACGTGATTCACGGGCGGCTCGAAGTCATCAGGACCGGATCGCGTCAGCGTGTCGCTGCGGCCGGCATGTGCGGCTGGGCGACGTCGAGCACCTCCTCGGGCTCATCGGCCTCGACCGCGGTCTCCTGGTCGAGATGGCGCCGCATGCGCTCGGTGTCGAGGTCTCCGGTCCAGCGCGCGACGACCACCGTCGCGACGCCGTTGCCGATCAGGTTGGTCAGCGCGCGCGCTTCCGACATGAAGCGGTCGATGCCGAGGATCAGCGCGAGGCCGGCGACCGGCACGTGCCCGACCGCCGACAGCGTCGCCGCCAAGACGATGAAGCCGCTGCCAGTCACGCCGGCCGCGCCCTTCGAGGTCAGCAGCAGCACCAGCAGCAACGTCACCTGCTGGGTCAAGGTCATCGGCGTGTTGGTCGCCTGCGCGATGAAGACCGCCGCCATCGTCAGGTATATCGAGGTGCCGTCGAGGTTGAACGAGTAGCCGGTCGGGATCACCAGGCCGACGACCGATTTCTTCGCGCCAAGGTTCTCCATCTTGGCCATCATCCGCGGCAGCACCGATTCCGACGACGAGGTGCCGAGCACGATTAGCAGCTCTTCCTTGATGTACTTGATGAACTTCCAGATCGAGAAGCCGTTGAAGCGGGCGATCAGGCCGAGCACGACGAAGATGAAGAACAGGCAGGTCGCGTAGAACGTGCCCATCAGCTTGCCGAGCGAGAGCAGCGACCCGACGCCGTATTTGCCGATCGTGAAGGCCATCGCGCCGAACGCGCCGATCGGGGCCACCTTCATGATGTAGCCGACGATCGAGAACAGCACGTGCGAGAAGCGCTCGATGAAGTCGAACACCAGCGTGCCGCGGCCGCCGAACTTGTGCAGCGCGAAGCCGAACATCACCGCGAACAGCAGCACCTGCAGGATCTCGCCCTTCGCGAACGCGTCGACAACCGTGTTCGGAATGACGTTGAGCAGGAAGTCGGTCGTGCTCGCCATCTTGCCGGGGCCGGTGTACGCGGCGATGCCCTTGGTGTCGAGCGTGCTGGCATCGATGTTCATGCCGGCGCCGGGCTGCACGAGGTTGATGATGACCAGGCCGACGACCAGCGCGATGCTGCTGACGATCTCGAAGTACAGCAGCGCAAGGCCGCCGGTCTTGCCGACCTTCTTCATGTCCTCCATGCCGGCGATGCCGACCACGACGGTGCAGAAGATGATCGGCGCGATGATCATCTTGATCAGCTTGATGAAGCCGTCGCCGAGCGGCTTCATCGCCTCGCCGGTCTGCGGGTAGAAGTGGCCGAGCAGCACGCCGATCACGATGGCGGTGACGACCTGGAAGTACAGCGACTTGTAGAGCGGCTTCGATACGGGCTGGTGGTCCACTTGTGTCTCCTTCGAAAACGTTGGCTGGGTTAGAGGCCGGCCGCGTGGGCCTGCCGATCGGCGTGGTAGCTCGAGCGCACGAGCGGCCCGCAGGCGGCATGGGCAAAGCCCATGCCGCGCGCCTCGGCGGCGAGGGCGCCGAAGTGCGCCGGCTCGACATAGCGGAGCACCGGCAGGTTGCCGGGGCGTGGCTGCAGATACTGGCCGACAGTGAGCATGTCGACGCCGTGCCGGCGCAGGTCGCGCAGCACCTCGAGGACCTCGGCGTCGGTCTCGCCGAGGCCGAGCATCAGGCCGGATTTGGTCGGCACCTCGGGGCAGCGCTGGCGGAACGCCTGCAGCAGGCGCAGCGAATGGGCGTAGTCGGCACCGGGACGCGCCTGCCGGTAGAGCCGCGGCACCGTCTCGAGGTTGTGGTTCATCACATCGGGGGCGTCGGCGCACAGGATGTCGAGCGCGACGTCGGCGCGGCCGCGGAAGTCGGGGGTCAGTACCTCGATGCGCGTGCCCGGCGAGGCGCGGCGCACGGCCCGGATGCAGGCGGCGAAATGGGCGGCGCCGCCGTCGCGCAGGTCGTCGCGGTCGACGCTCGTGATCACGACATAGCGCAGGCCGAGGCGCGCCACCGTGTCGGCCAGGTGCAAGGGCTCCTCAGGGTCGGGCGCCATCGGGCGGCCATGCGCGACGTCGCAGAACGGGCAGCGCCGCGTGCACAGGTCGCCCAGCACCATGAAGGTCGCGGTGCCGTTGCCGAAGCACTCGCCGATGTTCGGGCACGAAGCCTCTTCGCAGACGGTGTGCAGGCGCGCCTCGCGCAGCACGTGCTTGACTTCACGGAAGCGCTCGCCCTGCGAGAGCCGCACGCGGATCCAGGCCGGCTTCGGCAACGCCGGTGCGGCCTCGACCTTGATCGGGATGCGCGCGGTCTTCAGGCTGCCGCGCTGCGGGCCGGTCAGGACGGAAGGATCCATGGCGATCAGTCGATCGACTTGGCGGCGACGCGCTCGGCGGTGGCCGCGTCGACGACCGCGAGCGCCGTCATGTTGACGATGCGGCGCACCGTCGCCGAAGCCGCCAGGATGTGCACCGGTCGCGCCGCGCCGAGCAGGATCCCGCCGACCGTGATGCCGTTGCCGGCCGCGATGCGCAGCAGGTTGTACGAGATGTTCGCCGCATCGACGTTCGGCATCACCAGCACATTGGCCTCGGTCTTGAGGTTGGCATCGGGGAACTCGCGCTCGAGGACGGTCCGCGACAGCGCCGCATCGCCGCGCATCTCGCCTTCGACCGCGAGCTGCGGGTCGCGCGCCTTGATCAGCACCAGCGCTTCGCGCATCTTGCGCGCCGACGCGGCGTCCGAGCCGCCGAAGCTCGAGTGCGAGAGCAGCGCGACGCTCGGCGTCACGCCGAAGCGGCGCACCTCCTCGGCAGCGAGCAACGTCATCTCGGCGACCTGCTCGGCGCTCGGGTCGCGGTTGACGTGGGTGTCGAGGATGAAGAGCTGGCGTCCCGGCAGCATCAGCATCTGCATTGCGGCGAGCGTGTTCGCGCCGGGGCGCAGGCCGATGACGTCGCGGACGTGGCGCAGGTGCTCGGCGTAGCTGCCGAAGGTGCCGCACAGCATCGCGTCGGCCTTGCCCTGGCGCACCCACATCGCCGCGAGCAAGGTGGCGCGGCTGCGCATCTCGACGCGGGCACTCGCGCGCGACACGCCGTCGCGGCTCTTCAGATGGTAGTAGTCGTCGGCCGCATCGCCATAGACCGCCGGGTCGAGCAGATTGACGGCTTCGCAGTCCTTACCGAGCGCGAGCCGCAGGCCGAATTCCGACAAGCGCTGTGCGATGACCTCGGGGCGACCGAGCAGCAGCGGACGCGCAAGCCCTTCGTCGACCACGACCTGCGCGGCACGCAGCACCCGCTCGTCCTCGCCTTCGGCATAGACGACGCGCTTCGGCGCGCGCTTCGCCGCGGCGAACAGCGGCTGCATGCTGCTGCCCGATTGGTAGACGAATTGCGACAGCCGCTGACGGTAGGCCGGCATGTCGGCGATCGGGCGCGTCGCGACGCCGCTGTCCATCGCGGCCTGGGCGACGGCGGGCGCGACGACCTCGATCAGGCGCGGATCGAACGGCTTCGGAATCAGGTAGTCGCGGCCGAAGCGCAGGCCGACCGCGCCGTAGGCCTGGGCGACGACTTCGGGGATCTCCTGGTGCGTCAGCTCGGCGATCGCGCGCACCGCGGCGAGCTTCATGGCCTCGTTGATCGTCGTCGCGCCGCTGTCGAGTGCGCCGCGGAAGATGAACGGAAAGCAGAGGACGTTGTTGACCTGGTTCGGATAGTCGGAGCGCCCCGTTCCGATGATCGCGTCGGGCCGCACCGCGAGCGCGTCCTCCGGCATGATTTCCGGCATCGGATTGGCCATCGCGAGAATGATCGGATCGCGCGCCATCGTCTTGACCATCTCCTGCGTCAGCACGCCGCCGGCCGACAGGCCGAGGAAGATGTCGGCCTTCGGGATGATGTCGGCGAGCGTGCGCGCGCTGGTGTCACGCGCGTAGCGTGACTTGTTCGGGTCCATGCCCTCGGTGCGGCCGAGGTAGACGACGCCCTTCGCGTCGCTGACCAGGATGTTCTCACGCTTCAGGCCGAGGCTCACCGCGATGTCGAGGCAGGCCAGCGCCGCCGCACCGGCGCCGGAGGCAACCAGCTTGGCCTCGCCGATGCTCTTGCCAACGTGCTTCAGCGCATTGAGGAGCGCCGCCGCCGCTACGATCGCAGTGCCGTGCTGGTCGTCGTGGAAGACCGGGATCTTCATGCGCTCGCGCAGCTTCGTCTCGATGTAGAAGCACTCCGGCGCCTTGATGTCCTCGAGGTTGATGCCGCCGAAGGTCGGCTCCATGCGGGCGATCGTCTCGATCAGCGCATCCGGGTCGTTCTCGGCCAGCTCGATGTCGAACACGTCGATGCCGGCGAACTTCTTGAAGAGGCAGCCCTTGCCCTCCATCACCGGCTTGCTCGCCAGCGGGCCGATGTTGCCGAGGCCGAGCACCGCGGTGCCGTTGGTGATCACCGCGACGAGGTTGCTGCGCGCCGTCAGGTTGCCGGCCTCGAGCGGGTCGTCGGCGATCGCCATGCAGGCATCGGCGACACCGGGCGAATAGGCGAGCGAGAGGTCGCGCGCGGTCGCCATCGCCTTGGTCGGCGTGACCGAGATCTTGCCGGGCGTCGGATAGCGGTGGTAGTCGAGCGCGGCTTCGCGCAGGTTGTCGCTCATGGGGTTGTCTCCGTTAGGTCGGGCTGGCGTTTCAGTGCGAGGCAGCCGCCAGGGGCTGCGGGTCCCTTGCGAGCGCGCGCCGCAGGCTCGCGAGAAAGGCGGCGGGCCGGTCGGCATGGACCCAGTGGCCGGCGCCTTCGACGACCTCGATCTCGAGGTCGTCGAACATCGGGTGGAACGCGGCGCCGTCGCGCTGCGCGACGTAGTCCGAGCGCTCGCCGGCAATGACAGTCACCGGACTGGCGAAGCGCGCGCCGAGCAGCTCGCTCGGGAAGCCGGACAGCTGCGGCATCGCCGCGCTGATCGCGAGCAGGTTCAGGCGCCAGTCGAAGTGGTCGTTGCAGACGACGAGGTTCTGCATCAGGAACGGCACGACGCCGGCATCCGGCACGCTCTGCTGCAGGCGCCGCTGGACCTCGGTCCGGCTCGCCGCACCGACGACGTCGGCACTCCGCATCGCCTCGGCGAACGGCGTCAAGGTGTCGGCATAGCCGACCGGCGCGATGTCGACGACGACCAGCCGTCCGACCGCTGCCGGCTGGCGCAGCGCCAGCGCCATCGCGGTCTTGCCGCCCATGCTGTGGCCCAGCACCGTGGGTCGATCGAGGCGCAGCTTCGCGATCAGCTGCAGCACGTCGTCGGCCATCTCGACGTAGCCCATCGAGTCGGCCCATGGCGATGCGCCATGGTTGCGCAGGTCGACGCAGTGCACGGTGTGCGTGGCCGCCAGCTCGCGCGCGATGCCGCGCCAGTTGCCGCTCGAACCGAACAGGCCGTGCAGCACCACCAGCGGCGGTCCGCTGCCGGTGCTCTCGCAAGCCAGGTTCAAGGCCACGCCGCTGCCTACTTCTTCTTCTGCGGCGGCAGGTCGGTGCAGTGGCCTTCGAAGACCTCCGCCGTCATGCCGATCGATTCGCCGAGAGTCGGATGCGGGTGGATCGTCTTGCCGATGTCGGCCGGTTCGCAGCCCATCTCGACCGCGAGGCAGATCTCGCCGATCAGGTCGCCCGCATGCGTGCCGACGATGCCGCCGCCGACCACGCGATGGGTCGCCTCGTCAAACAGCAGCTTCGTGAAGCCCTCGTCGCGTCCGTTCGCGATCGCGCGGCCCGACGCGGCCCACGGAAAGACCGCCTTGCCGACCTTCAGGCCCTCGGCCTTGCACTGCTCTTCGGTCTTGCCGGCCCACGCCACTTCAGGGTCGGTGTAGGCGACCGACGGGATCTGGCGCGCATCGAAGAACGATGCCTCGCCGTGTGCCACCTCGGCCGCGACGTGCGCCTCGTGGACCGCCTTGTGGGCCAGCATCGGCTGGCCGACGATGTCACCGATCGCGAAGATGTGCGGCACGTTGGTGCGCATCTGCCTGTCGACGTTGATGAAGCCGCGATCGGTCACTGCGACGCCGGCTTTCTCGGCACCGATCTTCTTGCCGTTCGGACTCCGACCGACGGCCACCAGCACCAGGTCGTAGAGCTGCGGCTTGTCGGGCGCGCTCGCGCCTTCGAAGCTGACCTCGATGCCGGCCTTCGTCGCCTTCGCGCCGACGGTCTTCGTCTTCAGCATCACCTTGTCGAAGCGCGGCGCGTTGAACTTCTCCCACACCTTCACGAGGTCGCGGTCGGCGCCCTGCATCAGGCCGTCGAGCATCTCGACGACGTCGATGCGGGTGCCCAGCGCCGAGTAGACGGTCGCCATCTCGAGGCCGATGATGCCGCCGCCGACCACCAGCATGCGCTTCGGGATGCCCTTCAGCAGCAAGGCGCCGGTCGAATCGACGACGCGCTCGTCGTCGGGCATGAACGGCAGCTTCATCGCTTGCGAGCCGGCCGCGATGATCGCCTTCGCGAACTTGACGATCTTCTTTGCGCCGCCGTCGGCGACCACCTCGACGTGATGCGGATCGAGGAAGCTGCCGACGCCTGTGACGACCTCGACCTTGCGCGCCTTCGCCATGCCGGCGAGTCCGCCGGTCAGCTTCTTGACGACGCCGTCCTTGAAGGCGCGCAGCGCATCGACATCCACTTCCTGGGCGCCGTACTTGATGCCGTGGCGGGCCAGCAGCTTGACCTCGTCCATGACCGCGGCGGTGTGCAGCAGCGCCTTCGAGGGAATGCAGCCGACGTTCAGGCAGACGCCGCCGAGCGTCGAATAGCGCTCGACCAGCACCGTCTTCATGCCGATGTCAGCACTGCGGAACGCGGCCGAATAGCCGCCGGGGCCGGCGCCGAGCACGAGGACTTCGCACTCGATGTCGGCCTTGCCGGCGAAGCTTGCTGCGGTCGGCGCGGGGGTCGCCGAAGCAGCAGGCGCCGGTGTCGACGACGCGGCTGGCGCCGGAGCAGCGGCGCTCGTCGCCGACTTCGGTGCGGATGCCGGCGCAGCAGCACCGGCCGCCTCAATCCCGAGAATCACCGACCCTTCGCTGACCTTGTCGCCGAGCTTCACCTTCAGCGCCTGCACCTTGCCGGCGTGGCTCGACGGAATCTCCATCGATGCCTTGTCCGACTCGACGACGATGAGCGCGGTGTCGACCGCGATCACCTCGCCGGGCTTGACCAGCACCTCGATCACCGCGACATCCTTGAAGTCGCCGATGTCCGGCACCTTCACTTCCACGAGATTGGCCATCGAGCCGGCTCCTCAGAACAGCACGCGCCGCAGATCGGCGAGCAGGTTGGCGAAATGCACGTTGAAGCGCGCCGCGGCGGCGCCGTCGATCACGCGGTGATCCCACGAGAGCGACAGCGGCAAGGTCAGGCGCCAGGTCGCGCTCTTGCCGTCGCTCGAGTGCTGCTTCCAGTAGCTCTTGCAGACGCCCATGATCGAGACCTCGGGCGCGTTGATGATCGGCGTGAAGTAGATGCCGCCGATGCCACCGAGCGAGCTGATCGTGAAGGTGCCGCCCTGCATCTGGTCGGGCTTCAGCTTGCCGTCGCGCGCGAGCTTCGCGAGCTCGCCCATCTCCTTCGCGATGTCGGGCACGGTCTTCTTGTCGACGTCGCGGATCACCGGCACCATCAGGCCATTCGGCGTGTCGGCGGCGAAGCCGATGTGCCAGTAGTTCTTCAGCACCAGCGCGTCGCCGTCGAGGCTCGCGTTGAACTCTGGGAACTTCTTCAGGGTCGCGACCGCCGCCTTCATCATGAACGGCAGCATGCTGATCTTGACGCCCGACTTCTCGAGCTCCTTGTTCATCTGCACGCGGAAGGGCTCGAGGTCGGTGATGTCGGCCTCGTCGTGCGTCGTCACGTGCGGGATAACGACCCAGTTGCGATGCAGGTTGGCGGCCGAGATCTTCTTGATCCGCGACAGCTCCTTGCGCTCGACCGGGCCGAACTTCGCGAAGTCGACCTTCGGCCAGGGCAGCAGGTCGAGACCCGCGCCGCCGCCGGCAGCGGGCGCTGCCTTCGATGCTGCCGGTGCGGACGCGGACGAGCCGCCGCCCTTCGAGAACGTCTCGACGTCCTCGCGCAGGATGCGGCCGTGCGCGCCGGTGCCCTTCACCTTGCCGAGGTCGACGCCGCGCTCGCGCGCGAACTTGCGCACCGCCGGGCCGGCGTAGGCGAGCGCGAAGGCGGCCTCGTCGATCGCGCCGGATGAGCTCGCCGCTGTCGGCGCCGCAGCAGGCGGCGTCGGTGTGGCTTGCGCACCGCCGGCCGCCGCAACCGCCGCAGCAGCGGTTGGCGCCCCAGTCGCCTGGCCGGTGGCGAGCGACAGGATCATCGAGCCCTCGCTGACCTTGTCGCCGACGTTGACGCTGATCGCCCTGACGACGCCCGAGAGCGGCGCCGGCACGTCCATCGTCGCCTTGTCGGACTCGAGGGAGACGAGCGGGTCCTCGGCCTTCACGGTGTCGCCGACCTTCACGAACACCTCGATCACCGGCACGTCCTTGAAGTCGCCGATGTCGGGCACGCGCACCTCGGCGAGCCCCGCCGGCGCGCTGACCGGCGAGGGCGGCGCACTGACGCTCGGCTTCGCCGCCTCGGCGGGCGCGGCGGCAGTCGGCGCGGCGGCGTCGCCCTCGAAGACCATCAGCACGCTGCCCTCGCTGACCTTGTCGCCGACCTTCACGGCGATCGACTTGACCTTGCCGCCGCGCGGCGCCGGCACGTCCATCGTCGCCTTGTCGGACTCGAGCGAGACCAGCGGGTCCTCGGCCTTCACGGTATCGCCGGGCTTCACGAAGATCTCGATCACCGGCACGTCCGTGAAGTCGCCGATGTCGGGCACCTTGATGTCGTTGCTCATGTTCGTGCCCCTGCTCAGACGGTCCACGGCGCGGCGCGCTCGGCATCGAGCCCGTACTTCGCGATCGCGTCGGCGACCACGCTCGGCTTGATCGCGCCGTCGTCGGCCAGCGCCTTCAGCGCGGCCACAACGACGTGCCATCGATCGACCTCGAAGAAGCGGCGCAGCTTCCTGCGGTAGTCGCTGCGACCGAAGCCGTCGGTGCCGAGCACCGTGTAGCGCCGGCCGGCGGCCTGCACTTGCTCGCGCACCTGGTCGGCGTAGTTGCGCATGTAGTCGGTCGCGGCGATGACCGGGCCGTCGTGGCCTTCCAGGCACTGCTCGACATGGCTCTTCCGCGCCGGCTCGGTCGGGTGCAGTCGGTTCCAGCGCTCGACCGCCATGCCGTCGCGGCGCAGCTCGTTGAAGCTGGTCGCGCTCCACACGTCGGCGGCGACGCCGAAGTCGCTCTGCAGCAGCTCGGCCGCGGCCATCACCTCGCGCAGGATCGTGCCGCTGCCCATCAGCTGCACGCGCTGACCCTTCTTCGCCGTCTTGCCGCCGTCGCTGAGCTGATATAGGCCTTTGAGAATCCCCGCCTCGCTGCCCTCGGGCATCCCGGGGTGCGGGTAGTTCTCGTTCATCAGGGTGACGTAGTAGTACACGTCCTCCTGATCGGCGTACATGCGTCGCATGCCGTCGCGGATGATCGTGACGACCTCGTAGGCGAACGTCGGGTCGTACGAGATGCAGTTGGGGATCGTGCCGGCGAGGATGTGGCTGTGCCCGTCCTCGTGCTGCAGGCCCTCGCCGTTCAAGGTCGTGCGGCCGGCGGTGCCGCCGAGCAGGAAGCCGCGCGCGCGGATGTCGCCGGCCAACCAGGCCAGATCGCCGACGCGCTGCAGGCCGAACATCGAGTAGTAGATGTAGAACGGGATCATCGGCACGTTGTTCGTGCTGTACGACGTCGCCGCGACGATCCAGCTCGACATCGCGCCGCCTTCGTTGATGCCCTCCTGCAGCACCTGGCCGTCCTTCGACTCACGGTAGTACATCAGCTGGTCGGCGTCCTGCGGCTTGTAGAGCTGGCCGCGCGACGACCA
>Ga0207650_10001312_pt1 | contig 18005 bp, 9 predicted proteins | sample KBSS63metaG_FD_184325 | JGI IMG/M metagenome (GOLD analysis project Ga0207650, IMG submission 184325) | Switchgrass rhizosphere microbial communities from Kellogg Biological Station, Michigan, USA - KBS S6-3 metaG (SPAdes) (version 2) | ecosystem: Host-associated > Plants > Roots > Rhizosphere >...
GGCATGCTTCTTCATCAAACGAAGTGTCATTCATAGACAGGGGGCTACTGGTTTGGCCAAGTAAATTCTTAATGTGTTGCAAATTCAACATGGCAAGATCTATAGCATCCTGGTAATTGGTATCTTTTATTACTTCCAGATATTTTTCCTGTTCTGAAAGAGAAGTAGCCATATCTAAATCCGGGTTCCATACTACACAATTAGCAGCGCAATATGCCAGGAAAAAAAGATCGCCGGACAGGTGGCCGGCTTCCACACCTTTTTTAAACCAATCAGGTGAAGTATTCCAGTGGTGATTAAAATGATGGGTCAACACACCATAGGCCGCAATCACCCGGCAACGGTATTCAATGTCTCCAAGTTTTTCGTTTACATCAATACCCAGCTTACCGAAGCTTTCTGCTTGTTTCAACTCACCAAAGGCTTCTTTCAATACTGTTCCAAAAGCAATGTAGGCATATGCCGACTCGGCACAATTACCATGCTTCAATGAAAGGTTTACAATTTTTAGCTGAACCAACCCAAACAAATTGTCTCTTCCTAAAATAAAAGCGGAGGGAGAAATCTCTGTAAGCAGCCGCGCTGCGGCTTTTTTATTGGAATCAGTAAGAACAGGTGCCTCTAAAACATCATTTATTTTTTTCCTTCCCAAATTAAATCGAGCCAGGATTAATTCTTTTAATACCGGTAGGGCACCAGGGTTTTCGCTGATGTTGATACCAAGCAAATTCAGTCCTTCTATACCTGAACGAATAGCCTCTTCAGGCTTTCCAACAGTGATGTACTGGCGCACTCTCATAGAAAGAATCTCTACCTTTTCAAGCGATGTTGCTGCTTTGGATAACAACAAATCAATGCATTCCTCGGCCGATTTGGAATCATTTGTTTGATACGCATTTTGAGCATACCCTTTGTATAATTCGAACGCAGTTTTATAATGCGAGTCCCATAACGAAGCTGGTAGTAATTCAATACCCGTTTTAAAATATTGTAAGGCGGACTGATAGGCTACAGCTGACTGGGCTTTTTTCCCAGCCCTTAAATTCATTTTAGCAAGCTCAATTTTTTCTTTTTCATCTGTAATGAAAACACGGCCTTCATTGTAATGACGAACCAGTTCTATCAACTGGTCATTTTTTTCATCCTCTGTAAAATTTTCAATTAATTCTCTTGCGATAGTAAGGTTTAGCTTCCTTCTTCTTTCCTCGTGTATCAAGGAATACGCAGCCTGCCTGATGCGATCGTGAAGGAATTTATAAGCTACATTAAAATCAAAATCTTTTGTGATCAGCCGATAGTCTTCGCTCAATGGAATAATCAACTCCTTTTCGATGGCAGGCCAAAGCAAAACTGAAATCTCTGACGCTGTTTTTCCGGCAATTTTTTTCAGGATATGGAGCGTAAACTGATTGCCAATACAGGCTGCCAGTTCAAGTATCTTGATGCATGATGGTGGCAGCTCCTTCAAACGCTCTGTCATAAACTGAACCACGCTTTCAGAAATATTCAGGTTGGAAATTTGATCTAGGTCCCACTCCCATTGTGCGGTTACATGATTAAAATTGATGAGTCCTTCCCGATAAACTGTTTTTAGTATTTCATCAATATAAAACGGATTTCCGACAGTTCTTTTATAAATAAGATTGGATAGAGGTTTTGTTTTTTCGGGTGTTGTCAACAGGGCGTCCGATAACAATTGATTGACATTGCCCTCGTCAAGCGCTTTCAAAGAAATATCATAAGTGGATTTTGTTTTCTTGATTTGTTCTAATGTAAGCATTAAAGGATGCCCGTCATTGACTTCATTATTTCGATAAGCGCCAATTAAAAGAAGGTATGGAATTTCTTTTGTTACCAATTCTTTTATGAAACGCAGTGAAACATCATCGCTCCATTGTAAATCGTCTAAAAAAATTATTAAGGGATGAGATGGTGTGGCAAACACTTTAATGAAATCACGAAGCATAAAAAAGAAACGATTTTGCGCTTCGGACGGATTCAACTGGTATGCTGCCTGTTGTTTTCCAATGATCAATTCAAATTCAGGAATCAACTCGATAAGAAGGGAAGTATTCAACCCCAGCGCTTGAGTTAATTCCTCTTTTATCTGGCTCAGTTTTTCCTTTGGTTCGCTAATCAAATATTTTAAAAGGTCAGAAAATGCATTTCGAAATGCCATGAAAGGAATATTGGCCTTGTACTGGTCAAATTTGCCTGAAATGAAATAGCCTTTTTTCTGAACAACTGATTTATGTATTTCGTTAACAAGGGAAGTTTTACCAATGCCTGGAAGTCCCGTCACCAGTATCAGCTCGCAACTTCCGGCTGCTGCTTTTTCAAACGAACGCAGCAAACTTTTGATTTCTTCCTCCCTGCCATAAAGGTTCTCGGGAATTTTAAATTTTGAGTACGCATCATGAAGACCAATGGTAAAATAAGGAATGGAGGAGGTTTCCGTTAAGCTCCTGAGGCAATGTTCCAGGTCGTACTTTAACCCGGTAGCGCTCTGGTATCGCTGGTCTGCAATCTTCTCAGTGAGTTTTGACACAATTTCGGAAACTACTTTTGGTACATCAGTCCGCACATCAGAAACTGGCGTAATTTTTTTTGCAATGTGGCAGTGAATTAGTTCCATTGCATCATCTGCAGTAAATGGCAGTTTACCGGTTAAGATCTGGTAAAAACTAATTCCTAAGGAATATAAATCGGTACGGTAATCAATGCATCGATTCATCCTACCCGTTTGTTCCGGCGACATATAGGGTAATGAACCCTCCAAAATGTTTGGATTGTGAACGGAAGCATGTTCCCTTGACAATTTCGCAGAAATCCCAAAATCGATAATTCGTATTTCGCCGGTTAAAGAATTAATAATAATATTTTCAGGAGTGATGTTTTTGTGCATGATATTCTTTGCATGAAGTTTTGCAAGAATATCAGCGACGCGGATTGCAATAACTAAAAATTCAGCAAGCTCAATTTTTGTTGTTTTGGAATAATCGGCAATAGAAATGCCCCCGAAGTCTTCCATTACCAGTGCCGGGGTATTTCCATAATTTATTATCTCAGAAACCTTGTTTACGCCTTCCACCTGGATATTTTCCAGCGCATCAAATTCTCTTGTAAGTTTTGCTGCGCTCATTGGGCCGGCACTATTTTCCTTCAACGATTTAATGATGACCGCCTTATTATTCTGATTTCTGATCGCCCTGAATACAAAGGTGTCGGCACCTTCGTAAAGCAGGTCTCTGAAAGTAAACCCCGGAATGTTCATTTCTTTTTGCATCAGTTGAAACTCTTAAACTGCAACTACGCAGTGCGCATGGATTCGTCACTAATCAAATGACTGCTTTCCACTTCGTCAAAATCTTTCATCATGATCAACAGAATAAATTGGATGACACTGAAAAGGAAAATAACAAGATAGGTGGATGGGTTTTTAGTAACCGGGAATAAATGGTCAAAAATGGTTTGCAGAAGCCTGAGTGGATGTGTAAAAATATCCCATGAATTCAAACGAAGAATTCTTCCCAGGTAAATACCAGTACTACTCAAAATAATACATACCCAAATAACAACATTGGCCATTAATGTGCCCATTCGAAATTTGAAAACAAGATGGATGATTTTCAAAGAATAAAATCCGTAAAACAAGGCCAGCATGGCAAATGAAAATAAAAGCAAGGCTTCATAAAGTACAATTGGGCTGGAATCGTTCACATGAATCAGGTCGCTGATCATATACGGAGCATTGGGGTAAAACAACAACCATGAAAAACTTAAAAGAACCACAACCAACGTACTCCATTTATCTGCTACGTAATACGTAATCCAGGCCAGGCCAAGCGGAACAAATGCAAGAAATAAATTCCACATCAAAAAATTGTACGTGCTGTTTTGTGCATAAGCATTGCGTAGAAACAATGCCAGCAAATCAAAAGCGGTAAACAATACTAAAACAAAAAGGTAATTACGCGGTAACTTCTGTTTCATCGGTTGATTTTATATCTGTTAGGCTGGTTGCAGGCATTTTTACAGGTGATACTTCCTCGGTTTTATCATGATCATGAATAGCGGGACTAAAACCTACCAGGTGAGCTACGGTTCCCCACAACACCCAACAACCTACTCCAAAAAACAAATAGCCGAAATACCCAAGTACAGGCATTTCCGAAAAAATGTGAAACTTGTCAACATACGGAACTGAATATCTCCAGTAATTTGGATTGGTTGGGCGGTCACCATGAAACCACTCACTACCAAAATTCCAGAACTCCCACAAAAAACCATTGAATAAGGTTGAAAGAGCAATCAAAAGCATAGGCGACCAGTCACCACGGGTTCCAATGGGTGTAAATGGATTCCAGTATCTGGATAAGGCCATTGCAGGAACTAACGCTGGTATTAAACCAAGCCACAATGCCCAAAATAATTGCTCCGGGTAAATTGCCATGAAAAACGAAAGTGATAATCCAAATCCCAGTAAGATATATAAGGTTGTTTTTGAAAAATTTATCCTTGGGCCAGACGAATAACGACGTCTGAAAAAATGAAACGTTCTCAGGAACCAATACCATTCAAATAATGCCGGCAACACCGTTGTATATGAAAGCAATTGCCAGGAGATGTTACCGAAATTTGAAAAGATCTTATTGTTGGGATAATACCAGTTTTCAAGAACAAAAAAATTGAGGAACTCAAAAACAAACCAGCTTGCTGCAGAAGTCACAGCCATGATCTTCATCGTATTGGGTCTTGACGTCATGAGCGAAACACCGCCATTACGTTTGTAAACTATGGCATCAAGTAAAAAAATAAAAGCCCACCATAAGGGGACGAATGTGAAATGATCAATGGGTTGAACGACATCAAACCTGCCCCACATAAAAAACCAACTAAGGACAAGTACTACAATTGACGGCACGAACCAGGGAGGATAAGCAGCTGCAATTTTTTTTGTTCCAATTAATTTGGGCGGCTTTTTAAACCCAAAAAATTGGGGAAACAAGAAAAAAATGAGCACAAAAAAACAAACGACACTCGCAAGGATAAAATAGGTTTGATCAAATGGAGCATCTTCCAATACTTTTTGGGCAGGAAAATCACCGTAGCCGGGCGGCATTCCCTTCCACTGATAATATGTTCCGGTTGTATCGCCCTGCCTGTTTATAATAGGCCGCGTACCACCCGGAAGGTTTTTCCATTTGTAATAACTGCCAATGGTAGGTAAAACGAATAATAACACCAGTGACGTGAATAGTAATAGTTTGCGTCTCATGTGTGCAGTTAAATTGGGAGTCAATAATTAAGGCAGGACTATTTGATAAGGCAGGATTAGCTGGCCTTATAAATTTAAGAGGAAATCAGCTACATTCCTAAAGGAAATATGGAAATTTAAGTCTATCAGAAATTTCTTTCACTTGTTTTCAGATGATCAACTATTTCAATCGTAACTACCTGACAATTGTAAAACCACGCTAGCTGCTTCAAAGCTTGCCTAATTATTTCGTCAATTGATGTCATACTCAACAGCAAATCCGCCACATCAACTATTTTTGCAAACCATGACGGAAAAGATCTTAATTCTCGATTTTGGTTCTCAATACACCCAATTAATTGCCCGCGCCGTAAGAGAGGCTAATGTTTACTGCGAAATTGTGCCTTTTAATAAACCAATTGAATACAGTCCAATATTAAAGGGCATCATATTATCAGGATCACCATTTTCTGCAAATGATAAAAACGCCCCCGAGGTTGACATCCAAAAATTAGTTGAGGAGGTGCCAGTGCTTGGCGTGTGTTATGGAGCCCAATTAACCGCTAAACAATTTGGTGGTAAGGTTGAAAAAAGTAATAAGAGAGAATATGGACGTGCCGTTCTGCATTTGCAAAAAAATGATGTACTACTTCAAAACTTGATTCCATCCTCGCAGGTTTGGATGAGTCATGCCGATTCAATTTTACAACTCCCGGAAGGATTTGAATTGCTTGCAACAACAGACAGCATTCCCATTGCAGCATTCAAACATAAAAATGGCACTTCACAAAAACCGTTGTATGGCTTGCAATTTCATCCGGAAGTATATCATTCCATTGAAGGGAAAAAAATTCTGCATAATTTTTTGGTGAACATTTGTCAATGTTCACAGGATTGGACACCGGCACATTTTATCACGGATACGGTAGAAGCTCTAAAAAAACAAATTGGCGATGAACAAGTAGTTATGGCCATCAGTGGTGGAGTGGATTCAACTGTTGCAGCTACATTAATCAGTCGTGCTATCGGCAAAAATCTTCACGGAATTTTTGTTGATAATGGTGTTTTACGGAAAGATGAATATGAGACTGTTTTAAAAACTTACAAGGAACTTGATTTAAATGTGAAAGGTATTGACGCACGTAAAAGGTTTTACAAAAAACTTAATGGCAAGATTGACCCTGAGAAAAAAAGAAAGGCGATTGGAAAGACCTTTATCGAAATTTTTAACGACGAAGCAAAGCAAATAAAAAATGTTTCTTTCCTGGGACAGGGAACCATTTATCCCGATGTAATTGAAAGTGTTTCTGTTCATGGCCCCTCGGTTACCATTAAATCACATCACAATGTTGGGGGACTACCAAAGAAAATGCACCTTGGTCTTGTTGAACCGCTCCGTTATTTATTTAAAGACGAAGTAAGAAAAGTGGGGTTGGAGCTTGGCATTCCAGAAGGCATGGTTAATCGCCATCCCTTTCCCGGACCCGGACTGGCCATTCGCATTTTAGGAGAAGTAACTGAAGAAAAAGTGAATCTTTTACAGGCAGCAGATGATATTTATATTGGTGCCTTGAAGAAGCATAACCTATATGCAACTGTTTGGCAGGCGGGCGCCATCTTACTGCCGGTGCGTAGCGTTGGCGTGATGGGAGATGAAAGAACTTACGAGTTTACGGTGGCTTTAAGAGCCGTTACCAGTGTTGATGGTATGACTGCAGACTGGGCTCATCTGCCTTATGATTTTCTCGCCAATGTATCGAACGAGATCATTAATTCAGTAAGGGGTATCAATCGGGTTGTATACGATATCAGCAGCAAGCCGCCGGCAACAATTGAATGGGAATAACCACAATTTTTGGGATTAAAGCCTACCTGTAGGCCAGACAGACATCATGATGAAAAAAACCAGTTCTCTTTTAACAGTATTCTTTTTGTGGGTGGGCATTCTATATGCGCAGGATGTTAAAAAACATAAGATTGCCATTTTTACTCCTTTATATCTTGATTCGGCTTTTGATGCTTCCGGAAATTTTATTTATGAAAAAACAGGTGCCCGGTTTGTCAATGCAGGCTTGGATTTTTATTATGGCGCACAACTGGCACTCGATTCCCTACAAAAAAGAGGAGCACCATTGGAAGTATTTTTTTGTGATAGCCGGGGCAAACAAAGTTTGCAATACCAGCTGGCAAAACCCGAGATGACAGATATTGAAATGGTGATCGCTCAATCCAATGCATCTGAAACAAAATTACTTGCCGAAACTGCCGTGCGTAAAAAAATTCCTTTTATTTCTGCAACGTTTCCTAACGATGCCGGTATGGAGGACAATCCTTATTTTGTAATACTGAATACAACATTGAAAGCTCATACCGAAAGTATATACCGGTTTTTACAGAAATATCATAGCCTGGACAAAATTGTGGTATTCAGAAAGCCGGGAACCCAGGAGGATCTACTAAAGAGTTATTTCACTGACATTACCTCCTCAACAGTTTCATCACCACTGAATATCAAATTTGTCGATTTAAAAGCTGATTATGTTCCGCAAACACTTGCTGTGCATCTTGACAGCACAAAAAGAACAGTAGTTATCGCCGGAAGCCTTGATGAAGCATTCGCAACCAAGCTTACACAAACCCTGTCTTTTCTTAATAACAAATATCCGGTACGGGTTATTGGTATGCCAACATGGGAAAACTTTAGTTTTAATAAAGCCCATGACCTGGAAATTATTTACACAAACCCATTTAATTACGATCGAAGTTCGGCGTTGGTAACTGCTTTATCGGCTGAGTATGCTAAAACCATGTCGGTAAAACCGTCTGATCTCTTCTTTCGCGGCTATGAAACAACATTGCGATTTGCTTTGTTAATATTAGATACTGACAAAGATGTTGCCTCTAATTTGTCAAGAAAGGCAAATACAGTATTTACTCAATTTGATATTCAGCCGGTGTTCAAGGACGAAGCCAAAATGTCTTTAGACTATTTTGAAAACAAGCATTTGTATTTTGTAAAAATTTTCGGAACGGTAAAGAATATTCTCTACTAATCGTCTATCTCAATTCTTTATTCTCCTTTACCTTAGTATATGCCCTTGATTGAATTTTCGGACAAAGGTTTGTGCTGCCCGGCCGGTGATTTTTATATTGATCCATGGAAGCCGGTTGATAAAGCTGTCATCACTCACGGGCACAGCGATCATGCACGATGGGGAAGCAAATTTTATCTGTGTCATCACGATTCGAAACCAATACTGCAACAACGATTAGGTAATAATCAATATCAAAGCATTGGATGGAACGAACCAATTTACCTTAATGGTGTTCGTGTAACTCTGTTTCCGGCAGGGCATATTATTGGCTCTTCACAAATACGTGTAGAACACAATGGAGAAATATGGGTGATCAGTGGTGACTACAAGCTGGAGAATGATGGCTTAAGTGGACAATTTGAACCCGTTAAATGTCACAACTTTATTACTGAATCCACATTTGGATTACCGATCTATAACTGGAAGCCGCAGCAGGAAATTTATTCAGGCATGCAAAACTGGATAAAGAAAAATCAGGCAGAAGGAAAGACTTCAATATTGATTGCCTACAGTTTAGGAAAAGCACAAAGGATATTGCTGCCCATAGCGGAAGTAACAGATAAAATATTCATGCATGGTGCTGTTTACAATATGCATAATGCGCTTGTAAACGCAGGATGGAAACTTCCGACAGCAAGAAAAGTATTTGACGTTTCAAAAGAAGAATTGAAAGGAAGTGTTGTGATTGCTCCTTCCGGTGCCGAGGGATCGCCATGGTTGAAACGTTTTGTACCTTATGAAATTGGAATTTGCAGTGGCTGGATGCAGGTTCGTGGTAACGTGCGAAGAAAAAATGCAGACGCAGGATTCGCTATCAGCGACCATGCCGACTGGAATGGATTAATCAGTGCGTGTAAAGAGACCGAAGCAGAATGCATTTACACGACACATGGATTTCAATCGGTATTCACAAGGTATTTGAATGAACAGGGAATTTTTTCCAAAGAAGTTAAAACAGAATACGGGGATGATGAAACTGAAGAAGTAGGTGTTTTGTCGGAAGATGAAAACACAAACAATTCATTAAACAATTAAAACAGGAAGGTTGCTTATGAATTGACGATAAGAATTACTGAACGTAAAAGTGTGCGACGCAACGAAAGGTAAATAGTAGCAATAAATGCCGGGTAAATAAAAATTGGCAATGATCAATAGACAATGCTCAACATTCAATCGCAACTACAAACCACAAACTTCAAACTGTAAACTGAAAACTGAAAACTTTTAAATGCAGCAATTTGCAGAATTAGTAACCAAACTTGGAACATCCACCAAAACCAATGATAAACTGGACGCATTGGTAAATTACTTTTCTGTAGCCAATGATAAAGATAAAGTATGGGTAATCGCCATCTTCAGCGGACGCAGACCCAAACGTGCGGTGAATACAACACAGCTGGCTACTTATGCTGTTGAAATGATCAATCTTCCTTTCTGGTTGTTTGAGGAGTCTTATCATACTGTAGGAGATCTTGCTGAAACTATTACATTATTACTTCCTGAAAAAACGAATACTGAAGAAAATATAAAACCTCTTCATTATTATATTGAACAACTTAAAGCCATCGAGAAAGAAGCAGAGGAAATTCGCAAACAGTTTATTGTTAACTCCTGGATGGAAATGGATTATGCTGAACGGTTTGTCTTTAATAAATTAATAACGGGCGGGTTTCGTATCGGCGTTTCACAAAAATTAATGGTAAATGCATTGGCAAAAACAGTTCAATTGGAACCTTCGGTCATTGCGCATCGTATCAGTGGTAATTGGGATCCTTCCACTGTTTCATTCCATGAATTATTGAGCGAACACACAACAACAACTGATTGGTCAAAGCCCTATCCATTTTACCTGGCTTACGCCATTGAAGAAAACAATGTTGAGGAATTAGGGAATCCAGATGATTGGCAGGCCGAATGGAAATGGGACGGCATTCGCGGGCAAATGATTAAGCGAAACAATGAATTGTTTGTATGGAGCCGCGGCGAGGAATTAATGACAGAAAAATTTCCTGAGTACCATACATTACAAAACCTGTTACCGGATGGTATTGCAATTGATGGAGAAATCATTCCCTGTGTTGATCAAAAACCGTTGCCTTTTGCATTGCTTCAAACAAGAATTGGCAGAAAGAATGTTACCAAAAAACAACTACAGGAAGCACCAATTGCGTTCTTTGCCTATGACCTTTTGGAATGTAATGGTGAAGACTGGCGCAATAAAATTTTGGAAGAAAGAAGATCGCGGCTTGAAGAAATCGTTGCTTCGGTCAATCATCCAACACTATTGATTTCTCCGGTTGTTCCATTCGATAATTGGGAACAATTGGCAGAACTCAGGAAAAGTTCAAGAGAAATGGGAGCAGAAGGATTTATGTTGAAAAGAAAAACTTCCATTTACCAGGTTGGCAGAAAACGCGGTGACTGGTGGAAGTGGAAAATTGATCCATTGACAATTGATTGTGTAATGATCTACGCACAAAAGGGTGCGGGAAGAAGAAGTAATTTGTACACAGATTACACATTTGCGGTGAAAGACGGCGATAAATTAATTGCATTTACCAAGGCATATTCCGGATTAACTGATAAGGAATTTGCCCAAGTGGACTCTTTTGTAAAAAGAAACTCATTGGAGAAATTTGGTCCAGTTCGCACAGTAAAACCTGAACTGGTTTTTGAAATTGCATTTGAAGGAATTGCTGCCAGTAATCGTCATAAATCGGGAGTTGCGTTACGGTTTCCACGCATTAACAGGTGGAGGAAAGATAAAAGGGTTGATGAGATCAATACACTGGAGGATTTGAAGAAGATGCTGGAGGTTTATGGGAAGTAGTTCTTTTCTTTTTCTCTTGAAAGAAAAAGAAACAAATCCCGATAGCTATCGGGACAAGCGAGTTCGATGCGGAACATTTCTCCAGGCTTGTCATTTCCTCTGACGAACTCGCATTTGGAAGACTCTTTTGTTAGCAATTTATTAGGCTGAAGACACCGCTTCGTGCTATGCGACCTTTCTTGAAGGCGCTGAATTTTTCACTGAATGATTTTAGGCGCCTTATTATTTTGGAAGTGAAAAATGAGGCGCTTGAGCAGTCATTCTATTCGACGAGCAGCATTTGTCTTTATTAATAAAGAGAATCGCCACTTGACCTTTTGCCTGAGCTTTCCGCTCCGGCGGCAGAATAACTGAAAACAAGTAGTGAATGCCTAAGCGCTTTCCCGATTGTAAATGAAGTTCAGACTGTTTACATGATCAAGGCACGTGTAAAATTACCGGAACCGTTATGACCTAATGCATGGTATAAGATATCGGAGTGTTGAAGGGCGCCGGCCGGCAAGATTCGCGGAGCGATTAATGCTTGCCTAGAGTTTTTTGTTACTTTTTGGGGCAATGCCAAAAAGTAAATAAGGAAAAATTATCTTTATACAAACGAACCTGAATGAAAAAGACCCTTGTGCTATTGATTCTGACGACAGCGATTTGCTCATTCACTTTCCTCGCAAAATTCTCAGAAGAAAAACCAGTTCCCATTCCTCCAAGCAAACAACGAACAAACGGTGACGTAAAAAAAGGATATGACTATTTAGTAACCGGCGATTATGTAAAAGGTGGAATACCTTTAAATGTTTTCATGTTCGGTACCATGGGCCAAAAAGCCTACCTCCAAAGAGATGGTCTCAATAAAAATATTGGTTATGCTTATACTGCCGTTAAAGCAAATAACGGTGAGGTACTGGTAGCGCCAAATTGTCTTCAATGCCATGCCCAGGTTTTCGAAGATCAATTGATCATTGGCATGGGTAATTCATTGGCTGATTTTACTAAGGGAGAAAAATTCAATGCAGCCAATTTTAACCTTCTTGAAAAAGTTTTAAAACTCAACGCACCAAAGCAGTATGAAGCGGCAGCACCGTTCCTGAATATTTCAAAAACCATCACCCCGTATTTGTATGCTGATGTGAAAGGTGTGAATATCGCCGATAGGCTCGCCGGTGTACTGGTGGCACATCGTGATCCGGTAAGCCTGAAATGGGCCAATGAAGCAATGGTGGCGATACCAAAAGAAATTATACCAACAGATACACCACCCTGGTGGCTGCTGAAGAAGAAAAACGCCATGTTTTATAACGGTTTTGGAAGGGGTGACTTTGGAAGATTTTTAATGGCTTCCAATCTTCTTACTGTCAATGACACCTCTGAATCAAGAAGTGTTGATGAACATATGCCCGATGTACTGGCTTATATTTATTCTTTACAGCCACCCAAATATCCAAAGTCAATTGACCAATCTTTAGCATCAAAGGGTAAAATTATTTTTGAACAAACCTGTTCGGATTGTCACGGCACATATGGAGCCAACAGCACTTATCCCAATTTACTTATCCCGGAATCAACTGTACAAACGGATTCATTACTGTATAAAAGCAATTATTCCAATCCTCAATTTGTGAACTGGTTTAATGCCAGTTGGTTCACTTCAGGAGAACACCCTGCACAGTTAGTTCCATTCAATGGTTATATTGCTCCCCCACTTGATGGTATCTGGGTCACGGCACCTTATCTCCACAATGGTTCTGTTCCAACACTGGAGGCATTATTGAATAGCAAGCTTCGTCCTAAATATTGGTCACGTGATTTTGATAATCCAAAATATAATTACGAAACTCCTGGCTGGAAGTACAAAGTTGAAGAAAAAGCTGGCGGCACTACCGTTTACAATACTACGTTACCGGGTTATGGCAACTACGGCCATTATTTTGGAGATGCATTAACCAATGAAGAAAGAAAAGCGGTAATTGAATATTTAAAGACGTTGTAGTAATTCCAAGGTTTACCAATTTTTGATTCCAACATTATTTTCATGATGACTCTTGCTTTTCAAACCTCTTATCTGGGATAAGCCACATCCCGGCTACCAGAAAATAACAAGAAAGCCCGATCAAGGGGTGAATAAAGGAAAGACCAATGCCAATTGCGTAAATAACTACCGAGAGCTTTCCCTTGGTATCGCTTCCTAACGCTTTTGCAAACTCAGAATTTTTTCCATGTAAATCGATAAGGCAATGTGCCAATAAATAATAAGCAACACCTGACATAAGTGATACGAATCCATACAACGCAACAGGTTTCGTTGTAAAATTGTTTTCTCCCATCCACGCTGTAACAAAAGGGAAAAGCGAAAGCCAAAATAACAGATGGACATTCGCCCATAAAACCGTACCACTTGTTTTATAGGCTGCATGCAACATATGGTGGTGATTATTCCAGTAAATGGCCACATACGTAAAACTCAATACATAGCTGATAAAAACGGGTAAAATAGGTTTCAGATCAGACCATTGAGAACCGTGCGGAACCTTCATCTCCAAAACCATGATGGTGATAATAATGGCAAGAACACCATCACTAAAAGCTTCCATTCTTCCTTTGGTCATAAGCGGGGTTGAGCATCAAATTTATCTCTCTTGCGGCAACATGATGCGATTTTATTTCAACATTGCAATGTTTAAACTATCGCGTGTATTATATAACACACAAAATGAAAAAACAACGTCACCGCACGAATTGCGTAAGTAAAAAATTAATAAGGACGACCAAATAGGAATGAGAAACTGGTGGGATGAATAAAATTAGGATATGAAGAAATGAATGGGAGCTCAAAAACCAGAAGACATTGCTGAAGTAAATGCAGTGATCGCAAGAACACCAGTTGCAGGTTTACATTCAGGATAAATTCATACCAAGCTGGTATGACTAAAACAATTCGAAGTTTTTAGAAATGAAAAGCGCCCTTTGAAGACGTGCCATCATAAAAGGATAACATTTGGCACCAACTCCATATCTTTTGTTGTCTGAACGCTTGTAACTTCTTGCTTCATTTTTTGAATCCTGATCACTTTTTTATCGTTGTTTGCAGCACGTAACAATACCCCACATAAGAGCAGGATGGTTAAGAAAAGAAGTACCAATGAAAGTTTCATACAAAAAAATTTAGCTGCCTTGTTTTAAGTTCAAGGCGTAATAGAAAAAATAATGTTCAGCTTCCTTTGCATATAACTGTGTAAAATTGGACTTCACCTCAGTCCTGTTCTCTTCGAGGTGTATTACCTTACAATCAGGACAGTCCTGGCAAGAAGTTGAATCACAACTACCATTTACTAACCGGGTTTTTAGTAAAGAATTCTGTTTCATTCGACAAACCTACCTTTAAGAAATGCCCAAGTCAACACAACATGGTATGAGTTGCACAAAATGGAAGTTCAACTGACCACGCATTTTTGGTACACCAATTCATTTACTTAAAACCACAGTTGATACAGGGTATTATTGTGACAAAGCTTAACAGGAATTACTTTCGTTGCAACAAAATATTTCACCCTTAATCATTCCAAGGCCATGAGTTACAGTATCAATTCAATACAACCAGGAACAAAGATTTTATTCGCCAATGTACCGGCCGATGGGCATTTTAATCCCTTAACAGGGCTCGCGGCTCATTTAAAAAGCATCGGCTGCGATGTTCGCTGGTACACCTCAAATAAATATGCTGAAAAAATAAACCGGCTCGGCATCCCTTTTTACGGCCTGGATAAAGCAGTAGATATTAGCGCAGATACGGAACTTGATAATATTTTCCCCGAAAGAAATAAATACAAAAGCCAGGTAGCCAAGCTAAAGTTTGATATGATCAACGTTTTTATTTTGCGCTCAACAGAGTATTATGAAGACATCAAATCGATTTACAAGGAGTTTGAATTTCAATTGATGATCGCCGATATAACCTTTGGCGCCATCCCTTTTGTTAAAGAAAAAATGAACATTCCTGTAATTGCAGTTAGTGTAGTGCCTTTACCTGAAACATCAAAAGACCTTCCACCTTCAGGACTGGGGCTAACCCCTTCTTATTCTTTCCTTGGGAAATTGAAACAAAGAGCCCTTCGCTTTATTGCCGATACCGTACTGTTTGCAAAGCCAACAAAAGTCATGAGGAACATACTGGCAGAACATGGCATTGACGCGGGTACGGCCAACATTTTTGACATTCTGATTCAGAAATCAACCATTGTGTTGCAAAGCGGCACTCCTGGTTTTGAATATCAGCGTAGCGACATCAGTGACCATATTTATTTTGCCGGACCTCTTTTGCCCTTTACAAAAAAGAAAGAGGGTCAGGGTTGGTACAATGAAAAATTAAGACAATACGATAAAGTGATCCTTGTAACACAAGGAACAGTAGAAAAGGATGTTGATAAACTGATCATTCCAACTTTGGAGGCTTTCAAAAATTCTGATTGCCTGGTAATTGTTACAACAGGAGGTTCAGGAACCGAAGAACTCAGAAAGAATTATTCATATCCCAATATTATAGTCGAAGATTTTATTCCTTTTGATGATGTTATGCCGTACACAGACGTTTACGTAACCAATGGCGGGTACGGAGGAGTATTGCTTTCCATTCAAAACCAGTTGCCAATGGTAGTTGCGGGTGTACATGAGGGGAAAAATGAGATTAATGCCAGGGTAGGCTATTTTGAATTAGGTATTAATTTAAAAACAGAAAAGCCATCTGTTTTACAATTGAGAAAATCAGTAGAGGAAATCTTATCTAATGACAAATACTCCAACAATGTGAAGCTATTGAGCGAAGAGTTCCGAAAGTACAATTCCAATGAGATCTGTATTCGGCAGGCAGCCAGGTTAATTCGACCTTTAACCAGTCCAAAAATAAAAGACGAAGTCTTTATTTATTAATCAAAACCACATGCAGCGTGCAGCGGATCATTTGACCCGCTGCCATTTTTTATTAGATATTTTCCTGTAGAAAAACTTCTACATGGCTGGACATCTGCCTTATTTCCCCTGTAAATTTTTGCCATTCATCAATGCTTTGCCTCCAAACGGTTTGAGGCCTGTTATTTGTAACCATGCAGGCACTTACTGTTAATGATGGAGAACGAGAAAAAACCCTCAAATCGTCTGCAAAAAATTGCCAGGATAGTACTGAAGAGTATTCTATTCCTGTTCCTTTTTATAGTATTCGTGTTTTTGGTCCTATTAACACCCCCGGCCCAACGGTTTCTTACCGGCAAAGTTGAAAGCTATCTTCAGAAAACGTTAAAAACAAAAGTAAAAATCGGCAGCATCTCCTTTGGTCTTTCGGGAAATATCAATCTTCAAAATGTTTATATCGAAGACAAAACAAAAGATACTTTGATTTCGGGCGGAATAATTAAGGCGCATTTGAATTACATGAAACTATTTGCAAACGAGGTACAAATAAAAGACCTGGAGCTTCAGAATATTACCGCGAAAATTAAAAGGGTTTTACCGGATACTACTTTCAATTTCCAATTTATTGTTGACGCATTTGTAACTGAACAAACTAAAAAAACCGATACGGCCCAAACACCGCCATTGAAATTGAACATCAGTGACATTTCTCTTGATAATATCAATGTGAAATTTACCGATGTAATTACCGGAAACGATTTGTTTGCGCACATTGGGAATTTTTCTGCCACTATCGACACACTTGACCCATATACTCAGCACTTTGATATTCCAACCATTATTGCGCGAAATGTGACAGCAAGGATCAAACAGGTAAAACCTCTTTTGGAACCTAAACCACTCGCCGTTGATATTGCTGAAGCTGTCAGGCCTTCACCCATGAAGTTTGACTTGGGCACAATCGATTTGAGCAAGATCAATATTGATTATGCTAATGATGTTTCCGCATTGTATACCACGCTCAACTTTGGACAACTTAAGGGAACCGAAAGACTGATTGATCTTCAAAATAATAGAATATACTTTGACCAGGTCACACTAAACAATTCAAAAATGGTGGTGCGCTTAGGAAAAAAACCAGGAGCACAGTTAGTAAAGAAACAGGTGAACCAGGAAGTAAAGGCGCAAAAAGCGGCTGGCTGGGATTTTAAAGTTGCCAATCTTGATCTGGACAATAACAAACTTCTGTTTGACGATGATAATAAAGTAAAGCTAAACTACGGACTGGATTACGCACATATAAACGCTGAAAACCTTAGCCTGGACATCGATAATTTCGTTATGAAACCAGACTCCATTGCAGTAAAAATCAATAAAGGAACTGTAAAAGAAAAAAGCGGTTTTGAGTTAGACAATCTGCAGGGCGATATACTTTATGCGTCCAATCAAACCTATTTAAAAAACCTGTACATAAAAACACCGGGCAGTGAAATTCAAAGAAGTGCTGAAATGCATTATGCTTCTTTTGATGCACTCAGTAAAGATTTTGCCAAAACAGTTTTTAATCTCAACATCGTCAATACCCGTCTACAGGTAAAAGATATTTTGTTGTTTGCACCGCAGCTTAGAAGCAATCCTGCACTTTCCAATCCAAACGACGTGTGGTATGTAAATATCATTGGCAATGGCACACTTAACCAACTGAATTTTCAAAGACTTCAGTTTAGCGGACTAAAAAACACACGCCTCGATGCAAATGGAACTTTAACGGGATTGATGAATCCAAAGGAGGCAGGTGGAAATTTCAGGATCAACAGGTTTCATACAACGCAAACGGACATTGCATTATTTACTGGTCAGCGATTATCAAGTGCTCAAATTAACCTGCCGGAAGAATTTGACATTAATGGAAATATTACCGGTAATT
>Ga0207650_10001313_pt1 | contig 18002 bp, 17 predicted proteins | sample KBSS63metaG_FD_184325 | JGI IMG/M metagenome (GOLD analysis project Ga0207650, IMG submission 184325) | Switchgrass rhizosphere microbial communities from Kellogg Biological Station, Michigan, USA - KBS S6-3 metaG (SPAdes) (version 2) | ecosystem: Host-associated > Plants > Roots > Rhizosphere...
AGCGGTGCACACGGCGATGGACGCCCGGGCATCGTCGACCAGCGCATCCATCACCGCGACTTCGATCTGCGTCGGCGAGACACTGGCCAGCTCGATCACCTCGCGCGCCGCGGGCGGCAGCGGCGCGATGCGCGCCAGGATCGCGTCGCGCACCGACGCCGGCAGGGTTTGCGGGTCGCCGGCCAGCAGCTCGGTGACGAAGAACGGGTTGCCCTGCGTCACGTCGTAGAGGCCGCGCGCGCTGCGGCCTGCTCGCCGCGCCATCTCGGCAACGCCGGCACGCGACAAGGGTGACAGCGCGAGGCGGGTGCAGCTTCGCGCCGGCAGCCCCGAGAGGACGCCCAGCAGCGGGTGATCGCTGGCGAGCGAGTCGTCGCGGTAGCTCAGGACGAGGACGGCGCTCGTGCTTTCGATGCGTCGGCCCAGGTAGCGCAACAGATCGAGGGTCGCGCCATCGGCCCATTGCGCATCGTCGACCACCAGGACGGTGGGCCTTGTCGGATCACGCAGCATCGAGAGCACGCCCGAAAGCACGTCGGCGGCATGGCGTCCCGCACGCACTGCAGCAGCGAGCGCGGGCGGCATGCGATCGAGCCAATCGATCAGGGGTCCCAAAGGCGTCGGCGACAGCATCGGCTCGCAGGTTCCCCACAGCCAGTCGATGCGTCGGGCGGCCTGTCGAGCCGCGGCGCGCAGCACGGTGGTCTTGCCGACCCCTGCTTCTCCACTCAGCAGCACGCTGCTTCCGGACGAGCTGCCCGCGCTCAACGCGGCAATGCGCTGGCCGAGGGCGGCCAGCTCGGGTTCGCGCTCGAGCAGCAAGTCGTCCGGTGGGCAACGGACGGGTTCGACGGGCCCGGGCGTATGGGTGACGCTGTCCATGCGAGGAGGAGGCATCGCAGCGAACGATGGCGACGGCCTCTTCGGCGACCCCAACCATACAACAGCGTGGCAGCGACTTCGCAGTTCGCCGGTTCACCAACTCGCTGCGCGCCGGGGCGTACATTGCAGGCCACCTGGTGCGAACCGCCCGCCTGCGCTGGCTGTCGCCGCAACCCCATCGACGAGCGAATGCGCATGGACACCTTGACCCCTTCCATCATCGACAGCTGGCACGCCCACGTGTACTTCGATGCGTCCAGCCGGGACGCCGCACGCGCCTTGCGCGACGTCATCGAAAAGGAGCTGGCGGGCCGGATGGACCTGGGGCGCTTTCACGAGAGGCCCGTGGGCCCGCATCCGATGTGGAGCTATCAACTCGCGATCACAGCGGTCGAATTCCCCTATGTCGTGAGCTGGCTGGCGCTGAACCACGGCGCCCTGGACGTGTTCATTCACCCGAACACCGGTGACGAGCTGCGCGACCATCGGGACTGCGCGCTCTGGCTGGGCCGGTCTCACGTGCTCAACCTGGCGGCGTTGGCCGAGTGAGTGTCTCGCGGCTTCTGTGCTCGGCGCTTCTCGCTTGCGCACTGATCGGGCTGCCAACCACCACCCCCGCGCAGCCATTCCCCGCCGGCCCGATCACCGTCGTGATTCCGCTGGCGCCAGGCGATGCCGCGGACATCGCCGCACGCGCCCTGGGCGAAGAGATCTCTAAGCTGCTAAAGACGCCGGTGCTCGCGGTCAATCGGCCCGGCGCTGGCGGCGCGGTCGGTGCCGGCAGCGTCGTCCTGGCGAAGAAGGACGGCCACACGATCCTGTTCGCGCAGAACAGCGCGCTCACTTTTCGCGCCGCTCTCGAGCCGCAGTCGGCCACCTACGATGCGGTCCGGGACCTGGTGCCGCTCGGCACCTCGTCGCGGACGCCGAGCATCCTCGTCGTGCGCGGCGACGCGCCGTTTCGAACGTTCTCGGAATTGATCGAGCACGCGAAGAAGAACCCGGGGCAGGTGCGAATCGGTCATCCAGGCATCGGCTCGGTCGGCGACTTCTGCGTGCAGCTGATCAACGCGCTCACGGGCGCGGAACTCGTGCCGATTCCCTACGCCGGTGCCGCTCCCGCCATCGTCGCATTGCGCGGTGAGCACATCGAAGGTGTCGTGCTGTCGCTCGGTGCGTTGAGCGCCCAGCTCAAGTCAGGGACGTTCCGCGGCCTCGCCACGTCGAGCCGGTCTCCGGAGTCCGGCGACGTCCCCTCGCTGCGCGAGCTCGGCTATCCGGAAGACCTGTTCGGCATCTGGTTCAGCTTTCTCGCGCCCGCAGGAATCCCGGAGGATGCGAGGAAGACGCTCGTCGGCGCGATCGAACAGGCGGTCAAGGCGCCCGCCATCACGGCCAGACTGGCGACGCTCGGCATCTTGCAGAGCTACGCCACACCCGAGCAGACCGCCGGTGAAATGCGCGCGGAACTCAAGCGCGTGGGCGAGATGGCGAAGAAGACCGGCTTGATCAAGTGAAGCCGATTCGGCAGCCGACGCGATGAGTCAATGCGGCAAGGCTGCGGCAGCGGCGCGCGCAGCCGGAACGACGTCGTAGGAATAGAGGCGCTTGCGGAATTCGGCGTGAGCGGCAAGCTGTGCGTCGCGCACGCTCAGATCGGCGGCCGCGGAATCGAGACGCAGGCCGTTCTGGCGGGCGCCGAGCTGAATCTCGGCCACGCGCCCGCGCCGCAATTCCTCGTAGGCGCGCAGCGACGCCGGGACTGCCGATGCATCCACCTGCGCCAGGAGGGTGGCGAGCGCCATGCCGTCCTCGATCGCTTGGTTCGCCCCCTGGCCCAGATGCGGCAGCATCGGGTGGGCCGCGTCGCCGAGCAGCGTCAGCCGCCCCGTGCTCCAGGTGGCCAGCGGCTCGCGGTCGTAGAGGGCCCAGCGAAAGGTCTTGTCGACCTGCCGCAGCACATCGCCGATGCGCGGGTCCCAACCGTCGAACTCGCGGCGCAGCACGGCCGGATCTCCTGGCGCGGACCACGATTCCTTCATCTCCTCGTCGGTCGGCACGAAGCCGACGTAGTTGACCATCGTCCCGTGGCGAACAGGAAAGACGAGGAAGTGCCTGGACGGGCCCGCCCACATCTGCCAGCGATCGATCGGCCAGTCGGGCAGGCGCTCGCGCGCGACCAGACCCCGATAGGAAATGGTGCCGTGAAAGACCGGCTTCGAGGGCGGGCAGACGCACGCCCGCAGCTCGGAGTGGATGCCGTCCGCGGCGACCACGACATCGGCCTCGGCGCTGGCGCCGTTGGCGAATGCGACGCGGGCCACGTCGCCGTCCTGCTCGAAGCCGATGGCGCGGTGGCCGGTATGCACGATTCCGGCGGGCAGGTTGGCGGCAAGGAAGTCGATGAAGTCGGCGCGGTGCATGCCGAACGCCGCGTTCCAGCCTGAGCCGTCCGACACCTGGACCGGCGCGATCGGCGTCCCGTCATGACGGAAGTAGGAGGAGCCCGGCCCGACGCGAGCACCCCACTTCTCGACCGCCGGGCCCAGACCGACGCGCTCCAGCTGGCGCACTGCATTCGGCGTCACGAAGACGCCCGCGCCGATCTCGCCCAGCGCGGTCGCTTGCTCGTAGACGGTTACGCGCAGTCCCTGCGCGATCAGGGCATTGGCGGCGAACAAGCCGCCAATGCCGCCTCCGATGATCGTGACGCTCGGCCGCATGGCCGAAGCAGCCAAAACGTCAGGGCTGACCTTCGTCCTTGCGCTTGCGCATGATCAGGAACAGCAGCGCCGCGATCACCACTGCGATCAGGAGGTACCACCCCGTTCCCAGACCTGATGACTCGGCCGGTGCGGGCGCGGGCGTGGTCGCCACGGGCGCCGGCGGCGTGGCGGGCGGCGCCGCGACAACCGGCGTCTCCGTCTTGGCAGCGGGCGGCTCCGACTTCGCGGCCGGCGCGTCCGTCTTGGGCGGGGTCGCCTGGGCCAGCGTGGCCTCCACTTCCCGCTCCGTCACCACTTCTGGCGCCTTTTGGGAAACGACCGTCGCGGTGATCTCGTCGCCCTTGTTGAGCTGCGCGACCGGAACCACCTTGCCGTCCTTGTAGATCTGGAGACCGCGGGCGTTCACCTGGTCCTGAGTGAATTTCTTGCGCACGTTATCCGTGCGATCGAGCACCATCACCGAGTTGAATCCCGTGCCCAGCACCACGCCGTTGCGCAGCTCGGTGACGGTGACCGGGGTGATCGTGGTCGTGGTCGTGACCGTTGCCTGGCCCTTCATCCCCGCCTTCAGATCCGCCACGGTCATCTTCTTGCCGTCGACGGTGAAGACGAAATCGGCCGGCACGAAGTAGTCGCTGGTGCCTCGCTCGTCGCGGAGGATCAGATGGTTTCCATCGACCGCGATTATTTCGAAATTGCGGACAGCCACCTGGGTCGTCTGTGTCTGTGCGCGAGGTTCACCTGCGAAGGTGAGCCCCAACACCAGCACAAGGACCCCGGCCAGCCAGGCCGCCTGCTTCGTCATCAGTCCACTTGCCATCGTCATCTCCCCGGGTTGTTGCTTTGATGGAGCCATGTGGGACAGCCGACGCCATTGGGGGCGGCCGTACGGTCACGGCTTGCCCATACTACCCGTGAACAGCGCTGATGCGCCAATTCGCGATGGTCATGGGATCGACGCACCGGCCGGCTCGCCGAGGTTCTGCATCAACCGGTTCGCCCAGCCGAAGATCGCGACCGCATGGAGCAGGTCGATGATCTCTTCCTCTGTCATCGCGACTGCGCGCAGCGGCGCGATGTCGTCGGCGCCGAGCGCGTGCGGCCGCTCGGTGACGGCGATGGCGAAGCGGGCGATGGCGCGTTCGCGCTCGCTCGTTCCTGCCGAGGCCGGGTCGTCGAACACCTGCTCGACGGTATCGCTGCGCTTGGCGAGCTGCTCGAAGCGCTGCGCGTGGACCGACGTGCAATAGACGCAGCCGTTGCTGACCGAGACCACCATCGCGCCGAGCTCGCGCTCGGCGCGCGGCAGGCCGCCCGGCGCGTACATGATCGCGTTGTAGGCCGCGGAGCGGTGGCGCAGCATCAGCGGCTGGTGCGCGAGCGTGAGGTAGTAGGGCGAAGTGCGCGACTGCGCATGGCTCTCGTCGAGCACCTCGAGCTGCAAGGGGCTCGCGTCGGCAATCCGCAGCGGCTCGAGCCAGGAGCGCCACTCGAGCGATTCGTCGGTGAATCCGTTGCGCCGGATCATGGCGTGGCTCCCGCGCTCGCGCGCATCGCCTTCAGACCGGCGACGACGCGCAGCTGGTACGAGAGGAACGCGACGAGCTGCGCCAGCGCGACGATCGCCGGATCGGCGAGCCCGGCGCTTCGAAGCGCGTCGATCGCGGCGCGGTCGCCGTTGCGCGGATCGGTCGTCAGCGCGGCGGCGAACTGCAGCATCGCCGGCAATGCCGGGGAGGGCGGCGCGTCGCGCGCGGCGTCGGCGGCGAGCCGCGCCTGGTAGTGCTCTGCGAGAGAGGTCGCGCCGGCGAGCGTGCACGCATGGATGGCGACGCGCAGCCGGTCTGCCGTCGAGAGGCCGCCTACGGGCTGCTCGAGCAGCGCGTCTTGGCTGGCCTGGGTCGCCTCGACGACCTTGGCGCGGAAGCGTCGCGCGCTGTGCAGCGCGTCCCCGGGCACTAGGCCGGTGGCGCGATCGATCACGTCGTTGTCGGGAACGTCGAAGGCAGGCATGAAGAAGATGTCCTGAGGTGAGCTCGAATCATTTCGAAGCGGTGGAGGCCGGCGAGGGCAGCGGCTCGGCGACCCATTCGTCGCCGAGGATCTCGGGCTCGGCGTAGGCCTCCATGCGCGCGAAGTGCTGCTCGATGTCCTCGACATAGAGCAGCGCGGCGAGCTTGTCGGCGAGCTGCAGCGCACCTTCGCTGATCGCCGGGATGTCGCCGGTGATGACGCCGAGCGAGAGCGTCGCCGGGTAGCTGAGGCAGTGCACGCGATCGAGGCCCGGGCAGTCCGCGCCGGAGCGTGGCTGGAACTCGAACGCTGGGCCGAGGTCGGGAGATTCCGCGAGCTCGTCGTCCTCCGCGCCCGCGGGCGCCTGGTAGCGGTCCTTCCAGACGCGGATGCACGGTGCGATGCGGCGCAGCATCGGTCGCTGACGCCAGTCGACCTTGAAGCCGGTGGCGAAGATCAGGAAGTCGAGCTCGATCGGCCCGGCCGACGTGCGCACGAGCAACGCGCCGCCGCGCTCCTCGACGCCAGCGAGGGCGACGCCCAAGTGGAAGTGCGCGTTCGCGTGGCGCGAGACGCGCTGCGTGCTGTTGCGCGGCGGCGGCACCTGCTGCGTGTTGATGTAATGGCGGATGCGCCATTTCCAGTCGTCGGAGAGACGCGCGTAGCCCGCCACGAAGCCCGGGTTGCCGGCGCCCTTGCCCTTGTTGATGCGCGGCAGGTCGGCGCGCCGCACGAGCAGGTGAACTTGCGCCGCGCCGGCTTCGAGCGCGGTCGCGGCGCTGTCCATGGCCGATGCGCCGGCGCCGACGACACCGACGCGCAGCCCGGCGAGCGCGGCGTAGTCGTTGTCGTCCGACGAGTGCGCCCAGCGTGCTCGCGGCAGAGCCTCGGCGACGGCGGGGAGCGCCGGCCCGCCAAGGCCGGCGCGGCCGGTGGCGACGACGACGCGGCGCGCCCATGTGCGCGTCGCGGTGCCACCCTCGGCTTCCACTGCGACCTCGACGAGGCCGTCGCCGCGCGGCCGCAGGTCGGTGACGCGATGTCCGTTTCGCACCGGCAGCGCGAGCACCTCGCGATACCAGCGCAGGTAGTCCATCCACTGCAGGCGCGGGATCTTGTCGAGTGCGTCCCAGTCATCGCGGCCGAACTGCGCCTCGAACCAGGCGCGAAACGTCAGCGACGGTATGCCGAGCGCCGGGCCGGCGAGGTGCTTGGGGCTGCGCAGGGTTTCCATGCGTGCCGTCGTCGCCCAGGGGCCCTCTAGCCCCGCCGGGGCTTCGTCGTAGACGACGACCGACATGCCGCGCTGCACCAGCGCCGCGGCGAGGGCCAGGCCGGTCATGCCGGCGCCGACGATCGCGACGTCGACGACCGGCGCGCCGTCGTGCTCGAGCGCCGGCGTCCAGCGCGGTGCGGGCAGCTGCAGGAAGGCGAGCTCGTCGGCGAGGCGCGCCTCGAGCGCCGCGAGGCCGCTCGTCATGGACGACGCCGCGGCGCGGTCATTGCGCGCTGATGCGCGCGTCGCGCACCAGGCGGCCCCACTTCTCGGTCTCGGCGGCGAGGTGCTCGGCGAGCTGCTGCGACGAGCCGCCGAGCGTGCTGGCGCCCATCTCGGCGAGGCGCTTCTTCACGGCCGGGTCGGCGAGGATCTCGTTCGAGACGGCGTTCAGCCGCGCGATCACGGGCGGTGGCGTGCCTTTCGGCGCGAGCAGCGCGAACCAGGTCGAGGAGAGCAAGCGTGGCTGCCCCAGCTCGGCCGTCGTCGGCACGTCCGGCAGCGCCGGCGAGCGTTGTGGCGCCATCACCGCGATCGCGCGCACCTTCCCGCTTTTCACCTGGCCGGCAATGCCGGGAATCAGCTGGAACATGAGCTGGATCTCGCCGGCGATGAGATTGGTCGTGGCCGTGCCTGGTGCGTTGTAGGGGACGTGGATCATCTGCGCGCCGGTCTCGCGCATGAAGAGCTCGCCGGCCAGGTGCATCGAGCTGCCGATGCCGGTGGAGCCGAAGTTGAGCTTGCCGGGGTTGGCCTTGGCGTAGCGCTCGAAATCGGCCAGGTCCTTGGCCGGGATGTCGTTGTTGACGACCAGGATGTTGGGCACGTCGGCGACGAGCAGGATCGGCGCGAAGTCCTTCTGCGCGTCGAAGCTCAGGTTCTTGTAGAGCGCCTTGTTGACCGCCAGCGTGCCCGCCCAGCTGAACAGGAAGTGGTATCCGTCGGCCGGTGTCGCGGCTGCGGCGGTGGCGCCGATGTTGCCGTTGGCGCCGGCCTTGTTGTCGACGACGAAGGTCGCCTTGAGGCGCGACTGCAGCTCTTCGGCGAGCACGCGCGCGATCGTGTCGCCGGTGCCGCTGCCGCCCGGCGCGGGAACGATCAGCTGGATCGTCTTGCCGGGCTGCGGCCAGTCCTGGGCGAGCGCCGGGCCGGCGACGAGGAGGGAAAGCAGCGAGAGCAGGGCTGCGAGAGGAGAGCGTCGGGACATCGTTGAGCCTGCAAGAGAAGTGCGTCGGCTGCGATCTTGGCACGACGCACCGCACCGTTGTTCGCCGGCGGGCAATGCGTCGCCGGCCTAGACTGCGCCATGGAATACACCAAGCTCGGCCGCACCGGCCTCGACGTCTCGCGCCTGTGCCTCGGCTGCATGAGTTACGGGGAGCCGGATCGCGGCGCGCATATCTGGACCCTCGGCGAGGCGGCGAGCCGGCCGGTGCTGAAGAAGGCGCTCGACCTGGGCATCAACTTCTTCGATACCGCCAACGTGTACTCGGCGGGATCGAGCGAGGAGATCGTCGGCCGGGCGCTGCTCGACTACGCGCGGCGCGGCGAGGTCGTGATCGCGACCAAGGTCAACCAGCGGATGCGCAAGGGGCCGAACGGCATGGGTCTCTCGCGCAAGGCCATCTTCGCGGAGATCGACGCCAGCCTGAAGCGCCTCGGCACCGACTTCGTCGACCTGTACCAGATCCATCGCTGGGATTCGCGCGTGCCGATCGAGGAGACCCTCGAGGCACTCAACGACGTCGTTCGCGCCGGCAAGGCCTTGCACATCGGCGCGTCGTCGATGTTCGCGTGGCAGTTCGCGAAAGCGCTGCACGTGTCCGACAGGCACGGCTGGGTGCGCTTCGCGACGATGCAGAACTACGTCAACCTGCTCTATCGCGAGGAAGAGCGCGAGATGCTGCCGCTCTGCAAGGACGAGGGCATTGGCGTGATCCCCTGGAGCCCGCTCGCGCGCGGCCGCCTGACGCGCGACTGGGGCGCGACGAGCGTTCGCTCCGAGAACGACGGCTTCGGCCGCACTCTCTACGCGCACACCGACGAGGCCGATCGGAAAGTGGCCGAGGCGCTCGCCGCGGTCGCGACTCGCCTCGGCCGGCCGCGCGCGCAGGTCGCGCTTGCCTGGGTGCTCGCCAAGAGCGAAGTCACGGCGCCGATCATCGGCGCGACGCGGCTGGAGCAGTTCGACGACGCGGTCGCAGCGCTGACGCTCCAGCTCGCCCCGGAAGACATCGCCGAGCTCGAGGCGAAGTACGTGCCGCATCCGGTGATTGGCATCGACTGAACGTACGGTTCGGCTCGGCCGCGGGCCGCCGGCCCGCTGTCGTCACTCGAACGGCGGCTCGTCCCACCACGGGAAGAACGACGGCAGGTCCGAGGAGACCCGGTCGGGAAAGACGGCGGCTCGCTTCTCGAGGAACGCGCCGACGCCTTCGCGCGCATCGGCCGACTGCCCACGCGCCTGGATCGACCGGCTGTCGATCCGGTGCGCGTGCATCGGATGCGGCGCGGCCGACATCCGCCACATCATCTGCCGCGTTAGCGCAATCGAAACGGGCGCGGTGTTGTCGGCGATCTCGCGGGCGAGCGCGCGCGCGGCGGGAAGGAGCTCGTCGGGTGCGTGGAGCGAGCGCACGAGGCCGCGCGCCAGCGCTTCATCGGCGCTGAACACGCGTCCGGTCAGGCACCACTCGAGCGCCGTCTGCATGCCGACCAGGCGCGGCAGGTACCACGACGAGGCGGCCTCCGGCGTGATGCCGCGGCGAGCGAACACGAAGCCGAAGCGCGCCGCGCTGGAGGCCATGCGGATGTCCATGGGCAGCTGCATCGTCGCGCCGATGCCGACCGCCGCGCCGTTGATGGCGCCGATGATCGGCTTGAGGCTCTTGTACATGCGGAGGGTCGTCGTGCCGCCGCCGTCGCGGTAGACATCGCCGACGCGCAGCGCCTCGCGCAGCGGATCGCCGCGGTGCGCGTTGCGATCGAAGGTGTCGCCTCCCGAGGACAGGTCGGCGCCGGCGCAGAACGCCCGGCCGGCGCCGGTGACGATGACGGCGCGCACGTCGTCGTCGGCATCGGTCTCGTCGAACAGCAGCTCGAGCTCGAGCCGCATCTGCGCGTTGTACGCGTTGAGCTTGTCGGGCCGGTCGAGCGTGATCGTGGCGATGCCCTGGTCGACGGCGTAGCGCGTGGTCTGGAGCGGCGGCAAGGGCATGGCGATGCGAGGGGTGAAGGGCCTATTCGGTGACGATCTTGTGGGTGGCGGCAAGCTGCTTCCACTTCGCGAGCTCGTCCTTCACGCGCGCGGCGAACGCCGAAGGGCTCATCGCTGTGGGCAAGGTGCCGTCCGGTCCGAGCAGCACGGCCAGCTCGGGCGATGCGGCGATCGCGTTGATCTCGCGGTTCAGTCGCTCGACGACCGCGGCCGGCGTGCCGGCCGGGGCGAAGACGCCGATCCAGATGTCCATCTCGAAGCCGGGCACCGCCGACGCAAGCGGCGGTAGGCCGGCAAACGACGGATGCGGCTGCTTCGAGGTGACGGCCAGGGCGCGCACTCGGCCGCCTTCTTTCTGCATCAGCGGTGCGAGCGTGCTGTAGTTCGAGACCATCGCATCGATCTGGCCGCCGGCCATGTCCTGAGCCGCGTTGGCGGCGCCCTTGTACGGCACATGGGTCAGCTTCACCTTGGCGGCATCGCTCAGCATCACGGTCGCCAGGTGCCCGATCGAGCCGACGCCTGCCGATCCGTAGGTGAGTCCGTCCGGCTTGGCGCGTGCGGCGGCGAGGAGATCCTCCGGTGTCTTGAACGGCGTCGACGCGGCCACGGCCAGCAGCAACGGGCCTTCGCCCACCATGGCGACCGGCGTGAACGCAGCGATCGGGTCGTAGGGCAGGCGGGCCGCGGTCGCCGCCGCCGTCAGGAACGTCGACGATGTCAGCAGCAGGACCGAGCCGTCGTGCGGCGACTTGGCGACAGCATCGGCGCCGATCGTGCCGGCCGCGCCGGCCTTGTTCTCGACGATGACCGTGGCCTGCAGGCGCTGCGCCAGCGGCACCGCGATCGCGCGGGCGACGGCGTCGTTGCTGGCCCCGGGCGAGAACGGCACGATGATCTTGATCAGCTTCGGCATCGCCGTCTGCGCCATTGAAAGCACGGGCAGGCCGAGCAACATCGCCGCGCACAAGCCGAATCGCGCCATCAGGACACGCATGAAATCTCCTTGCCGATACGAGAGTGCGATCGTGACGCCGGCTTCAGGCCGGCACCGCCAGATCGAGCAGCGGCGCGTACTGCTGGGCGCCGAAGATGTCGCCATCACCCGCGGAGCCGCTCGGGGTCAGGCGGTAGATGGTGAATTTGATCGCGTAGGCGGGGTCGTACTCGACGAAGTCGGAGATCCGCTCGGGCGGGATCCGGTACAGCGCTGCGACGCTCTCGCGCGTCAGCACCCGCGATCGCTTGACGCGCTCGTAGTTCTCGCGGTCGCGGAAGATAATGTCGAAGGTGATCTTGTTGACCCCGGCGTTCTTGCTCCGGATCGTCTTGGCCAGCTCGCTCAGCGTGTGGGTGCTCATGGGCGGTGCTGCCGTCATTCGCCGACGTCGGCGGTGTGAAGGGGGAAGAGCTCCAGCCCGTCGTCCACCACGAGCGTGTGGTTCAGGGTCCAGCGGTAGGCCGCGCTCGCCGGCAACACCTCGTCGAGCGGAAACGACACCGAGCCGGCAGTGCCTTTGACGTCGGGAAGCCGTGCATAGAACATCTGGCGCACGCCAGTGAGGGTGAGCTCCTCGGCCATCTCGCGCGTCGGCGCGACGCCCTGGACGAGGATGAACAGCTCGTGGCCGGGCTGGTCTCGCAGCGGCTCGAGATCGCCCATGACGCCGTCGCGCCCGTACACCTTGTAGTGCAGCTCGTAGCCGCTGTCGCCGAAGCGCGCCCGCACCTGCGTCCGGGCCCAGTCGATCACCTCGTCGACGTGGGAGATCGTGTAGGGATCGCGGATTCCGCACATGCCGACGAAGCGCTCGCCGACCTTGCCGGCGCCTTCGAGCTTGACGCGGATGCGCTCCGACGGAACGAAGCGCGAGCCCGTGACGCGCGTCGTGCGTTCGTCGACCTGCTCGTAGCGGCAGTCGGTCATGTCGAGCTTGCCGCCGGCGAAGAGCTCCTCGTACGGATTGGAGCGCTCGTACATCGCGTGGCCGGCCACGGAGGCGACCGTGCAGCGTTGGGAAGGAAGCATCGCCGTGACCTTGACGTCATCGTGCGAAACGATGCCGAGCACGGTTTCCTTGCCGCCGTACGGCTCGGCGCAGAACGACGCGCATTCGAGGACCTTGCCCAGGTAGTACGCCGTGTCCGCCGGAAAGCCGTGGCGCAGCGCGGCGGCGGCGAAGAGGGCGGCGTCGGAGCTGCGGCCGCCGATGATGACGTCGGCGCCTCGGCGCAGCAGCTCCACGTACGGATGCACGCCGGCCATGGCGACGATGCGGTCGGTCGCGTCGAGCTCGGACCCGACCAGGTCGGCATAGCCGTCCAGTCCCTGGACTGTTTCGCCTTCCTGCATCCTGCGGCGCAGGTAGGCCTTGTCGACTTCCGAATAGAACCAGCCGAGCCGGAACTTCGTCAGGCCATGTTGCGCGGCCAGCTCCTTGATGATGCCGACGTACAGATCGACCCGGCTGTTCGACCCGGTGTCGCCGGCCGAGCCGATGATCATCGGCACGCCGAGCTTGCGCGACGCGAGCAGAATCTGCTCCAGGTCGTGGCGCTGCCAGGCGAGCGGGCTCGTCGACGTGTCGGAGCCGAGCGGCACCGGCCCGACGTCGTCGCTGCCGGAGTCGGCGGCGATGTAGTCCGGCGCGGCGGCGACGCCGAGCTGGAAGCTCTCGGTGCGCAAGGGCGCAAAGCCCAGGTGTCCGTTCGGACAGATGATTCGCAAGGTCTGCATCGGTCGAAATTCCCGTGGCCGGCGATCGGCTCGCGTCGCGTCAGATCCCCATCGCACTCAGCTTGTCGACGACGTCGTTGATGACGCCGGCGAGGCGAGGATGGGAGGCCTCGAACTTCAGTATCGACGCCTTCAGCGGTCCGCCGAGCCCTTCATCCGCGGCGACTCGGTCCGGATTCCGGGCTCGCGTTTCGATGTCGAGGATGAGCCGGTCGAGACGCTGCCTGACGTCTTGGTCGCCGACGTCGAGCGCGTCCATCTCGCGCCGGAGGGAGCTAAGCAGTTCGTCCAGGTGCTGGGCGTCGGTCATGGGAGTCCTCTCGTACGAGCAACCTTAGCACCTCGTCGCCGAGGGCCGTCAACGGCAGAAGGCGAGGCGGGGTCAGCTCACCCTCGCGTGCCTGCGGTTCGCGGAAAGGCGCTGCTTGCGGTCAGCGCCGCGCGACGTAGCGCGTGATCACGGGCGGCTCCTCGCCCTGATGAAAGGCGAGGCGCCGCTCGCGCAGGGCGATGTCGGCCGCGGTCGCGCGGTGAAAGCGGCGCAGGTGCTCGGTCCACGATTCGTCGATGATCTCCTCGACGAAGCGCCCCGGCTCGCCGATGTCGCGCAGCAGCTCCCAGCCGATCGCGCCTTCGCTGAGGCGTGCGCGCCGGGTGAGTTGCATGACGTCGATGAACGCGTCGGCGCGCTCCGGGTCGACGACGTACTCGACCGTGGTGACGACGCGGCCGCTTTCCGGCGGCGCCTCCGTCGGCAGCACGGCCCAGCCCGATCGCGCCGGCGACATGTCGCCGTCTTCCTCGTTGCTGTCGCTGACGAAGCGCACTGCCAGCAGCATCAGCAGGATTCCGCTCGCCGCCGCGGAGAACAACGCGGTCTGGATCGTCCCCAGCGTCGCCACCTGTCCCCAGAGCGCGGCGCCCAGCGCGCTGGCGCCCATGATCGCCATCTGGTAGCTGGCCATGCCGCGCGCGCGAACCCAGTTGGGCAGCGACATCTGCGCCGACACGGCCAGTGAGTTGGCGACGGTGATCCACGCCATGCCGGCGCAGATCATCGCCGGCACCGCGACCCAGGCGCTCGGCGCGATCGCCATGACCGCGGTCGCTGCCGACTGCACCGCCGTGCCGCCGACGACCAGGCCATCGCGGCCGACCCGCTGGCGCAGCCGCGGCAGGGCGAGCACGGCGATGATCGCGCCGGCGCCCATGCAGGCCAGGAGCAGCGTGAACGTGCCGGCATCGCCGCCCGCAAGCCCGCGCGCGATCAGTGGCAGGAGCGCCAGCAACGCGGTCGAGTGCAGGAAGAAGATCAGGATGCGCAGCAGCACCGCGCGCAGGCGCGGCGACTGGCGCACGAATTGCACGCCGACGCGCATCGCGCTGAGAAGGCGCTCCTGCCCGAGCGGGCTCGGCCGGTGCTCGTGGCGCCAGCGCAGGATGAGAAGGCCTGACATCAACGACAGGATCGCGTTGAGCGCGAACACCCAGACACTGCCGGCGCTGGCGATGAGCGCGCCGGCCACGAGCGGGCCGACGATGCGCGACAGGTTCATCGCCACGCCGTTGAGGGCGAGCGCCGACGCGAGCTGGTCGCGCGGCACCAGCTCCGGGACGATCGCCGAGAACACCGGCCAGCGCAGCGCCAGGCCGATGCCGTTGGCGAACACCAGTACCAGCAGCAGCGGCGCGGTCATGAGATCGAGCGCCGTCACCGCGCAGAGCGCGATGGCCGTCGCCGCGAGCCAGAACTGCGTCGCCATCAGCCAGCGGCGCCGGTCGAGGATGTCGGCGAGCGCGCCGCTCGGCAAGCCGAGCAGGAACACCGGCAGGGTCGACGCCGACTGCACGAGCGCGACCCAGATCGGCGTGCTCGTCAGCGTGGTCATCGTCCAGGCGGCGGCCACGTCGGTCATCCACATGCACAGGTTGGCCGTGAGCCAGGTACTCCAGAGCAGGCGAAAGACGGGGATGCCCAGCGGCTCGAGGGCAGTTACCGAGCGAAGCGATGCCGCCTTGCGCGAAGGCAGGGGCGTCGTCTCGGGCGGGGGCGTCGACATGGGAGCGGTGGATGCCGGCCGTCGCTGGAGTCGGCGCTGCACGGCGACACGATAGCGCGGCCATCGGTTTGAGCAGCATCAAGGCGATCGGGGGCTTGGCCCACCCGTGCGCGGTGCGCGGTCGTATGCTCGTCGCATGCGGGTGTCATCGCTCGTGGCTGTCCTCGGATTGACGCTCGGAGCCGGTCTGCCGATGCCGGTCGCCGCGCAACCGCTGGCGACAGCGCCTCCTTCCTTCGCCGAGCTGGAAGCCCTCCAGGCGCGCATCGGAGAAGTGCGGGTCCACACCGCAGACGTCTTCGACACCGAGAACCCCCGGGAAGACTGGACGCTCTACCGATGGGCGAACGCATTGCACATCCAGACGCGAGCAAGCGTTGTCGAGAACTCGCTCCTGTTCAAGAGCGGAGACCGGGTAACGGTGGCGGTGATCGAGGAGACCGAGCGCCTGTTGCGCAGCACGCGCTATCTCTACGACGTGCAGATCCGCCCGGTCGCCTACCAGGACGGCGTCGTCGACATCGAGGTGCTGACGCGAGACAGCTGGTCGCTCATTCCGGGAGTCAGCGTGGCGCGCTCCGGCGGAGAGAATTCGTCCGGCATCCGGTTGCGCGAGTACAACTTCCTCGGCACCGGGACGACGCTGGGCATCAGCCATGCCTCCGACGTCGATCGCTCCAGCAATCAGCTGCTGCTGTCGAACGATCGCGTCTTCGGCACCTGGACTGCGATGAACCTGAGCCTGGCCAGCAACAGCGATGGCTACCGCTACGTGGCTTCGGTCGTCCGCCCCTTCCACTCGCTGGATGCCCGCTGGGCTGCGGGCGGCGCGGCGGTGAAGGACAGCCGCATCGAAGCGGTCTACAACGCCGGCAACGTGGTCAGCGAATATCGGCATCGGCAGGAGCAGGCCGAGGTCTTCGGCGGGTGGTCGCTCGGCCGCATCGATGGCTGGGTGCAGCGCTACTCGATCGGCGTGAGCCTGCTCGACAACGCCTACGAGCTCGAGCCGGGTCGGGTCGCACCGCCCGCGTTGAACCAGGACGAGCGGCTGATCGGCCCGTTCGTTCGCTACGAGCTGATCGAAGACCGCTATGCGAAGCTGATCAATCGCGACATGATCGGGACGCCCGAGTTCTTTCTCCTCGGGCTCTCCTCGAGATTGCAGCTCGGCTGGGCCGGCACCAGCCTCGGATCGAGCCGGGATGCGCTGCTGTACCAGGCCGCGGTCAGCCGTGGATTCGAGCCCTCGCCCGGCGACACGCTGCTGGCGTCGGCCTCGCTCTCCGGCCGCTACACCGGTGGCCGCGTCAGCAAGCAGCTCTTCGGCGTGGAAGGCAAGTACTACCTGCAGCAGGGCAAGCGATGGCTGTTCTATGCCGCTGCGTCCGGCGACATGCTGACGAATCCTGACGTCCTCGACACGCTGCTGCTGGGCGGCGACAACGGCCTGCGCGGCTATCCCTTGCGCTACCAGGCCGGCGACAAGCGGGCGCTGCTGACGCTCGAGGAGCGCTTCTACAGCAACGCCTTCATCTGGAATCTGTTTCGTGTCGGCGCCGCCGCGTTCGTCGATGTCGGCCGCGCCTGGGGCGGGACCAACGTGAACGCGGCCAATCCCGGCTGGCTCGGCGACGCCGGCGTGGGCCTGCGTTTCGCCAGCGTGCGCGTGTCGACGAGGGACGTGCTGCACATCGACCTCGCCTTCCCGCTCAATGCCACCCCCGACATCAAGAAGGTGCAAGTCTTGGTCAAGGGCAGGACGAGTTTCTGAAGTCGGGGACGGGCGATCCCGAAGGATTCGACATCCGTCAGCGCGCGAAGTCGATTTTCAGCCGCCGTTCCAGCCACTGGCTGTAGCGCGACATCGCGAAGCTCGCGAGGAAGTAGATCGAGGCGATGAACAGGTAGCCCTCGATGAAGAAGTCGCGCCAGCGCGGGTCGCCGAGGGCTAGGCGGAGCGATCCGGTCAGGTCGTACATCGAGACGACGGTCACGAGCGATGTGTCCATGAACGTCGACAGCAGGTTGTTGACGAAGGCGGGAATCACGGCGACGAGCGCCTGCGGCATCACCACCGTGCGCTGCAGTTGCCAGTAGCGCAGGCCGAGCGAGGTGCCGGCGTCGAGCTGACCGCGCGGCAGGGTCTGCAGGCCCCCGCGCACCGTTTCGGCCATGTAGGCGGCCTGGAACAGGACGAGCCCGATCGCGACGCGCCAGAACGGATCGATCCCCCAGCCGGGTGGCAGCACCAGCGGAAACACGAAGGTCGCGATGAACAGCACGGTGAGGAGCGGCACGCCGCGCACCAGCTCGATGTAGGCGGTGGCGAGCGAGCGCAGCAACGGCAGCTGCGAGCGTCGCGCCAGGGCCAGCAGCACGCCGATCGGCGCCGATGCGCCGATGGCGAACAGGGTCAGGATCACCGTCAGCGGCAGTCCGCCCCAGCGCTCCGAGCCGACGGCGCTCAGGCCGAGCGCGCCGCCGAGCATCAGGAAGAAGAACACGGCGAGCGCGACGATCCAGCCCGCGACGAGGCAGCGCGCCCCGCGCCGGGTCCAGCCCGCCGGCAGCGCCGAGACGACGAGCATCACGCCGACGGCCGCCGTCGCAAGGGCGGGCCGCCATTGCTCTTCGTAGGGGTAGCGGCCGAAGACGATCAGCCGCCACTTCTCGGCGACGAAGCCCCAGCAGGCGCCTCGCCCCGGCAGCTTGCACGCTACGTAGTCGGGCTGCGCGACGGCGCGGATCACGGCCCAGTCGAACACCAGCCAGCCCGCCCAGGCGAGCAGCGCTGCGGCGGCGATCGTGACGAGGCTGGCGCCCGGACCGTAGAAGAAGCGCCGACGCGCCCTGTCCAGCAGGCCGGGCGGCGGCGGGGCAAGCGTGCCCGTGCCGTTCATCGCGGCGCGCGCGTCACGCGCGCATTGACCGCGCCCATCGCCACCGCGACGACCAGGTTGAGCGACAGGTAGACCGCCATGATGATGACGATGACCTCGAGCGCCTGGCCGTTCTGGTTGATCGACGTGTTGCCGATCGAGACCAGGTCCGGATAGCCGATCACCACCGCGAGCGACGAGTTCTTGAC
>Ga0207650_10001316_pt1 | contig 17993 bp, 36 predicted proteins | sample KBSS63metaG_FD_184325 | JGI IMG/M metagenome (GOLD analysis project Ga0207650, IMG submission 184325) | Switchgrass rhizosphere microbial communities from Kellogg Biological Station, Michigan, USA - KBS S6-3 metaG (SPAdes) (version 2) | ecosystem: Host-associated > Plants > Roots > Rhizosphere...
CCAAAGACATTCGAACATATCGTGTTTCATTGGCTGCTCCCTTCTTTGCCCGAATGTCTTTGGGTGAAACCGGGGAGCGTCGAGTGCGCTCCCCGCGTGCGATCGTGGCGTGGCAATCAAAGATGGCTGCGACTGCAGTCTTTCGCATGCACGGGCGACGGCTGTGCCTTCGGCATCCTTCGATTTCCGGCCGCGGCGCTTTCTGATTTCCAAGACGGAGTTTTTTACCAGCCGCTTCGTCATGACAGATGCCTTACGCGACCTGACGTTCTGCTTCGATCTGCAGCGGCGCGGACTGCTCTACAGCCGTTCCGATTGCGATCTTGCGCGGCTTCATGGCCTCGGGGATTTCGCGCTTCAAAGCGATGCGCAGGAGCCCGTTGACCAGAGAGGCGTCTTCCACCTTCACGTGGTCGGCCAGTTCGAAGCGGCGCTCGAAAGATCGGCCGGCAATACCGCGGTGCAGATAGTCGCCATCCTTCGCCTCAGCTTTGCTTCCCTTGACGACAAGAACGTTTCGTTCCTGCATGATGTCGAGATCGGCATCCCCGAAGCCCGCGACCGCCATTTCGATGCGGTAGTCGTCGTCACTCGTCTTGACGATGTCATAAGGTGGCCACGTATCGATCGCCTGCAGGCGCTGGGGGTTGTTTAGCAAATTGAAAACGCGGTCGAAGCCAACGCTGGAGCGATAGAGTGGTGCAAAATCAAGATCGTTTCTCATAACCAAATCCTCCGTAAAGCGAGATGGAATGGAGACGCGGAAACTCGCGTCCCCGGTTGTGCCAGTCCCTGGCGGCGACTGACAAAAATGATCTAATTTTGAGAAAATCGAGTTTCAAGATTTTGGCTCAAATTTTTTCAGGTGGTTTCGGCCACCCGCTACAGGACAGCAGTATCGAAGTGGCGTGTCCGTCCATCGCGCTTCTTGTCCGTTTTGGCTTTAGGTGCCCCGCGTAGGCAGAAGATCTACGGAGCGTTTTCGCCGGGGTAGTCGTCCCGCCTTCCGCTCCACGGCGCTATGCTAAGGCTCCTGCGGCTACCCGTCTTTCTGCGAGACCGCCGCGAGAATTCCCGCTTTCCCGTCCTGCTCGGCCGGCGCTATGCTGAAAGCTCCGATACTCTTCATTTTCCATCATGAGATCTTGCGCCCGCTCGCGACGCAAGGATGCACGGCGGTCGCTTTCACGCCGCCAAACGGATTGGATCGACTATCAGCGTAACCAATCATCAAGACCATCGAAAGCAGTCCGACGAACCGTTTTTTTGAATGGTGCTGCGCCGGCCTCCCGCAGATATTGCCGAACCGTATTCCGTGCGCAGCTGAACTCCCTCGATAATCGATTGGCCCCAACCAAGTTCAAGAAGCCGCAACATTGCCACCACCTCATCAGCCTGAAGCATATCTCCATCCTGCATCGTTCGCGACAATGCAGAATGCCCTGAAATCTCGATCGTCATCCATAACTCCTCGGTTTGACACGAGGGGTCAGTTCTTCGTTTCGTTAGGGCAAGTTTCTCATTTCGCCCGACAACGTTGTTTCCGAAGATGGATGATGTAGATCCATTTGCCAAAGCGTGTTTATTTTGTTTCGACTTTGCGGTCGGAAGCGAGATGGTGAAATGGCATAAAACAAGGCCTCAATGCGCCAATAAATCTAGTCTGCAGCAGACAAACCAGCAACGTTCGCCTGCGTCTAGGCTTAACGTGGTTCAACTTACTACCACGCCGGTATGCATTGGAGAAGAACTCGCCTGGGAATATCTGCTTGTGGATGTCGGGAAAGACCAAGCGCTGCCGCCCTTGCGCCAACCGAAGCGTCGCGACCTACGACGAAGCGTCTTGACGGTGTTCAAAACTGACACATCTCCCGCTACAGGGGGATTGCCGATGGACGAACAATCGAAAAACCGAAAGCAACTTACGAAAGAGGAGAGAAGGCTCCAGGCAGAGCGGGCGACCCTCTATGCCCAGGAGCAGGGCGAAATAGCCAAGAGAATCAGGGACGAAAAGACTGCAAGGCTGAGAGCACTGCGCCTAGCTGCCACGAGACCAGCCTGACTGTTAGAGGTCAGTATCCCCCGCAGATGCTTCGAGATCGAGATTTAGTCTGAGGCGTTGACCAGAGGCCCATGACCGCGCGTGTCGCTCTGAAGTGAATTCTTCAGCATGTTCGATCCCAAGTTCATTTACTCGGACGACCCACCTAATCCCATCGAAAATAATGTTCACATTTGGCTCATCTTCATTGGGTTTCATCGGGGTTCTCACGGGACTTTTGCTGCAGATGATCTGCTTGGCCAATCCCATCGCAGTACCACAATTCCCTAACGCCTCGCCTCATCCACGTGTTCAAATTGTGATGATGTCTGGGGAGATCATTTCCGCGAGGACCTCGCAGCTGAACACCTCTGCCAGTAAATCGCCCTCGGGGTTGAGGATCCGGACACTAATAAGGTCGAACTCCCTTTTCCTTTTGAAGCTAGCAGCAGCGAGCTCCAGAATGATCGCTTTTGCTTCCGTCTTGGCTTCGTCATGTCCACCGAGTTCCGTGACCTCTTGGTCAGCAACATCCCTGATCGCATAATGAAGCTGAAAGAAGTACCTGTGCATGCCACCTGTCCTCTAATCTGCGATGGTTACAAACCAATAAGTGAAACAAGAGTTGCCTTGAGGTCGGTCAGGTAACGCAATGCCGAACCCGCTCGCGCAGTTTAGGTTCTTTGTCGCTTGTTGTCCGCGTATTTTTGATCCATATTTCCGGTGCGACGGATCTGATACTGGCCTTGTCACCTTAATTGGTAGTGAGGCCTTTTTCGTTTGCACGGCGGCTGAAGCCGAAAGGCAAGTGAACGCGATGTATACGTAAGCCGGTCAAAACCGAGTATTTATTTGAACCGGGCGTTAACCGCATTCATTAGCGAAACTGCAAGTGAATGCGGCTAGGACTGGCCTTGAGGCAAGGCATGACGCCTTCCGACGAACCTTGGGAAATTTACATGTCAGAGCTTATTTCGCGCTTTCTGAAAGACGAGTCCGGCGCCACGGCCATTGAATACGGTCTAATCGCTGCGCTTATCTCAGTCGCGCTGATTACCGGCGCATCGACACTTGGTGGAGCGCTGAGTAATCAGTTCGGTAATGTCGCTACAAAACTGAATTGCAAGGGCACAGGCACAACCTGCTAAAATAACCGCGTATTATCTATGACGCGTCCTAGCGTCGCAGCTACTTCCACGATTGACATGCACAACTCCACCGGATACGACCGAGACGTCGTCAGTCCGGTTTTTCTTTTCCGCGTCCGTGAGGCAGAATACGCAAATAAAGGTCCGGTGGTCACCCTCGCCAGAATTGCAATTTCTGCCAGAGAGAGTAAGTCAGAGGCGATCATGCAGCCATGCTGATCCCCTGTGAAGGTTCCTCCTTCTCACCTCAGCCGGCCTCCAGTCCGGCTTTTTTTCGACTTAATCTTACTTGGCGTCGATCAACCTAGCCGTTCGGCTAGCGAGACACCTGCACAAGGCCTCTTGCCACATACGCACCTAAGTCTGTGCGTTCGCCCAGGACGTTGCAGTTGCTCACGTTCACGCCGTACCTGATCAGGTCATCCCGGGAGAGGTGCAGCCACACCCTTGCGATGTGTTCCTCAGTAAATCCGTGCAACTGAATAATCGTGTATTCTGCGACAACGGGGTATGTGCCAGCCGGCAGATATACGTCCCTGTAGAGCTCGACCGTATTCTCAGGAACTGTTGCTGTTTCATGCCTCCTGACCATTGGCATGCCCCCCGTCTAGCTCTTCGCTAGCCTGACTGGGAGTACGCTCATGTTCGCCTATTGGCCAATCAAATCATATGTACAGTTCACGCCAGATTGGAGGCCGTCCTTCACAGGAAACCGGCTCAAATTCGAAACAGCCTACGTTAGCAAGCGAGCAACCCAAACCCCCGAAGCTGTGAGCCCGCCAACCCAGGCGACGGCGACGAATATAATCACCAAACCGCTGCGAACGCCCTTCATCTTCGACTCCTAGCTGGCGCGCGCCGCGTAATCGTCACGCGCAGACTGTGTAAGGTTGCTGAAATGTTCTACTCTAACGATAGTGCTAATGTAGTCGGACATATGGAGAACGTTGCTGAGAAGGCAAATCATTGCGATCCAAATATGTCGTCGAGGAGATCAAACACTGCAGAAATCTTTTTGAGGCGCAAGAATAGTAGATGTTTGTCCCATCTCGGCGCGTAGTGACAAGCTTGGCCCTGCGAAGTTTTAAGAGTTGTTGTGACAACGCGGTTGAGGAAATCCCGAGCCTTTCCGCTAGATCTTGGACCTTTACCTCATTCTCCCGCAGCTCCTGAAACACGCGGAGGCGGTTTCGATTTTGCATATTATGTAGTAGAGCTGCGCACTCGCGGAATCTGTCTCCCGAACGACCTTTCGTTTTTCCCATCGTCAGTCCCGGTTTCTGAATAATGCATACCCACCAACGCCCAACAGACCGGTTCTATTTCCTTCCATGTGGCGAAAGCAATACTATCAACACCGCGACCGCAGCGTCATGATGCCGAGCGAGCGTAGCAGGTAGCCATTCCCGCATAAACAGAGAGTTTTATGAACAAGAGCCCCCACGCAATCGACATGCAAGTCGGCGCGAACATTCGTGCGCGACGCCTCCGCGCGGGCCTTTCGCAAGAAGTACTGGGCGAACAGCTAGGGATAACATTCCAACAGTTGCAGAAGTACGAGAAGGGAACAAACCGAGTCAGCGCCAGCCGCTTAGTCATAGTTTCCCGCGCTCTCCGTTGCCACGTCGGCGACCTGTTCGACGGCACGGAGGACGCAGGCCTCGGCTCTGGCGCCGACGTGACTCCTCTACCTTCTGTCATTCCACAGTCCCGTGCCTCTATGAAGGGAGGCCAACTACTCGACGCCATACCGCGCAAACAGAGGGCTGCTGTGCTCTCGCTACTCCGGGCGCTTGCCGCTCCTGGGATGGCGGAAGACGAGGATGAGATGTAGGGCCGTAGTATCGCGGTTGAAGTTTCGCTTGGCGTACAGCAAACTGGCGCACCATATTACTCGATGCGACACGGGAGAGTTCACCTCGACAATTTCCTCTCCGAAGCAAGCCGCTCCCACCGCAGAAACTCATCAGCCAGAGCCTGACGCCGAGCCTCTCGTTCCGCTGGTTCATTCGCCTTGCGTCGGCATATTTTGGACGCTTCGGCTTTTCGGGAGGCGGCGTGGTCACGACCTCTTTTGGCTTCCTGCCTGGCGCCGGTTTCTTTTTTATCGGTTGGAAGCGCCACTCCACATTATCCGGCGAAGAGCCGAGTCTCGGATCGAGAGGTTCCAGCCGGCGACGATTGGCCCAGATTGACGCGCGGTCCCATATGTCCCGAACAAAGCGGTCTTTCGACGAACGCCATTGCTCGACTACAAAGTCGCCCGTCGCAATCATCCGTTCAGGGGTGTTGATTGCCTCAATGAGCGGGGCTTGGGGAACGTTGGTATAGTTGCGGCTTATGTCGTCAACGGCATGGCCAAGGATCTGGTCTTTGATGTGCGGTGGACACCGTTGATGACCGGCTGCGTCGACACGGTGTGCCGCGCTATGTAAGGGCTGACGTCCGAAAGCGCCTGGCCAGTTGCCTCAAGCCGCTCACGAGCGCATCTGATCGCGGCTTTCATCTGGCCGTCTCGATCGTCAAAGAGCGGGTAGGGGTGCCTCGACTGCCCATGGCCGCACAACGTTAGATCAAGATCGGTCGACGAGTGCAACGATCGGTGGAAGCCGTACATGGGCAGCGTGTGCGGGCACCGCTCAGCGATCAGCCGCTACCAGCGAGGATCGCCGCGGAAGTGGCGACGCTCCCAGGGAGGAGGCCCGCGGCGATGATCGTGGTCCCGACCGTAGAAACGGCCGCGTGGACGATCCCAGCCACCGTAGTCGCGAGGCGGGGGGCCGCGCCAACCATTCGGGCGGCAAGCGCCCCACGGTGTCAGGTGATACCCACGGCCACATCCGTCGGCGACCTGGACGACATTGTTCGCCGCGCCGGTCACGGTTGTCATCGGCATGGCGCTTGCAGCCGTTGCGGCAGGCACCAATAGCAGTATGGCTGCCGCCAAAGATTTGAAACTCATTTTCAACCTCCTCTTTTTCTGTTGGGGGATGATGTGGTTTTGAAGTTGAACGAAGCCTGATCGGCCTGTTGTCTGCCGTTCAGGTTGGCTGCCGCTTAGTGCAACCAAACGCCTGGTTGTTGCCATAGCGTCGATGAGCAAGACTTCGGCAGTCTCACGGGCAGGGACGGCGAATGCCAACAGTGGAGGAAACATTCCACAGACGCACATTGTGTCAAGCCGTCGCGGCTTGACACCGTTCACACTTTACGGAGCCGGTGCCGCTGGTGGCTGAGCTGGAGTCGCCGGGGCTGTGGCGTGGGTGGATTTGTCGTGGCCGATCCGTCTCGCCCAGTATTTCCGCCCCATTTTGACCACGCGAAGGCGGCAACCAGAACAACAACAATGACGCCCGCCCACATAGGCCACCTAGACGGCGAGTTGCGGCGCGGCTGCATGGGGTCCACAGGATTGCGGTCGTTTGGATTGAAAGTCATCCTGAGTCCTCCTTATGGAGAGGAAAACCTTTGGAGCTCCAGGCTTGTTCCAAGCCGTGCGTCGGGTGGCATAAGATCGGCGGAGAGATCGTGATTGAGAGCGGTCCGGTGGCACGATGCCATAGCGGCGCCTCGCTAGGGCTTGTCTCGCAACCGAACTCCGCCCTCGATGAACTCGACCCCAGCCTCTTCGAGGGCCGCTTCGATATCAAGCAAAAGCCGTCGATTGGGAACAGAGTATTCGGACTCAAACTTTGCCAGAGTACTGCGGCCAACCTGGGACGCTTTGATAAGATCCGCTTGCGACCAGTCCAAAAGAGCTCGCGCCGCTCGGCACTGGTAGGGTAATATTGGCATCGGGCATACCTAGTGAGACAGTGTTGACGTGAATGTGCCCACTGTAACTACCAACAGCTGCTTTTGTTCTAGAAGGCAGGCATCGAGATTACTGCCACGTGCCAGTCCCCCAGGGCTGGGGAGACCCAGTCATTGCCCCAGCCTGGGGTAATGGCGGTTGTCAATTGGCTATCGCGCAATCGCACACCATCTCCGGCTTCGGTTGCCCTTCAGTCAGCTGCTTTCGCGTGCTAGAAGCAAAAGCGCGGGGACAGATATGAACAAGACTATTCGAGGAACGATGTTCGCCTGGCGGTATGCCTGCTGGGTTATATTCGCAGCTGTGGTTCTGATGACCATCTGGCCATTCAACCTGGCGCCAGAAGGTCCGTTCTCACTTGGCACGCCGCGGGTCGCGTCTTACGCGGCGTTATCATTTGCGTTCGCCATGGCCTACCCGCGGAGTTTCATCTTCGCCACGAGCGTGCCGATCGTCTGCTTGTGCGCACACGAGCTTGTTCCGATCATGTTGGCAAGCCATCAACTGGATTGGGCAGATACTGTCCGGAAAGCACTGGGCATAGTCATCGGCGTTTCGGTTGGAATAGCTGTGAACAGACGTTTTAGGTTCGGATGAGGGCGTCGCTTCGGTGGGGCACTTTCCGCCATCCTGAGATTGACCGTGGCGCGCCATTGGCGTTGTGGGGCTTTGGCGGCGCTTGAGGGGCGGTTGCTGTTATGGCGGAACCGGTGGGCGCCTGAGTGGGCTCTGGCTTCATCAACCACCAACAGGCCGCTACGATGACAAAAGCGGTCGCGCCACAGGTCGCCCACCTCTTGAGGTAGGTGTTAGTCTTCGCTTCGGTTTCTGGTTTTTCTGCGGTCATGGTTCACCTTTGCTGGTGGACAGACCGAGATGCTAGATGATTCCGTGGGCGGGCCGGAACGCTAGTAAAGCGAATAGGTGACCGCTACCGAATATAATCCGTGTATTTTTCGCGTATGGCATCGAAGAATCATCCGCCTCCCGAAGATTTACAGACGGCAGAATGATGAACTAAGCAATCCGATTTTGTATCGGCGGCTTAGTCGAAATGGCGAACGAAGTGCCGGCCGACCACTTCTATCATTGAGATGCCAAACTCATGCACAGAAAGGGTAATTCGATTCCGAACCCTTGCACCGTGTTGCCCAAATCGCTCAGGAGATGCAGTTAAAAGCAAGGCGACAGGGACACTGAGCGCTGACGCGGCCAATACGCACACAGATACCAGCTTAATCATGCGCATTTTCGTGCGCGTCCTTCGTCCCACTCGGATGCCATGCTCAGTCATCCGCGTCGTGATGCCAACATGGTGCAGACGATGGTCGAAACTGGTTTGCAATAACGGTAGACGTGGCTGGTGCCGGCCACATTTGCTTTGATCTCTTTCGAGGAGACGTTGTGATGCCCCATGGGGTCGCACTATTCCGTTCATGGCAGGAACGCGCGACAGGTAGGGCGGAAAATCTTGCGCCACACTCACTTTTTGTAGCGTGCCACCGCCGGCATGGCCTATAGGAATGCCACCGCCGAGGTTTGGCCCTGGTCCCGTCCCCGCCGCTCCAAGCTCCGACATGTTGCAAGCACAATTGCGATCGCCACGCGTTGGCTTCGCCTGCAGGAAAAAGTAGTGATACCGACCGAGAGCTCACCATCCACCGTCTATGCCATTGCCGACGTCCATGGACGCGCCGATCTTCTCGAAGCTGTGCTTGGATACATCGCCGCCCATGCGAATAATCATCAATCTAAGCCTGTCGTGATCTTTCTGGGCGATCTGATCGATCGCGGCCCTCACAGTCCGAAGGTACTCGATCAGGTCTGCTCGACACTCGATCTCTATCCGGGCTCCCGGCTCATTCTCGGCAATCATGATTTTTACCTGCGTGAGCTCCTTCGCGGTACTCTCACCTATGAGGACGCTGTCAATTGGATGGACTGGGGAGGCGTCGCGACAGTGAGTGCATATTCCAGTCGTTCGGTGCCAGATTTTGAAACATCGCCGGCGATATCCGCCGCGTCTTCCCACATCATGTGGACTTGCTCGAAAACGCGCATACGTTCATGGAAATGGGCCGCTTCTGTTTTGTTCACGCTGGAATACGTCCCTGCATTCTGCTCGCAAAACAGGACGAATACGACTTGCGCTGGATCAGGGCCGGTTTTCTCGACCACATGGGCGTTCTTGACCACGTCGTTACTCTCCATGATACGGAACCGGATTTCGACGCCATCGGGTTGCCACAGGCAGCGGCACTACCGGCAGTACGGTGGAAATTGCTTAATTTAGCAAAGCTGAAGCAGCAGAACCCCGAAAAACACGCTATGCAGCGTGGGGAGATTGAGAATATGTTTCCTTGAGCCCACTGCATTCTCAAGCTCGGTGGGCCGCAGGCTTCTTACTCAGGGGTCGAACCAACGCAGCGGACACTACCGGCATGCGACATCGCGCCACCTGCAGGCGGGCATAGCCCGGAGCAAAACATAGAAGAGCATCGGAGCTTACAGCATCGCGCCGGCCGAACAGGGCGGGAAAGCGGGAATTCTCGACATGGATCGCCCGGAAAAGGGGAGCCGCAGGAGCCTTAGCATAGCGCCGCAAAGCGGAAGGCGGGAGCGACTGCCCCCGGAAGAAACGTTCCATTTCAGTCTGTCGCGAAGGCAGAGCCAACGTCCGAGTTTAACGACACAGTCCGTGACAACGATCTACTTCTTCCCTATCGATTAGTCGGGCCGCCACTCGCCGACCTCGATGGAACCGCTCTCGGTCAGTTCGGTACATACGAAGTGTAAAAGCTCATCGTGCGTGATGACGGCGGCGCTCAGCCGGCCAGTCCGGTACGCTCCGGTATCCAGTGCTATGCGATTTGAGTAAACTTCGGGCCGCAGCGACTTTGTGATCGTGTGACCGTGTAATAAGCAGGAATCGCATCGCTTTATCGTCGAGGCGGGCTCGAAGGTCATCTGTCAGCCGGACTCGCGCGTCTTTCAGTTCGATCAGGCTGACAGGCTTGATGGTCATGCCTTCGAATTCTTTCACGAAGGCTTCTTCGAGTTCGGACAATGACGGCTTGATGAGCTCATGCGGCGGGCGGGCGGAGCTTGCGACGTAGATGAGAAAGGTCCGAAACAACGCATCGGTGAGGCCTTCATTGTCGTAGAGCAGCTTCACGTCGAAGAGATCGCGCGGGTGCTGGCGGTCCACGGCGGCATGAAGCTTGCTACCAAACAGATCCTCGAAGGACACCACCTGCATTTCGGCAAAGCCGAACGCCTCGGCCACGCCATCCGTTACCGCCCGCAGTTCCGGAGGATGCACCGTTCCACGCGCCACCGGCGAGGTCTCGATCTTAATTTCAGTGGTGCCCTGCCGGACGAGCAACCGCGTGTCATTGTTGCCGCCACCGGCGATACGCTGGACGTCGACGCCGCGCAGGTTCTTCAGCAGGTCGTCGCGAATGCAGTCAAGCGCGGCGTCGATCCCGCTGAGCGTGGTGTCCCGATCCTGGATGGGAAGGTAGGTGAGGTCGATATCGACCGATAAGCGGGGCATATCCCTGTAGAACAGGTTGATGGCCGTTCCCCCCCTCGAGGGCGAAGACATCCTGCCGAGCAATGTAGGGCAACGTCCTAATGACCAGCTCGACCTGCCGCATATAGCGATCACGCGCCATCGATAATCTCCTTTGGCAACAGGTGTGCAGGGACCGTTACGCGATAAATGGGGTGAAGCCGGCCGCCTGGGACAAGTGCCCGATCGCCGCGTCCCATATCGATTTTCGATTTGTCGATATGCTTGAGCCACGCATGCGCGTGCTTGTCGGCATAGACGAAGAAAAGGCGTTTCACTTTTACACTGCGGCACTGGGTCAACAGCGTCGTCAACATTTTCGGACGCAGATTGACCATTGCCTCAAACATCATATCGATGTTGTGAAAGCTCTCGTTCTTTGGAAGTTCATCGAGCACCTCCAGTATCGCCCGCTCTGCAGACGACATTTTGATAGGCCATCGCCACGGGCTCATGGCTAGTTCCTCATCTGGATTATCGGAGAGGCTGAATTCGCTGTCCTCGACGCCGTTGTTCTCGTCGGTGAACAGTCCATGACCTCGTCGGACGAACCTGGCATCGGTTGTCAATGTCATAAGCCAGTCAGGTATATCGGAGCCATAGAGGTAGACGCGCGTATCGCCGCCGAGCTGCAGGTAGTGTGAATGGCCGCGCAATCCAAGCGCGGTCAGACCTCCCACGTGGAATGCATGTCCCATGATCCATTGCGCGGATAACAATGGAATTTTCCAACCCGTGACGGCTTGCGTCGTTTCTCTTGCCGAAAATGGGCGTCGGTAGACGCCTGTCGCGATCCGCTCGAGCCAACCCTGTTTGATATACGCCGATACGGACTGCCGTGAGATCGCATGGTTTGCCGTCCAAGCCGAATCGACGAGGAAGCCCGGCGGAACCGATTGGATGAGGTGCTTTAGCTTTGGCGCTGCATGTCCATTCATAATGGACATTATGGCACGAGTTCAAAGTAAATATCAAGTTTACTTGAACACATTTACCGTTTGTCAATTCAGAATTGACAGGAATAGGACATCTCGAAGCTGCGTACCGGGCCAGTTGGCAGCGCTTCGTTCGTTGCGTCTTAAACGCAATGCCAAAGTCTCACCCTTTGTGCCGTCGCACAGATGCGAACGATGAACGCCTGCTCACGAGCGCACGGTAGAGCAGCCCGCCAACTCCGTCGATCAAAAGGCAGCAACGGCCCAGATGGCAGCCTTCGAATAGGACGATCGCGGGGCTTCGGCCCCGCCTTCCTCCAGCGTCCGCAACGCCCGGTTCGGAAAAGAAAAAAGGGCCGACGGAAAACCGCGGCCCATAAAGTGTGAAGGTCATGGACCTCCAGAGGGGAACAGCTGCTGCGGCGGAACTGGGAAGAAGCCGCCATATGCATCAGCGAAGTCTATATGCCCGAATTTTCAACACGCTGCACTTAATTTTTGCAGCGCAGCTATGCGTGAGGCAATCAGCTGACTGTCCAGGCTCTTTCAGAGGGCGCTTCAAAGCGCTGGCGCTTCTCAGGTGACGTGCGTCAGTTACACTGTCAATGCAGGGTTGCCTATTTGGAAAGGAAGGGCGCCAGCTTCATCTGCGAACACCTCGTTGATGATGGCGCTTTCGCGGGCGCCAAGCCTTGGATGGGGTTCGCGCCCGGATCCCGTGGCCCGTTCTGCGGCGCCCGCGTCAGGAACTTTTAGCAAATTCCGGTCTTGCCAGCGTATGAAGCCAGCCATATTCTCGAGCATGGCCAAATTCTTCCCGACTCTCGAACCGCAACACCATCGCTTCATCATGGCACAGCACATGTTCTCACCGCATCGGCAGCGCCGACCGGTCATGTCAACATGTCTCCGCGCAGCACGGACATGTTCCGTATCCTTGGCGACAACGCCGCGATGTATCTCGACCGCACCGGCAGCGGCAACGAGACCGCTGCCCATCTGGGGATAAACGATCGCCTCACCATCATGTTCTGTGCGGTTTCGGGGCCGCCGCTAATCATGCGGCTTTTCGGCAAAGGGCGCGTCATCCATCGCGACAGCGAAGAGTTCGCCAGCCTGCTGGACGAGCGGTTCGACGGTAACGCGCCGCTCGGCGCGCGGCAGATGATAATGCTCGACTTCGATCTGGTACAGACATCCTGCGGCTACGGCGTGCCGTTGTTCGAATACCAGGAAGAGCGCCCGCAGATGGACGCCTGGGCCAGGGCCAAGGGCGTCGACGGGATCGAGGACTACTGGCGGGAAAAGAATCAGGTCAGCCTCGACGGTTTTCCGACAGGACTTTTCGAAACGCCCGGCGAGCGGTAGCACCGGCTCTAGCGCCAACACGACAAGTGACCGCTTGAACGACGCTGAGAAATCCGCCTGGAGCTGCTGACGAGAAGGTGGAGCGGACCCCTGTAAGGTCGATCATCAAGGTCTGGCGCCGCCACCAGCTAAGCGAGGAGGTATAATGCCCTTCTCGGCAATTCTCTCCCATGCAGTTATTGGCTTCGCCCATTCGATCCCGACTTGTGGGCGCTAGCACCCGTTCCCATTGGTCACCGCCGGATGCTGCCATTGCCGTATCCCTTGATCCGCCAACTGGCACGTCCATTGCGGTCTCGCTGGGGCATGTCTGACTAAAGACCGCCTCATTGCATTCGTCCCGATCGGCATCCGCAACGGCCGGATCGTTTTCTTCCCCTGTGCGCTAAAGCGCCATTCCTGGCGAAGCAAGAAAGCCTCTCCTTTGGCCGTCCTCCACTCCGTTTCGGCCTTTCAGGTGCAGGCCGATCGTCTCCGGTCCTATCGAGGCCACGATCGACGCGGCCCGAACAACCGAAAAGGAATACGACAATGGCAACCATCGGCTCTTTCACCGCTTCCGGCAACGGCTTCTCCGGCACCATCAATACCCTCAACCTCAACGTCAAGGCAACCATCCGCGCCGTCGAGCGCACTTCCGAAAAGGGCCCTGACTACCGCATCCTCGCTGGTGCTACGGTCGAATTCGGCGCAGCGTGGAAGAAGACCTCGAACGAAGGTCGCGACTATCTTTCGGTCAAGCTCGACGATCCGAGCTTTCCGGCCCCGATCTACGCAACGCTGATCGAGGTCGAAGGCGAGGAAGGCCTCTGCCTCATCTGGTCCCGGTCGAACCGGGACTGACACTGGATGCCCCGCCCGCCAAGGCGGGGCTCTCCACGTCAGGGTCACTTGTTCAGTGCATCCTTCAGCGCCTTGGCAGGCGCAAAAGTCAGCTTCTTCGAAGCCGCAACGGTCATCTTTTCTCCGGTCGCAGGGTTGCGGCCCTCTCGCTCCGGTGATGCCTTGACTTTGAATTTTCCGAAGCCTGGGATTGAGGTTTCAGCGTCGGAGCCTGCGGCATCGGCGATGGCCTGGAACACGGCCTCGACGATGCCCTTGGCCTGAACCTTCGTCAGGCCGTTGTCGGCTGCAATCTTGTCGGCGATTTCATTGGTTGTGGTCATGGAGTTCCTCGCATCTTGTTGTCAAAGATAAAATCCGTGTCAGCTTCTGACCGGATTGTCATCAGTCACAATGGAGGCGAGGTTCAGATCCGCTGGATGTCCACAGGTCCTTTTGGCCGATAACCCCGTTTGCGCTTCTCGAGAAGGACGTCGAGGAACAGGTTGATGGCCTGGCTCTCATTGTCGAACAGATGCACCATCTGCTGTCCGCGCGTCAAGCCAAGGCTTCTATCCCCATGGCGATGTCGATCAGCAGTTCGACACCTATCGCGCGGCGTCGATTTTGCGACAGTACGACCTTTCGGCCTTTCTCGCAGTCCCGGAATTACGCGATCGGTTCTACCGCTTTGACCATGCCTCGATTGAATGGCTGCGCACGTTCGCCGGCGGGCAGGAGCCGCCACCGGCGGCTGGACTGGGAGCAAGCGCTGGGCCGCTTTATGGGCCGAATCGCTTATTGGGTGCCTGCCGGACGCGTCATCGCTGATCTGGTAGCACCCATCGGAGCCATTGAGGACGAGGAAACGCGGATGGAAGTGCTCAACTCCTTCCTCGATGCCTATGCGACCCAACTGTTCGATGCGAACCGGCCGATCGATGCTGATTCTGCCGCCGTCTGGCGCGCCGCTGCTTCGATTGCCTTCGACGGCATGACACCGCACCGCGAATATCGTCGATCGCGCGCGCTCGACGCCGCGGGCTTCTGTTCCTATGGTCGACCGGTGTTCGACCCAAACTGGCAGCATGCCGCGAGTTTGCGCCGCTCATCGCCGAATGGGTTGACGCTTGTGCGGTCTTCGAGGTGGCGCCGCCGGTGGTGTCTGCTCTGGCCTCTCAGGCGCCAGCCGCATTCAGCCCTGACCCCGCGCTCGGCTGGCTGGAGCAAATCATGGCGGCGCGTATGACTTCCGATTTTCCTGAGCGTCTCCGGGGTGGGGCAGGACGCCACTGCGGCCGACTGCTGGCCACGATCTGGGGCGCGACACCGGCATCCGGCCGTATCACCGCTATCGAGCGTTTCCGGCGCCTTGCAAGCCAGCTTGCCGATTTCGGCGTCCCCGAGGCGGTGGCGCTATTACCCGAAATTGCCGAGGCACAGGCGCGAGGTTAAGATAGTTGATAATCTTATCCAAAAAGGTGCCTCTTTGCGTCAAAGTGGAATACGCAGAAGCGGCCGTCGACTACCAGCCCGCAGCGTAAGTATATGTTCTGGCGTGATAATTTGATGCGAATATATCCACCGAACGACGAGGCCGTCGGTTCATATCCCGTCAAGGCGTCCTAAGTTCTTTGCCCTACGGCAGGCCGCCTAATGGGCATCCATCGGGCATGACTTTACGCTGCCGCCGCTCAGACAGTTTTTAGAAACCGCTAGATACCTCGCCGATTTGGTTCATCCCAACAAGGGGATATTGCCGGCAACCGGCTTCACTACGACGCCAGCCAGTTTTGTTTCAACCACGCCGGCTATAACTGTATCGATGCCCTAACCATTCGATACCTTCCCCGTTGGCCAACGTAAAATATTGATCCTTGTTGTCAGAGTCCGGCCCATCGAACCGCGTCTCCTGACGCATCCGCATAAGGATCCCGGCACTTCCGCCGTCGCTCCATGCGGCGATCGGGAAGAAATCGAGATCGATCGTCTTGCCGTCACCGGCATTCTTGCTCCAGGCCGGCATCAGGCCGACCGGATCACGGGTGTCGAACGAGACGTACTGCCAACGGCCTTCGACACGGTTGAACGTCAGGAAATCGGTTCGTTTCACGGCCCGTCGGGAGATATCGTCCGCTGGCCGGATAATCTCCTGAAGTAGCGCACCCATCATGAAGCGCTCCGCGACAAGACCTGTCGTTGTCTCAGGCTCTGCGCCCGGTTTCACCCAGCGGGTCTCGGTCAGATCCCAAAGCCCAACCCGCCTCGCGAGGCTCTTGCCTTCGGAACCCAGCTCGTTCATTTCAACGCTGCTGGTTGCTTCGGCACTCGATGCGATGGCAGCGGCGCCTGCTACTGCGGCACCGAAGAACGCTGCGGTCTTCATAAAATCTCTACGATACATGGTTCACCTTTTCCGTTGTTCGATCAAAGAGAGAAGTCGACGACGATCTTGCCGAAAGCACCACGGGTGAGGTGGACCAACGCTTTCTGAAGATCCGCCAGGCCGTAGCGGGCGTCGATGATCGGCTTGATCTGAAGTTCGTCGATCGCCTTTACAAGCTCTTCCTGCGCGCGATGATGACCGACGGCGATCCCCTGAATAACAGGACCCTTTAGAAGGAGCGGGCCAACCGACGCAGACAACTCTCCACCTTCCAGAACGCCGATCATCGATATGCGCCCGCCCGGCGCGACGGCTTCGAGAGCCTTTGCGAGGTGAGGGCCACCAACAGTTTCGAGAACATGGTCGACGCCGCGGTCCGATGTGACCTCGTAGACTCTCTCGACCCAGTCCTCGCGCGTTCGGTTGATCACGAAGTCGGCAAGGCCAAGCGCCTTGGCCCGTTCGAGCTTCTCGTCGCTTCCGGAAACAAGGATCACGGTCGCACCTTTTGCCTTGGCGATCTGCGCGCCGAAGATTGCGACCCCGCCCGTTCCCTCAATCAGGACGGTTTGTCCCTTTTCGACCCGGCCGAGTTCGACGATGGCGTAGAAGGCGGTGAGGCCTGCACAAGGAAGAGTGCTCGCCCCGGCCTCGTCGAGTGATGATGGCCCTTTTGTCAGCCAAGCCGCCGGAAACGAGACGTATTCGCTCAAGACACCGGGATAGTGACCGCCAAGGGATTGGTAATTTGGATGTCGACCGGACCCGAGAGGGCGACCATCTTTCCAGTCTGGGAAGAATGTCGAGAGCACACGATTTCCGACCGCGAAGTCTTTCACTGACTTACCGACTTCTACAACCGTACCAGACATGTCCGATCCAATGGTCATTGGCAAGTTGAACGCGCCCATTCGGCCGGCAATAACGTCCTGGTCGCGATAATTGAGTGCGACCGCATTAACCCTGACGAGCACCTCGTCTGCCCCAACCACTGGGACCGGCACTTGTTCAAGGCTCAGTCCGTCGCGGCTGAAGGCTGATAGTTCCCAACGCTTCATAAAGTTTTGCATGGATTTAATCCTTCCGATTTCTGATGACTGGAAGGTATCACGTCATGTCGCGCATCAGTTGCGCCGTTTATGCTCGACTATGGTGCGTAGAATGCTACAATGACTTATGCCGATTTCCATGAGCGACATCCCAGTTTTCGTCTGTGCCGTCGATACCGGAGGCTTTTCCGAAGCCGGGCGACGGCTCAACCTGTCACGCTCCTCGGTTGGAAGGGCGGTCGCCCGCCTCGAAGCAGGTCTGAATGTCCGGCTGTTTGACCGAACCACCCGTCATCAGCACGTCACGGCGGACGGACAGCTCTTTTACGAGCACTGCCAACGGGCGATGGCCGAACTTCGTGCCGTCGAGGCTGCGCTGGATTCGGGATCGAGCGCGCCGCGGGGCAAGCTTCGGGTCTCCATGCCTGCTCTCTTCGGTCGAATGTGTGTCGCTCCCATCCTCACCAGGCTTGCCAGAGAAAATCCCGGCCTTGAGCTGGAACTCAGCTTCAACGATCGCAAGGTCGATCTCCTGGAGGACGGCTTCGACCTAGCGATACGAAACGGTTCGCAGGGCAATGCCACAGGCACGCGCATCCGTCGGGTCGGCCATGAGGAGATGATGCTCTACGCCGCGCCTGCCTACCTCGAAAGGCACGGTGTTCCGGAAACCATCTCAGATCTCGACGCCCATGACACGGTGACGTATTCCCGCGCGGGTCGGGTACAGTCCTGGATGCTTGAGCAGGAAGGTATCCCCTCTGAATTCAATCCTGTCTCCCGTCTCCGGTTTGATGACATCGACGCCATAGCGGACGCCGCGGCAGATGGTTTCGGACTGGCGTGGCGTCCGCTA
>Ga0207650_10001319_pt1 | contig 17971 bp, 16 predicted proteins | sample KBSS63metaG_FD_184325 | JGI IMG/M metagenome (GOLD analysis project Ga0207650, IMG submission 184325) | Switchgrass rhizosphere microbial communities from Kellogg Biological Station, Michigan, USA - KBS S6-3 metaG (SPAdes) (version 2) | ecosystem: Host-associated > Plants > Roots > Rhizosphere...
TCTACGTCGGCCTCTACAGCCTGTACCTCAAGCGCAAGTCGGTTCACGGCACGCTGGTGGGCAGTCTGTCGGGGGCGATGCCGCCGGTGATTGGTTATGTGGCTGTGACCAATAGCTTCGACATGGCCGCGCTGACGCTGCTGGTGATGTTCAGCCTGTGGCAGATGCCGCATTCCTACGCCATTGCGATCTTCCGTTTCAACGACTACCTGGCTGCGTCGATTCCGGTCCTGCCGGTCAAGCGTGGTATCCAGGTCGCCAAGAAACACATCCTGCTCTACATCCTGGCCTTCCTCGTGGCGACCTTGATGTTGACCTTCAGTGGCTACGCCGGCATGAGCTACCTCGCCGTCGCCGCCGCCATGGGCATGTACTGGTTGTACATGGCCTGGACCGGCTACAAGGCGGTGGATGACACCGTCTGGGCGCGCAAGCTGTTTGTGTTCTCGATCTTCACCATCACCGCGCTCAGCGTGATGATGTCCCTGGATTTCCAAGTGCCCAAAGAGCTGTTGCTGACTTACGCACACTGAGTGGCATGAGCAACAAAAAGCCCCGCCTTCGCAAGAAGCGCGGGGTTTTTTATTGAGTGACCCTTAAACTAGCGCTAAACCCTATCCGTGCAGGAAGCAAAGCAATGAGTAAAAAAGCCGTTATGGTGTTCAGTGGCGGGCAGGATTCGACGACCTGTCTGATCCAGGCGCTGGCGCTGTATGACGAAGTGCACTGCATCACCTTCGACTACGGCCAGCGCCATGTGGCGGAAGTCGAAGTCGCCCAACAGTTGGCCAAACAGTTGGGAGCCACCGTTCATAAAGTGATGGATGTGTCGTTGCTCAACGAGTTGGCCATCAGCAGCCTCACGCGTGACAACATCCCGGTACCCACCGTGAACAGCTCGGGCGACAGCCTGCCCAGCACCTTTGTGCCCGGGCGCAATATCCTGTTTTTGACCCTGGCGGCAATTTACGCATACCAGGTCAAGGCTGAGACGGTGATCACCGGCGTCTGCGAAACCGACTTCTCGGGCTACCCCGACTGCCGCGACGAGTTCGTCAAGGCGTTGAACCAGGCGCTCAAGCTGGGCATGGAATACGACGTGCGCCTCGACACGCCGTTGATGTGGCTGAACAAGGCTGAAACCTGGGCATTGGCTGATTACTACCAGCAACTGGACTTGGTCCGTGAGCAGACACTGACCTGCTACAACGGCATCATCGGCACCGGCTGCGGCAACTGCGACGCGTGCAACCTGCGCGCGCGCGGTTTGAATGATTACCTGCAGAACAAAGCGCAGGTCATGCAGAGCCTCAAGCAGAAGTTGCCACTGGCCTGACCGCCGACCGTCATGGCAGCTGCTTCGGCAGCTGCAACGACGCCAGGCAACGGCCGATCACGCAGTGGCGTTGGTCAGGTAGCGTTTGAATAATGAACGTGCGCCATAGGCCGGCAAGATGTTGAAGAACGCAAAACCGACTTTGATCGCGATCTGCACGTAGATCATGCTCACAATGTCGCTGGTCTGCATGGCGCCATAAAACGCGATAAAACAGAACAGGAAGCTGTCGATAATCACCGCAAAGAACGTGCTGAGGAAGATGCGCAAGTACAAGTACCTGGAGTTGGTCAGCTCTTTGATCTTGCACAGCAAATACGAGTTGATGTTCTCCGACACCAGGAACGACACCGACGACGCGATCAATACCGATGACACCTGCACGATCACTGCGTTGTAAGGCCCATCGAGCTTCCAGCCTGGCAGGCCGGGCAGAAAGGTCGAGCCGTAGAGCAGGATAATAATCATCGCGTTGCTGGCGAAGGCAAACAGGATGGCCTTTCTGGCAAGCCTTAGGCCGAAGTTCTCGTTGAGCAGATCCACGATCAGGAAGGTCAGCGGATACAGGAAAGTGCCCGGTGTGACGATGATGTCGAGGGATTCGATGTAGATCGGTTTGGTCGCGGCAATGCTGGTAAAAATATAAAACGTGAAGAGCAGCAGGTTCAGGATGATGTAGATCATCCAGGAGTTTTCATTGCGATCATTGAGGTCGTACGCGGTGACCGCGCCGCCCTGGGAATAAAACTTCTTGTACAGGTTTTTAATTTCCATTTTGTTCAGATTGTCCATGATTTCGCTGTTTAAGACTTCGCTCAACTTGACCCGAATGATCTTGCCCGTGGCGATGATCATGATCACCGCCAGGCACTTGTCATTTTCAAAGCCAAGCAGTTTGTATTTGCTGTTTTCGATCTCGCCTTCATACGCCGTCATTGAAGCGCTCCTCAATGATATCGCCCAGTACACACAGGCGTTCTGAGCTGGCGCAGGGTTCACGGCGGATAGACAGCGTCTGGGTGGCCCTGTCGAACACCAACTTTTCCTTATCGTCGCTCGACATGCCCTTTTGGATGATCAACAGATCGCCCGGCTCGTTCACCCCCGGTATGGCCTGCTCCAGCCGCACGCCGATCAGGTTGTGGGACGTGCCGAAGTAGTACGTAAGGGGGAAGAGTGTGGCCAGTTCGCCAATGCGCTTGTCCAGGTGCTGCATGACCTGGCTTTGCTTGAGCACCGGCACGGCCGCCGGGTTCATGTTGCCTTGGGGCGAAACGCTGCTCTCGATAAGCTCTTTGGCTTCAAAATCGATGGTCTCGATTTCTTTGTAAGACACACCGAAAAAATCTGAAATCTTGCGCAGGGTCGACTGCTGCACGTTGACGACCTTTCCTTCGAGGATGTTGTAGATCGTGGTGCGGGTGAGCCCGGCGGCGTTGCACAACGACAACTGGGTCTCGCCGCGGCTCTTGATCAGATACTTGATGTTGCTCTTCAAATGCTCGGTTTTTTCGCGTCTGTGCATCACGTGCTCACCACTTCCTTTTAGTCAGAACCTTTGGACCTTGCCGCTGCCATGGGATGTTTTCCAGCGATTGAGCGCCCATCCGGGGCGTTTATGGCTGCGTGGCGGGCGCAAGTGTTGCACGCGTGCGGTTCAACAATAAAGTCCAAGATGCTCGGCGCTGGCAGCAGGCAAGGCAGATGGCCATTAACTCGGTTGGAGCGGACGAAAGAGAACATATAATTTGGAAAATGTTTAATTTCCTGTTTAATTGGTCGCCACGGTTCAGGACGAACTGACGAGCAGCAACCCAGAAAAGGACATCGCCCATGGCAGTCAACACCGTACAACTGCAGGATCAGGCTGACTTGCTGCGCCGAGGCATGGCAGATCTGCGCGCCGAGGACTTGGAGCTGGCGATGCTCCTCGACGCCGAAGTCGAGCGTCAACACCGAACCCTGTCGCTGGTGCCTTCCTCCTGCGCTGTAAAACCCCGCACTCTGGCGGCGTCTGCTTCTGCACTGGTCAACGTCACCGCCGAGGGCACGCGGGGCAGTCGCCATCGCGCCGGTTGCGAGAATGTCGACCGGGTCGAATCCCTGGCGATTGGCCGCGCCCGTGAACTGTTTGATGCCCACTACGCCCATGTTCAGTCGCACTCCGGCTCCCATGCCAACGCCCAAGTGCTGTCCGCACTGCTTGAACCTGGCGATACTCTGCTGGGCATGGCCCCTGATCATGGTGGGCACCTTACCTACGGCAGCCCGGCGATATTTACCGGCGCCTATTACAAGGCTATCCGCTACGGCACCACCGCCGAGGGGCTGATTGATTACGCGCAGGTGCGCAGCCTGGCACTGGCCCATCGGCCACGCGTTATCCTCTGCGGTGCTTCGGCCTATTCGCGAGTGGTGGATTTCGAGCGGTTCCGTGCAATTGCCGATGAGGCGGGCGCGATCCTGCTGGCGGACATCTCCCATATCGCCGGGCTGGTGGCGACAGGTCGGCACCCAAGCCCGATCAATGCGGCACACGTCACCACCACCTGTACTCACAAACAACTGGGCGGCCCACGTGGCGGGCTGATCCTTTGCGGTCGCGATGCACATACCAAGGTGCCCGGCTTGCGGGCGACGTTCAGCCGTGTGCTCGACCAGGCTGTATTTCCGCGCATGCAGGGCGCGCCGGCGGTCAATATGATCGCCGCCAAAGCGGCCGCGCTGGGCTACGCGATGACCGCGGAGTTTGACGCCTGCATGGGCCGGGTTCGCAGCCTGGCCGATGAGCTGGCCGGTGCATTCCTGGCCCGCGGCTATGAAGTGGTGGGCGGGCGCAGTGAAAACCATACCGTGCAGATCCGCTTGCGCGACGGTATTAGCGGTTCCATCGCCGAAGTGGCATTGGAAAGCTGCGGCATCGTGGTGAACACGCATCGCGTGCCGGGCCAGGCCCGCGCGTGCGCTGTCGACAATGGGTTGTGCATCGGCACCGGATCCATGGCGCAACGTAACATCGACACCGATGGCTGCCGACAGGTCGTCGATCTGGTGTGCCGAATACTGCAGCAGGTGACGCCGCTCGGCGAACACGAGTACCGGTTGGAACCGGCAATGCAGGCGCAATTGCGTGCGGAACTCGAGCACCTGTGCGCGAAATATCCCATCGCCGACTACTGGGAAAGCTGAGGCCGTGGCTGGAAAAAAGCCCCGCCTTGAGTGGTCGCGCGCGGCTCGTTTATCGGGGCTCGGTTAAATCATCCGACGCTTGTCTCGTCATACCTTTCAATAGGAGCAGTGCCCATCCATTCCCTCTACACGGAGTAGTCACCATGGTCAGCGTCAGCCGTCGATCCCTTCTGGCCCTGGGGGCCGCCCTGCCGGTGCTGGGCCACCTGAATTGGGCGGTCGCCGCGCCGCCGGCGGCGGAGACTGACGAGGTGCTGCTCAACTATAACGAAAGCCCCTACGGACCATCGCCGGCGGCCCGCGCGGCGATGCAGCGCGGGATCACGACGGCCGGGCGATATCCCTACACGCATATGTATGCGCTGGCCGGTTTGTTTGCCCAGCAACACGGGCTTGCCGAAACGCAGGTGGCGGTATTTTCCGGTTCCATGGCCGCATTGCGTTACGCTGTGCTGGCATTCACCAGCCAAACCCGTGGCCTGGTAATGGCCACGCCGTCGTACGAAGTGCCACGGCAGGCAGCCGAGTCACACAAGGCGCCCGTCAAGGAAGTGAGCCTCAACGCCGAGCATGCCCACGACGTGTCGGCCATGCTGGCGGCCGACACGCAGGCCGGCATGCTGTACCTGTGCAACCCTAACAACCCCACCGGCACCCTGACCCCGTTCGAAGCCATCCGCCAGGCGCTGACCAACAAACCCAAGGGCAGCGTGCTGGTGGTGGACGAGGCTTACATCGACTTTGCCGACACGCCGAGCGTGGTCAATTGGGTCAAGGACCACGACGATCTGCTGGTGCTGCGCACCTTTTCGAAAATCTATGGCATGGCCGGTGCGCGCCTGGGCTTGGCGATCGGCCACCCGGCGCTGCTGGAACGCTTGGCAGTGTTTGGCGGCGACAACGTTCCGGCGGGCGCTTCTTTGCTCGGAGGCCTTGCCAGCCTGGAAGACGTGAAATTATTGCCGCAACGCAAGGCGCTCAATGCCCAACTGCGCGATGAGACCATCACGTGGCTCAAGGGTCGCGGTTTCGCCTGCACGGCCTCCCAGGCCAACTGTTTCATGATCGACGTCAAGCGGCCGGCGGAGCAGGTCATCGAGACACTCGCTGCACACGGCGTACTCATCGGACGGGTGTGGGAAAACTGGCCGCAGTGGGTGCGGGTGACGGTGGGGAGCAAGCAGCAGATGGCGCGCTTTCGCGAGGTGTTCGCGGCGCAGGTTGAGCGCGTCGGTTGATACCACGTGTGGGAGCGGGTTTGCTCCCACACGTTCAGTTGTGCGGTGTTGCCTGGAGGGGTTATTGCTGCGCGATGCTGTAGCCTTCGAACGCGCTCTGTTGCTGCAGGGCGGTGATCACGCTCTTGCGGCTCAGCGGCTGTTCAATGCCGGCGTTATCCACAAAGCTGTCCACTTCCAACTCCGCTTCATCGCCTTCGCCTACAAAGCGCAAACCCAGGAACTCGAAGGCTTCACGGTCGACATTCAACTTGGAGCGCGGCGTGCGCAGGGGCAGCGTGACGCTGACGCCATCTTTGCTGATCACAAACACTTCGGCTTCTTTCTTGGCGCGTGCGGCCTTGCCCTTGCCGGTGCTTGGGTTGCTGATGGCCTGGTGAGACTGGTTCAGCACTTTGAGGGCCAGGCCGTAGACCAACTCCTGGAACTCGGGGTCGTCCTTGAAGCTGGACAGGATGCGGCTGATCGAGAATTTGCTGCTCAGGTCTTCCAGTGCGATGTTGTCGGCGGCTTCGGCGTCTTTCAACTGCTTGAGCTGGCCCATCAGTTCGTAGGCTTTGTCGTCGTCGAAGGCATCGTGCGCCTGGCGGATGGCGATGCGCAGTTCGCGGATCTGATCGCTTTCCTTGGAGGTATGGAACGCGTCCAGCACCATCTCGCTGATGATCTTGGCGGCGGGTACATGCTGTGAAAGATTGATGGCATTTTCGTATTCAGCTTTGGCGTGCAAGGCGACTACGGATTCTTCGGCGGTGTGTTCGGTGTAAGAATCGGACATTGAAATTTCACTACTTCAGTAAACGGGGGAGACAAAAAAACGTCGCGCATTTTCAGGGGGCGGGGGAATCAGGTCAAGGCAGCACAATGCCCTTATCGTGCGGTTGGGCTGCCGGCCGGCGGATGCGGGGGTTAAACCAACTGCTTGAGACACGCTTGAAGAATATCCAACCCTTCTTCCAGTACCGCAGGTTCAATGGTCAGCGGCGCCAGCAGGCGAATGATGTGCCGAGACTTGCCACTGGGCATCAACAGCAAGCCGGCGTCCCGCGCCAGGCTCAGCAACTGGGCCAGTTGCTTGGGCGCGGCTGTACCGTCGGCATGCGCCAGTTCTATGCCGCGCATGGCACCAACGCCAGTCAAGCGGCCCAGGTAGGGCGACAGATGCTGCTCGCGCCAGGCCTGGTAGCGACTGACGATGGCCGCTTCTTGCCGGGCGCCCCACGCGTGCACCTGTTCATCGGTCATTGCATCCAGGGTCGCCAACGCCGCCGCGCAGGCGATGGGGTTACCGGAGTAGGTACCGCCCAGCCCGCCCTTGGGCAGGTTGTCCATCAACGCTTTGCGCCCGACCACCGCACCCAGTGGCACGCCGCCGGCGATGCTTTTGCCGAGCAGGATCAGGTCGGGTTCGATGCCCAGGCGCGAAAAGGCGAAACGCTGGCCGGTGCGGCCAAACCCTGATTGGATTTCGTCGGCGATCAGCAGGATATTTTTTTCATCGCAGAAACGCCGCAGGGCTTGGGCGAATTCGCTGTCCAGGAGCAGAAAGCCGGCTTCGCCCTGTACCGGTTCGATGATGAAGCAGGCTACATCGTCGACGTCGATTTCTACGCTGAACAGTCGGTCCATGGCCTTCAATGCTTCAGCGCAGGTGACACCGTTATCGGCACTGGGGTAGGGCAGGTGATACACCGGGCCGGGCAGTACGCCGACCTTTTGCTTGTAGGGCGCCACTTTGCCATTGAGGTTGAGCGTGGCCAGGGTGCGGCCGTGGAACGCGCCGTCAAAGGCGATCACCGCCGTGCGGCCCGTGGCCCCGCGCACGATCTTCAAGGCATTTTCCGCGGCCTCGGCGCCGCTGTTGGTGAGCATGCCGCTGACCGGATAGCCCACCGGAATAAACGCGGTCAGGCGATCCATCAGTTCGAGGTAGGGCTTGTGCGGCGCGGCGTTGAAGGCGTAGTGGGTCAGTTGGGTCGCCTGTTCACGAATCGCCGCCACCAAGGCGGGGTGGCAATGGCCGAGGTTGAGCACGCCGATGCCACCGACAAAATCGATATAGCGCTTGCCCGAGGTGTCCCAGACTTCGGCGTTTTTACCGTGGCTGAGGCTGATGGGGTGAACGACGGAAATCGACTGGCTGATGGTTTCGCGGCTCATGGATCCTGGACTCGGCAGTGGCGGGCGTCTTTTTATCTAAGCTGCCGGCGGGGCCCTGGCGCAAAGGAAATAAAATCGCCGGGTCATTCCAAATCGGAAGGAGCTGTTGCCAAAAGGTCGTTTGTGGCGGCGCTGTAAACCCGTCACTCTCCCCCGGCAGCATCAGAAACCGGCGCGGGCTGTGCAGCGCCGAATAATAAGGACCGACAGGGAGCGCCTCGCATGAACCTATTCAAAACCACCTTGGCCACGATCAGTGCTACGGCCCTATTGGGCCTGGCCGGCACCGCCCACGCCGGTGCGACGTTGGATGCAATCCAGAAAAAAGGTTTTATTCAATGCGGTGTCAGCGACGGGTTGCCTGGCTTTGGCGTGCCCGACAGTACGGGCAAGATGACCGGCATCGATGTGGATGTGTGCCATGCCGTGGCGGCCGCGGTGTTCGGCGATGCATCAAAAGTGAAGTTCACCCAATTGACCGCCAAGGAACGTTTCACCGCCTTGCAGTCCGGCGAGATCGACCTGATCTCGCGTAATACCACCTGGACCAGCTCCCGCGATTCGGGCATGGGCCTGGTGTTTACCGGCGTTACCTACTACGACGGCATCGGTTTTCTGGTGAACAACAAACTCGGTGTTAGCGCCGCCAAGCAGTTGAATGGCGCCACCGTGTGCATCCAGGCCGGCACTACCACCGAACTCAACGTGGCCGATTACTTCCGCACCCATGGCATGAAGTACACGCCTATCACCTTCGATACCGCCGACGAAAGCGCCAAGGGCCTGGAAGCCGGGCGTTGCGATGTGCTGACCACCGACCAGTCGGGCCTGTATGCCCAGCGCATCAAGATGGCGCACCCGGATGAGTTTGTGGTGCTGCCGGAAGTCATCTCCAAAGAACCCCTGGGACCGTTGGTGCGCAAGGGGGATGACGAGTGGTTCAGCATCGTCAAATGGACCCTGTTCGCCATGCTCAATGCCGAGGAGATGGGCATCACGTCGCAGAATGTCGAAGCGCAGGCCAAGGATTCCAAGAATCCGGATGTGGCGCGGCTGCTGGGTGCCGACGGCGAATATGGCAAGGACCTCAAACTGCGCAAGGATTGGGTGGTGCAGATCGTCAAGCAAGTGGGCAACTACGGCGAAGTATTCGAGCGCAACATCGGCCAGGGCAGCGTGTTGAAGATCAAGCGCGGGCTCAATGCCTTATGGAACAACGGCGGCATTCAGTACGCGCCGCCGGTGCGCTGATACCGGGGCGGCCTATGTCGATACGCCGTCTTTGCCCGCCGCTTTGGCTCGATACAGGGCCTGATCGGCGCGCGCCATCAGGGCGGCGGGGGCTTCATTCACTTGGCGTTCGACCACGCCCAGGCTCAGTGTGACCTTGACGTCGTCGGTTATCCGGTGAGTTCTCAAGCTCTGGCAGATAGTCTCAGCCAGGGCCTTGGCTGTTTCCAATGAGCTTTCGGGAAGGACCACCATAAACTCATCGCCCCCCCAACGAGCCAACAGGTCGCCCTGGCGGACGCAGCTTTCCAGGCGTTCCACCACCTGCACCAGGGTCTGGTCGCCTACGCCGTGCCCGTGTCGATCATTGATCGGCTTGAAGTCGTCAACATCCATCGCGATCAGTGACAACGGCAGGTGAAAGCGCTGGGCGCGTTCGCACTCTTGGAGCAACACTTTTTCCAGGCGATACCGGTTGGCGACGAGGGTCAAGGCATCCCGTTCAGCCAGGACGCGGTTCTCATCCACCTGCAGCTGCAATTGCTGATTGACCCGCGACAGTTCAAGCGTGCGCTCGGCCACCAATGCCTCAAGGGATTGATTGCGCCGCTCCAGTTGCTCGATGGAATATTTGCGCAGCTGGATATCGCGCAGGGCCCCGACCATCCGCGCCACCGAACCGTCGGGGTTACGCGCCACCACATAACCGCGGTCCTCGATCCACAGGTAGCTGCCGTCTTTTTTGCGGCAGCGGTATTCAGTTTGATACTGGGGGGCGCGACGGTTGATGTAGTCGTCAAACACCGTCATCACTTGGTTGTAATCGTCGGGGTGGATCACGTTTTCCCAGGTGAATACGTTGTTGTCCAGAGCGTGGCGGGGGTAGCCGAGCATTTCGTACCAGCCTGGGTTGCGGTAGACGAACCCGGTATTGGCGTTCCAGTCCCAGATCCCGTCGCTGGAGAGCTCCAGGATGGTGTGCAACATATCGGCATTGAGGCGAGAGAAATCATTTTTCGTTGAGCTTTTTCCGGAGATATCGTCCATCTGCGTACTCCTTGCCTGGGCGGGCGACAAAGGCCTGCCAACGTTGACACCGATACTCCGTGGCTGGCGCTACTGTACAACGGCGCTTGGGCACTTTGAATAGAGGCGATGGGACGCTGTGAAAGAGTGGCAGCGGGCTACTGCTTCGGCGCCACCATCCTTGTCCGTGGCTTCCCGTCGGCGTTGTGCTGGTAAATCGCTTCCGGTTGGCCCTGCTCGTTGAAAAATACCTGGCCGATCCCGGCCGAATTCCACAAGCGCTCACCGGCTTCGGCATGTTCCGGAATATGGGGCACTACCTGCATCGTGCGACGCCGGGTGAACCAGTTGAGCGGCGAGCGGGGGGAGTAGAGCCAGCGGTTGAGGCGGTCGAACCATTCCAGCAAGCGCGGTGGGAATTCGTTCTTGATGCCGCTGCTGGTGATTTGCCAGATCCTCGGGCCCGCGTTGCGATGACGGATCAACACTTCATAAACGAAGGAGTAGTGCACGTCGCCCGACAGGATCACGTAGTTACCCGGCGTGCGCGAGTGACGGAAAATGTTGAGGATGACCTGCGCGGCTCCGCGATGGGCCATCCAGTTTTCCGCGTCCACCAGCAAGGGGTGGCCGCACCAACTGAAGATTTTCTGCACAGTCTCGATCAGCTTCACGCCAAAGATCGGCGCGGGCGAGACGATGATGGCCGAGGGATGGTCAAGCAGTTCCTGTTGCAGTTCACTCAAGGCTTCCCAGTCCAGCAGGCCGGAGGGTTGCTTGAGCGTGAATTCACTGCGCCAGCGCCGGGTACGGGTGTCGAGCACCACCAGGGCGGGGGTGGTGGGCAGCACGTAATGCCATTGTTGAAATTTCAGCAGCGCGCCGAGCAAATTATCCTGTTCGGTCGCGTCCAGGTGATTGTTGTGCGCCTGGCGGCCGAGCGCCTGGGTTTGACTTATTAATGTGTCGAACGCATCCGGGTTGTTACCCCAGCCCTGGCACAGCAGGTACGCGAGCAAGGCATTGCCGATGATGCGCTTGGAGAACGGATGGCCGTAGGCGGTTTCTTCCCACTGGGCGCTGAGGTTCCAGTCGTCGGTGATGTCGTGGTCGTCAAAGATCATCAACGTGGACAGATGGGCGAATACCCGTGCCACGCCGGGCAGGCCATCGCGGAAGTCATCCACCTGCACTTGCTCGCGGGCATAGCGCGCCGCTTCATCGGTGTTCAATTGTGGCGGTTGCGTGGCGATCAGGCGCCACGGGGTGGGTGACCATACCAGCAGGTACATCGCCATGACTTCGGCGAAGCTCACCAAGTGGTTGTCGGCCGTGCTGCTGGTGAAGATCGGTTTTTTCACGCCACCAAAAAAACGCTCGCGCAGGGTCTCGTTGCTGTCCAGTGCCGGCAGCAAGTCCGCGCGATGGTAATAACTGGCGGTGTGCCCGTAGAGGCTGGCGCTGTCATCTATCACTGCCCCTTCCAGGTATTCGTCGAACAGGCCCAGGCGAGCGATCAGCGCGTGGATCGCCCGCAGCATCGGCCCGGCGACATCGTCGGCGTAGACCTGATCGCCACTCATGATCAGCAGGGCCGGGCGCTCGGCACGGGTTTCGGCGAGCAGGCGGTCGACGCACAGCAGGCCTTCATCGGCGCAATGGTGAGGTTTGCGGCAAGAGCCGTGCACCAGTTGGTGGATACGGCTGTGCAGTATGAAAGAGGCGGATTGGGCGTTGGCGTACAACAGGTGCGGCGCCCACTGTGCCATGCCGTTGCCATCGATCAGCAGGTCATAGTCGATGCTTACATTCTGCGGCAGCGCCTGCTCCAGCGACACATCAATGAGGTGGATAAACGCCTGGCGGCCCACTGGCACCACTTGGCAGTGGCGCGGGTTCAGTGGGATATCACGCGTCTGCTCGCCAACGTGCAGCCTCAGGCTCAGTACCAGCTCCCGGCTGCCCACCAGCCACATCACCAGCCGCCGAGGTTCCAGGCGGCGGAGCATGGGGCCTGCGAGAACGGTGGGCAATGGGTCGGTCAGCGGCATGCGGATGAGGTTTCCAGGCAGGTTTGAGCCGGCAAGATTAGCGCACTGAATGTCAGTGTTTTGTTAAGCGCCTTCCTTCAAGGGCAGCGTTAGCGCGACTGCCCGTGGCTAGGGTGGATGGCTGGAACACGGCATTGGCGGGCAGGCCGCGCCCAGCGTTTTACGGCGTCAGGTCGGTGAGTTTTCAGTCACCTTCGGCACCGTGAACCGGAACTCACTGCCACGTCCCACTTCACTCTCGGCCACGATCCTGCCGCCATGGGCCTGGACGATGCCCTGGGTAATGTAGAGTCCCAGGCCACTGCCGGTGGGGTTGTTTTCGGTTTGTGTCCAATAGCGTTCGAACACATGAGGTAACTGCTCCGGCGCAATGCCTTCGCCGGAGTCGCGCACCGAGAATACGATCTCTTCGCCATTGCTCATGGCACTGATGCCGATATTGCCCTGGCGCGGGGTGAACTTGATGGCGTTGCCGATCAGGTTCGAGAGCACCTGGAACAGGCGCTCGGGGTCGCCGTTGATTTGCAGGCCCGGCTCGGCGTTGAAGCACAGGTCGATGCCTTTTTCCATCGCCAGCGGCGCAAGCAACGAGTACGCCTCTTCGAACATTTGGCTGACATCCAGTGCCACCGGCTTGACCACATAGCGTCCGGCTTCGATTTTGGAGGTGTCCAGCAAGTCTTCCAGCAGGACGTTCATGCGTCCGGCAGCCTGCTGCATGGTGTCGATTGCCGAGGAAATCCGCCGCGAGGTATGTGGGCCGTCGGAACTGAACGCCTTTTGCATCATGCCGCACAGCATCGATATGACCGTCATGGGGTTGCGCAAGTCGTGGGACACCACCGCCACCAGTTCATCGCGGGCGCGCACGGCTTGTTGCTCGCGCAGCACCTGGCGGGCCAGGTCGTTCTCCAAGGCAAAGCGGCGCAGGTCATTGGCGGCGAACAGGTCGCCATGGCTCCACTTGGTGGAGATACCGGCCATTTCCACTTTCCAGATTTCAAACGAGGTGCGTGGGCGAAGGCGCAGGCCTGCGTCGGAACTTTCCAGGTTCAGTGGCTTGTTCGGGTCGCCGCTCCAGTGGATGTTCTCTTTCACTTCCGGCCGGAACCACAGCACACCATTGTCCACTGGCTTGGGCAGGCTCATGGCCAAGACTCCGCTGGCCACTTGCTGGAACTCGGCAGCGGGCGCGTACACCGAGGCCAGGTTATGGTTGGCAAACACGGGTTCGCCGCGTGCCTGCAGCCACTTGTGCAACGCTCGGATCTGCGCCGGCTCGGGGCAGTTGCCGTAGCGGTGCAGTTGCTTGTCTTCGATGATCGCTACGCCGCCGGCCAGGGTCAGGTCCATCAGCAGTTGGCCGCGCTGGGCCAAGCCTTCGAACACGTTGTACTCCGAGGCTTTCATCGCCTTGTCCAGCAGCTGCAGGGCCTCGACTTTTGCTTCGCGCTGACGGCTCAGGTCCAGCGCTTCCATGGCGCTGATCTGCAATGACAGCACCTGGCCGATAGTCTGGCAGGCCATGCGCAACTCGTTGGGCACCAGCAGTGGCTCACGGTTACCGCAACTGATCAGGCCCCAAAGTTTGTCGCCCTTCATCAGCGAGATGCTCATGGACGACAGCACGCCCATGTTCTGCATGTACTGGCAGTGAATCGGCGACACGCTGCGCAGGGTGGCGAAGCTCAAATCCAACGGTTTGCCGGTATCCGGGCGCAGCTTGGGCAGCAGCGGCACCGGCTCGTAGGCTGCGTTGGGGATAATGCGCAGCCAGTTGGTGCGATACAGCTCGCGAGCCTGTTCCGGGATGTCGGACGCGGGGAAGAACAACCCGTGGAAAAGCTCCATGGACGGCGCAGACGCTTCGGCGATTACCTGGCCATGGCCTTCGTCTTCAAAGCGGTAGATCAGCACGCGGTCGTAGCCGGTCATCGCCTGGATTTCATTTACGCTGACTTCGTATAACGCCTGCAGGGTTTTCGCTGCCTGCAAGCGTTGCAGCATCTTGCCCAGGTCACCGGTGCGGCCATTCACTGCACGTGGCTGGAAGTCCTCCAGCAACGGCTCGAACTCCAGCACCAACACACCCTGATGGCGATGCAGCAGGCCGTCGAACCTGGTGCCATTGAAGGTCATGTGCAACGGCGGCGCATCGGTAAAATTGTTGAGCTCGACCATGCACCGCACGGCCGCAGCAGGCTCGGCACCGAGCAATACGTGCAGCGGTTGGCCCAGCAGGGTCTCGGGCGCATGGTCGAACAGGCTGGCGACATTGGCGCTGACCTGGAGGATCTGCAAGTCAGGGTCCGACAGCGTCAGCAACACACCATGGGGCTGGATAGCCCCGGGAAAGCGGATAGGCTCGTCGGCGCAGTTGGCAAGCAGCTCTTCAAAATCATCGGGTTTCATAGCAGTACCTCCTGGCTGTCGAGCCATTGCTCAAAGCAGCTAAATGTCGAACGGGCCGCATCCACGGCGCACGGTCTGGCTTGCGCGTCCATCGGCTGGCGGGCCAGGTAATCGAGAAAGTCTTTCCAGCGCCGACCGGTCTCGGCACCGTACACATTGAGAAAGGCACCCCCGTTGTCGGCGTCCAGGCCCAGGCGCCGGGCCATCTCGCGACGCAATACTTGACCGCCCAGGGTTGCGCCTTCCAGCACATAGGCGGCGCCGAGGCAGGCAGCGGGGGTATCAAGGGACGGCAGGTGGGTGCAGCGGGGCAGGGCGTCGATGGCTGCGTCATTCAAGCCGAGGGCATGAAGGTCGCTCACCAGGGTAGGCGTTTTCACGCGCAGTTGCGGATCAAAGCCTTCCGGGATCAGATCACCTTCATACAGCGCGGCTTCAATCGGCGCATAAAACCCGTAATACGCTCGGAGCAAGCTCAGGTAGCCGTCGGCATCCAGGTGTTCGGAGAAAAACGGCAGGCGCTTTTCCAGCGCGATGTGCAGCAAGGCCGTGCCGGCGCGTAGTGTTTCCAGCAATGAGGGCGCACCAACGTCATGGGCCTGTGAGTGCATTCAATAAGCTCGAACTGTGGGCCTGCCGGCCATGAATGACGCGAGAAAATGGGCGACGATTCTACACAACTCATAGCCACTGACTGTAGGCGCAAAGCGAAAAGCCTGACCAGCGGATCAGAAAAGTCGCTCCTTGCCCATTAGTGACCGCTGCGCTGGTGTTGAAGTTCGGTTTAAATGATATCGCGACGCTATCGATGCATGGGCGAGCCTTGTTGGGTCAGCGCCGATTGCACACACTCCAGCAGGTGCTCAGTGCTCCAGGGTTTGGGTAAAAACCGTACTCGGCTGCTCAGTTGCGAGGCCATGGCGCTGTTGCCCGAGGTAAGCAATACCGCGACGGTTGGCCAGCGATGGGCTACAACCCGGCTCAAGTCATAGCCATTCAACAAGCCTGGCATCTGGATATCGCTGACGATCAGATCGACTTGTTCATCATCACGCTCCAGAAAAATCATTCCTTCGTCCGCTGAAGGAAACGAAGTGACATGGGCACCAAATTCCTCCAGTACATCCACCATTAACGAGCGAATGATCTCGTCGTCCTCCAGTACCAAAATCGATGGCTGAGCCATGATCCTTACTCCGCCATCAGGGTTCAGTAAGGTGGAGTGGGGCACGGCTGGATAGGTTCGATTGGAAGTGGATTAAACGATGGGTGGTCAAGTGTCTAGGTTGCGTATTTGCCGGGAGGTGAGGCGCGAGCCACAGTTGCAAACGACGTGGCGACCATTGCCTTGATTGTGTATTAAGAGTGGCGTACGACCGGTGCGCTGGCGGTAGGGCTTGAAGCTGTGATCCGGATGGTCAAGCGTTCCTGGCAAGCAGGCATAATCGTGTGCAACAGCTGATGTGGAGTCCCTATGAAATACGCCTTGCTAACCCTCGCTTTGATCTTGAATGCCCACGCGGCCCTCGCAGCCGGCGATGCGCAGGCGGGTGGCAAGCTCTTCACCAAGACCTGCGGCGGCTGCCATAGCGTCGGCGAAGGTGCGCGCGCAGGGTTTGGCCCGGAACTCAACGGCATCATTGGCCGACCTGCGGGGGCGACCACCGATTACCAATATTCCGATGCGATGAAAAACTCGGGGGTAGTCTGGACTCGCGACAAACTTGCCGCCTATATAGAAGCCCCGAAGAAGGTGGTGAGTGGTACGCGGATGATTTTCTGGGGGATCAGTGATCAGGACAAGATTGAAAACATCCTGGCGTACCTTGAGACGTTTCAACCCAAGTAGCCGTTTGGTGTTCGGGAACATTTTGTTCGAGTGCCGGTCAAGACATCACTGACCTCCCTGCGATAAGGACATCCTCCGTGAAGCGAATCGCGCTGCTTTCCCTCGTTCTTGCCCTGTGCGCCTGCCAATCCAACCAACGCGACTCCTCGCCCAGCCTGCTCAAGGATGGCATCCAGTTGCGCCAGAAAACCGTAGCCGTAGATGCCGAGCACGCCAAAGTCATCATGAAAGCCAGTGGCGGCACCAACCCCGTCGAATTTGCCATCCATCGCGAAGGCGACCCCGACTCACGCATGGAAAAGCTCGGCACTGTGATGGATACGGGTGAGGGCAAGGTCTTAAACTGGATCGCCAAGCTCAACCAGACCGTGGCCAGCGCAGGGTTCAAGCGTTTCCCGCAGCTTGAAATCCAGGCCGATCCAGGCAAGAAGCTCACCGTGTCCAGTTCGGCGGGAAGCCAGGGCAACGGGGTTTACTACAGCTGCGGGCCGGTGATGAGTACGTTCAGTCCGGAGAAGGCGAAGGTGTATCTGGTGGAGTTTCAGTTCAAGGACGGTCGTTCGACGTGTGCGCAACAAGTGTTTGATATTACGGATCCGGCAAATCGGGTGCTGATTGAAGGCTCGGGGAATGATTCGAAGGAAGGTTGAAGGTTTGGTGGATGAGTGTGGGGCGGTAGGCAAACGGTCCAGCTTGTTCTGAATGCTGCGATTTACGTTTGCCTAATGTTGTGTCGACGATTTGCCTGGCGCTGGAACAGCAACCCTTTGATCATCGCAAGGGGCGGCGTCACTGAATGGCTTTGAGGTAGTACTGGAGTGCGTCGAGCGGAGGGGGCAGATCCTCCAGCCGGGTGGTTTGGCTGACGTCGACAGACAACCGCTTCAATTCGCGCCCCAGTACCGTATCGGCACCGCCCACGGCTGCCAAGGCTTGCACGACGCACTCATCAATCTTGAGCAGGATCGCCTTCAGTTGCCCCTGCCTTACCAACAACCCAAACACCTCCCTTTCAAAGCTGCTCATCACCGGGTCATCTCGCAAAACCGGACTGCCGCCGTTTTCTTCATGCGCCAGTTTTAGAGCAAAGAGCGCAACAGCTTCCAGCATCAATTCCATGGTTTTGGTTTCTCGATGTTCGGGACGGAGGGCGATGATCACTGTTCTCTATATGAAAAAAAAGACCTGGCGAGTCGAATGCAATCCCAGCGCCGGCGTGTGAGGTGCCTCCAAGGTTGCACGCCTGCAGTCACCTCTTAATAAGAGACTGCATTGACGGCGGGGGTGGAGCGGGGGGGGGGGGCGTGAAAAGAATTTCTATGGGAGGGTTGACCGCATAGTTTAATACTGTATTATTCGCCTCCCGCTGACGAGAGATCGGAAGCGCAAGTGGTTGAAGTTGTTGAAGAAATCTTCGAAAGCTTCTGAAAATAACCGCTTGACAGCAAATGAGGCTGCTGTAGAATGCGCGCCTCGGTTG
>Ga0207650_10001325_pt1 | contig 17904 bp, 8 predicted proteins | sample KBSS63metaG_FD_184325 | JGI IMG/M metagenome (GOLD analysis project Ga0207650, IMG submission 184325) | Switchgrass rhizosphere microbial communities from Kellogg Biological Station, Michigan, USA - KBS S6-3 metaG (SPAdes) (version 2) | ecosystem: Host-associated > Plants > Roots > Rhizosphere >...
CCGCCGTGGCACGCGGGAAAAAGCCGCGCTGTTCATCTTTGATGAAGAGCTGGGGTTGTTGTTCGAGCGCATGAAAAACATGGGCATCGACCTCGCCGCCCTGCAGGCCACCGGCAACCTTTTGATTGAACAAGTGGACGCCGCCGAGCTGTCTCCCGGCGAGTTCTCCCACCGGGTGCGCCGTTGCGTCGACGAGCGCGGGATCAAGACCGTGGTGATCGACAGCATCAACGGCTACCAGGCGGCAATGCCGGAAGAGAACGCATTGATCCTGCATATGCACGAGTTGCTGCTGTACCTCAACCGTCGCGGCGCGGCCACCTTCATGACTGTCGCCCAGCACGGGCTGGTCGGCGACATGCAAACACCGGTCGACATCACTTATTTGGCCGACACCGTGATTCTGCTGCGTTACTTCGAGGCATTGGGCAAGGTGCGCCGCGCCATTTCGATCATCAAGAAACGCACCGGCTCCCACGAATCGACGATTCGCGAATACCGCATCAGCAGCCGAGGCTTGACCGTCGGCGAGCCCTTGGACAACTTCCAGGGCGTACTGCGCGGCATCCCCACCTACATGGGGGCCGGCTCCCCTCTGCTCAAGGAAGAGGGATAGTGCCGACTCTACCCGGTGTGTCCGAACGCGCAATCATCCTGGCGCCATTGGGTCGCGACAGCGCACTGGCCCTGCAAATGCTCAACGAGGCGGGTTACAGCGGCATCGTCGCCACGCACCTGCCAATGTTGTGCGAGGCCCTGGAACAGGGCGCCGGCCTGCTGATCATCGCCGCCGAAGCCTTGCGTGGCGTCGATCTGGAGCCGCTGCTGGAGTACCTGCATCAACAGCCGCCATGGTCGGACATGCCCATCGTGCTGATGACCCATCACGGTGGCGGCGAGCAGAACGGCTCGTCGCACCTCAGCGGCCTGCTGGGCAACGTGACATTCCTGGAGCGGCCCTTCCATCCCGTCACGCTGATCAGCCTGGTCAGCACGGCGCTGCGCGGTCGGCGCCGCCAATATGAAGCCCGCGACCGCCTGATCGACCTGGGCGAGAGCGAACTGCGCCTGCAACGCACCCTGGAAACCCTTGAGCAGCAAGTCGAGGAACGCACCGCGCAATTGCGCAACAACGAGGAAGCCCTGCGTCAATCGCAGAAAATGGAGGCCGTGGGCCAACTCACCGGCGGCATTGCCCACGACTTCAACAATATGCTCACCGGGATTATCGGCAGCCTGGAGCTGCTGCGAAGGCGCGTGGCACGCGGCAAACTCGACGACCTCGATAGCCTGATCGACCTGGGCGTCACGTCCGCCAACCGTGCCGCCGGCCTGACTCACCGCCTGCTGGCGTTTTCCCGCCGCCAATCGCTGGATTCCAAGCCGGTCAATATCAACCAGTTGGTCAGTTCCATGGGCGAACTGCTGCAACGCAGCATCAATGAAAGCATCCATCTGGAGATGCGCTTCACCGAGCAATTGTGGACCGCTGAAGCCGACCCCAACCAACTGGAAAGCGCCCTGCTCAACCTGGTGCTCAATGCCCGCGATGCCATGCCCAATGGTGGCAACCTGCGGGTGGAGACCACCAATCGCCACCTGGACAACGTCTTTACCGCCGCCTACGGCACCCTCACCCCGGGTGACTACGTCGAGCTGAGCATCAGCGACAACGGCTGCGGTATACCCGAAAGCGTTATCGGCCGGGTGTTCGACCCCTTCTTTACCACCAAACCCATCGGCCAGGGCACTGGCCTGGGGTTGTCAATGATCTACGGGTTCGCCCGCCAGTCCCACGGCCACGTCACCATTCACAGCGAGGTGGGCAAAGGCACCACTGTCAGCCTGTTCCTGCCGCGTTTTATCGGCGAAATGCACGCTGTCCCGTTGGTCGACCCGGCGTTGCTGCCTTTTGCCAATGCCGGGGAAACCGTGCTGCTCGTCGAGGACGACCCGGCGGTGCGCGTACTGGTCTGCGCCGTGCTCAAGGAGTTGGGTTACGGCTATGTGGTTGCCGGAGATGCCGACACGGCGCTGCCGATCATTGAATCCGAGCAGCGTATCGACTTGCTGATCAGATTCAATGATTTGCCCGGCATGAACGGCCGGCAGATGGCGGAAATCGGCCGCCAGCTGCGGCCGGAACTCAAGGTGCTGTTCATCACCGGGTACGCCGAACATGCGGCGGTGCGTGGAGGTTTTCTCGACCCTGGGATGCAGTTGATCACCAAGCCGTTCACCTTCGACCTGTTAACGGCGAAGGTGAGGGAAATGATTAAGACATAAGGCAAGCGAGGCAATATCGCGCAACGAATCGTTCCTGCAAGGAAGGAATCGCTTCAGGGGGCCAGGGTACACAGTTGCCATCGCAGCGTCGTATATGCCGCTGGGGTGAAACTGAATCCACCTAGGAACCCATCCAGCCATGATCGCTTCGCGCCTCGTTCATCCAACGCTTCAGATTCCCTCGAATACACCGGCCGACAGCGCCGCGCGCCGTCCACGCGCGGTGACGCCCCAAGAGGCTCCCCGGCATGTGCCTGAAACCGCCGCGCAGAGTGCGCGCGACATAGCCGACAGTGAGCTGGCATTGCGTGTGGCGCAAACACAGCGCCTTGCGGCCAGGACCGGCGAGCTTCGTTATATAGAGAACATCCCTCCCGCCTCCTCGTTCGGCCAATGGTGGTCACACCTGAACAATTTGATGGCGAGCCCGCACTTTGTTGTGTGGGCAAGCCGCAACGGCATTGATCGTTCGAAACCTATCGAGATCAGCCCCGCGAGCAATTACATCGTTGCCGTCGTCGACGGTAAGCCAAAGACGTTTTCGGGCTTCGCGCAAGGCTATTTGTGGACGTCGATGATGGCGCCGATCATGCAGGCCGCAAGCGCGCTCACTTCCAGGTCCGACTATATTTACTCCCCGGTCAACAGAACCACCGCCGACTACCGCGAAGTCGCCGATTTTTATGGTGAGGCCATCACCGGGCAAACCCGTGAGGCGCTGGGCATTCGCGCCGCAGAGCTTGAGCAGTCAAAAGCCTTCGGTCCGGCACGATTGGCGCCTGAGCGATCCGAACAGGTACTGCGCGACGAACAGGCCAAACTGGCGGAGCTACACAACCAAAGGACGGCGGCCTTTAAGTTGATTCCTATCATCATTGAGGCGCAAAAGCTCGCTGACGCCCCGGCAACTCCAAGGCGGCGGCCAGCCTCCGAGCGGTTGCCGTCGTTCATTCGCGATGAATTAGCCCGCACGACGTTCAGGCTGCATGGCGACTCGCTCAACAAAGGCTTGGATGACGCCCTTACGGTCAGCCTCGAAAAATACCTCAGCGATAAAGGCTGGAAGCTGCCCGACAGCATCGACGAGTTGATAAATGTGGGCGAGGCACTGGATACCCCGCCACTTGCAGGGGCGTCTCACGGTAACTTCGGCGGCGCATTGGCCTGGCCGATTCCGCTGAGTGATGCTGACAGGTCCAGCATGAGGCGTAGCCTCAGGCAAAACACGCTGGGCATCAGTGGTTTGCAGAATTACCAATCGAGCCAAGGTTTGCTGGGCTATCTGACGCGCAACGAAATTTATTCAACCTCCGAGCTGAGTAACCCGACGCAGTTCATTCAAACCCTTCTGGCGACGCCCAAGGCCCAGGCGCTGGGCGTGGCGCTGCAGCAGAGATATGAGGGGGTATCGACGCCCGATAGCATCAACGACTGGACCCTGGGCGCCCTCGGCGCGACCCTGGACGAAGAATCCGAAGCGGGCAACACGTCGAGCCCCGTCAGAACCGGCGTCGCCGGTTTTGACCTGGCCAACTATGCGCATTGGGGCCGGCACCCTTCAGCCGTAGTCGCCGGGCTGACCAGTCACCTGGTTGCCAAGGGACGTGCCAGTGTGGAGATGGCGCCGATTGCGGCCCACTTGTTGTTGTCACGCCGCGCACCGGCGTTTTTGGTCCAGAACATCCCCGACAACGTGACATGCGGTTCCCACAGTTGGGTCAGCTTCAGTGTCGCCGTGGCACGCCTTGAGCATCAGGCGCCGGGCGCAACCGCGCACATGAGCTATGCCGACGTCATGAAGCGGGCCGACCTGGCCCCCGTCACGGAGCAGGAGCAAGAGGTGGAACAGCAGGCCCAGTGGGCTGCGCTTAAAGATTGGGGGGTAGCCAATGGGGTTCTGCAACTGAACACCTCGGATGACTACAGCGCCGACCAGATGAGTCGCGTCACTCGGGCGTTCAATGACCAGATTGCACAGCTGAGCGAAGCCTCAAGCGCCCTCTCCACCCCCATGCCTGAACGCAAGAAAATGGCGCTTGATGAGCTCAAGCGGGTTTACGGCGACCGGATACCATTCGAGAAAAAATGCATCACATCCGTCCCGGAACAACGCGATTTTCCGGGGCCTTATTCGGTGCTGGATCTTTACCTGCACGGCACTATCAGCACGCCTCCAGCCTCCCATTGGTCAGCAGGTAATCAATTCGACTTCCGGACTATCTCCGGTAAGGCTGACCAACTGGCTGACATCAATGCACGCTTCGCAAGCGAGCTTCCCCAGTACTTTTCCTCCGCTGAAAAGGCGATTGGCACGCAAGTCAAGCACCTTATTGCGACCCTTGCGCTCGAAGACAGAAAAAAGATCGAGTGCGCACAGATCACTACGCTCCAAGAGTTCCGCGTCTCCCACACGGGTTTCAGTCAAACGCTGAACGAAACGAAAGTACCCGGTGCATTACTGATTAAAGCGGTGCTCGGCGGTGACACTACCGTGTATGAAATAAATCTGAACGACAATACGATTCGCCAACGTGCTGAGCTAAAGGATTATCCGCTGTGGCCGCAACTGTACAGCGATGGTCACACCCATAAGAGCCCGATGCTCAAGGCAATCACACCTTCCGGCACTTATTCGGCAAGCGTTACCGATGCAAAACGCCAGAGCGGCACGCCCAACAGCTTTGCAAGCGAGAGAACCCGGTACATTGCCGACACCCTGGTAAAACATATCGGCATCCGTGAACTGGCGGATGAGGCCAAGGGCGTGACGACGTTCGACACCGAGGTTCCGTTCTACCAAAAAGCCCGCGAATTTCTGCTCAACCTGATCCCCTTACGGTCCGCTATTCAGAATTTTCGGGCAGGTAACGTGCGTGACGGCGTGATTGATCTGGTATTCGATGCCTTCGGCTTTGCCCTGGCGTTGGGCGCGGCGGCTAAAGGCGCCAAAGCGCTGCATGCCGGTGCGTCCGCTGCAAGTAAAGTCGCTCACGGTATAAAGATTGTCGGGCGCGCGGCGCTGGGCACGCTTAACCCGCTGGACGGTGTCACCGATATCGGGCGCGGCCTGATTGCCGGCGGTAAAAAAGTGTGGTCATCCAGCGCTGGTGAACTGCGGCAATTACGCGGGCTGGCTCATACGTCAAACGGCTATGACCTGATATCGGCAAGCAAACGCTACGATTCATCTTCCTTTGGCACCTACCGAATCAACCATCAAATTGTCGAGGCGCCGGCGGTTATGCGGCACGGCAAGTGGTACGCCTACAACCCCGCCAATGGACAACCCTACGGGACGCCCTTACAGGATTTCCTGCCCTCGGCCCATATTGATACGCAGGGGCTGGGCAATTGGGCAACGGCAGCCACGGCGCGCAAGCCGCTGGATGAGCGTGTTGTCGGCGACTGGAAAAAAACTGTCGCGACTCACCGAAATGGGCCCGATAAGGAAGCCTTCGAGCAGGGTTATCGGTATGGCGATCTGCAAACGATCAGCGGAGCACGCAATAACATGACGATTGCGCAGGTTATGACCCTGGCCGGCAACAAGGACCTCACGACGGAGCAAGTCGGGATGTTGGTGCGAAAATATGATGACCTCGCCTACGAGCCCGGGCGAAGTGGCTCCGCCCGGTTTATCGATCGCATCGAACCGAGATTCGGTGAGGTAACGGCCATGCCGCAGGTTATTTACCTCACTCAGACCGCACAACTGGCCGAAGGGCAATGTGCAGCGCTCGCACGCGCCATGGCCAGCGCGATGGCGGAGGGAAAGCAAGACGTACTGATCAAGAACATGTACACCGCCGCAGCCTTTCCCAGGGACCCGGCGTCCAGGGATTTCATCGACAAATTAAACAGGCTTCAAACTCAGGTGGGGTCCCAGGCTGCGTTCCACGCAGGGCAGCCCATTCGGCAGGTCGCCTATCAAGACATGATCAAGGAACTGGCGCAGGCGCACGCCTCGAAATCGGTCATGATTGATTCGCCAGGCCATGCAATGGCGGCAGGCGTAAAAATAAACGGCGCCGACAAGACTTACTACTTTTACGACCCCAACCATGGCCTTGCCACGTTTCCAAGCGCCGAAGCCATGCGAGGCGGGCTTGATAAGGTGTTCAACGACAAGAAGCTGGCCAAGGGCTATAAAACCCACGGTACTGAGCGCAATAAACTCGAATTCAAGGTCTTTGATCATGATGATGCGTGGCAACAAAAAAACAGCGTATTCACGCCAGACCTCAAAGCCCTCTACGACACGCCCATCACACCTTCCCAAGGGCCACGCAGCCTCTCGAACGCTGAATTGAAGCACCATTGGGAGACGTTGCACGCGCATCCGGACAATCAGGGCCTGATCTGCTACGAAGCGTCAATACGCATAGGGCAAGCTGAAAAGACCCTCTCGCCCAGCGTATTGGAGACGGTGAAAGCGGCCACCAACCGTACAGACGGTTCCAATTACTCCGCAGGCTATCTTGAGTTGATGGGCATCAAGCCGGACAGCCTGAAAACCACCTTCAATCCGGCGCAGATCACGGAGTCAGGGTTCTTGAACTTCAGTCACGCTTATGAAGGCGGGGAATTTGCCCACACCGTCTACATTCAGAAGACCCATCACAACGAGCTGTTCCTGTTCAACACCAACAGCCCGGACTTGGACCTGGCCATGATCAGCAGTGGGAATACCGGGCAGATCAGCGGTGGAGTGACCGTCTACAAGCTCGGCAACGGCGAAGGTCTTCAGCGCTTTTTGAACGGCTTTAATGGAAAAGTCGGATGGGAATTTGCCTACACACCCGCCAGCACGCTCAATGCCAATGCGCGCGCGTTACAGCCTTGAATCTCTGAGCCAAACGGCGCCTGGATGCTCAGGCGCCGCCAGTCTCAGGCAAGCAACCGCTGGATATGTTCTTGCAGCGTATCCAGGTCAAACGGCTTGGCCAGGATCGGCGCGTTGCGCGTGATCGGACTGTTACAGTCGAGAATTTCCTGCGGGTAACCGCTGATGAAGATGACCTTCAGTTCCGGCCGCACTTTAAGCGCCGGCTCGGCGATCTGCACGCCGGAGATACCGCCCGGCAGGCGGTAATCCGTCACCATCAGGTCCAGGTGCGGCTTGGTCGCCAGAATCTCAAAGGCTTCCTTACCGTTTACCGCCTTCAAGACCCGATACCCCAGGCCCGCCAGGTATTCACCCAGCACAAACATAATGGATTCGTCGTCTTCGACGATCAGTACGACATCTTGCGCATCTTCACTCATGGGAAGCCTTTGTCCGGTCAGTTGCTGCACGTACGACCATGGGGTCACGCAGAGGTTGCGTCAAGGTGACGATTGATTTCATGCCGACGAATCCAGGGGCAGGCACACCCGAAACAGGGCGCCCTCGCCTATCCGGCTCTCGACCTCGATGGTGCCGCCATGGGCCGCAACGATCTGCTCGGAGATAAACAGCCCCAGGCCCAGCCCCGCCGACACCTGGCTGGCGGATACGCGCTCGAACTGCTGGAAGATACGCTTCTGGTTTTCTTCGCTGATGCCGATGCCACGGTCGCGCACTTCCACCCGCGCTTCACCGTGTTCGGTGTACACCCGCACATCCACCGGGCTCTTGGCCCCATAGCGCAGCGCATTCGTGAGCAGGTTGGTGATTACTTGCTCGATACGGAACTCATCCCAGTTGCCTTCGACCGGCCCTTGCGTCTCCAACCGCATCGACGAATCTGCGGCGGCCACTTGCGGCGCGAAATTTTCTACCAGGTTGCTGACCAGTTGCGCCAGGTCGAAGCGCGCCGGGCGGATCGACAGCTTGCCGGTGCGAATGCGCGACACGTCAAGCATGTCTTCGATCAGGCGGATCAGGCTTTTGATCTGGCGCTCATCGCGGTCGACCATGGCGTGCATCTTGTCCAGGGTGAATGCCGCCGCGTTATCCCGGGCCAGGTGCATCTTGCGCAATTGGGTTTCAAGGATCAGCCCGTTCAATGGCGTACGCACCTCATGGGCGACGATCGACATAAAGTCGTCGCGCATGCGCACGGCCTGTTCCAACTCGGCCTGGGTGGCCTGCAGGCGCGTGAGCAGCAACTCCTGCTCACGACGGCTGCGCTCCAGGGCTTCGACCTGTTGCTTCATGGCCTTGCTCTGGCGGTACAGGTCGACGAACACGTTGACCTTGCTCTTCACCGCATGGATATCCAGCGGCTTGTGCAAAAAGTCCACCGCGCCGCTTTCATAGCCTTTGAACGCGTAATTGAGTTCACGCCCGGCGGCGCTGACGAAGACGATCGGGATGTTCTTGGTCTTTTCGGTGCCGCGCATCAGTTCGGCCAGCTCAAAACCGTTCATGCCGGGCATCTGCACGTCGAGAATCGCCATGGCGAATTCGTGTTCCAGCAACAGGGACAAGGCCTCGTCGGCGCTCAATGCCTTGAACACCTGGCGGTCCTCGCGCTTGATCAGCGCTTCGAGGGCCAGCAGATTTTCCGGCAGATCGTCGACGATCAGCAGTTTGGCCTGGACAGTACTTAGCATGGTGAGGGTTCCAGGGAAGCCAGCAACGCGGCAATGCGGCTCAAGGTCAGAATATGGTCGGGGGTGTGCAGGGCCAGGGCGGCTTGGGGCATCACGGCAATCCGCGCTTCATTTGGGTCTTGCACGATGGTGGTGCCGCCCGCTTGCTTGACATGGGCCAGCCCGCGCGCGCCGTCCTGGTTGGCACCGGTCAGCAAAATTCCCAACAGGCCTTTGCCATAGGCATCGCCTGCCGAGGTAAACAGATAGTCGATGGCCGGCCGGGAATGATGCACGCGGTCTTCCTGGCTCAGCGACAGGCTACGGTCCTGCTCCACCGATAGGTGGTACCCAGGCCCGGCAAAATACAACCGGCCCGCTTCGATCAGCTCTTTGTCGCGAGCTTCCTGCACCGGGATGCGCAGGCGCCGCGCAAAGACTTCCGCCAGTTGGCTGCGGCGTTCATCGGGCAGGTGCAGCACGGCAATGATCGGCAGGCCGAAGCCGTCGGGCAGCTCGGCAAAAATGCTCAGCAACGCCTCGACGCCGCCGGCGGACGCGCCGACGACGATGGCTTCAATCCCGCGAATCGGGCTGGCTACAGCATCGTTCATGATTTTCGGTAGATCCGTTCCTGCTTGACCAAGGGTTCGAATTGCTTGCCGTAGGCAGAGAAATCCAGGGTTTCCTTGCTGCCCAACACCAGGAAACCACGATGGCACAGCGACTCATGGAACAACCCGAATGCGCGATCTTGCAATTTTTTATTGAAGTAAATCAATACATTGCGGCACGAAATTAATTGAGTTTCTGAAAACACGCTGTCGGTCGCCAGGCTGTGGTCGGCGAACGTCACGTTTTCGCGCAGCGTCTTGTCGAAGATCGCGTAATCGTAAGCCGCTGTGTAGTAGTCGGCAAATGAACGTTGCCCGCCCGCTTGCTGATAGTTGGCGGTGTAGGCCCGCACATTCTCCAGGGAGAAGATGCCCTGCTTGGCTTTGTCCAGGGACGCCGGGTTGATGTCGGTGGCGTAGATGATCGTGCGCTCCAGCAGCCCTTCTTCACGCAGCAGGATGGCCATCGAATAGACCTCCTCGCCCGTGCTGCAGCCGGCGATCCAGATCTTGATCGAGGGGTAGGTCTTGAGCAGCGGCACCACTTCCTGGCGGATCGCCAGGAAGTGCGAAGGGTCGCGAAACATCTCGCTCACTGGAATCGTCAAAAACTGCAGCAACTGCATGAACGCCGCCGGGTCGTGTAGCACCCGTTCCTGCAATGCCGAGATGGTCGCGCAGTCGAACTGGCGCAAGGCATGGGCCACGCGGCGCTTGACCGACGCCCCGGAATAGTCGCGAAAGTCATAGCTGTACTTGAGGTAAATCGCCTCAATCAGCAGACGCAGCTCGATGTCGCTGCTTTTTTCCAAAAAACAGTGCTCCACTTAAATACGTTCCATCTTCGGTAGCCATACGCGAATGAGTGAGAACAAACGGTCCAGATCAATCGGCTTGGCCAGGTAATCGTTGGAACCGGCCGCCAGGCAACGCTCCTGATCGTCCTTCATCGCCTTGGCCGTGACCGCAATAATCGGCAGTTTTTTCCAACGCGGGTCCTGGCGGATCAAGGCGGTAGCCTCGTAACCGTCCATTTCCGGCATCATCACGTCCATCAACACCAAGTCGATGTCTTCGACTTCATTGAGCTTGTCGATGGCTTCGCGGCCATTACGGCCGATCACGACCACGGCGCCTTTGTGCTCCAGGGCGCTGGTCAGGGCGAAGATATTGCGCACATCGTCGTCCACCAGCAGGATCTTGCGCCCTTCAAAGACTTTGTCGCGGCTGCGGGCGGTCTTGAGCATCTTCTGGCGTTCATGGGACAGCTGGGATTCGACTTTGTGCAGAAAGAGTGTGACCTCATCCAGCAGGCGCTCCGGCGAGCGTGCGCCCTTGATGATGATCGAGCGCGAATATTTGCGCAGCTCGGCCTCTTCGTCGCGGGTCAGGTTGCGCCCGGTGTAGACGATGACCGGCGGGAATGAGCAGATGTCCTCGGTGGCCATGCGCTTGAGCAGCTCATTGCCGAGCATGTCCGGCAGTTTGAGGTCGATGATCATGCAGTCGTAAACGTTGCCGCGCAGCAGGTCGAGGGCTTCCTGGGCAAAGCCGACGGCGGTGATCTCGATATCATCGTCGCCGATCAGGCGGGCAATGCTGTCACGTTGCAGGTCATCGTCTTCAACCAGCAGCACGCGCTTGACCTTCTGGGTCAGCTTGGCTTCCAGGCGCGCGAACACGTCCTTGAGTTCTTCGCGGGTGGTGGGTTTCACCGCATAACCGATGGCGCCCATGTGCATGGCGGCTTCGACGCGGTCCTCCACGGAAATCACGTGCACCGGGATATGACGGGTCTCGGCGTGTTCCTTCAGACGTTGCAGCACGGTCAAGCCGGAATGGTCCGGCAGGCGCATGTCCAGCAGGATCGCGTCGGGGATGTATTCCTCGGCCAGGCTGTAGCCCTCGTCCGCACCGTGCGCCACCAGGCAGTGGTAGCCCAGCTCATGGGCCAGGTCGAACAGGATGCGCGCAAAGTTGGGTTCGTCTTCCACCACCAGGATGCAGCGGCTGGTGAACGGGGCCTTGTCGCGGTCGTCGGCAAAGCGTGGGATCAGGTCCGCATCGGCCACCGGTAATGGCGACACCTTGACCGGGGCCGGTGCAGGCGCCACCACGACCTGGCGCGGCTGCTCGATTGGCGGCGCGTCGGCCTCGCGTTCTACGTACTGCTCCGGCAATACCAGGGTAAACACGCTGCCCTTGCCGGGTTCGCTGGTCACGCTGATGTAACCGCCGAGCAAGGTGGCCAGGTCGCGGGAAATCGACAAGCCCAGGCCGGTGCCGCCATAGCGGCGGTTGGTGGTGCCGTCGGCCTGGCGGAAGGCTTCGAAGATGCTCTCCTGCTGGTCCGGCGCAATGCCGATGCCCGAATCGCGCACGGTAAAGGCAATGCCCTGCCCCGGCGCGCGCGACACCGACAGGCTGACCTCGCCCTGTTCGGTGAACTTGATCGCGTTGGACAGCAGGTTCTTGAGGATCTGCTCCAGACGCTGGCGATCGGTGAACAGCATGCCGGGCGCATCAGCCTGCACGTCAACCTCAAAGCCCAGTTTGCGATCCGCCGCCAGAGGTTCGAACATCCCGCGCAAGCCCTCGATCAGCCGCGTCACGCTGGAGTTTTCCGGGCGCACTTCGAGCTTGCCGGCCTCCACCTTGGAAATATCCAGGATGTCGTTGATCAGGTTGAGCAGGTCATTGCCGGCCGAATAGATCGACTCGGCGAACTTGACCTGTTCGGCGCTGAGGTTCTCCTGGGGGTTCTCGGCGAGCAACTTGGCCAGGATCAGCGAGCTGTTGAGCGGCGTGCGCAGCTCGTGGGACATGTTGGCGAGGAACTCGGACTTGTACTTGCTCGAGCGCTGCAGTTCTTCGGCACGGTCTTGCAATTCGAGCTGGGCCTGGTTGAGTTCACCGTTCTTGCGGTCCATGGCGTCGCGCTGCTCGGCCAGGGTCTGGGTCTGCTCGGCCAATTGCTCGTTGGTTTGCTCAAGCTCGGCCTGCTGGGTTTCCAGGTGGGCCTGGGACTCCTTGAGGATGCGCGACTGCTCCTCCAGCTCTTCGTTGGCGGTCTTGAGTTCTTCCTGCTGCACTTGCAACTCTTCGTTGAGCTGCTGGGTCTCGGCCAGCACTTCCTGCAGGCGCTGACGATAGCGTGCGGCTTCAATGGAGGTGCCGATATTGCCGGCGATCAGCTCCAGCAGTTCAACATCACGCTCATCCAGCGGCCGCAGGAAACCCAGCTCGATCACGCCATTGACCCGATCGTCATCGCTGGTGGGCACCACCAGCACGCTGCGGGTCGCGCCTTCGCCCAGGCCCGAGCTGACCTTGAAATAATCCACCGGCACGTCGTCCAGGCGAATCAGGCGATCCAACTGCGCGGCTTGCCCGACAATGCCTTCGTCGCTGTAGATCGACTGTTCGAGCTGTTCCTGCTCGCGGGAGAAACCATAGGTGGCCACCCGCTTGAGGCCGCCGTGTTCTTCGCGCACATACAGCGCCGCGACCGCCGACCCCATGTACTGAGCGAAGAACTGCAGGATATTGCGCCCAAGCATGTTCAGGCTGAGCTGGCCCAGCACCTGCTCGGCCAGTTCGGTCTGGCCGTTGCGCAGCCAGGCCTGGCGTTCCAGGCGCCGTGCGATCTTCTGTTGTGAAGCGATGTTTGCGCTGTAACTCTCGGATAATTCGAGCAAGTTCCGTCGGCCGGCATACGCCAGAAAACCACTCAAGCCGAGCACGAATACCAGATACAAGGTCACGCTGATCACGGTGGTACGGGTGACTTCGGTATTGCGGGCGATACGAAACTGCTGCTCCATCGCCACGGCATCGTCGTATTCCTTGCGGATCTCATCGGTCAGGCGCTTGCCGCGCCCCGCCTTCACGGCGCCGCGAAAGTCGCCGCTCTGGCGCTGCATATCAATCATCGACTGGGCGTATTTGTTCCACTCCAGCTGCAAGGCTTCCAGGCGCTTGAGGCGATCAACCTGCTGCGGGTTGTCCGCCACCAGCTCCTGCAGGTTGCGCAGGTCGGCGAGGATCCGCGGCTTGGCCACTTCGTACGGGTCGAGAAAATGTTCGTCGCCGGTAATCAAGTACCCGCGCATGCCGGTTTCCAGGTCGACCGTCAGCTTTGAGGTTTCATTGAGATTGTTGATCACCCGGTCGGTGTGCTCCACCCACTGGACCACCGACAGCAAATACGTGATCAGCACCACGAAAAACACCGCGCTGAGCACGCCCACGCCCAGGGGCAAGGCCACGTTTCGGCTCAGGAGGGTACGAAAGCTCTTTTCATCGACGGTCGACGCGGGAGTCATGGGCATGCCTTGGCCAGGTGCGGAAAAACCGGGAGTTTGCCCCAGATTGGGGTTGGAGGGCTACGTTTGTGATGCTTTTCGCGGAGCATGCCTACACATATCAGACACGCATGCGGGCTGTGGCATCGGGACTTGCACACGAATTCTGACAACCGTAACGGAATGTACGCAGGACGACTGCACACACACAGGGAGTGGCCGAGGGTTCAGGGAAGCACTTTTCGGCGCGGTACCTTCCCAAATTACGACAGGTAAATGTAATGACTTCGATCACTAGCCTCCCGGCCCCCGCCATCGTCAATCTTCCCCGTGCGGAAACGCCCCACGCCTCCGCGAGCGCAATTGAACCCGCCATCGCTCCAGGGCCAGAGGCCCCGGCCGGCGTTTCCGGACTTCAAGCCGCATTAGCCAACCAACGCAACTGGGAGGTGTTGGCGGCCAAATTGAGCGCCGTGCATCAGGACCTCACCGCACGCGTCCCTGCCGACAACTCACTGACGAGCGCCGAGGTGACGAGCCGACTGGCCCCCGAGAGCCAAGTCAGCCTTGAGTCGTTCTTACTGCAAAATGGCTTGAAGGTACCGACCTCATTGGACGCGCTGGGTGAGCTGGTCAAAACCCTGAACCAGAAGGCCGCGTTGCACCCGCTGGGCAATCTGGGGGGTGGGCTTTCCTGGCCGGTGCCCATGACAACAGAGGGCCGGCAGAGCATCGCCGACTTCCTGCAGTCCAATAACACTTCATTGGCAGGCTTACCATTGGCGGATGCGAGTAAAGGCGCATTGGCTTATTTGCTGAGCGGCAGCCCAACAACCGCGGCCGACCTTCAGGCGCCACGTACAGCGCTTCAACAATTGCTGGACACGCCCAAGGCCCAGGCGCTGGGCCAAGCCCTGCAGACGCACTTGAAGGGCGCTTCATCAGGTACCAGCATTTATGACTATCTATTAACGGCCATTCAGGTGGGGCTTGATCCGGAGTCGCTCACTGGCCCGGTCCGTAATGCTGTGGCTGGTTTTCAGTTGGACGCACAGGCGCAATGGGGGCAACACGCTTCTGTCATTGTGGACCGGCTGAGTCAACACTTGATCGACAGTGGCCGGGCGACCACTCAAACCGCCAAATTCGCCGCTCATCTCCTGCTTTCACGCACCGCACCGCAGTATCTGGTCAAAGACCTTCCCGCCAGCGTGACGTATGGCAGCATTGCCTGGTCTCAACTAACGATTGAAGTGGCCAAGCTGGAGGCGCAGGCACCGGGCAGCGTACAAAACATGTCCTATGCCCAGGTATTGCTCGCAGCTGAAGGCATGGCGCTCGCTGATGATCGGGTTCAGCGTGAAGTCTTGAGGGATTGGGCCGTCGTCAACGGTGTGTTGGAGAGCGCCGAACAAGTGCCGGGCGATGCGCAAATCGAACGCATCAGAATCCACTACAACAGTAAGTTAGAGGCGCTGACCCACGTCTCCACCCAGCTCCAGACGCCCTTTCCCAGCCGCAAGGCAATTGCCCTGTACTGCCTGAAGCAGGAATTCCCCGACCACGACCCCCAGATATTTGAGCAAAAGGTGCTGCAAAAGCGCTTTGGGAACACGCGTCGGGGCGATCCGACCTTGCGTTCGATGCTCGACATCGCGATGGAGGGTGACAAACTCCAGTCCGGCTTCCGTTGGGAAAGCAGTCGCAGTCTCGTGCCGATGACGGCATTCAATGCGTACTGCAGGTCTGAGCGTTTCCACGTCGTTGATGTGTTTAATACCCAGTACAAAGAAGCGCTGGAATCTCAAAGCGAAGGCCATGCGGGGATGGTCAAATACCTGCTTTCCAAGCTACCGTTGGAGGATCGAAAAAACCTTGAGTTTGGCAAGATAGAGTTCCTGCACACCAATGATTACAAGGTAGCGATGGATGTGCTTTCGCCGCTCACCTTGGAAAAACGCGGGCATACACTGCACGTAAAAACCACGCGAAACGGCGAAGTCAATATTTATGAGATTGACACCCGTAAGGCGAGCATCGAAAAACAGAACTACCTAAGCAATAAGTTCAGCGAGCCCTACAGCCGCGAGAAGTTGGATACGCGCACGGCGAACATTATTTCCCGAACCGAGCTCTTTGATCCCTACAACGGCGAGCGTGCCAATCAAACCGGAGGATGGGTAGGTGCTGATCACACCGCAGAGTGGACCGGTGCTGATTACACGCCGTATAGCTACGGTGGCTCTCGAACAAAGTTGATTGCTGACGCCTTCGTCAAATCCCTGGATCTCGGCAATGAAGACTTATTGAATTACGCCAAGGGCGTCACCTCTTACGATAAGGCTCGACAGGTGAATGCGGCAATAGGTGAGTTTTTTCTGAACCTCATCCCTTTTCGATCCGCCATCGTCAACTTCAAAAACGGCCAGGTAGGCGACGGCTTGTTTGATCTGGGGGTGGACATCATCGGCTTGGTAACGTTGGGCGCAGGCAAGGCGGCTCAGGCCTCAAAAGCTCTGGCCAAGGGCGCTCAAAGTATCAGCGCCGCAGGCAAGGCGGCCAAAGTTGCCAAATTCATTGGCGTTACCGCGCTTGAGGCGCTCAACCCGGTCGGCGGGGCGGGCGATGCATTGATGGGCGCGACAAAGCTGGCGGGCAAAGGGCTTGCCAAAACCGGCGAATGGCTTAACAAGTTCAAGGGCGCGAGCGGTAGTTATGACTTGTTGAAAGCGGCCAGTAAAACGTATGACGTCGCCGCGCTGGGCACCTACAAAATAGCCGAGCAGACCGTCGGCGGCAGCGCTGTATTCAGGGAGGGAAAATGGTATGGCTATGACGCCATCAACCATCGCCCGTATGGCCCGGCGCTCAAAGACTTTACGCCGAAAGTGGCTGCGCTCGAAGGCGAAATAAAAGCGTTTGCCGACAGCTGGTTTGGCAAGATGATCGCTTCGGTATTGGCGCCACCTGCGAATAACCCTAACTATCGCCGTGACTTCATGGCCGCTGTGGCCAACGCCAAAACCGAGGACAAGGCAGCCTACATACTGGGCCAGAACAACGTTAAACCAGACGCTATCTATGGCTATTCCACAGCACTGAGTATTGAGGATTTGAAACGTCTTGCCGTTGCCGAACGCCGTACGCCAGCAGAGCTTGGTAGCCTGGTAAAACGCATAGATGAACTTGAAGCGCTGCCCGAGCGTTTTAAATCCGCACGTGAAGCTGCGCAAATCGTCGACGCAGACATGTTTAAGAAAGGCTACGACTCGGGGAACCCAGAACGCATCCGCGAGTTTTCAGACACACTGACTAACTACCAGCTCGCAGAACTTGCCATTGCCCCCGGGCGTACATCAGAAGAGTTTGGACAGCTGGTCAAGTATTTGGAAAATCGACGAATCAAAGTCAGCCAGGAGAACTTCAAGGAATTCGCCGCTGAAATCACTGCCGCCGGTGGCAAGGCAACGCCGATTCCCCAAGGGTATTACCTCAGTCAAGTCTCCCCGCTCTCGGGCGGCGAGTGCGCGGCGCTTTCCAATGTCATGGCCGCCGCCGTGAAGCATCGCAAGCAGGATACGTTTATCAAGAACCTGTATGTCGCGATGGTGCCTACGCTTAGCCCCGGCGACATTGCCCAATTGCGCAAAACCGACCCCGTCAACGCCGGAATCCAAGAGCTCAAGGCATCGAAAGTTGCCAAGTTCAACGACCAGATAAGTCAGCTGCAGGAAATACTGGGCGGTCAATTCCATCATGGTATGCAGGCGAGGCAGGTTCCTTACACACAGATCATTTCAGAACTGGCCGGTGCCCGCACTTCAAAAACCCTTTTAATCAATGGCCTCGATCACGGCTTCACCGCCGGCGTGGTTATTTCCAATGGCAAGAAGGAATGGTTTTATTTCGACCCTAACTATGGGAAGGCGACCTTTTCCACGGAGGCGCAAATGAGCGCCGCGCTGGAAAGCACATTAAAATCCGGCAGGACTAAATACCTGTTGGCACATTTCGGCCAGAACCCCCAGGTGCCTGAGTACAAGATTTCGGTATTCGAGGAACCCGCGTTGAATAGCGTGACCGCCACCGTGCCAGGTAGCGTGCAGGACTTGTTTTTGACTGATCTGTAAGCCATGCCCCAGGCCCAAAAGTGCAGGTGCGACGGTCGATTTGCACTTTTGGGC
>Ga0207650_10001326_pt1 | contig 17904 bp, 11 predicted proteins | sample KBSS63metaG_FD_184325 | JGI IMG/M metagenome (GOLD analysis project Ga0207650, IMG submission 184325) | Switchgrass rhizosphere microbial communities from Kellogg Biological Station, Michigan, USA - KBS S6-3 metaG (SPAdes) (version 2) | ecosystem: Host-associated > Plants > Roots > Rhizosphere...
TACTGCGCGAGAACGCCGTCCGTTTCCGTTATCGTTCCCGCACGTAATGAAGCAGGCAATATCCCGGATATTGTGTCGCGTACACCAGAGATGGGAGACGGTACGGAATTGGTTTTTGTCGAAGGCCACTCTCGTGACAATACGTATGCAGTGATCGAAGCGACGATCGCCGCCAATCCCGGTCGACGTTGCCAATTGTTACGGCAGACGGGAGTTGGGAAAGGTGACGCGGTTCGGATGGGGTTCGGCCATGCCAATGGTGGCATCCTCATGGTTCTTGATGCCGACTTAACCGTCCCGCCTGAGGATTTGCCATTGTTTTATGAAGCCCTTCGATCGGGTAAGGGCGAATTCATTAACGGTGTTCGGCTAGTCTATCCTATGGAAAAACAGGCCATGCGCTTTCTGAATCTTGTAGGCAACAAGTTTTTTAGCCTGGCGTTTTCATGGCTGCTGGGGCAGTCCATCAAAGATACCTTGTGCGGAACGAAGGTGCTAAGGAAAAAGGACTATGAAGCGATCGCGGCTAACCGCTCTTATTTTGGTGACTTTGATCCCTTTGGCGACTTCGATTTGATCTTTGGAGCAGTAAAATTAAATTTGAAGCTGGCGGATTTACCTATCCGATATCGGGAACGAACGTACGGCACTACAAATATCAATCGGTGGTCACATGGTTGGCTCCTACTTAGGATGCTGGTATTCGCGGCGAAGCGCCTGAAATTTGTCTAGTCGCGATGATACTCAAAGAGTTGCTAGGGTTACCCCCTGCTTGTCTCACGAACGAGTTTCATCATCACTCGCTGCTATTTGCAACACTCATCGCCATTGCGGTCCTCGTAGACGAAGGTGTCTACTTCAAGCGGTAATAGGTTGATACATAGAGTCGTCTCAAAAGGATACGATATGGGTAGTAACGGTACCGGACGACTAATTGTCACTGTTGTATTATCAGCAAGTGTCGTCGCCTTATTAGCCGGTTATGTAGGCCTACACGTCGGACGAACGTATGAGAAAAATGATCAATGCTGCGGATTACGCAGGCTTGCGAATCTTTCCCTCTCACTGAAAGAGTTTGCCGGTCTTCTCGAATTTCACTCCGAAATGGACCAGGACCGATGGATTGTTTACCGAGTCTTTCCGGGCATTACCAACGGCTATTTTGTGGATATCGGCTCCGCGGATGGCGTTCAGGAGTCCAATAGTAAAACGTTAGAAGACCTTGGATGGCGTGGAGTGTGCATTGATCCGTTTCCAAAGAACATGAGTCATAGAACCTGCACAGTATTCAAACAGGTCGTTGACAGCGTAGCCGGACGGAAGGTGCGATTTCGGTCTGCAGGCCTTCTGGGAGGAATAGAAACTCACTTGGGTAGGGGAAAAAGAAACGAGTATGTTAAACAAGCTGAAGTCGTGGAGTTCACAACTGCTACACTAGGGGACATTCTTGATCGTGCGAAAGCACCGAATTTCATCCATTACATAAGCCTGGACATAGAAGGTGGAGAGTTAGAAGCTTTAAGAGGATTTCCTTTTTCTAAGTATAAAGTGGGCGCTTTTACTATCGAACATAATTGGGAGGAGCCAAAAAGAAGCAAAATCAAGACGCTACTTGAGAACGAAGGCTACCGCTGGATACGGTCAGTAGCACAAGATGACTATTATATACTTGGTAACGACCGTATAAGGGGTGCGTCGCAACATTGATAGAAGATTGTGTTAGTAACTAGCCAGGAGACAAATTGCTAGGACCAAAAGATAGACTTACCTCTTCTCCACAATTACACAACACTCGTGAATAATCCCGATTCTGCCAGCCCCCGAAGTCGAGACCTAAACATCAGGCTGCTGAAAAACTACTCCTGATCGATAGTTGAGTATGATACAAGAAGGCATGCGAGGAGAAGATCAGCAGCAAAATCACATATTCAGTTACTTGTCGCCGGAAGCTCGGGTACGCAAAGACCATCCGCTTCGCGCCATCCGTGGCATGGTGGACGAAGTCCTCAATCGGCCGCCCTTCGATTGCGCCGGAGAAGCTGTTGCGGGCGCAGTTGCTCGAGATGCTACGATCCGAAGCGAGCGGCTGTTGATGGAAGAGATGGACTACAACCTTTTGTTCCGCTGGTTTGTGGGCTTGAACGCGGACGAGGAAGTCTGGGACGCAACGACCTTCACCAAGAACCGCGACCGGTTGCTGGAGGTGGAGGTGGCCAAGAAGTTTCTGGCATAGGTAGTGGCGCAAGCACGGGCCAAGGGTCTGACCTCGGATGAGCATTTTACGGTGGACGGCACACTGTTGGAAGCCTGGGCGAGTCTGAAGAGTTTTCGACCGAAAGACAAAGAGCGAGCGCCTCCACCGGATGATCCTAGTAATCCCACGGTGGACTTTCGCGGCGAGAAGCGGTCAAACGAAACCCATCAATCGAAGATCGATCCCAAAGCGCTCTTGGCACGCAAAGGCACGGGCAAAGAGTCGAAGTTGAGTTACAGCGGAAATCTACTGGTGGAGAATCGTAACGGGTTGATTGTAGACGCTGAAGTGTTCCAGGCCAACGGCACGGCAGAACGCGATGCCGCACTGGTGATGCTGGAACAGATTGCGGGAAAGCAGCCCGTGAGCGTAGGTGGAGACAAAGGATTTGACACGCGGGATTTCGTGAAAGAGTGTCGCCATATGGGAGTGGTGCCGCACGTGGTGCAGAACCTTGCAAGGCGCGGCGGGAGCGCCATTGATGGTCGCACCACGAGACATGCTGGTTATGCTCTCAGTCAGAGAAAGAGAAAGCGGATCGAAGAATGCTTCGGCTGGCTGAAGACGATTGCGCTCCTGAGCCAGTACGGCATCGCGGAGTGTGCAAAGTCCACTGGATTTTTACGCTTGCCTGCGCAGCCTACAATCTGGTGCGCATGCGAAATCTGGCTGCCCAAGTTGCGGCGGTGTAACTTCGGGGCTGTCGTGTGTCTTAAGGAGCACAAGGCTCGACGCTGAAACCGCAAAACCACTGAAAAACATGTTCTTGCCCGCGTCATCGATGAGAAATAAGAAGAAATACAGCGCACAAGTCACTTTTTCAGCAGCCTGCTAGACATTGGAGCGATGTTCAGGCTCGCTTATATTGTTGGCCAGCTAATTTTGGGTGGTGCAGAACAACAACTCTACTACTTGTTATCAGGGCTAGACCGGTCGTACTTTCGCCCATTTGTAATTACCTTGGGTTCTGCGCCTGATGAATATTGGACAAGACCCATTGAAGAATTGGGCGTTCGAGTAGAGCACGTACGACGGTTAAGCAGCCGCGCTCTTCGTGTCATTCGGATTGTAAACATTTTACGGTCTGAAAATTATCATTTGGTGCACAGTTGGTCGTTTCATACCAACCCCTATGCTGCACTAGCGGGAAGACTGGCCGGAATACCCCTTCGCATTGGATCGATGCGTGAGAATTACGAACTGCTCACTGAAAGATATGTTCGACTCCTAGGATACCGCGGTTTAGATGCGTTAATCGCGAATTCCAAAAGCGCGGCATCCCAGGTGAAACAGGGCGGGCTGACAAAGGCTTCGATTCGATTCGTGGCTAATGGCGTGCCGATTGCGCGGGCGACCACGCAAGCCGACCAGCATCAGTTAAAGTTGGAATTGGGTCTTTCTCGTGATCATTTGGTAGTTGGCACGATTGGCCGGCTAGACAGTAATAAGAACCAGGCTATGCTTTTGCGCTCTGTTGTTCCATTGGTTAAAAAATGGCCGCAAATGCGGGTGGTAATTATCGGTGAAGGCTCTCTTAAGAGCCGGTTATTATCGATCGCTCAAGACTTAGGTATCGCCGCCAAGGTCAGTCTTCCTGGTAATATTCCTCTCGCGGTGCGGTATTTACCGGCAATGGATGTGTGTTGCATGACTTCTTTTACGGAGGGCATGCCCAATTTAGTGATGGAGGCTATGGCGGCAGGTGTACCGGTTATTTCTACATGCTGTGGCGATACGGGAGATTTGATAGATCACGGCGTCAACGGTTACCTTGTTACAGTTGACGATGTTGAGAGCATGTCTCGGTATTTGGACCTTTTATTAAGTAACCGCGACCATCGCATGGAAATTGGTCGGGCTGCCGAGATAAAGATGCGGAGCGAGTTTACCGTTCAACAAATGGTACGCCGGACGACTGAAGTTTATAGGGAACTCCTCATCCAAAAGAGAGTGGCGAATGAGTGTGGTTCGTTTGATGGCTGTGGTCGATAGTATGGTGGCAACTTTCGATAGGCTACTCGGGAATCGTTGTCTAAAATCTGCTGATTAGCCACTCAGTAAATATTTCGCATCGTATTATAGGCAATTTATGCTTCAGGTTTGGAAATTGCCGCATTTAGTGAAGGGCATCGCAACCCATGTTCCGATGCTAGACTAGTTGCGCATTAATAGGGCAGCAACTGGTGGTTCGAACTCGGCGCGATATTGTTATTCAGTTTGGTTGCGACATTTAAGTCTTCTCGCTTTGCAGGGTTTCTCTATTCGACACGCTAAAGTGGGGGAACTCGGCCCTGGTGACAGTATAGGGACGGGACTCGCGGCTGTGCTTTCTGGAGCGAAAACGTACATTGGTCTGGATGCGATTCCGTTTTCTGCAAGAGCAGACCTGCTGGATATTTTCCAAGACTTAGTCCGAATGTTTTGCAACCGTGAAGCAATACCGAATGAGCGAGAGTTTCCGGGAGTTCGACCGAAACTACAATCCTACCTGTTTCCGCATCATCTTGTAGATTGCTCGAATTTGACATTATTGCACGCGCAAATTCGAGAGGAACTTAAGAAGGGCTTAAATAGAGGAGAGCTAATAACCTATCGAGCGCCCTGGGATTCGTTCTCGGCGATTACTCCAGAGAGTCTCGATTTAATTTTTTCACAGGCTGTCCTGGAACATGTAGATCGTTTATCTGACACTTATGAGGCTATGTTCGCTTGGTTAAAACCGGGCGGTTATGCCTCCCACACCATTGATTTCACCGCCCATTATTTATCGCCGGTTTGGAATGGTCATTGGGCGTACACCCCGCAGCAGTGGCATCTGGTGCGAGGCCGTCGTGAATTTCTTCTGAACCGAAAACCGCTCAGTGCACATGTCGCAAGTGCGACTAAAGCCGGTTTTAAGATATTGTTACTGACGCGCGACTATGATCTCTCGGGGCTGACACCGCAGTGTTTGTCTGCCGAATTTCGAAATCTCGACAGCGAAGATGCTAAGACTCGAGGATGCGTCCTGATTTTGATAAAGCCGAAATAGATCAATAGCGATCGCGGTCTAAAATTTCACCACCTTGCCGCATTCGCCAGACGAGCGAGGCATTGCAATGATTTTTCGCAGAGACATATTCAAGATTTAACCAGAGCTCGTGTCATGCGGATCGTTTACGTAGTTCCTGCTCATCCATTGTTCTCGCACACATTTATCGTTAATGAGATGATAAAAATGCAGGAGTTCGGGCAAGAAATAATTCTTGCTCCGCTCCATTCTGCTCCAAACTCCTCTGTTCGTCATAAGAGTTATGATCAGCTTCAGTCTTTGTCTATATTGCCGGCGCCATTATTTAATCTCGGCGTGGGCGTTTTAGCTTTGCGGATGTTTTTTAGCAAACCCGTCACTGCTCTAAAAACATTGATAGCACTACATTATCAGGCAGGATTGAACATTTACGCGCAGGGTAAGTTGATAGCACTTGTACCAAAAGCTATGGCTACAGCTTGGCGTTTGCGGCAGGAGAAGGTTGACTGGATCCATGCTCACTTTGCCTCTCATACGGCTACGTGTGCCGGGATCGTTGCCAGTCTCATTGGCATTCCGTTTTCGTTTACGGCGCACGCTTATGATGTTTACAACACGACACCGAGACATCGGAACAAGACATTGCACTGGAGTCTTCGCCATGCCACAAGAGTTTTTGCGGTCAGTCACTACATGGCAGACCTTCTCCGTAAGCGTCTTCCTAAACGCAATGATCATATCTCTACGGCGTACGTTGGCATTCCGTTGGACCTTTTCCGGCCATATGCAGCGCCCTCACGAGATTCTGGCATACGGCTTTTATGCATCGCGAGATTCGATGAGCTAAAGGGAATAGATACATTAATTGACGCTTGCTCTATATTACGTGTCCACGGGCTTGTTTTTCATCTTTACATCTACGGCGACGGACCGCTGCGGAAGCCTCTGATTGCTCAAGTCGCTCGGCTACATTTAGAGTCATGTGTGACGATCGGCGACGCCATATGTCAGGAGGAAGTTGCTCGGCAAATGCGAGGCTGTCATGCTTTTGTTATGCCATGTCGGCAAAATAAGAGTGGCGATATGGACGGTATCCCTACCGTTTTTATGGAGGCTATGGCAATTGGCCGGCCTGTGGTTAGCTGCGGAATCTCCGGAATACCTGAACTGGTCCGGCCTGATGAGACAGGTCTGCTGGTCCCGCAGAACGATGCTCGAGCCGTGGCGATGGCAATTCTTCGCTTAGCGCGGGATGACCGATTGCGCATTCGGTTGGGTCAACAAGCTCGGGCCTTAATCGAACAGCAGCATGATAATCGGTTTACTACTCGTCGCCTGCTGCAGACCATTTCTGCGGCCGCCAATCCCGTTCGGGAGTCGGGAGGTAGTCGCGTTGATGCTCCGTGTAATCAGTTCTCGCAAGACTCAGATGTTGAAAAAACCGTTGCCTGATGAGTCACTGTTGTAAGCCGCGGCTTGCCTTGACCTATTAGATGGGAATCTTGGTCGCTCTTCTAGTTTGATCGAAGTCTATGTGTGGTTTAGCCGGTTTCTTTAGTGACACTCTGACGGCGGAGCAGTTACGCAAATCACTATGCGAAATGCTCCGAGTACAAGCCCACCGGGGTCCAGATAATGTGGGTATTTGGTCCGGGACAGTTGATCGAGTGGGTATTGCTGTCGGATTGAATCGCCTCAAAATTCTTGATCTTTCGGATTTGGCGAATCAACCGATGTTGTCCGACGATGAGAGATACATTCTCGTATATAATGGTGAGTTATACAATTATCTTGAGGTACGTAAGGAGCTAGCCGACTCTGGTGTCGTGTTTCGGACCCAAGGAGATACGGAAGTTGTCTTGAAGGCGCTAATAAAGTGGGGGCCCCCGGCTTTGACGCGTTTTAACGGGATGTGGGCACTCGCACTGGTTGACCGAGTCGGTGGTGTGGTTCTTCTGTCGCGTGATCGTTTTGGAATTAAGCCTCTCTATAGTTATCAAGATGAGCGCGGATTATACATAGCCTCCGAAATCAAAGCGATTTTGCGTGCAGCTAGAAAAAAATTCAGACCGTCTCCGGTTACAGTTAATGCCTTTATCAATCAAAACCTTTTGTGCACTAGTGAGCAAACGTTTTTCGAAGGTATTGACGCATTCCCCGCTGGTCATTGCGCAGTCATTCATCTTAATAAGTTAGCAAAGAAGCCAAACGCTACCCGCTATTGGACATGCCCGACGACCGTTGCTGACATCCCAAACGAAGATAGCTTAGTGGAACAAGTCCGAGCAACTTTTATAGATGCGGTTAAATTAAGACTCAGGAGTGATGTCCCTGTGGGAGTGCTGTTATCTGGAGGGATAGACTCATCTGCTATAGCTGCAGTACTCCATTTCTTAGAGCCAACCCGAAATGACATCAAATTCGTTTCCGCCGTCGGTGTTGCTGGGCAAGATGAGCAGCCATTTATCGATACCGTTGCGAACCATCTCGGTCGCCACGTAGAAAAGGTCGTCCTGGACTATTCTGCCACCGAGGCCTTTGATTTGATAACGAACGTGAGTTGGTTCAATGACGAACCAGTCGGTAGTTTTTCCACGGTTGCACATTTTTTTCTCATGAATCGGGCGAAAGATCTGGGTGTGACTGTGCTTTTGAGTGGTCAGGGGGCGGATGAGGCGTTGTGTGGCTATAAGAAATACGTCGGGTTTTATTTGCAGGAACTCATAAGGTCGGGGAGATGGTTATCAGCGGTTGGGGTGCTTAGATCATTTCTAAAAACAGGTACAGTATTATCACAGATCGACTATCACGAGGCAAAGCGCTATTTCCCACGATGGTTACGTCTGCCCGAGAATGACGTTCGAGGGAGAGCCCTTTCGGAGCTTGGAGAGTGGATTGCTGTAGGCTTGAATGGAAGCGGGCTAGTGAGACGGCAGATAGCAGATATTGAGCGCCTATCCGTACCGGCTCTAGTTCACTATGAAGATAGAATGTCAATGGCAGCGGCGCGCGAGATTCGCTTGCCGTTTCTTGATTATCGTCTAATCAGCTTATTAGTCCCACTCGCCGCTGAATACAAGCTTCGTGATGGTTGGACGAAGTGGATTTTTCGGCGTGCTATGGAGACGCTGCTGCCGCAACAAATAGCTTGGCGCAAAGATAAGCAATCTTTTGTTGTTCCTCAAAACGAATGGTTTCGGCGTGAGCTTCTCGGGGAAATGCAGAAATTGGTCCAAAAAGACTGGATAACCGAGGAACTCGGACTCATCGATCGCCGAAAATTTCGCGCTCGATACGAGTCGTATTTGCGGCAAACCGCAAAAGGTCGACTCGGATTCAAGGACATTTTCACTCCGGTTGCATTGGAACTTTGGGCGCGGCGCTTCCAATGTTATCTCACTTGCTAACGTTCGTAGGCTCCGATGTCCCACCCTGCACCTTGTGGCCTGGGAGTGCCGTTCATGTCGTACGCTGGGACTTGCGTAAGAATGGCGCCCGCATCTATTGCCGGGCTTCCCGACTGTAACTGGTAATTAGTGCTCGTTGGATCAACAAAAAGAGGATTGCCGGATCGTGCGCAACCAGTGGTCGCGAAGGTACAAAGGTTAGCTCCAAAAGTGGGGGTTTGTACTCCGTTGGAATCCGCAATGTCTGCAACTCCATTCTGATATGCGATATTATTTTTGATGATTACACCGGTACCGCTTCCCCAAACGATGCCACCATAGCTTTTCCCCAGGCGGGCATTGTTATAGACTGTATTGTTATAAATTTGAGAATTCGTCGCGTTGTTGCTCGAGGTAACCCCGTCGCCCCAATTGTCCCTGACAATATTGCCATAAGCTTGCTGCCCACTTCCTGATCCAAGCAATAGAGCGGACGATATTGTTCCGCTATGGGATCCATTATCGTAAAACTCGTTGTAGCGATAGATATTTCTATCTGGCTTTTCAGCATAACCGCTGTAACTATGAATCCCATATGAGGCGTTGCTGTATATTTTTGCTCGTTCAACCAGATTATCTTGGCCGGAAATATAGAAGGCATAACAAGCATCTGTACCAGCTGCGGCGCAGGTAGGCACGTTGGGGTTGTAAACAGCACCGTAAAACCTACCTCCGATGAATTCGATGTGGTGCGCGAAATGATTGACATTGACGAGATTGTCAGTGCTAATTCCAGTGACGTCTAGATTTGAAAAGCGAATGTGATGGCTCGCAGCGGCTGCGGTCGTAGTTGAGCCCACCCATATCCCGCTGGTCCTGATATTTAAGCCATCAAAGACAACATATGAAGGCCCTTCTAATGCAATGCCGCCCGTCAGGATAACAGTCTCTCCGGAATGTGCTCTGATCGTCGCTGCATTAGCGTATGACGTGCCCGAAACAACGGAGCGAATAGTATCGCTGTAGGTGCCCGATCGAATGTCAACTACGTCGCCGTTCGCGGCCGTCAGGCAAGCTAATCCGCTCAGAATCGTTCTTTTGGGCGTCGATGTATTTTGAGCCTGAGTACAGCTATTGGAGTCACTCCCATTGGTTCCCACGTAATATGTTTTTCCGGTGCCGATTGTGTTTGTGATGGAGTTTGTGAACGTAGCGGCAGCGACAGCACTGGGATTGTACCCGGTCTTGAAAGCCGCTGCTTTGATGGTCGTGTTCGTCGTGAGAGTCATGCCGCCTGTATACGGAGTTGAACTTTGAGTCGGTGTTGTTCCGTCCATCGTATAGTAGATGGAAGCTCCAGAGGTTGCTGATTGAAGCGCGACAGAGATTGACGTCGAAAATGTCGCGCCGTTTGGAGTAATCGTCGGCGTTGCGACGGTAAGCGCCAAGCTCACGGTGAGAGTGAACACTGTAGATCTTTTCACGCCGCCTCCCGCAGATGTTACGGTAATTGGGTAGTTGCCTGCCGGTGTTGACCCACCGGTAACTATTGTAAGTACCGTCGAACAATTGGGAATGCAAGAAGTTGGAGCGAATGATGCAGTGGCAGGCGAAGGTAGTCCGGAAACACTGAAAGAGAGTGCCTGAGGAGTTCCCGACAATAATGCCCCGCTAATTGTATTCGTCATCGATGAGCCAACTCCTACCGTGCGATCACCCGAATTCGTTATCGAATAATCGAAAGGTAGATTGACGGCGTTTTGCTGGTATACGTCGTGGACTTCCGTGGGTGACAGTGCCCTGTTGTAAACTCGAACTTCGTCAAGTGAGCCTTGAAAATACTCCCCGAAATAGCTCGCACCTATCTGCAGTGGTCCTGTAGCAATATCAATCGCCCCGCTAGCAGGTACGTTCTGGCTCAGAGACCCATTGACGTACAAATTTAAGTTTGAACCATCATAACTTGAGACTAGATGGCTCCATCGGTTGAGGGGTAAGCCGGACTGGCCGCAAATCACCTGTTGCGTCGCGGTGATATTCGCGCCTGCAAGCGGGTCTCCTGTGCCTCCGCAGTAACTATTCGAACTGGTTGCATAAAGAAAGTACGTGTGGTCCGAGGCGGAATTTTTTGACATTACAGCGGTGAATCTGTTCTGGGCCGCAGTTGGAAAAACCCAAGCCGAAAGCGTGAAAGAGTTGGACAGACCCAGGGAACTGGAATCAGATATTATGACGTTGCCAGCTACACCGTCGAACGATAATGCATTGCCTTTAATTCCAGTGCTCCACGACGTCCCATTTACCAGTGTTCCGTGATTGCCGTTCCCTGAAGAATCAGCGGCCATCGTTCCGGTGCCCTCGTCAAAATTCCAGTAAGCGACCAGACCGGGTACATTCGTGCTCGATGAAGTCGCCGTTTGCTGATAAAGCGTTTGAATGTCCGCAGTGGTTAGAGCTTTGTTATAGATGCGCACTTCATCGATGGCGCCCTGAAAATATTCTCCAAAGTAGCTTGCAGCTATTTGGAGTGGGCCTGTACTGGGATCAATAGTTCCACTAACTGGCACACGTTGGGCCAGAGATCCGTTGAGATATAGGCTCAAGTTGGAGCCGTCGTAGGTAGATGCTAAATGGCTCCACGCGTTGAGCGGCAAGCCGGAAGGATTGCAGATAAGTTGCTGAGCTCCGCTGATATCGGCACCTGCAAGAGGAAATCCGCTGGCTCCGCAGTAACCATCCGAACTGGTTGCATAAAGAAAGTACGTGTGGTCCGAGGTAGAATTTTTCGAGATAAGAGCGGTGAATTTGGTCTGAGCGGCGGTCGGAAACACCCAAGCGGAAAGCGTGAAAGAGTTAGCTAAATTGAGAGAATTTGAATTCGGCACGGTAACATTGTCACCGATCCCGTCAAAAAATAAAGCTTTGCCTTTGATACCGCTAGTCCAAGATGGCCCATTGACTAACGTCCCGTTGTTGCCGTTCCCCGAGGAATCGGCGGCAATGGTTCCGCTCCCCTCGTCAAAATTCCAGTAAGCGACAAGGCCGGAGTTGAGAGGATCGGTCGTAGTTTTAGTGAAAGACGCGCTAGCCACCGCGCTGGGATTGTATCCACTTTTGAAGGCCTTGGCTTTCACCACCGTGCTGGTGGTTAACGACATCGGCACGGTGTAAGGCGTCGAGGATTGAGTCGGCGTGGAGCCGTCGGTGGTATAGTAAATCGTCGCGCCGGAAGTCGCTGTCGTGATCGTCACGGAAACTGAATTTGTGAAGCTTGCGCCATTCGGCGTGATGGTCGGGGTTGCTACTGTTGCTACAATTGCAGGAGCGGTAACGGCAAGCGTGAACCCTGTCGTTCTGGTGATTCCGCCGCCTGCGGCACTAACTGTAATGGAAAAATTCCCGGTCGGTGTCGATCCGCTTGTGGCGATGTTAAGAACGGTCGAGCACGTTGGATTGCAAGAAGATGAGGAAAACGATCCGGTAGCTCCAGAAGGCAGGCCGGAGACGGTGAAAGACGCCGCTTGAGTGCTTCCGCTAGATAACGCCGCGCTGATGGTATTGGTGATGGTGCTGCCGGCTACAACAGTGAGATTACCGGAGTTCGCGAGGGTAAAATCGAAGTTGGTGGTTTTGGAAAACCATGCGCTCGCTTCAGAACTCGGGCTAACGTTATTCTTAAAAGCCTTCGCCTTGAGCAGTGCATCGGAGGCGACCATTATGGGTCCAGAATATTTTTTTGATGACTGTGTTGGAGACGAGCCATCGACGGTGTAAAAAACTGTCGCGCCCGAGGTAGCGGTTGCCAGAGATACGGAAATTGAACCCGCGAAGGCCCCCCCGTTCGGAGTTATTGTCGGAGTGCTGACAATCTTTTTCGAATCGGTCACACTTATTGTGGAGCTCGTTGGTGAGAGGTTAGTAATGTTTGACATTGTGTTGGTTGTGGCCGTGACCGTGGTGGAGTTGAGTGACGTACTTGTGAGCGCGTTCAACGATCGCGCTTGAAGCAAAAGATGGAGAATTGATTCTCCTGTGAACGGCGAGGGCAGTGTCACTCGCGCACCGCCGCTCACGGTCGTGCCTGCGCGTGTCTGCCCTGTTGCTGGATCGAACCAATCAGCCGAAAAATTTTGCTGTGCTGCCGACAGATCGACAGTGACCGAGCCGCCCAAAGGCAAGTAAACCAGGTATTCAGCCCCGGGTTTCAGTAGGCAATATCCGGTCGAGCATGCTAAATCGCTTGGCGTCATGGCGGCGAGATTGATCATTTGAGAATAGGCGAGGGATTGAGCTATTGCAGCATGTAGGTTTTCGGCGATGCCGGGGGTCAGCGAGTCAGGCTCCTTATCGATGACGTTGAAGCCTCGAGCAAAGCTTTTCCAAATCGATTGGCGACCTGAGCTCGTATCAACTAGGCTAGAGCTGAGTTGTACGAAAAGAACCTTTCCTCCAGTTGCTAGAGGGGGATTCAGATCCGCTCCAAAAAACGCTATCCAGTCGGCGGGGCTATTGAACACATTATCCGTGGTTCCAGCCGGTGCATCGATGCCGACTGGATGCTGATTCGCCTTGGTTGCCTGATAGTTTTTCACGTAGTTGATGATGTACGACTGCCATGCATAACTTCCGAGTCGGCCGTCGCCACTAATCTCGTAAAGCACATTGTCCAAATCGTTAAGAGTATCGACAACCTTACGGACATAAGCTTCTTGGAACGAAGTAATCGCGGGGATGGTGAGTGTAAATGCTTCAGCACCGATGCCATCGGCGTTGGTATCTCCGTCGATGCGATTGATATTGTTATCGCGATTAAATGGATTAGCATACCACGGATTGTCTTGTCCGGTATTCGATTGCGATTCCAAAGTTTGAAACAAAACCACCGAGACATAAATCCCGCGCTGTGCGGCTTCAATCACTCGGGCGCGCAGTTGGTCGAAATAATCCTGGTTCAATCGGCGCAGATCGAACTTAGTGCCGCCGTCAAGCGCCTGTCCACGACCGCTTCTTTCGTACGGCAGCACGAGCATGGGAGTTTTCGCCGAAACAGGAGTTTGTTCCCAAGCCCATAAGCGTGTGAAATTATGTTTCTGTTGCTGCAGGTAATCCAGGTAAGCCGTGAAATCTTTCGTGCCGAGCTCGATCTGTTGGTGGGGTAAATAAGTTCCGGCGAGATAAATAGGAGTGCCGGTCGAATCGAAGAAGTAACGGGGATTAGCTGAACTGACGCTCAGTGGCCCAGAACTGAACGCGGTCGAAGCGATCAGAAGCAAGACAAGGATAGATGCAAGGACTATTGTTAAAGATCGCGAAGTTTCATCGAGGTGTTTTTTTATGGTCGAGTGGCAGGCAAAAAAGCGCTCATACATGAAGCACACTCCTTCATCGTGCGGAACCCCTGACCTCGGAGTGGCTTCTGCCTCTCTTCGGCAACCCGGCTATCAGAATTTCTGACCCGTGGCTTTGCGTCCCAGTCTCGCGGCTGGTTTGCTCTTATCGAAGAGGTCCCAACAATCAAAAATTGTTTGTCTTGGCGCCAGGAGCAAGTGGGGTGCCAGCGGGCATCAGACGTGCTTCTTTGCCGGTTCTGGTCGGAATTGGGAAGCAAATCGGACGCACAAAACACGAATGCCGTAGGCGGCTTCAGTCAACTGATGAAGTCCTTGTCTACACCGGACAGTTTTGTTCAAGAGCGTTTAAAACCCTAGATTCACATAATTGGGTGTCGTTGTGCATGGGGAGAATAAGCCTTATACAGGCGTGAACTATGAAGAATGATCATCCCTTGGTTTCGATTGTGATTCCGTGCCGAAACGAAGAAGACCACATCGGAACTGCGCTGGACGAGATTTTGGCGCAAGATCCACCACTGGGGGGCTTCGAAGTGATTGTGGCGGACGGAATGTCGAATGACGGTACACGGGAAATCGTGCTGCAGAAGGCGCTCACAGACTCGCGCATTCGAATGATCGACAACCAAGTTGGTTTCGTCTCCAATGGGCTCAATGCTGCGATCCGCGAGGCCAAAGGGTCCATCATCGTACGGATGGATGCTCACACCAGCTATGCGACAGATTATGTGTACCGATGCGTGGAGGTGATGAAAGAGACGGGAGCGGAGAATGTCGGCGGGCCGTGGATCGCCTGTGGAAAAGGAAAAATCGGCAAAGCAATTGCCGCTGCATTCCAATCCCCCTTTAGTTGTGGCGGCGCGCGTGGACACGATGCCAATTATTCAGGCCCGGTTGATACGGTTTATCTTGGCTGCTGGCGCCGAGAGATTTTCGATCGTATCGGCTGGTTCGACGAGGAGTTGGTGCGAAATCAGGATGATGAATTTAATCTCAGGATCGTCCGTAGTGGCGGAAAAGTCTGGCAGTCGACCAAAATAAGAAGCTGCTACGTCCCGCGAGAAAGCCTCTGTGATCTATTTGCGCAATATCTTCAGTACGGCTACTGGAAGGCACGCGTCCTGCAGAAACACCGTCTGCCCGCCTCATATCGTCACTTGGTTCCCGCCGGGTTTCTCTGCGCGCTTGTTCTATTGCCCATAATCTCAATTTTTTGGTCCCGGGCAATTTGGATTTGGGTCAATTTGCTTGGTTTTTACTTTACGCTCAGTATTTTGCTCTCTCTCGTAACGGCATCAATGACCGGTTGGAAGCTGTTTCCCTTGCTTCCGCCTGTTTTCTGGACGTTTCATCTTGCTTATGGTTGGGGATTTTTGCGAGGCTTTGCCGACTTTATTGTCTTAAGACGCAAACGGCGGGAAGCTTATATCGCGCTCACTCGTGCTTCATCTGAATAGGATTATCGATCGATTTTTAATGCAAGATCAGCCTACAAACGCAAAATGATTTTGGAACCATGTCACTAACCATGAACTCTAGAGTTCCGATGATATCCTGTTTCTTTCGTATTCTACCACGGTTTTATCGCTCCGACGGGTCGCTCGAGCCGACAAAGCGGTCGCCATTTTTTGATTGCCGAATTGTTGGTTGTCTCACAATTGTGCTTTACGGTTTAGGAGCGTGGCTATCACAGAGCCGCGCATTCGATCAGGACGAGTTTTTTCATCTGCATGCAGCTTGGAATATTTTCATCGGATGGCTGCCCTATCGCGATTTTTTTGAGCACCATGCGCCGCTGTACTATTTCGTCTTGGCACCGATTTTCACTTTATTTAGAGCCGAAACCGAGGCGAACAGTGCGGTCGAAGCGATTTTTTTCGTCCGTAGCATAATGTGGTTCATTTCCGGTATTGTGCTTCTCGAGACGTTTTGGCTCGGAAAGTTATGGCGCAACACAGCCGTTGGGGTGGTTGCGGTATTCTTCGTAATCTCGACGGAAATTTACTGGTCAACCGCCTTAGAAATACGGCCCGACACGCTGGCAGTGGCGTTATTCCTTGCGTCACTGATCGCGATGATCCAAGCGATGAAACCAAACGTCAATGCGCAGTCACGCTCACGAGCGCTTGGTTGGAGCGGTTTTCTGTTGGGCACCGCATTCGTGACACTGCAGAAGGCTGTCTACACATTGCCGGGAATAGCGTTAGCAACATGCTGGTATTTTTTTAGCCGCCAGATTACCGAGGATCGAAAGTCCCGGATCTCCAGTATTGGACGGCAATCGATAGGTTTTTGTGTCCCGATCTTATTTACCGCCATGTACTTCTATGCAAATGGAGCGCTTAGTGCTTTGGTCAACTGTAATCTGTTATTCAATCTCAAATTGAGTGGATTTTCTGCTTGGCCCAATTTGCGAGGATTAGCCTATCAAAATCCATACCTGATCCTTTTTGGCGTGGCAGGTTGGATTTATCAGCTATTCCTCGTCTGCAGAGGTCAAGGTTTGCGGCGCGAAACTTACGTGCTCTTGCCAACTGCCGTGTCTGTCCTTATCGGCTTATTTTGTATTCCGGTTCCCTACAATCAGTACTATCTTTGGCTTCTTCCACTTCTCGCAGTATTTGCGGCGGTGATGCTCGTCGACTTGACAGCGACATTGGTCGTGATGCGCGACCAGATGCTCCGACGACAATGGAGTTTGTTCGCTTGTGGTATCGGGCTGATTGTATTCAGCGCATTGATTTTGATTGGCCATGGCGCTAATTCACATTGGCCGCCGCAGCTTGTAACCGGGTATTGGTTTGCAGTGTTTCTAATTCTGATTTTTACCACATTTTTGCGATTACCACCCGTTGCCGGGTCAATGGTTTTTTTAGCGCTTGCGGTGCCTCCATCGGTAAGGATTACCAGTGAGTTGCGGTCGACAACGCCGGCGCCGCAACTCGAAGAAATCCGCTACATCGTGGAAACCACTGCACCGACAGATACAGTGTTGGACGGTTATTCAGGAAGCGGTATTTTTCGCCCATCCGCGTACTACTACGGAATGCTACCCTGGAACGTACGCCTTGCGTTGAGCGACGACGTGAAAGAAAACCTCTTTACCGAATTGCGTGAGGGCGGCATTAGGCCGACTTTAATATTACTTGACCGCAGCTTAGAGAGATTTTCACCAGAGGTTAGAGACTTTGTCGAACAAGAGTACGAACCGACAGGCATTGGAAACATTTGGAAACGCACGTAACGAAGCGATTGCATGGTTGCATGTCGGGTTTGGTATTTAGCGCTCAGGTTTGAGCGCATAATTATTCAAGGCCTAATGTTTCTCGATTTGTAGCAATGGCTCTTATAGCGGAAAAGTTAGGGGAGGAAGAGAGGCGTATTCATGAGGCCTATGCAAGGCGCCGGAATGGCTCTCTTTATTCACGGTTTAACGATGCCTATCTCTTCATGGTACAGGAGCGGGAGCAGTATTTCCTCAAGTTACTCGCCTACCATGGATACGCACAATTACAAAATAGAAAAATTCTCGAAGTAGGGTGCGGTAACGGCGACCTACTTCGAGATTTTATCAAATGGGGGGCGCGCCCCGAAAACCTACTCGGCATAGAACTTATCGCCGAGCGTGTCGCCGAAGCAATCCAACTTTGCCCTAAAGGCGTAAACATCCAGAAAGGAAATGCAGCAGACCTTCAAATTGCGGATCAGAGTTTCGATGTGGTGCTGCAGTCGACCGTATTTACGTCTGTGCTCGACTCAAATACCAAAAAGAGAATTGCGTCTGAAATGCTCCGAGTGCTGAAACGGAATGGCTTAATTCTCTGGTACGATTACCACATGAACAACCCGAAAAATTCGGACGTAAGGGGAGTCAAGATACGGGAAATTAAGCGGCTGTTTCCA
>Ga0207650_10001329_pt1 | contig 17890 bp, 11 predicted proteins | sample KBSS63metaG_FD_184325 | JGI IMG/M metagenome (GOLD analysis project Ga0207650, IMG submission 184325) | Switchgrass rhizosphere microbial communities from Kellogg Biological Station, Michigan, USA - KBS S6-3 metaG (SPAdes) (version 2) | ecosystem: Host-associated > Plants > Roots > Rhizosphere...
CACGACCAACGTCGAAGGCTTTCTCAGTGGCAGCGTGGGAAATTACAGCTTCTACCAGCTGACCGGGGCGGTGAACGTTCCCTTGGTCAAGGACGTGCTGGGGCTGCGGGTTAGCGGCCAGATCACGCGCCAGAAAGGCTTTGTCCGGAACCTCAGCGGACCCGATGGCGCCGACAAACATTACGAGGGGGCTCGCGCGGTGCTGACTTTCACGCCCGCCGAGAATATCAAGAACGATCTGGTCGTGAGCTATTTCAACGCCGACCAGCACAACAATCCGGCGATAGCGGTCGCGCTCGGCGGTGCGGCGCTGATCTATCCGGACTTTTTCGGAGCCGGCAATGTCGCGCTCGTGCAGTCGCAGCTTGCCAAGCAGCAGCAGCTCGGCGTCAGGACGATCGATCAGTCCTTTGACGCAAACCCTGACAAGAATGAGAGCGTATTCGCATCCAATACCACGTCGATCACCTTCGGCGACGTGACGCTCAAGAACATCGTGGGTTATGCCTTTTCATCGACCAGAAACGGTATGAACCAGGCCAATTTGGACTATCCGCTGGTAGATTCGGTATTCAACCGCCGGCTCAAGCAGTTCTCCGACGAGATTCAGCTATCGGGAGAATCGTTCAATCACAGCCTGAAGTGGATCGTGGGCGGGTTCTATTCATACCAACGCCAATCCTATCTCAACACTTACTACCTGTTCAATCCATTCTTTCCGAACACCGCCCAGTCGCTCGACGTGTTCCGGTCGCGGGCGATTTTCGGTCAGACGACGCTCGATCTCGACGCCGTGGGGCTCAGCGGCGTGAAGCTAACTGGTGGTATGCGCTATACCTGGGACAGCCGGGCAGGTTCACAGCTCCCGGCAGTGCCCACCCCGCTGACCTTCCGTAAGGGCGCCACCAGCTGGACAGTCGGGCTTGATTACCAAGTTACCCCGGATGTCCTCGTCTATGTGACCAGCCGTCACAGCTACAAGGCTGGCGGCTTCAATCTTCTCGATCCCTCCACGCCGGCGGATCTACGGGTTTACAAGCCGGAGACGCTGACCGATGTGGAGGTGGGCGTGAAGGCGCAGTTCGATGTCGGCACCATGCCCGTGCGCGCCAATTTGGCGGCTTACCGAGGCTGGTACAAGGATATCCACACATTTACCGCTGCAACGTGCGGCGCGACGCCGACTGTTGCGTCCGTGGTCAATGCCGGCAAGGGCTCACCCAAGGGAATCGAGCTGGAGATGCAGGCCCGGCCGACCAGGAACCTGGATGTGTCGGCATTTTACAACCGCGCGCTCGGCCGCTACAACTCGTTCATCCTGCCCACTATCAGCGGCTGTTCCTTCGCCGCGCCTAGCGGCTTTCTGACTGGCCAGAATTTCGGCAATCTGATCAAGGATACCGCTGGGGCTACCGTCAACTACAGGATCCCGCTCAAGAACGATGGTGAAGCCCTGTCATTTACTGGCAATGTTTACTTCCGCGGTGGCCGCAAAGGCAATTCGCTCTCGTCGTTCGCCTCGCCATTATCCTCGTACACTGTGCTCAATGCCCGCATCGATTACATCAGCATCGGCGGAAGAAACTTCGACGCGGGTGTCTATGTGAAGAACCTGACGGACAAGCTTTACGCAGTCGAACGCAACAACTCGCTTCTCCAGGGCGGTTACGACATTTTTTACTATGGCGATCCGCGCACCTACGGCCTGGAGGTGAAGTACCACTTCTAATCATCGTGATGACTCGTTGCCTCGCGGTGTGCGATTCGCGAGAGGTAAATACATGCGTGCTGACCTCAGGGACCCGCGAGCCGGGAGGTTAATTGAATGAAGGACCTATCCATCAGGAGCGCTACGGAAATACGCTACTGAGGCGACAATCGTCCGATAGATTGAGGCCAACCTTGGTGCCGAAGTTCAAGAGATTAGTGCCTTTACCCGGCAGCGGGAGATATGGCGCGTAGACTATCGGACGAGATGGCGGCTCACGCCAACATAGCCGACATTCGATGGCACGGAATCGCTCCCTACAACCTGCTGTTCGTTCATAGGCTAGTCGGGCACAGCTTTTGACCGGGTTTGGGACATTGCTGCCGATCTCGACGCGCGAGCTCGATGGCGGCTTTCGGCCATAGCAGACGCTTCAGCCGTGTACATATGCCTTTGTGGAATGACCAAGGCTGGCGGCCTGCGGACTGGCAGTTTAGGTCGAGGCTTGGGATTAGCCGACATTCGCGATGCAGGTCGGCAATTCGTAAGCACCGACCAAGCTGCCATTGGAAAGTTAAACCCCCTCTCTGAAACCGGCCGTACGTTAAAGATGGGTAAGCGTGACCAGCTGTTTGTCCAAAGCTTGATTCCGCCGCTAAGCATTCCCAAATGTAACGTATTGCGCTGTAGGTTGGGCTCGGTGTGACAGAGAGATAGCAGCTCCCGCCCGTCGAGGGAGCTATCATGGCATATAATCACCTACCTGGACGCAGACATTTCACGGCATTTCGATCAGCTGCGGAAGAGGTGGCAGCCGCTAAGGCGCAGCGGGACGTGCGAACTGAGCCAGGAATATCTGACACGCCAAACCCGACGATGGCGAGCGGCCTGTCTCTGACCTCGACCGAGAGTGCAGACCTTGCGCGTAAGATACTCGCGCATGAACGGATTCTTCAGGCACTCATTCGTCACATAGCTGAAGAACAGCCGGAAGTTTTGGCTCGGCTAAAGAAAACCTTTGGTTCGAGCCACGATCTTGGTGAATATGAGCAGGATCATACTTCGACGCGGCAATATGAGGACCAGTTCATCCAGGCTGTCCAATCGGCCGTAGAGAGAGGGTCCGACAGACGGTAGGCTTGCGATCACGGAAGACGTCAAAGATCGTGTTCCAGCGTTGTCTGCTCATCGTGGCGGCTCACTGGCGAAGCTACTTCAAAAGCCGGTAAGTTGTCAGCGCAGGATCAGCATCACGAACAAATTAAGGGATGAAGCTTATCATCTAAATCGCGAACCACATGAGCGCGCATTGGCTGCAGAATTCACGGACCCCAAGATGCGAGCGGTTCACTTAAAGCTAGCCAGGATGCATGTGACAATGGCGCGGGACGCTAAAGAGCGGAACCAGCTACAGCTGAAAGACAGATCTTAGTCCAACGACCATGCTCCATAATGTTGCGCCGAAATCCCAATTGCGCCTTCGGAAAGAGCTGCGCAGCGTTCCGCTCCGATCAATGCCCGCGCTGTACGCGACGATCACTGATGTTGCGGTTCCAATAATCCAACTCCGCGAGCTGGCGGGCTGGATGGCACTTTGCTTTCAAGCCCGAGCTCCACCAGCCTGCGGATGGCTTCAGCGCGGGAGGGACGGCCAGGCTGCTCCCGGCGCCATTCGTCAACCCGGTATAGCCATGAGTCGGTCGCCCGCATCTCAACGCGGCTCGAAAGTATGTGGTCAGTCGCCATAACCGCTTATGGGCCCTTCAGATATCGGATTTGAAGCTTTCGTGCCCTGACTGGCAAAGCCGACATTCAGCTGACGTTGGGTCGGGGGCGATTATGAACTCTGGTTGCCACGTCACCTTATCGAAGCATCGGTGTGTGTGATTGAGACCCTTGTGCCTGGATGACCGCCCTTGGTCTCGACAATCGCTTCGAGTTGATTTGCCAAGGCTTCGACGATGCTGGTACCGAGACCTGGCTTGGTGGTGGCAAGCGTCTCCGGAGTGCCAATCCCATCGTCGCTGACGGATAATGTCCAGTCGGAGGCTTGCGCATGGTAGTCAACGAGAATCTTGCCGCCGCGATCACCTGGAAAGGCATGTTTGAGTGCATTGATGACCAGTTCGGTGACAATCAGTCCGAGACTGACCGAGATATCGGCGTTTACACTGCTGCCATCGACGCTCACCGTGATCGACACCCGCGCATCATCGTGGATCATGGAAGCGCCAAGGCTTTCGCAGAGCTGCTGAAAATAGCCGCGCAACTCGACTGCGCCCAGCCTCGAGGCCGCAAGCTGCTGCTGCAGGGTCGCGATCGACATAACCCGGTTGTGGGCATCATGCAGATGGCTTCGTGCTTCTTCGGATTGCACCCGCCGGGCGCTTTGCATCAGCACACTGGCGATGATCTGGAGGCTGTTGGCGACCCGGTGCTGAAGCTCTTGGAGCAGTATGGCTTTCTCGCGCAGCAGGTCGTCCTTGAGTTTCTCGCTGATCCGGGCCTCGGTGACGTCGGAGATCGTCAGGAGCAGGCGAACCTGTTCGGTATCGCCATAGTCGAGCTTCCGGGCATTGAGGACCAATCGCCGGGGTGCAGCATCGCCCTTTAGATCCATTTCATAGGCCTCTATCCTGGCAAGGCCGGAGAGGGTTGTGCTGAGCAGCGAACGGAGCTGCGGAACGTCCCACTCACCAGCGCCGAGCTTGAACAGCGGCCGCCCGACCACGTTCTGCGGTTGGAGGCCAAAGGCAGCATAGAAGGAGGTGCTGCCTGCAATCACGGTCAGATCTCCATCAAGAAGAAGTGCCGGCGCTGCGGAGGAAGCAAGGATCGCCAACGCCAGATTGCGCGCGACGTCAGGGTGAATAGGTCGGTTCACGAAGAGGCCCCCTTTCCGGGGAGACCGGAAAGCTTTCGGGATGAAAGCCAGGTCCGGGAAATCGCGAGCTGATCGCTCGCAGAGTGAGCGCAGGGACTCGCACTTGAGCCATAGCACGGTTCATTCGGAACCCGGCGTCTATTCGACGCCGGTCGAGTATTTCACCTCACCAGTCCCCTAGGGCCAGAGCATCATTCGGGAAGGGCGGCCGGAAGTCGAAAGTAGTCCGTCACGCGCCGGCCATAGTCGTCGTCGAAGATGGGAGCTGAATCCGGCCGGAAGCTTGGCGCGCCCTCTAACAATCGCTTGTCGATGGCTGCCACATATCCGCCATGTTTCTCCTCATGTCGCAAGGCCGACCAGGGAATGGGATGATAGCTCTGGCCCAACCCGAGGAAGCCGCCGGTCGACAGAATGACATAGGCGACCTGCCCCGTCCGCTCGTCGAGAATAAGTTTGTCGACGGTGCCGAGTTTATCGCCATCACGCCCATTCACGATCTTACCCCGCACATCGTTGGCGGAAATCAGAGAGCGCCTTCCGACAGGGGCGGCAGCGGATGTTTCTGCATTGGAGGCCATAGCCATTCTCCGTTCACAAGGGATTTTAGGCGGCAGGCGCTGGGCCCGCCGCTCCAAAACTGCGCCACCCTCACACCAGGCTGTGCTTCAGTGCGCTGGCCTGATCATGACCTGCTTTCACCGAGGTGAAGGCATCTCGAATGATGCCCCTCGTTGCAGGTGCAAGGTCGGTGTCCTTCAAGGCGATCTCAAATTTCGCCTTGATGTGATCCTCGCCACGTTCGACTTCGTCGACGACCGCTTTGTCATTCTTGCCGGTAAGGACCTGCTTAAGATCCATGAAGCTGCGATGGGCAGCGCCAAGGAAACTGGCGCGCTCCTCGGGCTTACCGCCAAGCCTAAGCACTTCTGCCCGCAGGGATGCGACGACCTGTCCGCGGTCGCGCGCGAAATCGGCGAACACCGCCGCAAAGCGGGTGCTCTTTGCGTCTTCGGAGGCGTCCTCGAACCCCTTCATGCTATCGAGAGCTGTGGTGATCAGTCCATTCAGGACGGCGATATCATGCGTGCTGTTCATCTTTGGATCCTCGATCTTGTGGTAAACGCCCCGACAGGTTCACACCTGCCGGGGTGGATTTTCTCAGTTTCCAGAGAGCGCCGAGGGCAGCAACGCATTGCCGTCCTTAAGCTGCTGCTCGATGATTGGCACGCCGGTGCCAGCGACCTGCTTCAGCGACTGATCGGCACCATCCTGGGCGTAACCCTTGTAGGTCGCCCAGTTACCCCGCTGCACCTGTGCGGACTGGGTGAGGTAGAGGTTATCGAAGGAGCCGTGGGGTGTGCTGCGGAGCATCTTGAGCATCGAGGCGCGTTGGGCCGAGAGGCCGCTGGTGGGTTTGGCGATCTTGCGCTGGTCATTGTTCAACGAGGCCATCAGCGTCTGCTGGGAGGTCTGCGATTGCGAGATCATGCGCTGCGCATAATCCTTGACGTCGCTGCGCTGTGAGCGCGTCAGACTTAACCGGCCCGCCGTGATTTGGAACTGATTGGCGTCAGAGGCGGCGGCTGCGAAGGCTGGACCATCGAGGCCATGAATGGGAGAAGCTCCCACATTCGCGCTCGAATAGCTGCCAGTCGTGGCTGGCGTCGATTGTGCTAGCGTTATCGTTCCGGCGCCGAGTGCTGCCGTCCCCAGAAGGACGACACAAATTGCACGTTGCATGTTATTGTTCCTTACAGGCGGAGTTCACAGGAAACACCTGTGACCCTGGGCAACTGTTGATTGGCTGAAAACGCACTATCCAGGATGAAGGGCGTCGCTTAGAGCTATTGCTATAATGATCCAGAAGGAGATTAGTTACAGAAACTAGCTATTTTATTTATCGATATCACCGTTTGAACGCTGTAGGTCATTTGAACATTATAGGACGATCAGCTCTGCAAGCCGTTTTCATTATAATTGGGGGGCTGAAAATAGTCTAGATTGGTGTGCCAATGCAGCCCCAACCTGCGGATTACCGGGTCGATCATAATGGGCATCTCAGCACCCGTCAGTACGCCCGGCTCGTCGATGAACGGGTGAGAGGGGTCGGTCTGATGCGGAGTGAGTATGGTACGCACTCACTTCGCCGAACGAAGGCATCGATCATCTACAGGCGACCGGAAACCTTCGTGCCGTCCAGATCCTGCTCGGTCATAGCAAGTCGAAAACACAATGCGCTTTCTTGGGATCGACGTGGAAGACGCGCTTGCCCTCGCGGAGAATACCGAAATTTGACCCGTTGGCTCCTCGCCTCCGGCGAGGGGCCGCTTCACGGCGCTTGGGACTTTGCTGCCGTCCCGGCCGGCTCGCCGAACGTCGGCTTCCGGTAGGAACCGTCATTCGCTTCACCTGCTGCTTCGTGAGGGAGACAAGGCCCGGTCATTGCGGCCAAACCGGGTTTGGAATACCACTATTCAAGTAAGCACGCGGAAAAAGGACATTACCTGGAACGTTCGATCCACGCTTGCTTAGCAAGTTCGGCGCAGGTCAGATAGACGACAACAACGCCGCCGAGTGCGAGTGTGATCCGCCGCGGCAGCACTACAAAGCCGAACCACTCACCGAGCAGCGTAAACGGCATGAGCATGGCGACGACCAAGGCACCGAGCGACGAAGCCGCGAGCCACGGACGAGGCAGATTGCGCCACGGCCGGCCATTGGTGCGGATGATAAAGATCACCAGTATCTGCGTCGCCATGGATTCGAGGAACCAACCAGTCCGGAATGCTGGCGCTGCGGCGTGGAATAGGAGGATCAGCCCGCCGAACGTCAGCAGATCGAACAGTGACGACAGCGGCCCCATGATCGCGGCAAATCTGACCAGCGCGCGCATGTCCCATACTTGCGGCCGCGTGATGGCTTCAGGGCGGACCGAGTCGAACGGAATGCCGATCTCGGAGACGTCGTAGAGCAAATTGTTGAGCAGAATCTGGGTCGGAAGCATCGGCAGGAAGGGCAGGAACAGCGACGCGGCCGCCATCGACAGCATGTTGCCGAAGTTGGAGCTGGCGCCCATCCGCACATATTTGAGGATGTTGGCGAAGGTCCGTCGCCCTTCCTCGACGCCGTCGGCAACCACCGCGAGATCGGAATCGAGCAGGATCATGTCGGCCGCCGCCTGGGCCACGCCAGTGGCGCCCGCCACCGATAGCCCCACGTCCGAGACTTTCAGCGCTGGCGCGTCGTTGATGCCGTCGCCGAGATAGCCGACGATGTCACCCTTGGCTTGGAGCGCCTTGACGAGACGCGACTTCTGATCGGGCGCCAGGCGTCCGTAGGCATCGACCGAGTGGACCTGAACGGCGAGCGCGTCATCCGAGAGATTGGCGATATCGGCGCCCGACAGCACACGATCGGTGTTGAGCCCGACCAATGCGGCGAGGCGCTTGACCACAACAGGATCATCGCCGGAGAGAATCTTCAACCGTATCCCGGCGGCGCTCAGGCGGGCGATCGCCGCCTTCGCGGTCGGCTTGGGCGGATCCTCGAACGCGCACAGACCTTCGAACGTGAGAGCGGCTTCATCGGCGTCCGCAAGCTCGTGCGGGGCGCCGCTCCAAGCGCGTGATGCGACCGCGACCGCGCGCTGTCCCGCTTCGGCAAGCAAATGGACCTGAGCGAGCGCGGCAGCCCGTGCACCGTCATTCAAGGCGGCAACGGAGCCGTCCGCCCTGCTGAAGCTGCACAAGGCCAGCACCGCCTCGGGCGCGCCTTTGACAATGAGGAGGTCGCCCTCCGGGCCGGCGGCGAGCACCGAACCCAGCCGGCGTGTGTAATCGAACGCGCGCCGCTCGAGCGAACTCCAACCGTTCGCGGCATCGGCCACGCCCGCGATCAATGCGGCATCCATCGCACCGCGATCCCCGCCGAAGCTGGCGGCAATAGCGCCGAGCTGCGACGGGCGCGGATCATCGCCGCCAGCCGGGTTGAGACTGCGGGCGAGCTTGATTTCGGCCGAGGTCAGCGTGCCAGTCTTGTCAGTGCAGAAGATCGTCATCGCGCCAAGATCGTGGATCGAGGCGAGACGCTTCACGATCACTTTACGTTTCGCCATCCGCACTGCACCGCGCGAAAGCGTCACGGTCGTAATCATCGGCAGCAGTTCGGGCGTCAGGCCGACGGCGAGCGCCACGGCGAACAGCAGCGATTGCAACAAAGGCCGGCCAAAGGAGATGTTAACGGCGAGTACCACCAAGACCAGCGCGAGTGTGAGCCGAGCGGTGAGCAGGCCGTAGGCGCGCAGGTCGCGCTGGAAAGGAGACGCCGCCTCGGCCTGGACGAGAGCCGTAGCAGCCGCGCCGAACAAGGTTGCCGACCCCGTTCCAACCACCAGCGCGACCGCCTCCCCGGTCTGGAGGACGGCACCCCTGAACAAGCCGTTGACCGCTTCGGCTGCTGTCGTGCCGGTCACCGCGCCGGGCTTTTTCTCGACGGGATAGGGCTCGCCGGTGAGCGCCGCCTCGTTGACGGTGCATGCCGACGCGGTCAGCACCAGTGCGTCGGCCGGAATGATGTCGCCGGCACGTACCCTGATCAAATCACCCGGAACGACGGCTTCGACCGGCACCGGTACGATGTTACCGTCACGCTTGACCTCTGCCTTGAGCGCGACCGAGCGCCGAAGCACCTCGGCGGCTTGCTCTGCATGGCCTTCCTGGAATGTGTCGAGGCCGACCGAGAAGGTGAGGATCGTCACGATGATCGCGCCGCCTGTTGCGTCGCCCGTCGCGATCGAAACAAATCCCGCCGCCAGCAGGATCAGCGACAGTGGTTCAAGCAACCGGCGGAGAATGGCGCGAAACGGGCTGACGCGCCGATGCTTGGCGTCCGCATTGTCGCCAAAGCGTTTCAGTCGCTCAGCCGCTTCGGAGGCGCTGAGGCCATCCTGCGTGCAGCCAAGCGCCTTGCTCTGCTCCTCCGCCGATAGCGTCCAAAACGGCTTCTTGGCGGTCGTGTCGGAGGACTGCTGCTGCACCGTCTTGGGCTGAACTGCGGAAGCCATGCGATCTCCCCACGAGCGGGAACACAATTGTCTCTCAGTCGCCGGATGCCTGCAGCTGCCGCAGGGATGGGCACGGCATAGGCTCCATCTCCGGACAAAGCACGACCAAACTATATTGATCGCGTTTCGTCGCATCCCGGAAACATCGCTCGCTTAAGCAAGCGACAGCGCCCATTACGAAGAGGCTATGTCTCCTGACGGCGTCGCGGAGCCCCTTGGCCGACCGAGCTCGCCCGGGTCAACAAGCGGGCCGGCCAACAGATGCAATGGCGTAGTCGCACCACCAACGCCGGAGATACACATGACTGAACGCCTATCACCCGATCTCCTCGCCCGGATGGACGCGTATTGGCACGCAGCCAATTATCTATCCATCGGGCAAATCTACCTCCGCGACAATCCGCTGCTGGAAGCGCCGCTACAGCTAGAGCACGTCAAGCCGCGCCTGCTCGGCCATTGGGGCACCACCACTGGGCTCAATTTCCTCTACGTCCACCTCAACCGACTGATCGTGCAGAACGATCTCGACATGATCTACATCATCGGGCCAGGGCATGGCGGTCCCGGCTTGGTGGCGCATACGTATCTTGAGGGCTCCTACACCGAGCTCTTTCCCGCGATCGAACGGGACCGGTCGGGCATGCGGCGGCTGTTCCGGCAATTCTCGTGGCCGGGCGGGGTGCCGAGTCATGTCGCCCCGGAAACGCCGGGATCGATCCATGAAGGTGGCGAACTCGGCTATTCGATCGTTCATGCCTATGGAGCAGCGTTCGACAATCCCGACCTGATCGTCGCCTGCGTCGTCGGCGACGGCGAGGCCGAAACCGGGCCGCTGGCGGCAAGCTGGCATTCCAACAAATTCCTGAACCCCGCGCGGGACGGCGCGGTGCTGCCTATCCTGCATCTGAATGGCTTCAAGATCGCGAACCCGACGGTGCTGGCCCGGATCAGCCGCAAGGAGCTGACCGATCTGCTGCGCGGATATGGTCATGAGCCCTTCTTCGTGGAGGGCGACGATCCTGCGCTGGTCCACCAGCAGCTTGCAGCAACGCTCGATACCGTACTGGAGCGCATCCGCATGATCCAGGCCGAGGCGCGCGCTCCCGATGCGCCGGCGGGCGGAGCGGCGCGCCCGCGCTGGCCGATGATCGTGTTCCGCACCCCCAAGGGCTGGACGGGTCCGAAGGAAGTCGACGGCAAGCCGGTGGAAGGCACGTGGCGCGCGCACCAGGTGCCTATCGCCGACGTCACCAAGCCTGGACACCTGGCCCAGCTCGAAGCGTGGATGCGCAGCTGTCGGCCCGAGGAGCTGTTCGACGCCAACGGCAAGCTGATCGAGGAGCTGGCCGCGCTCGCGCCGACCGGACATCGCCGGATGGGCTCCAACCCTCATGCCAATGGCGGCCTCTTGCTGAAACCGCTGAGTTTGCCCCACTTCCGCGATCATGCGGTGGCGGTCACGTCGCCCGGCAGCGTGCGCGGCGAAGCCACTCGCATTCTCGGCAAATACTTGCGCGATGTGATGCGGCTGAACCTGGCTGCCGCCAATTTCCGCCTGTTTGGACCCGACGAGACCGCGTCGAACCGGCTGGAAGCGTCGTATGAGGTGACCGGCAAGGTGTGGATGGCCGACATCGAGGCGGTCGACGAGAATCTCGATCCATCCGGCCGGGTGATGGAGGTACTAAGCGAGCATCTCTGCCAGGGCTGGCTGGAAGGCTATCTGCTGACCGGCCGGCACGGCTTCTTCTCCTGCTACGAAGCCTTCATCCACATCGTCGATTCGATGGTCAACCAGCATGCCAAATGGCTTAAGGTCAGCGCGAAAATACCCTGGCGCAAGCCTATCGCCTCGCTCAACTACCTGCTGACCTCGCACGTGTGGCGGCAGGATCATAATGGCCTGTCGCATCAGGATCCGGGCTTTATCGATCATGTCGCCAACAAGAAGGCTGACGTCGCGCGCATTTATCTGCCGCCCGACGCCAATTGCCTGCTGTCGGTGGCCGATCACTGCCTGCGCAGTCATGGATACATCAACCTGATCATCGCCGGCAAAGACCCCGAATGGCAGTGGCTGGCGATGGACGAGGCGATCGTCCATTGCACGGTCGGCGCCGGCATCTGGCAATGGGCGAGTAACGACGGCGAGCCAGACGTGGTGTTGGCCTGCGCTGGCGACGTGCCGACGCTCGAGGCGCTCGCCGCGGTCACACTGCTGCGCGCCTATGTGCCGGACATCCGCATCCGTTTCGTCAATGTCGTCGACCTGATGGTGCTGGAGCCGCGGTCCGAGCACCCGCATGGCCTCTCCGACGAGGATTTCGATGAACTCTTCACCGTCGACAAGCCGGTCATCTTCGCCTTCCACGGCTATCCGGCGATGATCCACAAGCTCACCTACCGGCGCCGCAATCACGACCGGATCCACGTCCGCGGCTATAAAGAGGAAGGCACGACGACCACACCCTTCGACATGGTCGTGCTCAATAATCTCGATCGGTACCAGCTCGCACTCGATGCGATCTCGCGCATTCCGCGGTTCGCGGATCGCGTGGCGGCGGAGACCCAGCGTTACTGGGCGACGATGGAGCGCCATAAGCTCTATGTCGCCGAGCACGGCGAGGACATGCCGGAGGTTCGCGACTGGCGCTGGGCGCGATGATCGTCCTGACGCTCAACAGCGGCTCCTCCTCGCTCAAGTTCGGTCTTTACCGCGTCGAGGGACCCGAGACCGAGGCGTTGATGACGGGCGAGACGGACGGTACCGAGCTGCGGGCCCAGGATGCAAAGGGCTCGGCGTTGCCGGGAACGCCGAAGAAAGCGGAAACGCCGGAAGCAACCATCCAGGCGATCGTGTCACTGCTGGCGAAGGTGGGCCTCCCCGCGCCCGAAGCGATTGGTCACAGGATCGTGCACGGCGGTCCCAGGCTTCGCGCCCATTGCCTGATCGATGACGGTGTAGAGCGCGATCTCGATGCCGCCAGCGCAATTTCGCCGCTTCACGCCCCTGTCGCGTTGGCGATAATCCGCCTTGCCAAACAGGCTTGGCCGGACGTGCCGCAAGCGGCGTGCCTCGATACTGCCTTTCACGCAGACCTGCCTGACATCGCGCGTATTCTGCCCGTCGCGAAAGAGCTTCGGAACGAAGGTGTGCAGCGCTACGGTTTTCATGGCCTGTCTTGCGAATCAATCGTCCGGCAGTTCGGTAACGACCTTCCAAAGCGTCTGATAATCGCGCACCTCGGCAGCGGCGCCAGCGTAACCGCCGTATTAAACGGACGTTCGATCGACACCAGTATGGGGCTTACTCCTTCCGGTGGCATCGTCATGGCGACACGCAGCGGCGATCTCGATCCAGGCGTCCTGATCTATCTTCAGCGCGACAAGGGCTACGATGCCGCGGCGCTGGAAAATCTGGTCGATCATCGCTCGGGCTTGCTCGGCGTTTCCAACTTAAGCGGCGATTTGCGCGAGCTTCATAAAGTCGAGGCTTCGAACGCAGAAGCGCGTCTCGCGATCGCGATATTCTGCATGTCGGCAGCGAAGCAGATCGCCGGCATGATCGTAGCGCTAGGCGGTGTCGACGCCATCGTCTTAACCGGCGGCGCCGGGGAGCACGACGTGATCGTGCGCTCGACGATCGTGGAACGCCTTGGCTGTTTGGGAATCCTGCTTCCAGGCAGTTCCGCCAAGACGGCGGCCGGCCGGATCGATGCTCCCAAATCGATCTGCCGGGTGCACGTGCTACCCTCCCTCGAAGACGATCAGATCGCGCTGCATACCGGTACTCTCGCCGCGGAAGGCAATCTCAGGAAGGCAGGTTGGTAGACATTGCCGATCATCGCCGGCAAGCGTGATGGCAGATATTCACAAAAGTAGACGTTCACGCCGTGATCGCGGAATGACTGGAGTTGGTCGCGTCCCGACTGTCCAAAATAAGATGGCACACACACGAAAGCGGACGTTCTCTCATGGAACTCACCACGTCAGCATCCGCCGACATAGCCGTCGTTCGCCGTCCCAGATCAGCTCGTCGGAAGCGGTCGTACATTCACATCCAATCCGGCGAACTGGACTGGCTGGGTCTGGGACAAACCCGTCGTTCCCGGCTTCCCATTGGGTGGCGGCTTTTCTACGAGAGCGGACGCTCAGCTTTGCATCGATGGATCGTCGATCAACTAAGATTGGGCCCAGACCCGACCGGCCTCTCAATGCGTATTGTTCGGCGGACGATCCTACGAAGCAGGCGGAGCTCAATGTGTCGCGGTGCTAGCGAAGCTGCCGGTCAACTCTTCCGAGTGATCCCAAAGCCGACGAGCAACATCTTCGTCCAGCGCCTGCGCCGGGACCTTCGCGGCGACCGGGTAGCCGCGCGTCTCGCCGAGCGCGTCCGGGCCATAATAGCCCCCGGGAATCGCATCGGGCGCCGTCGCTGCATAGAGTGTGGGAAGCGCACCCTGCGCTGCGGGCTGAAACAGGAACCAGAAAAAGCTGCGCGCCATGCGGGCCGCGCTCCAGCGACCGGGTGCGTTATGCAAGAGGTCGGTGCGGGCGATCCCCGGATGCGCGACGATACTGGTCAGGTTCCAGCCATTGGCGATGCTGCGTCGCTGCAATTCCAAACCAAACATGAGACAGGCCAGCTTCGACTGGCCGTAGACCGCCATCGGCACATAACTCTTCTCAGCGTTGAGGTCGTCGAAGTTGATGGCACCGCTCCGCGCGGCAACACTCGATAGGGTTACGACCCTCGGTCGATCAGCGCGGCGTAGCAGCGGCAGCAGTTCACCGGTCAGCGCGAAATGGCCGAGATAGTTGGTGCCAAACTGCAGTTCGATCCCGTCCGCCGTTTCCTGACGCTGCGGAGGCACCATGATCCCTGCATTGTTGACAAGAAGATCGAGCGAAGTGCGCGCGCCGCGCAAGCGTTCCCCGAACGCTGCCACCGAGACCAGACTGGCGAGATCAAGCTGCTCGAACTGCACCGATGCCGCTGGCACCTCGGAGCGAATTCGAGCAACAGCCTCGGCTCCCTTGGCGGGATTGCGGCCAGCGACGATGACGTCCGCACCGACACGTGCGAGTGCCAAGGCAGTTTCCAGACCGAGACCGCCAGTGCCTGTCACGATCGCGGTTCGCCCGTTCTGTGAAGGTATGTTCGATGCTGACCATCCCGCCATGTCACGCCTTTCCATAAATCTGCACTCAGTGTACTATTATATCTGCACTCAGTGCAATATCTGTAGGTAGAAAGAATGACGACCGACCGCCCCACCGAAGGCTTACGCGCGCGCAAGCGTCGCGAGACGCTCGCGCGCATCACCGATGCCGGGATCTGCCTGTTCCTTGAGAAGGGGTACCAGGCGACGACGCTCGACGAGATCGCAGGTGCTGCGGGCATCTCGCGCCGAACTTTCTTCCACTATTTCAAGTCGAAGGATGACATCCTGCTGCAGCTCCAAAGCGGGATGGGGGAGATGATCGCCGAGGCTGTGCGTCAAGCTCCACAGGGCGTCCGCCCGCTTGATGCGGTTCGCGAAGCGGTCCTCCAAATCTGCAGCGCCATCCCCGCGGACGAGATGCTCGCGCTCGATCGCCTGATGCGCTCAAGCGACGCCGTTATGGCTCGCAAGCAGGCAAGCTACGTTGAGCATGAGAACACATTGTTCGAAGCGCTGCGCGAACGCTGGCCCGAGCGAGAGAAAGAATCAGCGCTCAGACTCGTCGCCCTACTCGGCGTCGGCGCGGTTCGCCTGTCCACCGAGCGACTTCACCTTGAAGATGGCGCGCGATCACTGATCGATTTGCTTCGGGAAGCATTCGAAACGCTACGCGCCGAAATCTGATGCCTGAGGCGCATTATCAAGCGGCCGCTTCGCACAGGATGAACGGCGGCTTCTGTGAGAACCGCGGTTTATGATCCCTCCGCTGAACGGCGCATGTTGGTCGAGAGCGGCTTGTTCGTGGCCATCAGTTGACGCCGCCCTTGCGGGCGGCAGATACGTCGCGCGGAAAATTGGCAGCCAGATGGTCGATCAGCGCGCGGACGGCAGGCGGCAGCCCGCGCCTCGTTGTGAAGACGAGATGCACGATGCCCTGCAGTCCTCGCCAGGCCGGCAACACACGGACAAGTTTCCCCGCCTCTATCGCCTCTCGACAGACGTGATCGGGAAGGATGGCCACGCCTAAGCTGTCCACGGCGGCGTCGCGCACGGCGGCCATGTCTTCACATCCCAAACGCGGTTCGACGCGAACGACGTGCTTGCGGCCGTCCTCCATCTCGAGATGCCATTCGATATCATCGGCGACATCGTTGGTCGCCAAAGCCGGAAATGCGGCCAGCGCATCGATACTGCCGATCTGACTCGCAATCTGAGGGCTCGCGACAAGAATGCGTGTCGACGTACCCAGCGATCGCATCGTCAGCGCAGCGTCGCTGGTCGGGCTGCCACGGACGCGCAGCGCCAGATCGATCCGATCGTCGATCAGATCGACGGCGCGATCGGTCGCAACAAGTTGCAGCCGTACCTTCGGATAGCGAGCCAAAAAGGAGGAAAGCACCCCCGAGATCGGTTGCAACATGCCAGTGGGGCAACTGAACCGGATCCGACCATGCGGCTCGGCCCGCGCCTGGACGACCAGCGCCTCGGCCTGTTCTGCTTCCGCCAGCATCGCCCGGCACCTCTCATAGAATGCCTGCCCCGTGTCGGTGACACGGAAGCGTCGGCTGGACCTTTCGATCAGACGCAGACCCAGTCGCTCCTCCAGACCGGCAACACGCCGGCTCAGTTTCGATTTGGGCTCGCGCAGAGCGCGGCCAGCGGCTGCGAAGCCGCCATGTGCGACCACCTCGGCGAAATAGGCATAATCGTTCAGGTCGACCCTCATCAGCGTTCCTCCTGTGGAACACTAGGTGCCATATTTGCTTACTACAGGCATCATCGTTCTCGTCGCATCTAAGTCGGGCACCGGCGCTTCGCCGGATCTCGAAGGAGACAGACAATGACGGACCGTTTCGAAAACAAGGTGGTGGTGGTCACAGGCGGCACGAGCGGGATCGGCCTCGCGACGGCAAAGGCGTTCGCGGCGGAAGGTGCTTCGCTCTTCATCACGGGTCGCCGCCAGGACGCGCTCGATGCTGCGCTCAAGCAGATCGATGGCCGGGTAGTGGGGGTACGCGGCGACATGGCGGATCTCGCCGATATCGATCGGCTCTACGATGCTGTCCAGCAGAGGCATGCCCAGATCGACGTCGTGTTCGCCAACGCCGGGGGTGGAGAACTCGCCCCGCTCGGCGCGATCACCGAGGAGCATTATGAGAAGACCTTCGGCAGCAACGTGAAGGGTGTTCTTTTCACCGTACAGAAGGCGCTGCCGCTGCTGCGTGATGGTGGTTCGGTGATCCTCACCGCGTCCACCACTAGCACCAAGGGCACGGGCGCCTTCAGCGTTTATTCGGCGACCAAGGCGGCAATCCGAAATTTCGCACGCAGCTGGATCCTCGACCTCAAGGATCGGCGTATCCGGGTCAACGCGGTCAGTCCTGGCCTTACCGAGACGGCAGGCCTCAACGATCTGTTCGGCGGCGGCGAGCAGGCTCAGGGCACCAAAGACTATCTGGTCGGCCAGATTCCCGCCGGCCGCATCGGCCAGCCTGAGGAGATCGCCAAGGCGGTGATGTTCCTCGCCTCCGATGAGGCCTCCTACATCAACGGCATCGAACTCTTCGTCGACGGCGGACAGGCTCAGATCTGATCGCTCCAACTTTACCGAGGACGGGTCGCGGACCGCTTTGCCAGCGCCGCACCCGGACCGGGTCGACCTGCCATCGGAGACCTTATGATGTTCCAGACCGTAGAATCCGCGGACCAAATCCGCGAGCTGCTCGACCGCAACCTCCAGGAAGTTTTCGGCGAAGGGGACTCCGAGCGGCGTCGCGCTGCAATCGACGAGCTTTGGGCAGAAGACGGCATCCTCTATGTGCCACCCGGCGCCATCACGGGCCGCGAGGCGATCAGCCGCTTCGCCGGCGATCTCCGGGCAACACATCCGGACTTTGTGTACTCGCCACGGGGCGAACCACAGGTGCTTCAGAACGCCGGGCGTATCGCATGGGGATCCGGCCGCGCTGGTGAAGAAGCGGCCTATGCCGGGTGGGATGTCGTCATCGTGCGGGACGGAAAGATCGCGGCTTTATACGTGTTCCTCGACGAGACGTCGGAAGAGTTTC